>Ga0209702_10000524_pt1 | contig 80832 bp, 72 predicted proteins | sample FRY01_FD_187210 | JGI IMG/M metagenome (GOLD analysis project Ga0209702, IMG submission 187210) | Freshwater microbial communities from Lake Fryxell liftoff mats and glacier meltwater in Antarctica - FRY-01 (SPAdes) (version 2) | ecosystem: Environmental > Aquatic > Freshwater > Ice > Glacier...
TGGGCACTCCCCCCTAGTCGTCCTGTCTCCACCAAACCACACCCCAAAAAGCGAATTAAGGTCGATTTAGTTCCACCTGCGAAATTCCTATAATAGTTTTATTGATTCATAAAATTAAAATATAATCATCCAAAACAAATAGAAATTCTAACCGAACCTAAAACCAACTTTTAAAAATTAACAGTATATTTTTAATTTTACCAAAGTACTTTTTCGAATAATGCATCTTAAACTCTAAATTTTTTTCGTGTTATTTCTTTTGTAAAATACGCATCAATTTCCCTAGATCCAAAATCGAGAAATACTTATGCAGCTACAATAAGTTTCAATGTATTATCAACCCATTCTAACCATTAGAAAAAGCACAAAGACTTAGGAATGGGTACGGATGAATAATTATTACATTTTCGGAATTGGCTTTACAATCGTTTTCTTATTGATGTGGGGTTACAAATTTTACCTCAAACGAATTCGCATTATCGAAGATCTGCCAACTTCTTCTATCAAAGGTGTATTTATCGGGTTAGTTGAAATTAAAGGAACCGCAGAAACTGAAAATATTGTACATGCAAAATTAACCTCAAGCCCATGCGTCGCTTATTCTTGGAAAATTTCCGAACACTGGAAACATACCGTGACAGAGAATCACACGGACTCGAATGGTAACACTAAAAATAGCAGTGTTGAAAAATCGGGGTGGACAGTAATCGAAGATGGATCAGTTATAAATCCTTTTTATCTCAAAGATGAAACAGGAGTTATTCTAATAAACCCTGAAAAGGCTAAACTGGAGATGAAGCAAACTTATGAATATCAATGTGGCCAGTCCGACCCCCAATATTACAATTTTGGCCACCTAGGTTCTGTTCCTTATTCTACCCAAACAAGATGTTTTTATGAAAACTCGGTCTCTTTACACGAAAAACTTTACATCATTGGCCAAGCCAAAATTCGTGATGATATTGTAGCGGCGGAAATCGCCTACGATGCCTTGTGTCCTATTTTTCTTATTTCAAGTAAAAATGAGCAACAAATAAACATCAGTTTGCGGCGGGGCATTTGGTTTTTGATTTTATGCGGATTCGTTGTTTGGATCGGCACTTTTTTAATTTGGGCAAATAAAGAAGGTATTGAAAAAAGCCCACAAAGTTATGTTATGGATTACAGGACTTACCTTTACACCTTAAGTTATTTCGTAATCCCCCTATTCGTTTGGTTATTTCAAGTATTTAATAGCATGGTAGATATTCGTAATCGTACCAATAGGGCTTGGTCTTTAATTGATATTGAACTTAAAAGACGGGCCGATTTACTGCCTAAATTATTCGAATGTGTTAAGAATATCTTAGGTTACGAAAATGAAATCCAAAAAACGCTTGCTAATTTACGAAGCGAAATATCCAAAGCAGATAATTCGCCCCCCACTTCATTAGGAGGCCAAATGCATATTCTTGCAGAAACTTATCCTGATTTAAAAACTTCGGCAAATTTCTCAGCTTTAATGCGAGAACTTTCAAATACTGAAGATAGAATCGCACTTGCCCGAAGTTATTTTAATGAATCCGCCACTTGGCAAAATACCCGTTTTGAAAGAATCCCCGAAGGGTGGATAGCACGCTTAGCAGGAATTAGTCTGGTAACAATATGGAATGCCGAAGGTTTTGAACACCGCCAAATTGATCTAGCTTTAAAAAGTTGATAAGATCACTAATTACTGCATAAATAAGCATTTAACCAAGAGGAGTGAAATATTAACCGAGATATCATAACTTCTGAGGTAACTTTTGAAACCAGCAGGTCAGGTGGCCCCGGTGGACAAAATGTGAACAAGGTTGAAACTAAGGTAAGATTGCATTTCAAAATTTCCGATTCAAAAGCCCTATACCCCGTCCAAGTTTTAACAATTATAAACAACAAAGAAGTAACAAAGTTCTTGGATTCAGAAGGATGTATTGTAATTACAAGCCAAAAGTACCGAACTCAAATTGGGAACAAAAGTGATGCCATCGAAAAATTATGCTCTCTTTTAAAAAGCGCTCTAAAGCCAGCAGTAACACGCAGACCAACTAAAATTCCAAAATCCCAAATTCGCAAGCGACTTCAAAACAAAAAACATATTTCAGAAAAAAAAACCCTCAGACGGAATGACATTAAAAATACAGATTAAAATTATTCGCATTTTATTCCCTCAAGTTAATGATCATGATTCAATTAAGTGTTTTTTACCCAAGTTTTTCAGAGCAAATAAATAGTGCAATTACAACAATATCAATCTTGTGGTCAAATGATGAAACGCAAGTGCTAAGGTTAAATTTATGCAAGTCAATTTCAAATTTTCGAGAGCAAAATGATTATAAAAGATTCAAAGATTGATATCTCAACTCCAACGGGATTGATGAGGACTTACTTTTACTCCCCTGAAGAGCCAGGAAGATTGGGTAAAATCCGGCCTGGACTCCTACTTTATTCAGAAATATTTCAACAAACACTTCCCGTCAAACGATTGGCACTCCAATTAGCATCCATGGGCTATATTGTTGCAGTACCGGAAATTTATCACTCCCACGAGTTACCGGGTTGCGTTCTTAGTTATGATGAAACAGGAAAAAACAGAGGAAATGAATTAAAACAAATTATCACAATGGCTGACTTTGATGCAGACATTCTGTCAACAGTTGAAACATTACAAAATCACTCTTCATGTAATGGAAAAATTGGAGCAGTTGGGATCTGCTTGGGTGGGCACCTTGCATATCGAGCGGCCCTATTGCCCAAAATTCTTGCAACGGCCTGTTTTTACCCTACAGACCTACATTCCGGCACGCTAGGGAAAGGTGCCCTTGCAGATTCGCTAGCAAGAGCAAAAGATATTAAAGGAGAAATACTAATGGTATTTGGAAAACAAGATCCACATGTGCCATTAGCCGGAAGACAAACAATTTATAAGGCACTTGAAACAGCAGGCGTTTGGTTTACTTGGCACGAATTCAACGCCGCCCATGCTTTTTTACGCGATGAAGGAGAAAGGTATGATCCTGCAGTGGGAAAACTATGCATTAGCTTAGCAAGCGATCTATTTCAGAGAAATCTATAAATTTTCCACTTCAATTATTTTATTAATCAGAATGATTTTGAGAGTCAATTCGTTTTTTTAATAGAACATTTTGTTTTTGTCGTTCAATAGCTCGGGCACGAGTTTTCTCGGGAAGATTATCGAAACAATATGGGCACGAAACACCTAAACGAAATTCAGATGATTCCCGATCTAGTGCAGAAACTGGATGCCTGCAAGCATAACATTGCTCATGATCTCCAACAACCAAACCATTACCAACAGCAATTCGTTGATCGAAAACGAAACATTCTCCATCCCAAAGACTTTTTTCGGAAGGAATTTTTTCCAGATATTTAAGAATGCCACCTTTTAAATGAAACACCTCTTTGAAACCCTGTTGCAGCATAAAGGAAGAAGCTTTCTCGCAGCGAATCCCGCCCGTACAAAACATGGCCACCTTCTTATGTTTATCCGGATCCAAGTTTTTGCTAACAAATGTTGGAAAATCTCGAAAGCGTTTTGTTTTGGGGTCTATTGCTCCCTGAAATGTGCCGATGTCAACCTCGTAATCATTGCGAGTGTCGACAATAATTACTTCTGGGTCGCTGATTAAGGCGTTCCACTCTTCAGGGGTAACATAGGTTCCTACCAGCGTATTTGGATCTACCGTAGAAACGCCAAGGGGGACTATTTCTTTTTTTAACTTTACTTTCATGCGATCAAAAGGAAGTTCATTAGTAAACGATTCTTTGTGTTCGATATCATGTAGGCGGGGTTCCGCTCTTAAAAAGGCCATCAAGGAATCAATGTTCTCGCGGGAACCAGCCACTGTGCCATTCACACCTTCAGAGGCAAGCAAAATTGTTCCGTTAATATTTGCGGAAAGGCAAAAATCTAGAAAGGGAGCCTGTAACTGCCTAAAATCATGCAAATTTGCAAACTTATAAAAAGCTGCGACTACAATTTCGGACATGATTTCCCATCAATACGAATTATAAAAAATAAGTTGAAACTACTTAAGGTTGACAAGGGCACCTGTACTATCACCAAGCCTATCAATATTGATATCCATCCTATTAAGCATCGAAAGCCAAAGGTTATTAAGTGGAGTTTCTTTTGGAAAACGCAAATGCCTTCCAGAGGAAAGAGTGCCACAACCACCCCCAGCAAGCAAAATCGGTAGGTCATCATGGTTATGCGCATTACCATCCGAATTGCCACTTCCGTAGGCAATCATCGAATGATCCAATAGGTTGCCATCACCTTCCTTGGTAGCCTTCAATTTCTCAAGAAGGTAAGCAAGTTGAGAAACATGAAATAAATTGATTTGTTTGATTTTTGATTTTTTGGCTTGATCATTTCCATGATGCGATAAATCGTGGTGCCCTTCAGGAACCTGAATAAACGGGTAAGGTTTGTTACTACCTTCGTTGGCCAAAACAAAGGTTGCAACTCGCGTAATATCAGCTTGGAAAGCAAGCACAATAAGATCACACATTAGCTTAATATGTTCTTCGAAAACTGCAGGAATGCCCTTGGGGGCCGTCGTTTCAGGCAACTTGATTGGGGGAAGTTTTTCAGAGCGCTCAATACGAAGTTCGATATCGCGAATTGCGGAAAAGTATTCATCTAATTTTCTGATGTCAGATTTTCCAAGTTGGTTTGAAATATTTTTCGAATCATCACGAACATAATCAAGGATGCTCTTATTTCGTGCTTCCCGCTTGGCCTTACCTGCATCAGGTGCGATTGCAAAAAGCCTATCGAAAACTAATTTTGGGTTAACTTCCTTGGGTAAGGGTTGCGTGGACGAACGCCAAGACATAGTTGAAGAATAAACACAACTATACCCAGAATCGCAATTTCCAGCCATTGAACCTTGTTCGCAACCTATCTCGATCGAAGAAAGCCTGACTTTGTCACCAATGCGAGAAGCGGCAACCTGATCTACAGAAATACCAGAACGAATGTTGGTACCATCGGTTTTTCGTGGCTGTGCACCTGTAAGAAAAGCGCTTAACGCACGAGCATGATCACCACCGCCATCGCCGTGGGATCTGGCTTTATCAGCAGTAAGGCCACTTAACACCAAAAGTTTTTCTTTAACTTTAGCAAGGGGCTGAAGAATTGGAGTAATATCAAAATCAGCACCTTCAGACTTAGGAGTCCAATCGGCCATATTTTTGCCATTGGGTACATATAAAAAAGCCATGCGGTTAGGAGCTATATTTTGATTAGGGTTAGCATTTGCCCAGGAGGTAACTGGCCCCATTGCCTCAAGCCAAGGCAAGGAGACAGAAATACCCAAGCCTTTAAGTAAAGTACGGCGGGAAAGTAAAGCTGAAGATTTCATTTAAAACTCCCATTGAAATATAATCTATACCCTATTATCCATTATTGAATTTACCGAATGCAAGGCAGAAAAAGATATATTCTACACTTCACCCTATTTAATTTTCAACTTTCATGCTTTTTTGGAAAGCATCACTTTGAACAATTGCAGTAACTAAAGCGGAAAACTTATAATTATTATCGGCAACAAACTTAACAATCTTTTCTATAGCTGGCCTATCATAATATTCTAAGCCACGCCCTAAAGAATAAATCATCAATTTTTCAGCTAAACACCGTGTAAAATCTTCTTTTTTCAACTTAACAATGTTTTTAAGATCGCTAGGGCCTTTAAAAGAGGTTCCATCCGAGAACTCGCCAGAAGAATCGATCTCAAAATTTCCATCTTTAATTCTAAAAGCACCAATCGCATTATAATTTTCAAGAGCAAAGCCAATCGGATCCATTTTTGCATGGCAATTGGCACAACTAGGGTTATTGCGATGCTGTTCCATCCGCTGCCTAAGAGAACCTTGAGCTACCGATTTATCATCTGCAGATAATTCAGGTACATCAGGTGGCGGAGGTGGCGGGGGTGACCCTAAAATCTGTTCAAGAACCCAGCGCCCTCTTTTTACAGGGGAAGTTCGAGTGGGATTAGATGTCGCAGTGAGGATACTGGCCTGTGTCAACAACCCCCCTCGCGATTTATCAGAAAGTGACACACGAAGAAATTCATCTCCCTTAATCGGTAAACCACCGGGCTGAATTTTTTTCCCGCCAACCATATTCCCTTTGGTATCTATTATCCCGTAATGTTTTGCTAATGTTTCATTTAAGAAAGTATAATCCGAATCAATCAGTTCCAATATGCTTCGATCTTCTTTAATAATCGAATTAAAAAACATTTCTGTTTCAGTTCTCATCGCAACACGAAGTTTTAAATCAAAAGAAGGAAAAAGCTTGCTGTCAGGCAAAACCAAATCCAATCGTTTTATCTGCAACCATTGAAGTGCAAAATTCTGAACCAATGCTACAGCTTTCATGTCCTGCAACATCCGAATAACTTGTTTATCAAGATTCGCACTAAGTTGATTTTTCGAAGCTAGATCAAACAAAATCTGATCAGGCATAGAACTCCAGATAAAATAGGAAAGCCTTGACGCAAGTTGAAAATCATCAAGTTTCCTAATATCAGAATTATTAGGGCGGCTATCCATTTCTAACTTAAAAAGAAATTTCGGGGAGCAAATTACAGCTTGCATCAACAACTGGATAGCAGACTCCCACTTTTCCCCCTTCTTGATTGCATTATCAACCAAAGCAACTGAGCGCTTAATTTCTTCGGGCGTGGGGGGACGCCTAAAAGCCTTATAAAGAAATCGAGTAACAACCTCCAATGTTTGGATATCCTTAGGTTTTGAAACATCAACGGCCAATAACTCCCGATGGCTAGCAGGTCGGCTATCCATCGGGCCTTCAAGTGCCATATATTCAACAAACACCTTGTTGCCAGATTGGCTAACGGAATTTTTGTATAAGGCCAGAAGTATTTTATCACGAGCTTTCATAGCCGGAATTTTCACTTCAACAACTTCAGCATTGGCAGGTTTATCGGCTTTAATATCAAATGTTTTTAAAATCAAAGAAGGCTTTGGTATAGTACCAGCCAATTGATCAAGTTCAGAATCAGAAGATTTAGTTCCAAGATCTTTATCAAAAATTAAAACAGCAAAACGCACAGGTTTAGAATCCGTATTAAGGCCATAAACTTTTGCACGAAAAATATATTCCCCATCATTCTCCCACATGTAACTTGTATGCAAAGGCCCCGACAAGTTATTTTCCTTGGCATCAGATTCCATCCTTCTAAATGGCCCCTCAATAATCTTGGCTGCCATCTGGTCTGAAAGGGAAGGTTCAGTGTATCTGCTAGATAAATGTCGCTTTATCGGTTTAGGAGGGTCAGGAACAATTGCCCTGCTCATAATAGAGTCAGCAGCAGAAAGGTAACGCTCCATCAAAACCGGTGATAATGTTAACACATCGCCTATGTTATCAAAACCATGGCCAATATCATCAGATGGAAAATTGTCTGTAGGGTCAAAATCTACACCGATTAAATCACGGATCGTGTTTTTATACTCAACCCGGTTTAACCTTCTTGCGGTAACATTACCCGGATTAGGTTTTAAATTACGATCATTAAAATCAAAAATTGATTTCACAAGAGAAATAAAATTTTCAGATTCTTTTACAGTAGGCCTAAGTTTATTCTTTGGAGGCATTTCACCGGAGATTATATTTCTGACCACATTATCCCAAACTTTTCGATTTTTAATCAGCGATGCAGAATCTTTAAAATTATCAAGACTTAATTCAGCTTTAGGTTTAATACCCGAATGACAAGCCAAACAATTCTTTTGAAGAAAAGGTAAACCTATAGAAGTAAACTCTGGCACCTTATCTTCTGCGAAAGAATAGAAATTAAAAAATAGAATTAAACTACCGAAAATAAAAATAGTTTTGAGCAACATAAAAACCTCACAACTCAAATAAAAAAACCTAATATAATATTATCAGATATAAAAGAATATAAAACCAAATAGAATAATCGATTTCATTTAAACTTATTAACCAAAAAGCGTCTATTTAAATAAAATAAAAAGTGTGACAATACAAACAACCATGGAAAAATCAAATTTCAAACAGATAAACTCAATTCCGATGATATCATCCAAAAATGCATCTACACATTGGTATTCATTCTTAAATATATTAGCTTTAGATGCACCTATCGTTGCAATTGTTTGGCAACATTTTCTAGCAAAAAACTTTAAAATTGAGCTTTCAATCCCAGAAACAGCCACACTTTTTTTTGCTGTATGGTTTATATATTTACTGGATCATTTTTTGGATTCAAAAAATGTTGTTCACTTAACACAAAGGCATATTTTTATTGCTAAAAAGAAAAAGTTAACAAAAACATTAATTATCCTAACTTTTACAACCTCCTTTTTTTTAACCACTTTTCTTCCAAAATTAGTGATAACAAGTGGGATTTGTTTAACCATCATTATAAGCATTTACCTTGTGCTAGTCCATTCAAACATTACTAGTCTTAAAATTAAAACAAATAGCAAAGAATTATTAGTAGGAATAGGTTTTGGAACAGGGGTAGCGCTACCTATAATAATTTCCGAATTAACAATACTAACATGGTTGCCTGCGGTTACATTGTTTTGTTTATTATGCTGGATAAATTGTAAACTAATAGACAACTGGGAATCAAATCGCTTACATTTTTCAAAAATGGATTTGTTTTTAATATTAATAATGTTTTTCTGTATGCTCCTTAGTGCAAAAACAATTGCAATTGCAGTAATGATTTCCCTAGCATCATTTATAATGGTTAACAGATTTGCGGGTTCCAAAAACACCGAATTATCGAGAGTGCTTGCGGATGTTTGCCTTTTATCGCCTTGCTTGGTTTAAGATAATCAATGAATAATCATTATTTTGACAAATTAGCACCGTGGTACCTTTTCCTTGAAAAATTAAGCTTTGGAAATCAACTTCAAAAATGCAGAACAACCCAACTCGAAAGATTAACAGAAGTTAAAAATGTTCTTATACTAGGTGATGGAAATGGTAGATTTCTTCAATCATTTATTACAACTAATAAAAGTGCAAAGATTGACTCGCTAGATATTAGCAAAAAAATGATTGCTTTAGCACAAAACCGAATTGGCTTAAATCTAAATGGCCACCAAGTGAATTTTATAAATACTGATGTGTTTAAATGGGAATTTCCGAAAAACAAATACGACTTAGTCGTAACAAATTTCTTTCTTGATTGTTTCACTTTTCACGAATTAACAAAACTAACAGAAAAAATATCATTTAGTTTAATACCTAAAGGCAAATTAATTTATGGAGATTTTAATATTCCAAATTCAAACTTTAAAAAACTTCTAATTCTGCCTTTATTAAGCATTATGTACTGTTTTTTTAAAATCTTTACACATATCTCTGCACAATCATTAAATGACCCCTCGTCATTATTCACCAAGAATGGCTTTATACTTGAAAATGAAAAACACCAATTGGGTTCGTTGTTAAAATCTCAACTCTGGGTAAAAACTTAGATATAATAAGTAGTACGATCTTTTTTTCAAGAAAATCATACAACTTACAAAATACTTGTTAGACTCATATATATTTTTAAAAGTTTATTTAAAGAGGGTTTTATGAATATGAAATTTATACTCGGTGCATTATTTGCAACTTGTATCATTTGTTCTCAAAGTTTTACGCAAGAAAAAGAAATCAAAACAAACCTTTCCGGAAACTGGAGCGGGAATTGGTTTAGCGATGGTTCAGGCCACAAAGGCCCAATGAAAGCTAATTTTAAATCGTTAGGAGATGACACATATGAAGTTGTTTTTACTGGGCGATTTCTTAAAGTTATTCCTTTCAGATATAAGGTTAATTTATCTGTTACGGGCAAAGATGGGGAAAAATTAATTCTAACAGGAAACCAAAAATTGATTAGTTTTGGAACCTTTGAATACAATGCTCTTGCAGACAATGGTTCTTTTATAGCGACCTACTCTAGCAAAAAAGATAACGGTAGATTTGAATTAAACCGTACCCGTTAATTGAAGCATAATAAAAAAGCCCCTACTTGATAGTGATCAAGTAGGGGCTTTTTTATTTTAATCTTTTACTTAACTATCTTTTTCTTATTGTCTTCAACTTGCTTTTTGACATCAACATTTTCCGTATTTACTGTCTTAGCAACTTTTTCAGACAGCTTTTTGGCTACCAAACCACTTGGGTCACAACCTGGTGCGATAGCTACAATTTTGCCACCTTTTTCAATTAAAAAATTGGTAGGCATTGTTTTAGTATCAAACACTTTCCAACTATCACCTTTAGTATCAACGGCATAAAGCATGCTTATATTCTTAGCTTTTGCGTAAGATGCAACTTTAGCATCTGGCTCTTTAAATATCGCAAGCGAAGTTAAACCAGAATCTTTATAAGCATCATGAATTGCTTGAAAATAGGCTAATTCTTGATCACAACCTGAACAACCACAAGTAAGGCGAACAAGAACTGCTCCTTTGGCAGTTAAATCTGCCAGATTAATTTCTTTACCAGAAGCATCTTTAATTTTAAAAGCAGGGGCTTGTCCTCCAATTTCAACTTTCTTTGGTGCTATTTTCGTTGGTTCTTCGCCAATAACAGCAAGAATCAGACTTAAACTTACAATTAATGATACAAACCGTTTCATCTTAAACTCCTAGGTGGGAACAAAAAAATATGATCTAATTACAATGCCATAATCATTATTGTATTTAACAAAAATAAATACAAGTTATTTATCCAATTCACCCTAAAAATTAAGATTAAACAACTATTCCAACAAATAAAAAGCTATTACAATAAGTTTAGGACTGTAATACGCTATTAATGGAGCAAACTTATGCAAAAATTATCACTTTATCTAGCTTGCTTCTTTTTAAATCTACTTTTCTGCCATTTTTTAAATGCTTCATCCCAAAAACCATTAAATATCCTCATACTTTACGCTGATGATTGGCGACACGATACACTAGGTTGCGCAGGTAACCCGGTGGTGAAAACACCTAATTTAGATGCCCTAGCAAAAAAAGGAATTAGATTTACACGAAATTGTGTAACCACATCAATCTGCGGGGTAAGTAGAGCCAATCTTTTAACCGGCCAATGGATGTCAAGACATGGCAATCAAGCTTTTGCGATGTTTAAAACTCCTTGGGAGCAAACTTATCCTGATTTACTAAGGAAAAATGGGTATTTTGTAGGTCATGTTGGAAAATGGCATAACGGAATTTTCCCAAAAGATAAATATGACTTTAGTAAAAGCTATGCAGGAAACCATTGGATTAAACAAACAAACGGTGAAATGATTCATGTCACAAAAAAAAATGAAGAAGATGCTCTAGAATTTCTACAAACAAAACCAAATGAGAAACCTTTCCTTTTAACCGTATCGTTTTTTGCTACCCATGCAGTCGATAGCAATCCAAAGCAATATCTCCCACAACCTCAAAGTATGGAACTTTACAAGAATGTTAAAATACCTATTCCTTACACCGCAACTGAAGATCATTTCAAGAGATTACCTTTATTTATATCGAATGAAAAAAATGAAGGTCGTAATCGTTGGCATTGGCGCTTTGACACAAGCGAAAAATATCAGGAATACATGAAAAATTACTACCGCCTTGCTACAGAAGTAGATGATACCTGCGGAAAAATTATCATGGATTTAAAAAAACGCAACTTGTTTGATAATACTTTAATTATTTTTACAACAGACAATGGTTATTTCCATGGTGAACATGGCCTAGCAGATAAATGGTACCCGTATGAAGAAAGCATACGAGTGCCTTTAATCGTTTTAGACCCCCGGATGCCTAAATCCAAAGCTGGGAATACGAATGATGAATTTGTTTTGAATGTTGATTTAGCTCCAACAATTTTGTGCGCATCTCAAGTGATGCCTCCAAAAACAATGCAAGGTAGGGATTTTGCACCACTTTATCTTGAAGAAAATATCAAAGATTGGAGACAAGAATTTTACTATGAGCATGCAATCATTAAAAACAAAGATTTCATTCCCGCTTCTGAAGCATTGGTAAGAAAAGATGTGAAATATATATACTGGCCTGATTTTAATACAGAAGAACTATATGATCTAACGATTGATCCTTTGGAAGAAAATAATCTAATTAAGAGCAAGACACACCAAGAATCATTAAAGAAACTAAGGCTTCGCTTTAAAGAACTTAAAGCTGATGCAAAGTAAATTTTAAATACCCGGGCACGCTAAAATTAAATTATTTCACACCGACCTTGGCTCGAGTTATTGCAAAATCAACTAATTCTTGGGAATTGAAAAACCCTTCGAAATAATTATGCCCCTGACCTTTAAGAATAATTAATTTCACAAGATCTTGTTGGTTTTCCAGCTTGTACTGATTAAAAAACTCTTGGGAATTCTCCTTCAAAGGAACAACTTTATCCACATCGCCATGAATCAATGCAACTGGGATCTTAGCTTTTGCCAAAACACGAACATTAGAAATTGGGTTCAACTCAGTTATTTTAGAATCTAATTCTGATTTACTAATACCGTAAGCGGCAGGTATTTTATCAATTCCGGGGTAAGTGCGAAAATCAAACACAGGATAAATTCCAATAATTCCAGAAACTTTGGTAGGGTTTTCAACCGCCCAACTGGTAACCCACAACCCGCCCCTGCTTCTTCCAAAAAGGCAAGGTTTAGGCGCAAAACCTTTTTTCTGAACAAGTTCGTTATATAAATCAGTCAAAAGCTGATTACTTTTCGGGCTACCATAGCCTTCACCAACATCGATACCTGCTACAGCAATACCAGCTTTTAGAAACTGTTCATGCATCCATTTTTCATGATGATCAGGGTAAGCAGGAAGGGTTGGGGCATAAATAATCCAAGGTTGAGGAATTGTTCGTTTAGCTTCTTCAGGAAATAAGATAAATGCTGGTTTTTCAGAGACAGTAAAAGCTTCCCCTGGAAAAATAAGAGCTTTCTTTTGCCCATACGATATCGAAGTGAAAGACAAAAATAAAAATACTGCAAGAAACAAGCTTCTATTGAACAATTCCAAAACTCCGTAAAAAATGAAGTAAACTACTTTTTCTTTTTCGCTTCTTTATCTTCCTTGTATTCTGTCACAAGATAATAATCGTCTAAAGAAGATTCAAGGGAAGGTAAATAACGAATACCTGATTTTATAAGTTCACCCGATTTTCCTGTAATTTTAAAAAAACCAGGCTCAGCTTTCTCGCTAGGCTTGATTAAAATCTTCACAGGGATAGAGGTTTTAGATGTTACTTTAAGTTCCTCAGCAGACCACCCCCTAGGCAAATCTACTGCTTTAAAAACAATGTCTCCAGAATGGCCAGCAACTCGAGAAATTTTGATGGGAACCTCCACTGGCTTTTTGTCTTTTGGAGCGAAAACTTCTCCATCAACTAAAAATTCAAAATCTGGAATAATCGGAAGAACACTCATCCGATAGTAATAAGTTTCTCCACTATGATTATGTAAATCAGTAATTTTCAAGAATGAAGTATCACCTGTTGAAGTTACTTCAAGGGTAGCATCGCGGTTACCAGCTCCCTCGTCGTCAACTCGTTTAAGCTCTTTGCCAAAATTGTCTTTTTGAACAACAAGAGGGTCAAGATCGGAACCAATTAAACGAGCATCAACCTTGATTTTATATTTGTCACCTTTTTTAAAATTCAGTTCAAAGTCATGATTTTTGTCCACATCTATGCAACCACTTACAATACAAGGCTTATCCACAAGCATTGATTGTTTTCCTTTAGCGAAAACCAAAGAAGGAAGTGAAGTTGAAGAAATAGAAAAATATCCCGCAGCACCTATTTTAAAAATAGGCTTATTCTTCAAACTTGCAGCATCATTAATGTTTAATGAAGCAAAATCTTTGGGCAGGTTCCAACCTTTTAGTTGAAGGCTTTGAGGCTTACCCATTTGCAGCGATAAAGGAAAAACATGATCAATATAAGGCCCGGTTGTAATTGATAAGCGGTAAATATAAGTATCAGCACCCGAAAACCTGATTGTTGTATCCGGGGTGGAAGGAAATGCAAAAATACGAACGCAATAAGATCCATCAGTAGGCGCTACAAATGCAATGAAAGGATCAAGGCCAAATCGATCATGATTTTCTGCAAGAATAAATCCATCATGCGATAAAATTTGTATTACTGCATCCATGGGAGAATCAAGACCATGATTGCCTAAAAAGTGGGCGACTATTGTTTGCCCTTTTTTTGCATCAACCGCAAACGAATCTGTATCTCCAGCGATTCCTAATTTCCCGTTAATCAGCACGGGTCCAGCTCCAATAGATTGCGGTTTAAGATAACTATTATTGGGTTCAATTTCATCGATTTCAGGAATTGTTCCTACCCAAAAAGCTTTAGGGGCAGAAGTACCATCTTTGTTGAAAATTCTAAATAATTTCGGGCCGGGAGAAGCTTTAGGATCAACCTTTATGGAAACTTTATTCTTTTCTTTAAACTCGATATTAATGTCGGGAGAATAAATAATAATTTTTGGCGGCCATTCAGGGAAGGTGCCATTCAAGTTTGCTAAAACCGTAGAACCAATCTGGCCACCTGCAGGAAAAATATAAGTAAGAACTGGCACAACAGCCCAGCAAGGGTTTTCTAATGTTAAAACAACAATTATAAGGTAAAGCAGATAACGCATTACCCCATAAGCTCCTTGATGACTTCAGGGTTGCTTACAATGTGTGAAGGCCTGCCATTGGGCGCATAAAGAATCTTGTCCGGAGCAATTCCCAACTTAGAATAAATGGTGGATGAAAAATGTTCTGGGGTAAGAACTCTTTCGCAAGCAGCATATCCGCGTTTATCGGTGGCACCAACAACTTGGCCGCCTGGCGTTCCGCCACCAGCTACCATAATGGACATTGCATTTGACCAATGATCACGCCCCCCATCTTTGTTGATTTGAGGAGTTCGACCAAATTCACCCAAAACTAAAACTAATGTGGTTTCAAGCATACCCCGCTGGTCAAGATCTTTGACCAATGCTGCAATGGTGATATCGAAACTAGGCAATCGTTTTTCCAAAGTTGGAAAAATATTAGTATGATGATCCCAACCACCATCATTAAGAACAATAAATGGAACACCAGCCTCAACCAGTCTGCGTGCTAGAAGAGCCCGTTGGCCGAAATCATTTCTACCATAAGACTCACGCACGGAATCCGGTTCACGCTGAATATCAAACGCTGCTTGAGCTTCTGCAGAACGCATAAGATCAAGGCCTTGCCGATAATGATCATCCATAGCAGTTGCAGGATCGCCCACTTGTTTATCTGCAAAGCGGACAAATTTGTCTACAGCTTGACGCATCTCTTCGCGATTCACTTTTCTTGAGCCATCCAATTCCTTAGGCAGGCTAACATCACGAACTCTAAAATTAGCACCGTTAGGGTTGCCATCAACTACAAAAGGAGCATGGCGGGCGCCAAGGAAATTTGGGCCGCCAGACCGCGTCATCGAAGGCAAAGAGAAGTATGGGGGCAAACCAGGGGGTGCCCCTAACTCTGAAGAAACCACAGAACCCATGCTGGGATGAAAGCTAACAAAAGCCCCACATCCCACCGGGATCCTGGGGGGCGCACCAGTCATCATGTAATGATTACCAGCACCGTGGTTACCCTGATCATGTTGAACAGAACGAACAATTGCAAGCTTATCTGCAATGGAAGCAAGTTGAGGAAGATGTTGAGAGTATTGAATTCCAGGTATTTTAGTGCTGATTGGCTTGAAGGAACCACGGATTTCAGTTGGTGCATCGGGTTTTGGATCAAACATTTCATAATGGGTAGGGCCACCATCCAACCAAACTAAGATCACGCTTTTAGCTTGAACTTTACGGGTGGCAAGTTCGCGAGCTTGCAAAGACGAACAAAAACCACCACCTAACAAACCTCCCAAGCCGAGAATTAGGCCATCGCGTCGTGAAGGCATTTTTTTAGTGAAAGTTTTCATAAGAAATTCCTTTTTAGTCGACCAAAACAAATTCAGGAGAATTTATCAAAGCCCAAAGCAAGTCTTCCAAGGTTTGTTTTCTAGCTTGATTTTTACTTTTTGCTAACGCAATCACACCGTCTCGTTCAGCGTTGGTGGGAAATCTACAATAACAACGCAGATATAAATCCTCAATAGCCAACTCTAAGTTACCAGAACCGGCAGCTAATTTCGAAGAAATTCCATTTTCAGCAATGATTTTAGCCTGAATATTTTTGGCATTCATAAGATGCAAAGCCTGAACCACGGTAGAATCGGAACTTCGTTCACAAGGGGGATCTTGGTTGGGATCGGGCCTGCCAAAACTGTCCAAAAATTCAGAAGCTGAACGAAAAGTCCAAATTTCCATGGCTCGTGAACCTTCAGGCATCGCAGAAAAATTCTCTGCCACTCCGGTAACATCACTCACCATATCTAATAAAACTTCAGCCCTAGGACGCATTCGGTAGTGCCTAGAATGGTTACGCGTATCGCCTTGGTTTCGTTCATTGGGTTTGCTTGATAGAGCATAAGCTTTTGAGGTAACAATCGAATAGAGAAGGTGCTTAATATCATAATGATGTTTACGAAAATCATCTGCCAAGGCATCTAACAATGCGGGATTGGAAGGCGGATTGGTTGCCCTAAGATCATCAACAGGGTCGACTAATCCCCTACCCATTAGGTCGGCCCAAATTCTATTAACCGCAGCTTTAGCAAACAACGGATTCTCAACAGAGGTAATCCAAGCAGCAAGCGCCTGCCTTGGATCTTCATCTTCCGTAAACTCCATGACTTTACCTTTTAAAGGTGCTGGCTTCATTACCTCACCAGTTCGAAGATGTTTAACATCTCCTTTTTTGGCAAGGAAGAAAATTTCTTCACTTCCCGAAATAGGGGCAGATATACCGGTGCCTTTACGGCCAATCCGGCCAAAAAACGCTGCAAAATGGTAGAAATCATCTTGCCCATAAACTTCAAATGGATGGTGATGGCATTTAGCACACTCCAGCCGAATGCCTAAAAATAATCGGCTGATAACAGTGGTAAGTTCATCTGGTTCTCTTTTATCACGAATAACTACCGATGCACCATCGCGAAAAGTGCTGCCATCTGCTGCAATAATTTGTTTGGCGAACTGATCAAAGGGTAGGTTTTTACGAAAGCAATCACGCAGCCATGAATGGAGGACAAAAACCGCTTTCATACCAACATGAAACGGGTTTGGCCTTAAAAGATCAGCCCATTTGTTGGCCCAGAAGTCCGCATATTCCGGCCTAGAAAGCAAACGCAACGCCAGTTTTTCTTTTTTGTCAGGGGCCACTTCGGACAACCATGATCGCGATTCTTCCGGGGTTGGTAATCGTCCGATCAGATCAAGATAAACTCTTCTTAAAAAGGTATGATCCGGCGCCAAAGCAGAAGGAGAAAGGCCTAGCTTAATGAACTTATCCGAAAGCAATCGGTCAATGTAATGTTGCGAATCAATTCTGGTGGGTAAATTTGTATTTAAAGATTGGGGCAAAGGCAAAGTAACTAAGCATACGCTGAATTTTTCCATGAATCGAGCCATGATTGCTGCTTCACCGGGCAATGGCCCCGATTGAACCAAACCTTCGGAATCAATGGAAGCAAGCACACTTTCACTGGATTGAAATGCTGCTAGATGAGTTACATCCCTGCTAGAACCATCACTATAGCGTGCTAAAACCCGGGTCTGAACCTTGGTTCGAGGCTGCATTTTAACTTCAGAAGGGATTATTTCAATGTTAACAACTTTAAGGTCGTCAAGTGTGCCTCTTGGTTGGCCAGTTTTAATCCACTCTAGAACTTGTGCATAAGCATTGCCATCTTCGGGAAGCTTTTTTCCACCACCATGAGGAACCTGACCAGCAGCTTTTTTTAAAAGCAAACTATCTTTAGGAGAAGCTGGAAATATCCGCCTACCGCGGGACTCAGAAGCTAGCGCATGAAAATCGAAATCATTATCGAACCCCAGAAGAGATAATTGAAATCCATTCTGACCTCTTTGCTTACCATGGCATGAACCAGAATTGCAACCATACCTCGTTAAAATCGGCTGAAGGTCTTTTTCAAAAGTAACTTTCGACCCTGCATCTGCAACAGATATTTTAACAGAAACAAATTGAACCGTATTTCCGTTTACAACTTCGATTTTCGTTTGACCAACTTTGTTAGATATTACCTGCCCTTTATTAGAAACCCTAACAGTACTGTCTTCGTGTGACTTAAACACACAAGCAGCAGTCACATCTTCACCCTTAGCATTTAAAACCCTAAATTGAACCTGCTCACCTGATCCTTTTAAATCGATAACAGGTGGCTCAATAGACAAACTATCAGCACCCCAAGCATAACTTGTGGCACTAATATAAATCACACAGAAAAATGAAACAATAAACGCCATTATTGCTAATCTCGAGGCGGGACCGAATAACAACCCTTAAACTAATTCAACTATTATAAAATATAACACAAACCATTTCTTTTAAGAAAGGAAAAAGAATTAAACTACCTACCAATTATACTATTCGGTAATTCATTTAATTAACTTTAAAAAAAAGAATTTGCCATAACTTCAAAACAAAACACCTGACCACGATTACGAACCCTTTAATCACATTTTTTCACTATTTAACCAAATCAGATTTCGAATATCAAAGTGCTTCAAAACCATGTAATTGATAGCGAAGCCAATCCTAATTATTAAATAACCGCTCATCCCGATCAAAACCACGAAAGACTTTACTACTTCTTCTTTTTTTGATTCTCAGAGTTGCCATATGCTTCTTTGGGTGCGCCTATATTGTCTTTTAAATCAGATCTCAACTTTGCCAACTCAAGTTTTAAATCTTTAACAATATTAGCATAAGAAGGATCGGCATAAAAACTTTTCATTTCATTCGGATCTTTCTCACGGTCGTAAAGTTCCCAGTAGTCAACATCTGGTTTATAAAAGTGAACCAATTTAAATCGATCAGTAATCACACCATAATGGGGCCTGACTCGGTGTGGCACGGGATATTCAAAATAATGGTAATAAAAACTCTTACGCCAATCTTCTGGCAACTTCCCTTTAAGAATAGGTAGCAAGCTTTTCCCCTGCATATCGTTTGGAGCATCAACCCCCGCTGCTTCTAAACATGTTTGAGCGAGATCAATCAACCCAGTCAAATTTTTGTTTACAGAAGGATTTTTGGTAATTTTAGGCCAACTTATCAACATGGGAGTTCTAAGAGATTCTTCAAGTATCCAACGCTTGTCAAACCAACCGTGCTCACCAAGAAAAAACCCTTGATCTGCAGCATAAACAACAATAGTATTTTCTGCCAAACCTTCTTTATCAAGATAATCAAGCATTTTACCAACCGATTCATCAACAGCCTTGATAGTTCCAAGGTAATCATGCATGTAACGATTATAGCGCCAACGCACCAAATCTTTCCCCTTCGGATCATCCTTTAAGTACTTATCATTTCTTGGTTGATAATATTCATTCCATTTCTGAAGTTGCTCTGGAGTCATATTGGTGGGAGGAATAAGTTTGGCATCAAGCTTGGTAAATGTTTTCTCAATAGTCATATCTTGATCTTTGATAGCAAGCCCGCGATCAGAATAATCATCAAACAAATTAACAGGTTCGGGATAAATCCGATCATTATCATGGCCAAGATGACGAAGCGCGGGCGCCCATTCACGGTGGGGTGCTTTATGCTGGCTCATCAAAAGAAACGGTTTAGATTTATCTCTGTTCTTCAACCAATCAATACTAAAGTCAGAAATTAGATCTGTCGTATATCCTTGATGTTTCATTTTTTCACCATTTCGAACCATCGGAGGATTATAATAAATCCCCTGCCCCGGCAGTATATGCCAGTAATCAAATCCAGTGGGTTCGCTGATAAGGTGCCATTTGCCTATAACAGCAGTCTGATAGCCGGCCTTTTGCAAAAGCTTGGGAAAAGTTTGCTGTGTGCCATCAAACCTACTATTCGAATTGTTATAAAAGCCATTCATGTGGCTATATTTACCAGTAAGAAGCGTTGCTCTACTTGGCCCACAAATGGAATTGGTAACCAAACATCGATCAAACCGAACACCTTTTGTACCAATTCGGTCAATATTTGGAGTATCGAGAAGCCTCCTATTTTCACCATAAGCGCTTATCGCTTGATAGGCATGATCATCTGAGAAAATTATTACTATATTTGGTTGTTGGCTTGCAGCAAAAGAAACTGAACAACTTTTTAAAAGCAATAAAGCAATTAAGAAATTGCGGAATGTTATATGAAGCATCATGAAATCCCTTTAATTAAATAGATTCTATTTCGCAGTTTGCATTATCAATGAACTCGCCTTCCCAACGGGCAACAACGCACGTTGCAAGGCAATTACCGACAAGATTTACGGTGGTACGCGCCATATCCATCAGTTCATCAACTCCAAGTATCACAGCAACAGCCTCCAAGGGCAAACCAAAAGACGCAAGAGTTCCCGACAGGATAACTAAAGAGGCTCGAGGAACGGCAGCCACACCTTTACTAGTAACCATCAAAGTAATCATCATTACAAATTGTTGCTGCCAACTCATTTCAATACCAGCAGCTTGTGCTGCAAAAACAGAGGCAACAGCAAGATAAAGCGTCGTACCATCAAGGTTGAATGAATATCCTGTGGGCATGACAAAGGCAACAATTTTACTGGGAACACCAATCGATTGCATGGCAAGCATGGCTTTGGGAAGCGCAGCTTCTGAAGAAGTAGTAGAAAAAGCAATCAAGGCCGGTTCTTTAACTGCCCTTGCAAACTTTCGCAAAGGAACACGGGCAAAAAAAGCAACAGGCAAAAGCACAACCAACATGAAAACCACCAACGCCAAGTATAATGTTAAAATCAATTTGCCAAGATTTAATAGTATCCCTAGCCCACTATGACCCACTGTAACCGCAATCGCAGCACCAATTCCAATCGGGGCATAAGCCATCACTAAACCGGTAAATTTAAACATTACTTCCGAAAGAGCTTCAAGGCCCTGAATTAATGTTTTACGATGATCCCCCTTTACCTGAGTCAACCCAATCGCAAATAAAATTGCCCAAAATACTATTTGCAAAACTTCGTTTTTAGCCATGGCATCGATAACACTAGTAGGAACAATATGTTCTAACACCCCGCCGAAAGTGGTTTGCTTCGCAGCAAATTCAGAGCCATCCTTTGCAGGAACATTTAATGATACACCAACACCAGGTTGAGCAAGATTAACCGCAGCAAGGCCAATCACTAAAGCCAGCGTAGTAACTATTTCAAAATAAATAATCGACTTTAATGCTATCCGGCCAATTTGTTTTAAATCCTCCCCATGGCCTGCAATTCCAATCACTAAAGTTGCAAAAAGTAAAGGCGCAATAAGCGATTTGATCATTCGTAAAAAAACAGAAGACATCGGCTTGAGATTCTGAGAAAATTCAGGGAAACAGTAACCGACCCCAGTTCCGACAATCATGCTTAAAAGAATCCAATGAGTAAGAGTAATTTTTCGAAAAATACTAAACATAATTCCTGCTTTTTTCAAAATTCACAAAGATAAAGAATTGCATGAATATTAATTGATTTTAACCGAATAAAAAGAAATTACTTTAAGATTTGAGGGAACTCTTTTTTAAACTATCATCAACAGTGCGACTTTTACCCTTACCCCATATTTTTTGCATCAACCCATACCCTTGAATATCTTTTTGCTTTATTTCTTCCCGAGTTTTAGGTTCCGAATAATGCTTGTCTAAATATGCCGTGGTAAGTTCAGCAAAATACTCCTTGTCACTGGACATCAAGTAACTTTTCAAATCGAACAACTTTTGATTTTTTGCATTTTGATATGCATCTTTTACAAGTTCATGATTCCAACCTAAAATCTGATGATGATAACAGTGCGCAAATTCGTGAAGTAAAACCAAAGTAGCCGCATTATTAGGCTGAAGGTTCTTGTCATTGTTTTTTTCAGTGACAAATCTCATGCCATTAATGTCGATACAATTAAAGTGAGTTTTTGGATCGGATGGGCCCCTTGGGCCTTGTGAATAAAGCCCCAATGCTCCAGGTTTATCCCAATCTACAAAGATGAAAGTCTTATGAAATAAAGCCTTGGCGTTTTCTGGATAAACTTCATTAACTTTACTAAAAGCCATTGCCAACAAATCTAAGGGCTTTGTCACCCATTTAGGATCAGAATTTCGCTGCATTACTTCATCAGAAATAAAACATTTGAAATTTTTGATGGAATAGGTAGAGTACTTTTTATTATTGATTTGCTTGGTTTGGGAAATACCAGATTCATTAAAGAAAAACAACGAACAACCAATCAAGAAGAAAAAGGTAAAGCCAAATTTATTCATGGCAATTCTTAAGGCTAATAGGGATCAAACAATCCAAAAAAGAAAATAACCGCAGCATACTTGGGGTCGATCCCCTTAGCGCTTCCTATATTCCTACCATTCTTTCTAACAGTTCCATCTTTTTCAATTTTACCAACACTAGAACCACCCTTACGAACCGTACCATCACTATCAACTTTCCCTGCATATCTACCATCAATATGGATTGAACCACTGGAATCAACTTTCCCTGCATTTCTACCCTTAACCCGAATAGAACCATCACTATCAAATTTACCAACATTACTTCCACCAATCCGAACGGTACCATCACTTTCGACACTCCCAGTATGCCTACCTTCAACACGCAAATCACCCGCGGCCAAGGAAATATTCGCCCAAAGAAAAAAACATGCAAAAATATAAATTCGAATCATGTGGCATACCTCAAAATATTCAGAATAAACATTAACCCGTTTCGATCTTAAACCAAAAACTTAACTTTATGAATATTAATACAAATTATGTTCTTTAACAATTTGAATCTCATCGTTAATCTTATTATTTGCATTTTTCACAGATTCAAAAGTAAATAAGAAAACATAAAAGGTATAAAAAAACGAGCACCCAAATAGCAATAATATTATTTTTAAATATCATCCCAATAAGCCAGAATTCAACAAAGATTGATTGGATCGCCCTTACTCAAAAACCATATAAAAAAACAGTATGCCAATATAACTTGGTAAGAAGAAAAGATAAGACTTATAAACCATCATGAAAAGCATACTTTTTCGTACGCATCAATTTACCATGCACACCAATGTCTTGATCATTGGTTGATTCATAAAGCAACGAAAAACAAACCAGGAACAAAATAAATGTCAGCTTATTAAGCCTTACCATCAAGCTTTTGCTCAAGTTCCTGCCAACGATTGTAAAGGATTTCAATATCTTTTTGCGCTTTCTCAAGTGCATTACAAGCATTGGTTAAAATTGAATGTCCAGCCGTGGCTGATTTTTCAACCTCTTCGTGGAGAACAATAATTTTCTCTTCGGCAACCATCACCATTGATTCCATCTGGTCATATTCTTGCTGCTCGGCAAAGCTCAATTTCTTGCGTTTTGCATTTGAAGGGCCCGCCTTGGAAGAAGAATTTACCGAGGTGTTACCCTGATTTTTAATCGCAGCTTTTTGCTCTTTAGCAGCAGATTTTTCAAATACATTCAGCCACTGTTGAACTGTAGCGTACATTGCAGAGCCACCTCGCCCATCCAACCCGATTACCTCGGTACAAATACGATCTAATAATTCACGGTCATGACTAACAATCACCAAGGCCCCTGTAAATTCAGATAAAGTATCTTCAAGTACTTCCAATGCAGGTATATCTAAATCATTGGTGGGTTCATCCAAAAACAGTAAATCAGCAGGTTGTTGCATCATCTGGGCCATTCGCAAACGAGCTTGCTCGCCTCCTGAAAGGGCACCCACCAAAACATCAAGTTGTTCGACTTTAAAAAGAAATTGCTTTGCCCAAGCAACAACATGAATCTGGCGATCACGATAAGCAACCATATCTCCATTGGGACAAAGGGCTTTACGCAAAGTAACAGAATGATTAAGAGCAGTTCTGCCCTGTTCGAAAATCACTTTTCTAAGCCCATCGGCTTCGGTTACAGCCCCTGAATCAGGTTTATGTTCACCCGAAAGAACTTTAAGGAGAACACTTTTACCACTACCATTGGGCCCAAGCAATCCAAGCTTAGTTCCGGGGCTTAACTGAATATCAATACCTGAAAACAAAAGCTTTCCCGGAAAAGATTTGGCAATACCAATAGCATTCATGAGCTTGCGAGTTTGCCGGCCTGTTCCAACAAAATCCAAGCCAGCAGAACCAGAATCTGCAGTCCTGTATTGAAGTTCTTTAAGTTCCCCTCTGCGCTTAGCAGCTTCATCAATGCGGGAGGTAGCTTTGCATGTTCGCGCTGCGGCCTTGCGGCCCAGCCATTCAGTTTCTCTTCGAACTTGGTTTGCAACGGCTTCCTGCATACGCGCTTGCCCATCGAGAAAGATTTCGCGATGTTCAAGAAACTCATCATAATTACCCGGGGCGCGATAAAATCCTCCAGGATAAACCCGATTTATTTCAAGAATTTCATCTGCAACACCACGCAAAAAAGCCCTATCGTGGGTAGCAACCAAATAGCCAAAAGGCGATGCTCGAAGAAGTTTCTGCAACCAAACAATACCAGGAATATCAAGATGGTTTGTTGGCTCATCCAGCAAAAGAAGGTCAGGTTCAAGTGCCATTTCTCTTGCAATACCAAGCCTTTTTCTCCACCCACCTGAAAGCAAATTTGCTGGCTTATCAAAATCATCAAACCCGGTACGAGTCAAAACTTTACTTATTCGGGTTTCTTTTTCATGGTCTTCAAGAGATTCCCCATCCAACCTAGCCCTTACAATATCTTGAACAGAAAGCCCCTCAGGAAAAACATCATCTTGGGCAACAAAACCCATTTTTGTCGCCCTTCGCAAAGATCTAGTCCCTGCATCCAATTCTTCTTTACCAGCAAGAATTTTTAAAAGTGTGGATTTTCCAGCGCCATTAGGCCCTATCAAACCAACTCGTTCATTCGCAGAAAGATCAAATGTCAATTCGGTAAATAAAGGTCGCACTCCAAAAGCTTTGGTAAGCCCCTGCACACTAAGTAACACAGCCATGAAAACCTCAAATCAAATTAAAAAGAACGATTATATAAAAAAGAAAACCAAAACTAATCTTTATTTTCGAGCGAATAAACATGTGTTTTAGTTCGAACAATAATATTTTTTCCAACTGCACCAGGTGATGCCATGCAACCATTTTCCAACTTATTAGTTCCAACTAATTTCCAATCTTTTCCTGCTTGAAGAACATAACCAATCCCCTGTTCGTTAAATAAATAAATACGACTATCAGCATAAAGTGGAGAAGCCCAAAAAGCACCCCCAAACCTTTCTGTCCGAACAACATCGCCTGTTTCTGAATTTAATTCCGAAAAAATACCGTCCTTACTTACCATAAATACCTGATTACCAACAACCAAAGGGGTCGAATAAGAAGGAACATTCTTAATTGTTTTCCAACTGACATGGGTATTACTGACATCCCCTTTACCATCTGGGCGCACTGCAAATAGTTTCCACCCGCCATCTCCAGTGGTTACAAGAATTTTGCCATTAACCAATAAAGGCTTGCAGGATGCATTCATGCCCCCATGATGCACTTTCCAAAGCTCTTCGCCAGTCAATGGGTCGTAAGAAACAGTACCAACGGCAGCAGCACTTATCAATTGGTTCTTGCCATCAATCTTAAAAACAGATGGAGTAGAAAACGCTTTTTTATTATCACCATTATCGGTGCCATAGGTAATGGAACGATCTTTCTTCCAGATGGTTTTGCCGGTGATTTTATCCAAAGCAATCAAGTATTGAACATCGAAGCCATCGAAGGTAAGAATTAGCAGATTTTCAAAAATTATAGGAGAAGAAGCAGGCCCTCGGTGGTGGTTGCAAGGAATATCCTGTCTAGCCCAAATAGTTTTGCCCGTATTAGTATCAAGACAAACTGTTCCTGCACTGCCAAAATGGTGGTATACTCGTCCTTCCTCAATAACAGGAGTCGGTGTAGCATAACTATTAGCAGGAAGAGTGAACATTGGTTTTTCAATGGTAAACAAAGCTATATCGTGTATCACCTTACCGGTTTTAAAATCCAAGGCTAATGCACTTAATTTATCCCCTTTTTCGGAGGCATTGCTCAACCAAATTTGATTACCCCAAATAACAGGCGACGCCCAAGCTTTACCGGAAACAGATGTCTTCCAACGAACATTTTTTTTCTCATCCCACTGGAACGGCAAACTGGCAGCATCAGAATGGCCATCACCATGAGGACCACGATAACTAGGCCAATTAGCTTCCTGAGAAGGCAAAAAAGAAAGCATCATGAATAGTATCTTGTCCATAACAACCTCGTGAATTATTCATTTAACAAGTGTTCTGTTTATAAGAAGTACTAACAGGCAGTTTACGAGAAAACCCTAACTTATGTAAGGGCTTTTACTTGAAAAGATAAAACACTTCTTTGCTAAGTCTTATTAAAATGTATTTAGTTAGGAGTTACACAGTTGGAACTAAATCGCCCCTATTCGTGTGGGATTTGTAAAAGACAGAATGATCAGAAAAAAACAGTAGGAAGAAGTACTAGAAAATTAATCTTAAAAAGACAACAATTAGCTTAACAATTAAACCAATTAATACCTTAAAATTACAATAACATCAAGAGTAAAAATAAATTTACTTACCAAAGCGTTCCAATGCCCAAGTTCTAAAAGCACCTTGAGCTTTACCCCCTTCACCAGGAAACCCGCCATGTTGAACCATCCAAACTAGCACAAGGCCCTTCTCCATGCGTATTTCCATATTGGTCGCATGGGCGCCGCCATGTCCATAACTATCGGGACTAACTGAAAATCCTAAGCCATAACTTTCTTTTACTGAAGGCGGGGTTTGCCTCTTAGATAACTCACGAACTGCACCTTCACTTAAATAACGCTTGCCATCAAGTTCCCCTTTATTCAACAACATCCTACAAAAAAGGGATGTATCAAGTGCAGTAGAAAACAACCCACCTGCAGGCATAGGAAAACGATGAATACGGTCACTTAAAGGGTAGATAAGTTGGCTAACTGGAAATTCAGATAAATTAGTCTTTGATGCATCGGGGCGATAGGACTTTGCAACTCGCAATGATTGCGCCTCGTTGGGCCAAAAAGTGGTGTCCTTCATTCCAAGAGGATCAAAAAGTTTTTGCTGCATAAAATCTTCGTACTTAACTTTGGCAACCACTTCAATTAATCGGGCAGCAGTGTTAATCCCAGCATTTGAATATTTATAAGCAGCGCCTGGTTCAGTCTGAAGAGGGGTCATAGCGTAGCTTCGAACTGCAGCAGAAAGAGAAAGACCATCCAGAGTAGGCTCTTCGATTAACGACTTAAATGGCAAACCGCTTGTATGATTAAGTGTTTCACGAACCGTAATAGGGTGTTTCGGTTTACGAAGCACAATTCGTTCGTTATCTTTTTCAGAAACTACCATCTGGCCACGAAATTCAGGGAGATATTTTTCTATTGGGTCATCGAGCGAAATCCTACCATCATCAACAAGCATCATAACTGCAACAGCCGTCATTGGCTTTGATTGAGAAGCTATCCAAAAAACATTATCATTTTTCATAACTTTACCAGCAGCGATATCAGCAAACCCAACCGATTCAACTGAAAGCACTTTGTTTTTGTCAGCAACTAATGCCACTGCACCAGCAAGTTCGTGTTTATCAATAAAAGGCTTCAAAACAACAAAAGGAGATTCTGGTGCTTCTGCAAAAACCAGCTTAGAGAAGAAAAGCACGGAAAAAAATATGATTGTGAACAATTTAAATTTCATGAAATCGACCCTTAGCCTGAGTAATTTAATTTGAACAAGTAAATACTATACATCACTTCCCGTTCACCAGCAATAAAAACAACATTGTGAATTAATGCTACTTTCATTTAAAAGCAGAAAACATAAATTCAAAATACTCAACAGCCCATGTTTTCAAAATAAATTCCAAATTAAAATCTACTTATTTTCCGACTTTCTTTATCGGCATTTAGTTTTGTGTTTTTAACAAGGTGTCGAAACTACAATCTAAATGAAGATTGCCATAAAGTGCTTCAAGGCTAAGAATTCTGCAAGTATTTAAAAGTGTCGGCTTACAAAAAAACCTCCAAACTTTTAAAAAATCATTGCTCATTTTAACTACGAATGCTATTATCCATTAGCTATAAATTTTTATGGAGTTTAACCTTTTGTTAAATTTTAATTTCAAAATAGGCTTCACCTGAATTCTCTAAAAAACAATCAACGGCGTTTCCGTTGTTTTTATCATTTTAAAAACTGCCCACACCTATATCAAAGGTGATTTAATATTGAAGCGTTGTTTTAGTTGCTTGCATGGTGCAAGTAACATTTTTTGGTAATGATAATCAGGAGATTTTACATGAGTCTTTTCCGTATTTTTGCTGTTGGTACACTTGGTTTAGGGTTAGTAATGGGCAGTATTCATGCTGCTGATGCAGTTAAATCCGGACCCCAAGTTGAAGAAAAAGTTCCCGGCCCATTTCATCCTCTTAATGTTACTGGGGAAAGCGCTGGCCAAAGGAGTTGCCTATTCTGTTCCAATGGAGATAACCCTGTAGCGGTTATTTTCGCCCGTAATCCAGAAGAATCGCTGACCAAACTCATCAAGAAAATTGATGAAGCAACTGGCAAAAATAGTTCTGTAATGATGGGCAGTTATGTTGTTTTCCTCTCTGATTCGCAAGATTTAGAAGGAAAATTAAAAGCACTGGCTACCAAAGAAAAGGTAAAAAATACGGTTCTTAGCATTGATAATCCTGCAGGCCCTGAAAAATACAATATCAGCAAAGATGCTGATATTACGGTTTTGCTTTACACCGGCAGAGTTGTAAAAGCTAATTACGCATTTAAAGGCACTCTGAAAGATTCAGATATTGAAAAAATCACAGGTGATATTTCAAAAATCATTAAGTAAACCTTAAGAATTATTCAACCCTTTAAAAGCCTGGCTTTTTTGAAAGACCGGGCTTTTTCATTCACCCTGGATAATACCCGTACACACATTCGACAAAATTATGATCATGCTGTTTCTTCATCTGTAAATCATTGCAGTTTTAATAAACTACCCGTTAATCCTTGACAAAAATAAGGAACATACTTTAAAATAAAATAATGATATTTTACAATAACTCCAATTTTCGAACTTTACTTTTGATGCTGACTCTGACCAGCATCGTTTTAGGTTGGTTATTGCCTACTGTTTCCTGTGCATGCTGCAAAGATCAGTTAAATATCACAATTGCTCAAAAATTTGATAATTTAAAACCGTCTTGTTGCGGGGAAGGTAATGATTTACACAATTGCACATGCTGCACCATTGACGAAAACCACTTAGATGCAAATCTGATTACCGTAAATGGTTGCCAATGTGCATTACATTTAAAATGTGTACTTGAAGCAAAAATGGTTATTTCAGAAATCCCCGACTCAAGTAATTTTAAAGTGCAATTAAATAAATATGCCCACACTTTCGCTTTGTTCACGAATACAGATCATTACATCCTTATGACATTAGACAAATACTGTTTTAAAATTATAGATTCCATTTCCTTAAATTTATTCTACTGCCAGCTTAATATTTAATTCTAGATATTGATATAAACTAAAAATTAAAGTTTATCAAATCATCGTTTTAAAAAATCCTAGTATTTCCAATTATTTATAAAGGAAAACATCATGGGTATTCCCAATGAAAATACCAACCCAACCAAATTAAGTTGGTTTCAACTTCTTGTACTAACCCCACTGGCAAGATTAAGATTTATTTTAATACTTGGCACTATAGGCTTGGTTCTCGCCAAATGGGATACACTTGTTGCACTTGGGGAAAAGTGGTCATGGAAACGAAATAGTATCGAAAGTGCAGGAGAAGGTTTCGAATATTTTTGCCCAATGCATCCCACTTTTAATTCAGAGAGCAAAAATGAAAAATGCCCCATTTGTTTCATGGGGTTAAGCAAACGAAAAAAAGGTCTATCTTCGCCTGATGTTCTTCCCCCAGGTGTAGTCAACAGAGTTCAACTTACCCCATACCGAGTAGTACTAGCAGGGGTTCAGACTCAGGTGGTAACATATTCCCAACTTATCAAAGAAATCAACACAGTTGGAACCGTGGAATTTGACGAACGCGAATTGAAGCATGTAGCTGCCCGCGTTAAAGGAAGAATTGAAAAACTGGTGGTTAATCAAACAGGCCAGATGGTGCATCAAGGCGACGAATTGGCAGTTTTATTCAGCCCAGACATGATAATTACAGTGCAAAATCTTCTCGATGCACGAAAATCAAACAATCCAGGGTTGGAAAAAAACGCGCGCGAACGATTAGAACTATGGGGCGTTGGACCAATCGAAATTGAAAAAATCATCCGCGATGGCGTACCAGTCCAAAGAATCACAATTCGTTCACCGATAAATGGTCATGTGTTAAAAAAATATCCCAAAGAAGGTCAATATGTTGAGGAAGGGGGCCCACTTTATGATGTTGCAAATCTTGAAAGCGTTTGGGTTCTAGCTCAACTTTACGAAGATGATCTTGGATTTTTCACCCCTGTAAATCATCGACTGGGCCAAGATAAAACCAGCACCAATCATTGGCGCGTATTTGCTTCCAGCAGAGCGTATCCCGGAGAAAAATTTGAAGGAAATCTTTCTTTCATTTATCCCCATGTTGATCAGGAAAGCCGCACCCTTTCTGTACGGTTTGAAATGGCCAATCCTGGAAACCGTTTGAGACCAGGAATGGCAACTAATGTTCAACTTCAAGCTAATGCCACTGAACTTGCAAATTTTAAACGAGCAGACGGAAAAGCACTTTTTCCTTTTCAAATCAAAGGCGACAAAGTGCTTTCCATTACCGAAGATAGCGTTATTGATACAGGATCTTCGCAACTAGTATATAGGCAGGAATCTCCCGGTGTGTATGTAGGAATAAGCGTTCAGTTAGGGCCCCGCATGAAGCTTCCCAATGGGCAACCAGCTTTTCCTGTATATTCGGGAATCAAAGAAGGCGATACAATTGTGACTCAAGGTTCTTTTCTTATCGATGCCGAAACCCGCTTAAATCCTGCGATGGGATCGATTTATTTTGGTGCCACCGGATTAGGCAAGTCAGCAATGCGCCCTTCTACTCCCAACGACGAAGAATCAACTATAACCTCTAATCTTTCAAAACTATCACCTTCTGATAAAAAATTGGCACTGAATCAGTTGTTATGCGCCACCCAAGAAAAATCAAAACTTGGATCAATGGGAGTACCAATTAAATTTACCATTGAGGGCCAAACAGCTTTTGTTTGCTGTGATGGGTGTTTGAGCGAAGCAAAAGCAGATCCAGTAAAAACCATGACACGATTAAAAATGCTGAAAAGCAAAAATCTTGCACCAAAAGAAAAAGCAGGAGTCTCACCATGATCGGAAAATGGATTGAATTCTCGATTCGAAATCCTTTAGTTGTGATAATGATTTCCCTAGCGCTTGGTGGCTGGGGTATTTATGCAGTTTACAACACACCGATAGATGCAATACCCGATCTCGGGGAAAATCAGGTGATTGTTTTTACGGACTGGCCTGGACGAAGCCCCCGTGAAATTGAAGACCAAATTACTTACCCACTTTCCAGAAAATTACAAGGATTAGCTGGAGTTCGAACACTCCGGTCTTCATCTGAATTTAATTTCTCGATGATCACCGTTATTTTTGAAGACAAGATAAATTTATATTTTGCAAGACAGCGGGTGTCGGAGCGCCTTGCAGAAAATTCAGATAAACTCCCTGCTGGAGTCACGCCTTATTTGGCCCCAGATGCCACTTCATTAGGACAAATTTATTGGTATACAGTTGAACCAACCCCAGGAAATACATTCGACTCTTCGAGGTTGTGGGGGCTTAACAAATTCCTCATTGCACCACAAATCAATTCGGCTTCTGGCGTGGCTGAAGTTGCTAGCGTAGGTGGTTTGCCGATGGAATATCAAATCGATGTTAACCCAGAAATTCTTCGCGCCTACGGCATCAGTCTAGGCGAACTCTTCGATTCGGTCTCTCGTTCCAACCAACCTGCGGGCGGTGGCGTTATTCAAAAAAATAATGCTGAATATATAGTTCGAGGAATAGGCTGGATTAAGGGCAAAGAAGATATCGAAAACACAATTATCAAAGAGGTAGATGGTACTCCAATTTATGTAAGAAACATTGCAAAAGTACAAATAGGAACCCGATTTCGAAGAGGCGTATTCGAAAAGAATGGCTCCGAGGTTGTGGGAGGGGTCGTTTTAATGCGCTATGGGGAAAACCCCCTTGCAGTTACTTCCAGAGTCAAAGAAAAAATTAGATTGCTGCTTCCCAGTCTTCCTGTAGGCATTCGCATTGTACCAGCCTACGACCGCACAAGACTCATCGAGGGCGCAATACACACCTTGGCCGAGGTAATGTGGCACGAAATGATTATCGCTGCAATTGCTATAATTTTAATTCTTGGCCATATACGCAGTGTTTTTGTCATCTGTATTACCCTGCCTCTTTCGGTGCTCTTTTCATTTTCCATGATGTGGATCCTCCGCCATTTAGGCATCATTGATATCCAAGCAAACATCATGTCACTTGCAGGAATTACGATTTCGATAGGGGTACTGGTAGATCAAGCAATCGTTATGGTTGAAAACGCATCACACCACTTGAAAGAAAAATTCGGGAACAATCATGTCTCCGGGGATAACACAGATATCATTATAAAAGCCTGCGTTTCCGTAGGCAGACCAATCTTCTTCTCGGTCATGATCATGCTTCTTTCATTCATACCTGTTTTTCTTCTCTCTGGAAGAGAAGGAAAACTATTTCACCCACTAGCATACACCAAAACCTTCGCTCTGATTGGCACCGCACTTTTTTCTGTAACCTTGGTCCCCGCGCTTATCCCACTCTTAATCCGTGGGCGCCTGCGATCAGAACAAGAAAACATGATTGTCCGCAGCTTTATTTCAATTTACAAACCATTCTTATCGTGGTTTATGCCACGCATTAACCTTGTTATGTGGATGTTTGCAGCACTTCTTATTCTTGCAGCAGGGATTTTTCCCTTGCAAGCTTTGGTTGGAATGGGGGCATCAGAAACAGCTTGGAAAAATATGTTCTTGGCTGTTCTAACCATAGTTACCACCATCACCGTAATGTCGACAATGGGTGGAATGAATCAGATTTTTTCACTTGTCACATTGATAGCATTAGGCGTGTGCGCCCAAAGTTTTCCAAAAATAGGTGTTGCATTCATGCCCGCACTTGATGAAGGCACAACACTGGATATGCCAGTCACCGTACCAAGGGCTAGCGTTACCCAGGTTATAGATGATCTTAAAGCAAGGGATGCGCTAGTTCGTGGATTTCCTGAAGTTGAAAGTGTCGTGGGAAAAGCAGGCCGGGCCGATACTCCGACCGATCCTTCACCACTTGATATGGTTGAAACCTTCATTAATTTTCGCCCAAAAGAATTCTGGCCAAGGCGTGTTCTTAAGTACAACGATGGCATCCGGCAAGCAACAGTCATCCTTTCGAACTTAGAAAAATCTGGCTTTATCTCAAAAACGTTACCACCAGATGACCGATCCAACATGCTGGTTGAATCGGCCCAGAAAGCAATAGAAAGATTCGATGAAGTTCAACGAGAACTTGCAACACGAAGGTTTGTCGAATTAGAATCTTCTCTTGCAAGACTATGCACCAAAGAGTTTATTAACCAAGCATATAATCATTTCGCAAAAACCAGAGAATGGATTGGCCCAAAAACTCCCTTAGCAGACACAAAGCTTGCTGAATTGGAAACGCGATTACTTCCGGGGTTTGGCCTCGCAATGGCAAGGTATGTATCCATTGGTGAAATCGAAAAAGAACTCCGCTTTTTTGCTGATTTGCTTGCAGAAGAAAAATTAATAGGTGATCCTGCAACAGCATTGAAAATCTCACCAACTTTGTTCGAGATTATTACGGAAAAAACCACAGGAAAAACTACAACTCTTGCCGATCGAATTACCTCCGCTCTTTTAAAAACACAAACTCGATTTTGGCATAGTGAAACGCAAATCTTGGACCGCGAATTGTTTTATCATGGAACTTCCGCATTTATTTGGCTGGCAATTGAAGAACTATTTACATTTTCCAGGGATCATGGATTTCTAGAAAACGGAACTCGTGCTGATTCTGTCAATGCATTGCTTGACACAACAATTTCAGTGCGACTTGGCCAAGAACCACGAACCAAAGTTCCACAAGAATTCGAAGATTTTGTTAAAAAATTAGAACCAGATTTTCAACAATGGGTTCTGCTCTGGAAAAGAATAGGGGGGCCACGAGGCGATCTTGTTGATGATGAAATGGGACGAGTTTTGCAAGTTCCGGGGTGGAGTAATATTTTCACCCAACCTATTATTAATCGAATCGAAATGCTTTCTTCAGGAATTCGTACCGATGTAGGCATTAAAGTATTTGGCCCAAACCTCGATACTATCGATAAGCTTTGCAAGGATGTAGAAAAATCGATAAAAACTGTTCGTGGGTCCCGCGATGTCGTCGCAGCACCAATCATGGGAAAAGGGTATTTGGAAATCGACATAGACCGCGAAAAGGCTGCACGGTTTGGAGTTAGTGTCGAAGACGCACAACTAGAAATAGAAATTGCAATCGGTGGGCGAGTCGTAACCTCCACGGTTGAAAAACGCGAAAGATATCCAGTTAGAGTTCGATACTCACGCATGGAACGAGAAGACGAAAACACCATTCGAAAATTGCTGGTTGCTGGAACCCGTTCTGGTAAAATGAACCGTGATGCCGAGCCTTTGAACAAAGTTCTTCCAGGGGGAGATATCCACAAGGCGGGCATTGCGCATCTTGGTGGTGGCCTTCGTGTAATTCCACTTTCAGCGTTTGCGGATATACGCATCACCGAGGGGCCATCAATGATCAAAAGTGAAAACGGACAGATGATGAATGCCGTTACCTTGAATGTACGTGGCCGAGACATGGTAGGCTTCATTGAAGAAGCCAGAAGAGTGGTTGAACAAAAAATTAATTTACCAGAAGGATATCACCTTGAATGGAGCGGTGAATTCGAACATCAACTACGGGCTGCAAAAACTTTATTGCTCGCTTTTCCTGCAGTCATTCTTTTAATATTCATCATTCTTTATTTCACCTACAAAGATCTTGCAGATGCTTCCCTAATCATGCTTACCCTTCCAGAAGCGCTGGCTGGTGGCGCATTCTTCCTCTTTTTCTTTCCTAAAATCCAAAATGGATGGGATTCTCCCCCTTTCGATTTCAGCATAGCGGTATGGGTTGGCTTTATTGCCTGCTTTGGTATGGCAGCAGAAACAGGCATCATCATGATGGTATATTTACGCGAAGCGATAGAAAAACGAGGCGGGCTTGAAAACATCAAATCTCTGGATGAACTTAGAGAAGCCGTTATCGAAGGCGCGGTTCACAGGCTTCGTCCAAAATTACTAACCGAAGGAGTTGCAATCCTCGCAATTTTCCCCATGGTTTTCTCGCAAGGTGTAGGTTCAGAAATTTTAGCACCTATGGCGCTACCTGTTCTCGGGGGCTTACTGATTTCGGATGAAGTCGTGGATTTGTTTTTACCAGTAAGATTCTTCTGGGTTCGCAAAGCAAGATGGTTAAAGCTGCAAGAAAAAAAATCCTGTAATCTTATTTGATTGATTTAAGAACCTCAACCGAGGTTACATTTGCGGTAACCCGATCAAGGGTTGCTTTCCTACGAAATGCCTCTGCTTGAACTTGAAAAAAACGATCCCGGGCCAAATACATTTCTTTTTGAGCTGCGACCAAGGTTAAAAAAGGAATTTTTCCTGAAATATAAGAAGTTTGTGCCTCACGCACATTGGCCTGTGTTGCTGGAAGTGTTATTTTTTTAAACAACTCCATAATCTGTGAACTTTCCTTCAATTGTTCATAAGCTTCCTGGACCTGAAAATTAATTTGATCCTCAAGCTTTTTATATTCTGCTTTTCGTTGAGCCAATTTGGATTGCGCTTCTGCAAGGGCAGCATACCTTCTACTTCGCTGCGAAGGCAGGTTCATTCTTAAACCAAGCTGATATTGCATCTGCTTATCCATACCCTGCCAGAAACTATCGTAAGCAGCAAGTGCTTCGTAATCAGGCGAAAACTCTCTTCTGGCAAGTTGAACTGCAGCATCATCTGCCCTAATTTTATCTTCCAACGAACGCAAATCCGGTCGATTAGCACGAGCATCCTCTCTCAGTTGCTCGCTATTTCTTTTTTCAATCTCTAATGGGATTTCCTGCATAGAAGGTGGCAAGCTTAAATCAGGCTCTAAATGCAACAAGGTGTTAATTCGTGCCTGAGTAACCTTGCGCATACGATTTAGCGTAATGGATCGCTCCTTTTGCAACCCAATTTCAACATCAGCTTGCAGAACATCCTGCTGAGGTACTTGCCCGTTACGATACCGAGTCTCCGCATTCTGCTTGAATTCACCCATCAACTTCAAAGAATACTCGTTCACTTCGATCGCCCTATCTACCAAATGAAAATCAAAATAGGCATTCTTAGCATCTTCAGTTAATTGCAACTTAACATCTTCAATATCTTTTTCTGTGGCACTTGCTTCCGCTTGGGCCTTATCGCCACGCAGTTTTAATTTACCCCGACCAGGTAATTTCTGAGCAAACTCCACTCTCAATGCAAAATTAACCTGATTCGAACCAATGGTTCCAGGTGCAAACCAACCCCCAACATTAGGATCGTCCAAAGAAATCGCTTGGGGATATTTAGACCATGCTGCTTCGGATGCTGCAGTCATTGCAGTTAATGTAGGATTTCGCAAAAGAACTTCCCGCACCAGATCATCAACAGCCAAAGTTTTGAAGGCGGAGAACGCTGGAATTTTCCCAGGGCCTTCTTCAATTTGATTTGTCGCTTTGCTTTCGGTTGATTCTTTTGGAGTGGTGTTTTTAACCACCGTGGAAAGCTCATTCGTTTCAACGGGAACAACAATTGGGGCAAAATTATCATTCAGTTGTGGAAAAAGTACGCATCCAGGCAAACCTAATATCGAAGCAAGGTACAGACTTCTTATTGTAAGTTTTTGAATTTTCATAGCGTTTGTAAACCTAGAACTTCAAATCAGTTTATTTCCTATAACTTTAATAAAATCGGCGTTATTACTAAATAAACTTAAGAAGAAATTTGGATTATCGCAATTATAACGCTAATAACCCAACCCTGAAATAAGATGGGTAAGCTGCAAAACACTTTTAAAATTTATTTATGATAGTTAAGGATAACCACTAAGAAGAGCATTTTATTTAAGCGAACTTCCAATGATAGAATGATTGAATCACTTTCTGGTGTTCGCCAATAACCAATTTGTCGCGCCAGTGATTATATTTGGTACCCAAGATAAGCGCTCCATCACCAGGGAGAATTTCAATAGCATGCACCTTACCATTTTCATCTTCAACACAAAGGGGCCAAGGTTTGTTAATATCAGAGAAAGTGCAAACGCTGAGAGTGATATCAAGGCCGGGTCTATCCATATGCTTCTTTAGATCAGAACCATTAAAGTAAATGCGGGTGTAAGAATTCTCAGGAACAATGTTATCCCAGCCAGTTTTTTGTTTGATCAAAGGGGTTAGCCCAAGAAGAACCTTTTCAAATTCAGGTATCCGTGCCAAACCAAACGAATTCCCGTAATGAGGGTCATTCCCCTCAAAGGTTAAGGCTTGCTTAGCGCTATAGTTTATGGCGATTTGATTAAGTTGCACACAACGGAGTTCATCAAACAACTTGGGTAAAAACAAAATCATCGCAACTCCTAGTAATTGAAACACACAATTATGAAACAAAATAAGTTACTAAAACTACCTACTAATAGACTAACATAGGGTAAAATCAGATAAATCTTTTAAAATTAATGTAAAATCAACTAAAAGAAACGAAAAACATTACTTAACAAAATATCTGTATTTTAAAATCACTCACTTTAAAAATTCAAATGTCCTCGACAGGAGTCGAACCTGTAACCTTCGGCTTCGGAGGCCAACGCTCTATCCAATTGAGCTACGAGGACGCAACAAAGAGATTATAAGCATTTCGAATATAAATCCAAGAAATGAATGCACCACAATTAAACGACAGAGAAAACAAGCAAATAAATACAACAGGAAAACTATGTAAACTTTGAGGGCTAAAAAAATGAATTATATGTTTCGCAACACCCGCCCACCTTTTTTTAGCTCGCCAACTTACGGGGGCATGCATTTTTGCCCCGCCAGCTAATTTCTCCCAATCATTCCAGCTTTGCTGTTAGCTTGCCGTAAATCGTTTCATACAAGCAACTTCCGTTCAAGAAGATACACTAACAGACCGATAATTTTCTTGTTGACTGGTAAACAATTGATTTACCCGTTTACCTATTGAAGGAGTTTGCAAGGATGCTTGGTGAAGAACTAGTAGATATTGTTTCAGAAACGGATGCGCTCAAACATCAACTTTTTGAAGCTCAAAAACTAAGCAGTGTTGGTGCAATCGCCAGCAGTGTTGCACATGAATTTAATAATGTGCTAATGACCATAATCAATTACACAAAAATGGCCCAGCGTACGGATAATGAAGAAAACCGAAAACAAGCACTAGAAAAGATTTTAAAGGGCGGACAAAGAGCAGCAGTCATTGTAAGTTCGATGCTAGGGTATGCAAGAAAAGGGAGCCTTAAAAAAGAAAGTACCGATCTTGCAGCGTTGGTGGATGAAGTGCTTATTCTTACCGAGAAAGATCTGTACAAACACCAGATAAAATTAACCAAGAACTATATAGACAAACCAAAAGCCCCAGTGGTCGCATCGCAGATTGAACAAGTTCTTTTGAACCTGATCATCAATTCCAGACAAGCAATGAAAAAAGGTGGCGAGCTAAAAATCGGATTAAAAATGAATCAGGAAATGGGCCTTGCAGAAATAGCAGTAACAGATTCTGGCAATGGGATTGCACCCCATAATCTGCGTAAAATCTTTGATCCCTTTTTCACAACGAAAACTCCAGACCAAGCTGGGCAAGGCGGCACAGGCCTTGGTTTAAGCGTCTGCAGACAAATCATTGATGATCATTGCGGAAGGCTAAGAGTTGAAAGTTCCCTAGGGAAAGGCACTACATTTATCATAAAACTTCCAATTGATCCTAATCAAATCGCTGCATAACAAATACACTTAAAACCAATACTAATTGCATCAAAACTTTTTATTCAATGGTGCTGCAATCTTGAACTTGGCGATTCTTTGAAGCAAGATTTGCTCGATGTGATTATCTCTTCCAATTGGAATCCAGTTGGATGCAAAAACCGCATCATCAATAACTTCAAACTGCCGCTCGATAGTACTATCGCTTCGGAATGTAGCCGAACCAGCAGTCTGCCTAATCGGCCTTTCCAAATCTTCCAATTCTTTGAAAACTTTGATGTCAACAAAAAAGCCACCATCATCGGCAGGTTGAATAGTGACTACGGCACGATGCCTGATTGATTGGCAGGTAGCAAGAAAGCGCTGCCTAAAATCTGGACTTCCTGGCTTCCATGGTTGGCCGATACCCGGGGCTATACACGGGAAAGTTTCGATCCTTCCATCGTAACGATTGGAATACGAGATTTCAAAAAAGTCATCAACAACATCCATGCATTTTTCAAAAACCACGCCATACGATGCGGGCCCAAGAGGCACATAAACTGGGTTTTCGCTGGTAGTTTCAAGCTCCGGCCTAACCACAGCAGGGTTTTCAAAAAGGGGCCCTGTGGCACACCCGGTAAACCCAAGTCCGCCAATAACCAAAGATGTTGGTGCTAGGAATTTTACAAGTGTCAGAAATTTCCATTGGCACATGATTAGCCTACTAATTCATTTAAAAGTTTAAGCAAAAGACAACTTCTAATGCCAATGATCAAAAGAAATGTCAAGTGCAGGAAAACAAAAAGCGAAGATACACAGGAATGGGTAAAGCGGGAGGTTAAAGGATAAACTTAAGCCCCGCAGGAACATCAAAATTAGGTGCAAATCCAAGCATTCTTTGTGCCTTGGAAATATTCGCAAGGGAATAGCGCACATCGCCTGATCTAGCAGGAAGATGTTGAGGCACCAAATTCTTGCCTGTAAGTGTGTTCAAATGAAAAGCCAAGTCTAGTAACGATGTGGATTTACCTGTACCAATATTAAAAACTTCGCCAGAAATTTCAGATTTAGTTCCTGCAAGAATCAATGCTTGAACCGCATCCAGAACAAAAATAAAATCCCGAGATTGCAGGCCATCGCCAAAAATAGTGGGGTTGCCCCCCTTTTTAAATGCCTCGGTAAAAATAGCAATAACCCCCGAATAGGGACTATCACCGCGCTGTTTAGGACCGAAAATATTGAAAAATCTTAGCCTTACGGTTTCCAACCCCATCGCTTTGGCAAAGGCTATCGCATGAAACTCGCCGGCTAACTTGGAAGAAGCATAGGGTGAAAGTGGATCCAACAAAGTGCCCTCGTCAAGGGCGACATTTCCGGTATTCCCATAGGCACTGCTGCTTGCAGCAAAAATCAATCGCCTGCATTGATTCAACTTGGCAGCTTGAAGAACCTTCAAAGTTCCAGTGGCACAAATCTCGTGGCTAAGTAGAGGTTGCTCCATGCTTTTTTGCACGCTGGCAACAGCAGCAAGATGATATACATTATCAACCCCCGCACAAGCCTTCATTAAATCATCTTCACTTAAGATTGACCCTTCGATGAAGTCAACATCAGACTTTACCGAAAAAAGGTTATCAACACGGCCGGTGCTGAGATCGTCAAGGACACGAACTTTTCTACCCAAAGCAACAAGTGCCTCGACCAAATGTGATCCAACAAAACCCGCCCCACCTGTAACAAGATCAATTGCGCTCATCAGGAAAACAAAGCCTCAACAAAGGAAGCAGGATCAAAAGGTTCAAGGTCTTCAATTTTTTCACCAACGCCAATGAATTTTACAGGGATGTTTAGGCGCTGTTTGATGCTAAAGATTGAGCCACCTTTTGCGGTGCCATCAAGTTTGGCAAGAATAATCCCAGTACAATGAACAACTTTCTGAAAGTTTTCGGCTTGAAGCACAGCGTTTTGGCCAGTGGTAGCATCCAAGACCAAAAGAACCTCATGCGGGGAACCAGGAATAACCTTGCTGGTAACGCGGTGGATTTTTTCGAGTTCTCGCATTAGATGAGTCTGCGTATGCAATCTGCCTGCAGTATCGACAATAACAAAATCATAGCCCTTGGCTTTGGCTTTTTCACAAGCATCATGGGCAATGCTGGCGGGGTCGCTGCCTGGCAGGCCTTTTACAATTTCGACCCCAAGCCTTTCACACCAAATTACTAATTGATCGATAGCTGCAGCCCGGAAAGTATCGCAAGCCGCGACCAGCACTTTTTTTCCATCACGGTGCAAGAAACCAGCAAGCTTAGCAATCGAGGTAGTTTTACCGGCCCCATTGACCCCTGCTATCATAATAACAGTCGGCCCATCTGGGTTGATTTTGATATCGCGGCCGCCTTCAATCTGCAAAAGGCCAGCAAGGTAATTGCGAACAAACAACTCGATTTCCTTATCGATTTCCTTGTCAAGAAAAGCCTGTTTCATCCGATCAACAAGGCCGGCAGTTGCGGCCGATCCAACATCAGCAAGGTAGAGTTTCTTTTCAAGTTCCTTAAGAAAATCGTGGTCAACTTTTCCCTTTAGCCGAAATAAACCAGCAACCCCCGCAAAGAGGTTTCTCGTTTTAGTGAGACCAAGCTTCAGCTTATCTAAGAGAGCACGGAACATAGCCGGTTGCCTTCTGATCTGAGTTTGATTTTATCAAGTTCAAGAATGGTAATGGAAGACGATCCAATAGTTCGCGGGGGCAATCCGTGACAATCACTACCACCACCAATACAAAACTCAAGTTTGATCGCCCACTCTTTCAACAATTTTTTACGATTCATTTTGAAACCAGGGTATTCAACCTCGATCCCATCCAAACCAAAATTTTTAAGCAAAGCGAGATCACTAAGAGTTATATTTTCAGGGGGGTGTGCCAGCATTGAAACGCCCCCTGCATTTCGGAGCAAATCACAAGCTTCTTGAATCGTGAGCCATGCCTGATTATCGTCCTGAAAAAACCTCAAATGTTTCCAATAGGCATTTTGAATCGAATGAGCCTTTTTTTGGTTTACGAGAATTTGAGCCAAATGACGACTACCGATGGCATAATCCGGATTGTTCCACTGAACTTCAAGATCATCCATCACGGAATCTGGTGCATTCACCCTGCCCTTCAAAAAATCGATCATTTTCAAAAATCGGGTTTTTCGAATGGTCTTATTTCGCGTAAGCCCCGCTTGAAGGTTCGAATTCAAGGGATCAATCATATAACCCAGCAAATGATAAACTTTAGCATTAAAAATGCAAGTTATCTCAACGCCTGCAATCATCTCACAACGGCCATGGGGAAAAGGAGAATGATGCGCAGCGGTGGTATCATGATCGGTGATGGAAATAGCTTCGAGGCCAAGTTTACAAGCAGAAGAATAAACCGATTCGGGGGAACAAATACCATCACTAAAGGTGGAATGGGTGTGGAGATCAACCCGCCTTGTTGAAGCGTTTTTATAAAGGGACTGACACAGTGAAGTAAAAGGTTGACCTTTAGGCATTTTCAGGCTGGGGGCGCTCGGTGGAACAAATCTTATCTAGAATTCCGTTAACAAAAGAAGACGAATCAGCAGTTCCGAATCTTTTGGCAAGCTCGATGGATTCGTTTAAAACCACCTCAGAAGGAGTCTCTTTTTGATGGCTAAGCTCAAAAGCACCTAGGCGAAGAAGATTGCGATCAACCGCCGCCATACGAGCCAAACGCCAGTTTTCAGCAAATTTAACCAGCATTGCATCAATTTGAGAAAGATTTTGCATGGTTTGCTGGTAAAGAAGAAGAGCAAAATCCCTGCTGATTTGATCACTAATCCGGGCTGTAATAAATGCTGTAACCTGGTTTTTAGTAAGAGAAGGGTTCAAATCAACCCTATAAAGAAGTTGCAACGCCACTTCGCGTGCTTTAGATCTTCGGTATATCATAGTTTTGAAATTTTCGTTATTTAGGGAGCTTTAAAATCAGATCCGCCATTTCGATTGCGGTAAGTGCAGCTTCAAAACCTTTATTTCCAGCCTTGGCACCAGCTCGATTTATTGCCTGCTCCAATGTATCACAGGTAAGAACACCAAAAATTACAGGCAAACCAGTTTGAAGGGAAATACCAGCAATACCGTTGGTGCTAGCTCCAGCAACATGATCGTAATGATCGGTTTCACCCTTGATAACAGCCCCAAGGCAAATTATTGAAGAAAACTTCCCAGAAAGCGCAAGTTTATTAGCTACCAATGGAATTTCATAAGAACCAGGAACCCGAACTAAGGTGATATTTTTATCTGCAACTCCGTGCCTGCGAAGCCCATCCAAGGCCCCTTCAACCAACCGATCAACCACGGCATGATTAAACTTGGCTGCAACAATTGCAAATGTATGGTTTCCAGAATTAAAATGCCCTTCGAGAACATTCAAACTCATAACTTATCCCTTATTCTTCAAGGTTTGACTTTATGACTACAAGTTCATGCTATTAAGAAACTCATGATTAGTCTTGGTTTTAGCCATCCGGTTAAGAAGCAATTCCATCGCTTCCACGGGATTCATATCACTCAGAACCCTTCGAAGCACATAGATTTTCCTCAATTCTTCCTCGCCAAGAAGTAAATCTTCTTTACGAGTCCCGGAGGCGTTGATGTCGATAGCGGGCCAAACCCTACGATCAACCAACTTTCGTTCAAGGTGCACTTCCATGTTACCAGTGCCTTTGAATTCTTCAAAAATAACCTCATCCATCCTTGAGCCCGTATCGACAAGTGCGGTAGCGATGATAGTCAAACTCCCGCCATCCTCAATATTGCGGGCAGCACCAAAAAACCTCTTGGGTTTTTGCATGGCATTGGCATCAATACCCCCCGACAAAATCTTTCCTGAACTTGGCATTTCAGAATTATAGGCACGCGCCAATCTGGTAATCGAATCAAGAAGAATAACCACATCGGTACCGTATTCAACCATCCGTTTTGCTTTTTCAATAACCATCTCGCAAACCTGAACATGGCGGGTAGCAGGTTCATCAAAGGTCGAACTAATCACTTCCGTGTTTGGCCCTTTAACCATGCGTTCCATTTCAGTAACTTCTTCAGGACGCTCATCAATTAACAAAATAATGACATAACATTCGGGATGATTTTTCAGGATACCGTTGGCCATCTTCTGTAAAAGAATGGTTTTACCAGTGCGGGGTGGTGCAACGATAAGCCCACGCTGCCCTTTACCAATTGGGGAGACAAGATCTATGACTCTGCCACAAACTTCAGAAGGGTCGAACTCAAGCTTCAACCTTTCATTTGGGTGCAAAGGCAATAAATCCTCAAACATCACCTTTTGATTTAGAAGAGAGGGATCTGCATAATTGATGGCTTCAACCCTGAGGAGGGCGAAATACTTTTCATTTTCTTTTGGAGGCCGGATTTGCCCAGATACAATCGTGCCTGTGCGAAGGCCAAACCTTCGAATCTGCGAAGGGGAAATATAAATATCATCAACGCAGGGCAAATAATTATAATCTGGACTGCGCAAAAAACCAAACCCATCAGGCAATATTTCAAGCGTTCCTTCACCCAGCATCAAACCATTTTGCTTCACCCGCTCCTTAATGATCAAAAAGACTAGATTTTGCTTGGGCAAGCCTTCGACTTCAGTTATCCCAACTTCTTTTGCAATCGCAATTAATTCAGGCAACGATTTTTGCTGTAAGTCGGTGAGGTGATTGCTACCCCTTTTGATTTCTTCATAACGAGAATTTACTTCATCATCATACCCCTTCGATTTAGATTCTTCGCTTGCCGCAGAAAACGATTCCGAGGAAGACGCACCATTATTTGCCGAGGTAACCTTTTCATTCATTTCTTCGAGGCTGGCTGTATATTTTGGCACCTCCTTTGGCCCCGGGGCATTAACCACAGCCATCGCTTCCGGAATAGCCGCATCATCTTTGGAGGTGTACGCCCCCTCAGAAACAACGACCTCTTCGACTTTCGCAATAACTTTCACTTTTGCAGGAGTTTTTTTCTTAGGCGTGAACACTAGATCATCATCCGATGTATCCACCGTTTGCACAGGCACAGCCTCCTTGGCCCTTGGGACAGGCAAAGTTTCGCATTGGCCATTAAACAGTATGTCATCCGATTGCTCAGGAGCATTAGATTTTACTTCATCCGAAGTTTTAGAGGTTTTAACAGCAGGCTTGCTGCGTGCTTTAGGTTTGCTTACTGAACTATCTTTTTTACCCTTGGCTTCCGCCATTACTAATCTCCTATCTGGCCAAATAATCTCTGGTGTAGATGTGAAAAAAAACCAGAAAGCATCAGGAACAGAAAATATCCCGCTAATTAATCAGATCTGCAAATGGAGCGGGCAACCACCTATTTTATTACCAGAAAATCCATATTCCGGAATAGACAACTTTTATTTAATTACGACAAACACACTAAACTTTCAACATTCGGCACCACGAGAGCACCATACCTAGAGAGAGTGAAAAATTTATGGCAGGTTTAAAATCTTTAACAAGTCATAAACTTGTTGTACAGTGTATTCATAACTTTGCGAGTTATTTATACTATAATCACAGATCGATGCCTTATCAGTCAAGGCCATCTGTGAATTTTCTCGGCTTTCCCATTCCACTTCTGTCCAACCTCTGGCCATGCAACGCTTCAATCTTTCTTCCTTATTACAATTTACAAACACAAGCAAATTGCAAAGCTTACGCCAACTCTTTTCTAATAATAGGGGGATATCCAACACAAGAAATGAAGATTTCGAGAATTCCGTAAGATCTTTAATCTTTTGCTCCACTTTTTTTAAAACCAACGGGTGCAAAATCGACTCCAAAAACAACCTGCTTTCAGCATTCCCAAAAACAACCTTCGCAAGCGCCGATCTCTCAACATTTCCAGCCGAATCAAAAACCGTTACTCCAAAATAATCCTTAACCTTGCTTTTAACCTCGGCATCCTTGAACAACCCCCGAACCTCGGCATCGGCATCAAATAGCATTCCGCCAGACCGTATAAACAGCTTGGCAACTTCACTTTTGCCACTGCCTATGCCACCTACAATTGCAATCACAGGCTTGGTTGCAAGCTTTGGATTCATTTGAGTTCTTCCTGGGCCAACCAATTCAGCCCCGCCGAAACCTCAATCGTTATTGGCACCTTTAGCGCCAATAATTTTCTAGGCTTAACAGACATCTCCGCAATTAAAATTTTCTTGACCGCTTCAACTTCCCCTTTAGGGCATTCAATTACGAGTTCGTCATGAATCTGTAACAAAAGTTTGGCCTCGAAGTTGTTTTTGCTTAAAGCATCGTCAACCCCTATCATCGCAAGCTTGATGAGATCTGCAGCAGAGCCTTGGATTTCCATATTGATGGCTTCGCGCTCGGGTTGATTGCGCTGCTGAAAAGTGGACCGATCCCGAATACCATCGATCCGTCTTCTTCTTCCAAGAATCGTACTGACATAGCCGGTATTCCTACACTTGGAAAGCAAATCATCATGGTACTGAAGCACATTGGGATAACGCGCAAAGTAAGCATCAATAAATCTGGAAGCATCATATCGATCGATTTCTAATCTTTGGGCAAGACCATGAGCACTTATACCGTAAATGATGCCAAAATTTACCGTCTTAGCAGTCCTTCGCATATCAGGTGAAACCATGGTTTCTGGGATGGCGAAAATTTCGGAAGCAACCTGAGAGTGAATGTCTTTTTCGTCCTCGAATGCTTTGATCATATTCTTATCATTCGAGAAGTGCGCCAGAAGTCTTAATTCTATTTGAGAATAATCAGCAGAAACAAGCGCCCACCCTTCCTTGGGCAAAAACGCTTTCCGGATCTGCTGCCCCATTTCTCTTCGCACCGGAATATTTTGCAAGTTGGGCGTGCTGGACGAAAGCCTTCCTGTAGCAGTTACCGTTTGATTGAAAGCAGCATGAATTCTGCCCGTAGAAGGCTGAATTAATTCAGGAATTGCATCCACATAGGTGCTTTTAAGCTTGGCGAGTTGCCTAAATTCCAAAATCTTTTTAGGTATCGCTGCGCCAGGATGATCTAAAACAGCAAGTTTTTCTAGTGTTTCCTGATCCGTACTCGCCTCTTTGGATACACCCGTTTTCTTTAGCATCGGCAATTTCAAATCATCATAAAGCACCGCCCTTAATTGAGGCAGTGAACTGATCTGAAAAGGTTTCCCTGCAAGAACATGAATCTCTTTTTCCACCCTCTCTAACTCCAACCCCATCTCAACACCTAGAATTTTTAAAAACTCGGCATCAATACATATCCCGCGGAACTGCATCCTTGCCAAAACACTTACCAAAGGAATTTCAACCTTGGTGTAAAGTTCAAATAAGCGTTCTTTACTGCCTTCTACCAAGGTTTTAGAAATTTCATCTTCAAGAAAAACAGTTAGCTGTAAGGCTGCATCAGAATCTTCGCAAGCATAAAGCGCAACAATTTGAGAATCAACTTCACTCATTACTTTTTGAACTTTGTTTTTACCCTTGACCCCTATTAATTCCGTAATCGTAATCATTTCGTGATTCAGATAGCGCTTTGCCATTTCATCAAGCCCATGGCTTCGCTCACCAGAGTGCAAAAGATAATCGGCAATCATACTGTCGCCTGCAACGCCCTCCGTGGTGACACCATTGGCAAGAAGGACTAAAAGATCAAATTTAATATTTTGGTTGACTTTTAAGACATCTTTATTAGCAAATATGGGCTTTAATTTGTCCAAAACAAAACTTTCATCTAAGAAAGGTTCGCCCAAGGGGGTGCGTATCGCAACATAGAAAGCCTTGCTTTTTTCGAACGAAAACGAAATACCTACAATTTTTGATGTAAACGGGTCTAAGCCTGTAGTTTCGGTATCAAACGCAAACCGCTTGCAACCCAACAACTTGCTATGCAAAATCTCAAAATCACTTTCGTTGTTAATAAGGGTGTAATCGTATTGCCAATCCCCCTGGCCACTTAATTGAATTGGCAGATCAATCGAAAGTTTTGAACAATGGGTAGTAAATAAAGGTATTTCAGGATGAACATGAGTCGTTTCCTGGGCAAAAAATTGCACAGAGCCTTGTTGTTTAAATAAACCCTGCTCTTGAGGAACAGATTTTTCTATTTGTGCCAACATCCCACGAAAGCCTAGTGTCTGAAATAAGGCAATCGATTTCAAAGCGTCGATTTCTTTTAAACGCCAACCTTCAATATCAAGATTGACTGGGGCATTTCGATCCAAGGTGACAAGATTGCGAACCAAGGGGATTCTTTCAACAAATGCAGCAAGATTTTCTTTGCGCTTTACTCCGCTTATCTTGTCCATGTTGGCGTAAATGTTTTCAATTGTGCCAAATTGCTGCAACAAACTAGATGCCGTTTTAATCCCAATTCCAACTGCACCCGGCACATTATCTGCGGTATCCCCTACCAAGGTCTGTAAATCCACCACCTGTTCCGGAGTAATACCCCAATCCGCAAGCAATTCGGCACGCCCATATTCCAAATGTTTACGGATGCTATAAATCGTCACATTATCATCAATCAACTGCCTGCAATCTTTATCCGAAGTTACAAGGTAAACTTTTATTCCTTTTGATTTTGCATATTGCGCTACCGTTGCAAGAACATCATCCGCTTCAAAACCAGCGATACTTAACAACGGTATATTCAAAGCATCCAACACTTGCTGGATCATGGGTAGCTGTGCGATCAAATCAACAGGCGCCTCATCTCGATGGGCTTTATATTCTGGGTATGCAACATTTCGGAAAGTTGGTTCGGGCCTATCCCAACCGCAAATAATGTAATCTGGTTTTTTATCTCGCAAAAACATCAAGTCTCTGGTGAACCCATATACGGCATTGGTGGGCAACCCTGTAGGGCTTGTCATATTTGGGATAGCGTGAAAAACCTGAAAAATCAAAGACATAGAATCAATCAAATACATGGTTTCGGGGTTATTACCCATGAGCAACTTTAGCTTTCTTTAATGAAAATAAACAACTTCTGCAATTTATATCGGGCTTGCAACTTTTCCTAGGAATAACTGAAAAAAAACTAAGGATTCACACTACCCCTAACTCTTTCCCAGTTATAATACTATGGGGTCATCAGAGTTCCCCAAAACACGATTTATCCTTATTTGCAGAAAAAAACATCTCTGATTCGAATAACACTTGTTTGCATTTATTGACTACCTCAGCTTATGATTTACAATCATATTGGAGATGTGTAGGTTTTTCTTAAAACCGTTTACTTCGTAGCAAGGTGATGGATCATGGCTGCTAAAGCAATAAGTCGAAGTTCTTCTTCACCCAAAGGTGAATCGAAACAAGGGTTGGTTGTAACCTTGGTGTTTTTTATTCTTGCTACTATTGGTCTTGGTGTTTCCACCTACTTTGGATTTTCCGAACAGGAAACTCTTAGGGCGGATAAAGAAAAATCAGATGCAACTCAAAAAAACGAAGCGAAGCTTATCGATTTCTACAAGTTTCAATCAATGCTTTACTGGACCTATATCTCAACCGTAAATGGCTTTAAGCCCGAGGATTTAGAAATCTACGAAGGATTACGAGCCAAGGCGGAGGATGAAACTATTCTTCCAAAAGACGCCAAATACGATCCTAACAAAGAAGAATTAAAACTTGTAAAAACAAGAATGGAAATGCTTGAAAAAATGGCATTTAAAGATGCTGCTGACAAAGAATTAACCTTAAAATTTGACAAAGCAACAAAAAAACCAAGCTACACTTTTGATGAAATTACCTTACTTCAATCCAAAAGATACCTCGCACTCAAAGAACGATTCGACAAAGCTGAAATCGAAAAGAAAGAAGCTCAAGATGAAAAAAAGAAAAGCCAAGATGAATTCGCAGTTTTTAAAGCAGATATTAATAAGAAATATGCAGGCCTTACGGATACCGCCAAAAAAGAATTTACTGAATTTGCCAGCTTAAGGGACCAACTTAGAAAACAAAAAGACGATTTGACAAAAGCTTTAACTACTGAAAAAATGGAACGCAGTAAAGAAAATGAAGATTCCACCGAAAAAATCGGGAAACTCGAAAAGAAATCCCGCGACAAAGAGACAGAAATAACTGCCTTGGCCGACCAACTTGTTCTTACCAAAAGCAAGGGCAATGACATCGGCAAAAACATCCGACCCGATTATAAAATCGTTAGTATTGATCGCACAGGATCCTTGCCTTACATCAATGTAGGGCATGGCGACAAAGTTAATCCCCAAGATACTTTTAGCATTCATGGTATAGGAACCGATGGCCGGCCTCTTCCTGAAATCAAAGGATCCTTGGAAGTGATTAATGTCGTTGGTGAACATTTATCCCAATGTAAAATTTTGACGGTCAAAGATACGAATAAAGATCCAATTCTTAAGGGTGATGTTCTTTACAATCCAACTTGGAATCCTAATTCCAGACAACGAATTGCGATCATGGGCATCGTTGACCTTACAGGGGATGGGAAGGATCAAATTTACGAATTAATCGGCCAATTAGAAAGGCAGGGCGTTATAGTTGATGCCTACCTTGATCCCTCGACCCTAGAAATCAGGAACACCCCGGGAATTACGCCAAAGACTGATCTCCTTATCATTGGCGATGGAATTGATTCTGTAAGGACCCCTCGTGGAGTTATTAATGATAAAATGACTTTGCTTACAAAATCTACTAATGAAATGCGCTTGGCAGCCAAAGAAAACGGTGTCAATATTGTTGATTTAAGAAAATATCTGGAGATGTCAGGCTTTAGGGTACCAAAGAATTATTTCCAAATGGGGCCGAACCCCAATCCAGTATTTTCCAATAAGCCTAATCCGAAGGGGGCACCTGTAAATAAAGAGGAACCCGCAAAGGAAGAAGCAAAAAAAGCTGAACCTGAGGAGAAAAAAGAAAAGTAGCGGTTGGATTGAATCAGAAAAGTCTTTCGGGCCTCTATTGCCTGAAAGGCTTTTCTGATTTATTGTAAGAGTATTGCCGCCTTAGCTCAGCTGGTAGAGCGACGCTTTCGTAAAGCGTAGGTCGTGGATTCGAATTCCACAGGTGGCTTTTTTAATGTTAGGACTATAATTGAATATTTTAAGCAATTGCAAAAAGTCGGCAACTGCACTCATCTAATTTTACATCCAAAGCCCAAGTTCTGTAGTAACACATTTTTAAAAGCCAAGGTTAAAGTATTACAAATCCCAAGCGATCTTTAAATTGATCACATTGGGGCTGTTCTTTACGATATTCTATTTTTGGACCTAAACTTTTACTGTTTCATTTCCCCTACACCCAACCCTCTTCCCTCCGGGAAAAGGGCCATTCGCTTCGCTAGTCAGGGTATCTTGGTTTTGCTATTACTTTCCACTTTTCTTCCAAAGCCCAGCAACTTGCGTTCGGTGTGACTCTTAACTCTTAACTCTTAACTTTAATGCGGGCTTGTTTTAGTTGCGACGGGGAAACTCCGCTACAACTGATCCAATTGTAACCTTTAGATTTTGAATGATGCGGCAAGCTTTTTCGAACAGGCACATTTTACCGTTAACCTCTTAACTTACTGTGGACAAAATCGGATGCAGTTTACAAAGCTGTACTATTTCTTTTGATTTTTAATCCCCATCCATTAAATTAATTAAAAGATTCTCTTATTAATGAATGCGGATTAAACATGAAAAAAACAGCCAAAGATAGTACCCCTAAGAAAACAAAAACGCCATTAACGGCAAAGGCTTCCCCTAACAAGGACATCAAAAAAGCCAAGGCTAAAATCATCTCGCTTGGGAAACAATTCCATCGCAGGGGCTGGTCGCTTGCAACCAGCAGCAATTACAGCGCACTTTTAAGCCGAAAACCTTACCAGCTTCTTATAACAGCAAGTGGAAAACACAAAGAAAATCTGGGCATGAATGATTTTCTAATACTTAATGAAAAAGGTTCGTCCATAGAGAAAACAGAGGAAAAACCTTCTGCAGAAACAGCCCTGCATCTTATGTTGACCAGCAAAGAAAACATAAATTCTGTGCTACATGTCCACTCGGTTTGGGGCACCTTGTTATCTGAAAAATACGGATCTACAGGTGGTTTCTGGGTGGAAGGCTACGAAATGCTTAAAGGGCTTTCAGGCATCAAAAGCCACGATTCACGCATTTGGATAGATATTTATCCCAACAGCCAAGATATAACAACTTTGGCAAAAAAAGTGAATGAGCGCACTTTTTCTCATAAAGAATTTGTGCCCTTTGGGTTTCTAATTCGAAAGCATGGCTTGTATGCTTGGGGGGCTAACCTCGAAGAAGCACAAAGGCATGTCGAAACTTTGGAATTTCTTTTTGAAGTTACTGGCAGAAGCTTATTGATTCAAGACTAAAATAATTTAAAGGAGAATGAAATGGCAGTCGTACTGATACCAGATGAAAACCGGGCATTGAAATCTGAAAAAGAAATCCAGGCTTTTATAAACCCGCATGGAATCTTTTACGAAAAATGGCCTCTTGCTGAAAGAGTGAACCCTGAAGCAGATGCTGATGAAATACTCAAAGCTTATGCACCCGAGATCGAGGTACTTAAGCAAAAGGGCGGCTATGTGACTGCAGATGTTATGAATGTTTCGCCCGAAACTCCAAACCTTGATGAAATGATGGCGAAATACAAAATGGAACACACCCATTCTGAAGATGAAGTTCGATTTATCTTAAAAGGAAAGGGCCTTTTTCACATACATCCATTAACCGGCCCTATTTTTGCAATCCAAGTTGAAGCAGGCGATCTTATCAATGTGCCTTGCGGAACAAAGCACTGGTTTGGCCTTTGCGAAGATAAAACAATACGGGCAATAAGGTTGTTTCAGGATAAATCGGGCTGGACTCCACAATATATTGACAGCGGTATCCATGGGAATTACGCCCCCTTATGCTGGGGCCCCACTTATTTAAAAGGCGAAGGAAACATGGAAACCAAGTTATCCGTATGATTAGCACAAAGCACAAAGTGATTCTTCTCGATATTGAAGGTACAACTTCCGCAATTGATTTTGTGCATACCACAATGTTTGATTATGCGCGCAACAACCTAAATGGATTTCTGATTTCTAATTTTGAATCTGATGAGACAATCGAAGCCCTTGAAGTTTTTGCCCGGAATGAAAACCACCCTTCCCTTGCAGTTTTCTGTGAAGGTGCTTCTTCCATAGAAGAAAAAATAACCCGCATCGTTAATCTGGCTTCCCAACGGATGAAGGAAGATAGCAAGGCAACGGGATTAAAAGCACTACAGGGCTTGGTTTGGCGTAAAGGATTCAACAACGGAGAATTAAAGGGGCACATTTACCAAGATGTGCCTGCTGCATTCAACCGATGGCAAGCATCTGGTATCATCATTGCAATCTATTCTTCGGGAAGTATTCTTGCCCAGAAAATTTACTTCGCTAATACCACTTTTGGCGATCTCGGAACTCAGATCACCCATCATTTCGACACAACCTTCGGCCCCAAAAGAATTTCATCGAGTTACGAAAATATTGCTAACAACCTGAATACCAATGCTGCGAATATCCTATTCCTTTCGGATATAACCGAAGAACTCGATGCAGCAAAAGTTGCAGGTATGGCTACCGGATTATTAATCAGACCGGGCAACAAACCTGCAGGCAACAACGACCATAATCCCTACTCCGATTTTGACACCCTTTAAAAGTTATTCCACCGTCACGCTTTTGGCAAGATTTCTTGGTTTATCAACATCGCAACCACGAAGTAAAGCCACATGGTAGGCAAATAATTGCATTGGAATATTGCTTACAATGGGTTGTAGATATTCCGCAACTTTGGGAACAACGATGACTTCATCCGCTTTTTTTGAAAGTTCGGAAATTCTTTCAGAAGCTACTGCGATTACCGGACCGCCTCTCGCTTTAACTTCTTCAAGATTACTCATGACTTTATTAAACATCAGGCCACGGGAAATCAAAAACACCGAAGGTGTATCTCGATCCACAAGCGCAATTGGGCCATGCTTCATTTCTGCAGCAGGATATCCTTCCGAATGAATGTAGCTGATTTCCTTCATTTTCAAAGCTGCTTCGAGTGCAACCGGGTAAAGATATTGCCTACCCATGAAAAGAATTTGAGGCGAATTACAGTAGCGCAATGCAATTTCACGAATCTGTGCCTCTGTAGCCAACACTTGACGAACTGCTTCGGGTAATTCTTTCAGAGATTCAACAACTTGGGCACCTTGAAAAGCTGAAAGATGCCTCATTCTCCCCAAATGCAAGGCTAACATCGCAAGCACAACGACTTGATTTGTAAAAGCCTTTGTACTAGCAACCCCGATTTCCTGCCCTGCATGAAGGTAAACACCGCCATCCGCCTCACGGGCTATCGTGCTTCCAACGACATTGCAGATAGCCAAAGATGGTATACCTTTTAGCTTTGATTCACGAATTGCTGCAAGTGTATCTGCTGTTTCACCTGATTGGGTGATCCCAATTACAATGCTTCGGCCACTCATCGGGGAATTTCGATAGCGAAACTCGGAAGCATATTCAACCTCGACGGGAATGCGGGCAAGTTCTTCAATCAAATACTCGCCAACCAAGCCTGCATGGTAACTAGTTCCACAGCCTGTAAGAATGATTCGCTCTACATTCCTAAGCTGTTTGGAATCAAGATTTAAGCCACCAAAATGCGATGTCCACTCATCTTCATCGAGCCTACCACGAAGTGCATTTTCAAGAGATTCACCCTGTTCATGAATTTCCTTTAGCATGAAATGGTCGAACCCCGCTTTATCTGGCGAATAAACCTCATGGTTTATGGCTTCAATAACCGGACTGATATGAACTTGTTTCATATCCAAAATCGACCAAGAATCCGGGGTAAGAACGCAAATCTGACGATCATCAAGATAAATGGCCCGATTGGAAAACCCCATAAGAGCACTTGGATCGCTCGCCAAGAAATGCTCACCATCGCCTAAGCCAAGAATCAAAGGGCTACCCAAACGCGAACCAATCACCAAATTGGGAAACAATGGGCAAATAAGCGCAATGCCATAGGTACCCTTAACCAAAGAAAGGGCAGCGATCACCGCTTGCACCAAATTATCAACAGTAGGCTCATCACCAGAAATTTTATCAAAATGGTATGAAATAAGATGCGCAAGCACCTCGGTATCCGTTTCACTTTTGAAATGATAATCCATATCTTCAAGAAATGTTTTCAAACTGGAATAGTTTTCAATCACACCATTATGAACCAACGCTATGGAAGAAATACCGCCTAAATGGGGATGTGCGTTTACATCGTTTGCAGGGCCATGGGTTGCCCACCGTGTGTGCGAAATCCCAGTCGTGCCAAGCATAGGGTAATCACCAAGTGATGCCACAAGGTTTTGAATTTTCCCTGCTTTTTTTCGTAGTTGAATACGCCCCTGATGAATCGTTGCAAGCCCTGAACTATCGTAACCTCGATATTCAAGTCTTTGCAAAGCGGGAAGTAAAACAAGATCGGCGGACTTTAAACCGGTATAGCCAACAATTCCACACATAATCTTCAACCTCCTTGAGAATTCAAGAAGGGAAGGTTACCAGAAAATAGAAAAAACAATCTAGTGGAGGTAAAGAACAACGGAAATAGGTAAACCAAGAAGAATAGAAAAAATAGAGGCGCAAAGCTTATTTGATGCGAATTCCCAATCCCCTGCGAATTTCTAACTCCAACTCTGCTAGTTGCCTTTGATCAATACCCTCATCTTTTTGATTTTTCCACACAATATTTCCCTCTTCATCCAAGAGCACCAACGAGGGAAAACTGGTGACATCAAACTGGGTGCGTACAGGGCATGGTTCGGGCCCGGACCCACCAAAGAGACTCGTATAATTCATATGATACCTCGCCCTTATCGGTCGAACCTTGGCTACTTTTTCTTCCGGAGTGCCTTTTTCATATGCAATGCCCACCACTTCCAAGCCAAAGTTTTTATACCTTCTTTGCAATTCAACAAGGTGAGGAATCGATTGTAAACATGGCCCACACGAACTAAACCAGAAATCGAGCAGAACCATTCTACCTGTCTTATTTTTCTTGTATTCCCATACCTGGCCATTCATATCATAAAGGCTAAAGTTATCGAGTTTCTGGCCCACAAGAACACAAGAGGGAACAGGCGTTGCCAATCCCGAATAATTACCAAGTCCTGAAAACCCAGGCTGATTTTGAGCAACCGCCGAATTAATCGAAATCACATTACCAATTTGGGGCAACGAAGGGGGCGCGGGCACTGCATATCCGCCTTGTTCATTGCCTCGAGACGGAATTGAAAGAATAGCACCAGGAATCAAATTGCTCGCAAGGTTATCTCGGGCGATTTTATCTGCATTAGGTAACGAGGTTGTGCTTGCTGGCACATTGCCATCTTGGGAAGATTCCGCACTTTTAGGCTTATCCAAGGCAGCCGGCGCACTAGGTTCGGCACCCGCTGTTTTATCTGTAGGATTTGAGGGTTGCGGGAAAGCTCCAACTTCTTCTTTTACAAAAATCGAAACCCTAGGATTTGGAGGTGTGGCGAGAATAGTCCCACTATAAAACTTTTCCCCATCCTTCACCCGGGCAACAAGTTGGTAGTTCCTCCCTGGGTGGAGGTTGTTGATGGTGAAATAACCTTGTGAATCAGCAGTAATATCAAACTTGCCTTCGGGAGTATTTTTTTGCAAATCAACAACTTGAATGATAACGCCTGCGGGCCTGCGGTTATTCCGATCCATAACCTGACCTGCAAGAACGCCACTTGGCTTACTGGTAGGGTTGGAAGAAGTAGCAGAAGAATTCGAGGGCGAGTCTTTTTTGGTATCAGGTTTTTTCTGAAACATGCCAAAGGGCGAGAAAGGTTGTGCGGGATCTTTTGAATCAGCTTTATTCCCTGAGGAATTGCAGCCTGAAAGTAAAAGAGCCATCCCTAACATAGTCAATGTTTTACGAAACACAGCCGAGTACCTCATCCCCACGATGCGCCCAAATTCAGGCGATCTGCATCCATTCCAGCGTGCGGAAAACTATCCAACCATTTTTATTTCAAAACCCCCAAAAGCCTTCCCCTTAAAAAGGAAAAGACGATCCCCACCTATATCCAATGGACTCTTACCCCGAAACCCAAAGTGGTCAAGCTGTTTCTTGAATCAATATTTACAAAACATGGCGCAAGAAGCGAACGATGCCATTAAAAACAAAAAAGCAGGAGCATATTGCAACTCCTGCCTATTCGCTACATTCCGAATTACTTAACCAAACTGCTTCAATGCTGGCCAGAGACCCTTCGGCCTTGGGCACTATGGGGGAAAAGAACTTTTTGATTCAAATTTCCGCTACCATCAAATTGCAACTCAAACGAATCCCCAACGATTGCAAGATCCTTGTTTTTCTTAGCCTCTTGTACCAAGGGTGCAGAAACATAAAATTCTGCAAGCTCCAAGGTATTAGGAATAACCACCATTCGGATGGCATTAAAATCTGGCTGCCAGCAGGTTTCTAACCCTGTACGAATGCATTCCTTATCATTAGGAAAAGCAAGGGGCAATTTTGAACGCAAAAGAAAGCAAGCTGTCAGATTATTCATGCGAAAAGGAACCGGATCTATCGCTGCAAGCAATCGATCCGTAGTCAGATCTGCAATACCAACTCCCGTACCATTTCCATGGCTTTCAGGAGAAAGATCTAACGCACACATGCGAATAATTTTAGGGGATTCAAAATCGTTTTGACCTTCAATAAGAAGCCTGCCTACCACATTGGGATCGATTCCTGAACCACTGTAGTTCTTACCTATTTCGCCAACCACGAGAAGATCAATGTCATGAAAAGGAAGTTTACCAAGCAACTGGCGGGCTTCATCCAACAGTTTAGGTTCAACATCCATTAGATTTTGGGTTGATACAAACTGAAGCTTAGCGGTTTGCTCGTGCGCATTTTCCAACACCGCCAACCCACCAATAAAATTCGTCTTTTCCAGAATAACCTTGGCTGTTTCGGGAAGCATATCGCGCAACCCCTTGAATCCCCATCGATGATGCTGGGAAGCCCCCTCGCGTTTTCCAAGCCCAATTACAAGCATCTTAGCAATGCCGCTTTCAAAGCGACCGCGAAAATCCGTATGGGGCTTTATTCTCGAAATTGCAACCACCGCATCCGCTGCCAAGGCGTTTTTATCCCAATAAACGGGCTCATTCCACGAATTATTACCTATCACAACGGAATCCATATCCGTCTTCACGGTCACGCCAAGATTTTCTTCAGAAACCCCATACTCTCCCAGTAACTCCCTCTGCCCCTTAGAATTAGCCCCACCATGACTTCCCATCGCCGATACGATGAAAGGCTTAGCCCCAATCCCTTTGAAATATTCAATCGTTGCTTTCACGATTACTGCAAGGTTGGCAATACCCCTGCTACCAACACCGATGGCAACATTGGCACCCGGCTTAATTTTCTGGTGCAGACCAGAGTTTTTCCACTGCAACAGAGTTTCCCCTGCAACATCTTTAACTTCAGGTTGCTTTGCAATTTGTTTCACAAGGGTCATTGCTGGAATATGCACGAAACCACCTCCAATAATTATTTTCCCTGCCTTTTTTATATCAAGGTAAGATGCATGTTGCGAACCAAAAAGATGAAACATCCTGCATTCAATGAAACTCGTGCTATTGCGAACGCTGGTCAAAACCAGCCTACACTTGCATCAGTTTGCCCCAAAATCTAAGTAGCAATCGAATTAAAGTAAATGCAATTCAAAAAGAAACAATTGAATCCGTTTGAATAAAAGCGAGGCACAAAACTTTTAAATATCATTTATTAGCAGGAGTCTTACCAGTTTGAGGTGGTATTCGCCCTTTCATATTCTTTCCAGCACCCGAATCCTGAGGCGGCATTGAAGGCCCATCTTTGGCCATAGGGCTAGATACTTCCGACCCACAACCAACCAATAAAAACACAAATGGTATTGTTCCAAGATTTCGAAGGATGCTTTTCATTGAGCTTACCTTTTTACCTTTGCAGATTTAAATCAAGGAAGGTTGGATAACTCGCCACCAGATCGGGTGCTAAGCGCACCTATTATTGAATTACTGGAATTAAAAATCATGCGGGTGGAACCGTCCCCCATCAGAAACATAGAGCCCCCGTTATGAAAACTCCAATAATGGGCAGCATCACACCCAACATCGGGGTTACCCAATTGTAAACCGATTTTGTTAGCTGGGTTTCCATTACAAGGCCGGTTTGGCGGAGAAGAATAGTTGGCAATAAAATAGTTGGCAATCGCAAGATCGTTGGAAGTCATCACACAATCACCGTTGCCCTTACCATCATAACCATAAGCTGCAAACCACCAGCCAAATTCCAAATTGGAGCTTGGAGGCCGTTCTCCAACTACAAAGGTATTGCTAAGGCCATCCGTGATATCTTTAAAATTAATATTTGAATCCATAAAAAAAACACCATCATTGGAAGTGGAGGTGGTCCCAGCGTTCCCCAAATAACCTGCAAGTGCCTGATCAATCGAGGTTCCGGCAGAAACCGCAGGGCACAATAAAGCCCCACGAGCATCCGCTGGGCAAGTATAATTCTTCATGTTTTGAGCAGCCACAGGATTGTCCCACGAATATGCAGTTGCTGCGTTCACACTATATGACTTAGCTTTTTTATAAAGGCTTTCCTGCTCTACAAAAGGAAGGATATAGACCATCCATGACCAACATCCTTCAAACGGAGTTACATTCCAAATATCCACCCCCAAAGAATCTTGCCAAGGCGATTGCCCGCAAGGCAGTTTTTCATGAACATCATGAAAGCTATGAAGGGCTAGCCCAATTTGCTTTAGATTGTTCAAGCACTGGGCACGCATAGCTGCTTCCCGAACCTTTTGAACCGCGGGCAAAAGTAAACCAACCAAAACACCAATAATTGCAATAACTACAAGTAGCTCAATAAGCGTGAAACCAATTCGATTTGCCTTCCAGAAAATCCCCACGCCTGCCTACCTTTTTAAAATTGCATTCGACTTCGAAACATAAAATTTTAAAACTCTCAAATCAGTTAGATCATAACAATATAAATCTTGTAAACTATTTACTTAACATCTCTAACAATAAACTCAAAAAGCTTAAAAAATTTATGACACCTGCAAGCCTGCCTTGTTTTGTGATTAGACTTTAAAACATTAAAGGAATCAAAATCGATAGGGTTTCTTTGTATCGAGGAAACATACCGGCTAAATACCCATTGCCCCGCAGTTCCAACTCAACCCAAAACAACAATTCAACCCATACTGACACCAAACAACCAAATCTCATAGGCTCACGAGTGTATTGACTTAAATTTCCAAAACTTGTATCAGAACACCTTAGTAATGCTTATCAGCAACAATATAGCTGGAGATACATCTGGTGTTTGGAATACTGCAAAGAATGGTTTTTTGGGAACTCTTTAAGGTGTTTTTCCTAGCCTTGGTGGGAATTACCGGGATCCTATTAATGGCGGGCATTGTCGCGGAAGCAACCCAGCAAGGCTTAGGCCCGGCCCAAATCTTGGGTGCCATTCCCCTTCTTATTCCCAGCACCCTGCCCTACACCATTCCTGCCACCACTCTATTTGCAACCTGCGTCGTTTACGGCCGTTTGTCTGCCGATAACGAAGTACTTGCAATTCGCGCTTCCGGAATTAACCTTTGGCAGATCGTATTCCCCGGCCTTTGCCTGGGGCTTATCATGAGCACTGTAACAATGGTTTTGTATTATCAAATCATCCCCCATACGCATCATCTTTTGCGCGCAATGGTATTTAACGATGCGGAAGAGCTACTCTATTCCATGCTAAAAAAGAACGGCATGATCAATCACTCCAACATCCCATACTCGATGTTTGTCAAAGGGGTGCAAGGAAAGAAATTAATAAACCCAACTTTTAAACGACGCGATGCGAAAGGTGCAATTGATGTGGTTGCACAAGCAAGAGAAGCCAAGCTTACCGTTGATCGCGAACGAAAATTATTAATGATTCATATGAAACATGGGATCGCCACCTTTGAAGATGGCAGTAAAGGCTATTTCGAAGATCGTGTTTGGGAAGTACCATTACCTACGAATATGAACAATGATGCGAATCGAAGGGCACGCGATATGACTTGGCAGGAAATACTCGACAAGCGAGTGGAATATCAGGAAGAAATGGCGAAAGTTTTACACGAAATAGACACCGCTGCCTTAGCCCTTTCGACCCCATCATCAAACCCTGATCTACCCAAGCATGTCGAAAATTTGAAAGGAAAACTAAAACACTCCAAGCAGCAATACCTCTTTTTAAATGTAGAATTATTAATGAGGCCCGCGCTAAGCCTAGGTTGCTTTTGTTTTATTCTTGTTGGTTGCCCGGTAGGTATATGGCTGAGTAAAAGTGATTTTTTAAGTTCTTTTATCACCTGTTTTCTACCAATTGTTCTTATTTACTACCCGCTAATGCTGTGTGGCACGGGGTTGGCAAAAGAAGGAAGAATCGATCCAGTGGCATTGGTTTGGGCCGCAGATGCTGTAATTATTTTTATTGGAACTTTTTTATGCTGGCGCACAGTTCGCTCATAGCTATCTACGGCGCTTACGAATTGTGGCCCTGAAGATTCTGGATGACCCTTCAGGCCTGTCATGTTCATCTTCAATTTCGCCCACAATTTCTTCTAGAATATCCTCGAAAGTAATCAACCCCATCACCTTTTGAGAACCTTCATCACGCACCACGGCCATGTGCCGATGACGGTTCTTAAAGGTTTTCAAAGCATAAGCAATAGTTACATTAGGTTTCAAATAAATTACAGGGTAAAGGGCATCCTCAAGTACCACAACGCCCTTGGCACTGATCAAGTAGAAAAGATCCTTCGTGTTAACAATACCAACGATATTGTCAACTTCTTTATCAAAGACAGGCATACGGGTATGCCCACCTTCGCGAATTAACTCCATGACTTTCTCAAAAGGCATGTTTAATTCGATCATGGCCATTTTTTCGCATGGGATCATGCACTCAGAAACAGTTTTGGAGGAAAGTTGAAACACATTTTGAAGAAAAGTGGCTTGCTCTGCCTCTAAAATCCCAGCTTCTTCAGTATCTTCAATTAACAATTTCAACTCTTCAACAGAATGTACGATTGTAGCAACTTCAGAAACATTAATTCCCAGCATGCGGATCACAAATAACGCAGTGCCATTCATTAATTTGATAACAGGCAATGTAAAAGAATTAAACAAAAGCATGAGGGAAGAAACCGCAAGGGAAGCCTTTTCAGGAAATCGCAAAGCCAAAGTTTTGGGAATTAACTCACCAAAAACAACATGAATAAAAGTTACACCAACAAATGCGATAATGGTTGCAATTCCGTGAACCGTCACCACTTTCCATTCAGGGGCAACCCATTGGAATAAAGGCAACAAAATTCGGGCAGCAGCGGGCTCCCCAACAAAGCCTAGACCGATGCTGGCGATGGTAATGCCCAATTGTGTAGCAGCTATAGTATGATCAAGATTTTGGATGACTTTTTGAACTCTCGGGGCTCCAATCACCCCGGCGTTTACCATCTCTTCGATCCTAGTTTTACGAACAGAAACCAGAGCAAATTCAGATGCAACAAAGAAGCCATTAATAAAAACGAGCACAGGCACTGCAAATAATGCAAGCATCAAGCCAACATGATCAGTTTTTGAAACAATATCCAAATCCATCAAAATCCCCTTACCAATGCTATCCGACTTATAATTTATAGGCTTAAAGACAAAACCTTGCCATATGATGATACTTGTTTATAATACTAGATTAAGGATTAGTGAATTGTAAGTATTTTACTTTGAAGGAATTATATGGGAACTAGTAAAGGCCGAAGAAAAGTTGGGCGCAAAAAGCGAAGAATGCGCGCGAAAATCAGACACCGCAAGTAAGAATTGTTATTCCGAATACACCTAGCTAATAAAACCAATAAAAGCCTAGTATCTATATACTGGGCTTAAACTTGTGATATTTTTCGTTTTAAAATTCCCTAGCCCAATCTCTGGGTTTTAAATAGATGTCGTATAATTCTGCCTCTTTAGAACCTACTTGAGGTTGGTAGTCATAAACCCAGCGCACTTTTAAAGGCAAAGACATAAGAATGGATTCGATTCTACCACCTGTTTTAAGTCCAAAAATCGTTCCACGATCGTAAAGCAAATTAAACTCCACATAACGCCCACGCCTGTATTCTTGAAATTCTTTGTGTGTTTCTTCAAAAGGGTGATTTTTTCGCATCTGAACAATAGGCAGATACGAAGAAAGAAATGAATTTCCGCAATTTTGCACAAAACTCCACACCTGATCTAAATTCTTGTCGAGATAATCGAAAAATACCCCCCCCACGCCCCTGGGTTCGTTCCGATGTGGGAGATGAAAATATTCATCACACCAAGATTTTAATTTATCATAATCTGCAACATCTGAATGCGCAGTACAGGCTTTATGCCACACCTTGTGAAAAGCAATTACATCTTCGCGAAAGGGGTAATAGGGCGTAAGATCGACGCCTCCCCCAAACCAAGCGCGATTGCCTCGGGTTAAATAACGAAAATTCGCATGTACGGTAGGAACAAAAGGATTTTTTGGATGCAGAACCAAAGAGATCCCACAGGCGGTAAAGGCCCGTCCATCACCTGGGATTTGTTTTGCGAATTCTTCTGAAAACTCACCACTAACATCGGAGAAATTAACCCCAGCTTTTTCAAAGGTCAAACCATCCAATAACACTTTGGTCCTACCGCCCCCACCGCCTGGCCTTTCCCAACTATCAACAAGGAATTTCTTTTCATCCTCTTTTTCCAAAGTGCTTACGATTAAATCTTGAAGAGCAAGGAAGTAATTGCAAATAGCGTCACGATCTAGAGACATAAAAATGCCCTCGGCGGCCAAACAAGGCCAGATTGTCCAATATCATAATAGTCAACGGAATTCACATACAAATTATTTCTGAGGCCCAAGCAGTACATTTAGTTCATCTCCCAATCTAAAAAACACCTCTCTAGCTTCCTCTTTTGATTCATCCGCACCCTCCCAGACTGCTTTAAAGGTATAAGAGTAAAGCCTGCCAGGAATCAATTCAGGGCTAAAAATCAAGCGCTTTTTCCCAGTCCGATCCGACTTTTTACCGTCCACAAATAGATCCGCATTTTCAGGAAGGATCACCAAAAATGTAGCGCCACCGGTATTGGTGGGAACCTTTGAAACGGGTGGTATTAGAATATTGATTGGGGGAGGAGAAACACTTCTAGAGTTTTGCCTGAAAAAGCGCCTAGGGGTCTTCGTGAAATCTCTATCTGGATCTTTGGGGATTTTTCCCGGGAAGGGGCCTGGATAGCCTCCCAATCCCTGCCCCACCCAACCATAGGCATAATTTGCAGTATAATCTCCACCCCCATACCAACCGGGGCCAGCTTCCGCCCAACTGAGGGCGAACAGAAAAAAACAAACAGAAAAAAAGGCGATTCTTCGCTTCATAGTCCTTCTTTTTTCTAAAACAAATATCATTCAATTATATTTCATAAATCACAATCTTTTTGATATGTGTTCTTGTTTTTTTGTGTTTTTGACATGGTAAAGTTAGGATTGAAACGAATAAACTCTATCTAATTGACCGGTTTGTTTTCAACAACCGCCCATCCCTTTTCCATAAGGTTTTACGATGACTCAAGATCTTTCGCTTGCTGCCAAACCTGTTTCAGATCTCTTTCAATCCGATCTTGCAAAAAACACTGCTTCTTTTTCAATTTCAGATGAACAGATTCGCTCCTTCAAAACCCAAGGGTATTTGCCGGACATCAAAGTTCTTAGCCACTTCCAAGCAGATAAACTTTTGGAAGAACTGGCTGACCTTTCTAACCCCCAATCTCCGGGTAATGAACTTTTTCACGAATATCATTCCAACGAATCCAAAGACCCGAACAAAATATTATTTCACGCATTGGGTGCATGGCGTATCAAACCCTCCTTCCACGATATCCTTTGGGCGCCCGGCTTCCTGATCCCAGCTTCTCAATTATTGGGCGGTGCAGTTCGCTTCTGGCACGATCAACTTTTCTGCAAACCCGCTCGACATGGAGGAGTTGTTGCTTGGCATCAAGATTACTCCTATTGGACGAGAACCCAACCGATGCAGCATCTAACATGCTGGATCGCACTCGATGATGCAAATGAAGAAAACGGATGCCTTCACTACATCCCCCAAAGCCATGAGTGGGATTTATTACCTGTTACCGGACTTGCAGGGGATATGGAATCTATAAAATCAGCCCTGAAGCCCTGGCAGTTTGACAAGTTCAAATCCACCCCAGTCCCACTAAAAAAAGGGTACGCCACCTTTCACCACCCACTTACCATTCATGGGTCATTTGAAAATCGCTCCGCCTTTCCCCGCAGGGCGGTTGTACTTAATGTTTTTCTTGATGGGACTTTTTCTTCTAGCGAGGAATCTCTGCTGAAAGGTGTTCCTCCTGTACCCAAGGGCAAATCGCTGGATGGACAATTCTTCCCACTTCTCTTCGATGGCAAAACTATCCAAGCTTGAAATGAGAATGATCCCTATGCCGACCCCTTCAGGACGCCATCATTTGTACTTACGCTCAGTTAAAATCCTGATCCTGTTGGGCTTATTAGGATCAGCGATTTGTTTTTTCACCCAGATCAACACCCGAGAATTTATTGTCTGTGGAGCGCAATGGATTAAAGAACTTGGCTGGAAAGGTATGTTTCTTTATAGTTCGCTATACTTCCTGCTTGGTGTTTTTTCATTACCCGCATCTCTGATCACGATTTCTGCGGGATTCCTATTTGGTTTCTTTCCCGGGATTCTTATCGCCAACATTGGTAGCACCCTAGGAGCAGCAGCAATGTTCCTCCTAGGTCGATTTTTATTGCGCAACTTTGTTGAAAGGCAGATTGCAAAATCCGGCTTTCTTAAAAACTTTGACACACTTATAGAGAAGCGAGGCTTTAAAATTGTTTTGCTTGCAAGGTTAGCAATCTTTATGCCCTACGGCATTTTAAATTATGCTTTTAGTGCAACAAAAATCCCCCTTCGTACTTTTGTACTAGGTTCCAACTTAGGAATGCTACCGGGATCTATACTTTACATTCTTATCGGAACTTCAATCGAAAATTTATCCGATCTGCTAGTTTTAAGCCCTAAGCCCTCTGATTTTGCGAACTCCTCTGATCAAAACTTTAAGTTCTGGTATTTCGTCACCTTGGGCGTTGGGATTCTCGCAATGTTTATTCTGCTTTATTATCTTGGAAAAATTGCAACCCTATCTCTTCAAAATATAAGCAAAGATGCTCTACCTAAAATTGATGATCTAAACAAAGATACAAATCAACCTTGAGGCTTGATTTTTCCTCTCATTACTTTCCCTGCTATTATGACTATAATCTTCACTTGAATTGCATTATTTAGGAACGCATTGTTTTATGATTGATTTTTCGAAAAGAAATCGTTTGCCTGAATGGATGGATCAACCCGATATCGATCCCACTTTGCACCTTAAAGCACTTCAGGGTCTTGCTAGACTTAATTACTTCAGCAACAGCGTAAGTTTGCTTTGGAAACCTCTTCGCAAACTTGCACTAGCAAATCCGCATTCCCATGACTTTTCAGTCCTTGATGTTGCAACCGGAAGTGGCGACATCCCACTTGCCCTCTCCAGAAAAGCACAACAGGCCGGAATCAAGATCAAATTCAGCGTCACCGATAAATCTTCATTCGCATTAAATCTCGTCAGGGAAAAAGCCCTGCAAAGTAACTTGTCCATTCAATGTTTTGAAACCGACGCCCTCGAAGGCCCCCCATTCCCCGTTCATGATGTGATCACCTGTTCCCTTTTCATGCACCATCTTGATAACGATGAAGCCATAACCCTGATGAAACGCATGGCAAAAGCAGCAAGGGTTGCAATCCTGATCAATGATTTGGAACGAAGTTGGCTCAACTGGAATATGGTTTGGATTGCATCGCATTTGCTAACGAGATCGCCCGTAGTTCACATGGATGGCCCAAGATCGGTTGCTGGTGCATTTAATCAGGCAGAAATGCTCGAGTTGGCAAAACATGCGGGGCTTATTGGCGCAAGAATTGAAACACGATGGCCTTGCAGATTTTTACTATCGTGGAACAAATCATGATAAAACCAAACATCAATATTAAAGAATGTGCATCGCAAATTTGGGATGTGATCATTGTTGGTGCCGGCCCTGCAGGAGGGCTTGCGGCGATTTTGCTTGCCAGAAAAAAACTACGGGTTCTATTGGTCGATAGGCAAGCATTTCCCCGGCCTAAAGTTTGTGGCTGCTGCCTTAATGGCAACGCTTTATCAACGCTTGAAGAAGCCGGCTTGAGTTATCTATTTACCGATAATCATGCAATTGTTTTGAATGCAATGCTACTAGGTAGCAAAAAAATAAACCATACTTTTCCTTTACAAAGGCAAATGGTTCTTTCACGAGAGTGCCTAGATTCCGGCCTTATCAATAAAGCCATGCTTGAAGGAGCATTTTTTCTCGATACCACCACCGCGGAAATGGGAGAACTTCTGCCTTCATCCCGTGAAGTTTATCTTAAGCAAGGAGAACATCAATTCTTATCAACAGCTAAAGTCGTACTCGCTGCAGATGGCCTTGGGGGCAGGCTTCTCGTTCGAAAAAATATCACCAACCATCTTGAGGCCAGCAAGACACGCATCGGGGCTGGGGTCACCATAACGGATCCTCCAGACTTCTATAAAAATGGGACATTGTTCATGACTTCTGGCAACGGCGGTTATCTGGGTTTAGTTCGCCTTGAAGATGGTAGGCTTGATCTCGCTGCTGCATTTGATCCCAATGCGATTAAAAAGCATGGCGGAATAGGCCCTCTTGCTAAATCGCTTCTTGAAGAAATGAACTGGCCCCTGCCCTTGGATATCGAAAAGGCTCCATGGCGGGGAACCCCTGCACTTACAGGCCACATTGAACAGGTGGCAGCAGAACGACTTTTTGCAATTGGTGATGCCGCGGGCTATATCGAACCTTTTACCGGTGAGGGAATGGCATGGGCATTTACAGGCGCCAGTTTTGTCGCCCCCTTGATTGCCAAAGGTGTTACACGCTGGGAACCTGAACTCGAAAAACAATGGGCCGTAAAATATAAAGAACACATCACCAGCCGCCAAGGCGTTTGCAAGACTGCAGCTTTTGTGCTAAGGTGGCCTTTGTTTGTAAAACTTGCTCTTATTGGTTTAAAGGCCTTTCCTTTCTTATCGAAACCGGTTGTCGCTATGCTGGATAAACCTAGCAAGGCTGCAACAAGCATCTAAGGAATCAACATGCATCTTGCTTTTTTGGGTTGGGGAACTGCAGTTCCTGTGGGTACATTATTGCAAGAAGAAGCCTTGGATCTGGCACGATCTCTTTGTCCACGGACGGAAGAACAATTAAACTGGCTTCCCAAATGGTATTCCCAAACAGGAATTAAAACCCGAGGAATCATCCTGGGAAGGCCCGTTCTTGACGATATTCTGCAAAAGAAAAACGAAACTGGTTCCCCCTTTATTCCAAATGGAAAGCCTGATGATCAAGGCCCGACTACGGCACAGCGCATGGAGCATTTCCAAAGATTAGGGCCGCCCCTTGCGCTTGCAGCAAGCAAGCAGGCCTTAAAAAATGCGCAAATACCCGGAGAGAACTTTAGCCACTTAATCACCGTCACCTGCACCGGTTTTTTTTCACCCGGCTTCGATTACCACCTGATCCAAGATCTTTTTCTTTCGCCTTCCGTTTCTCGAACCCAAGTCGGATTCATGGGGTGCCACGGCTCGCTTAATGGCCTACGGGTCGCCCATGCTTTTGTGAAAGCGCAGCCAGATGCCAAAGTGCTGCTTTCTTCTCTCGAGCTTTGTAGCACGCATTTCCATTACGGCTGGGATCCACAAAAAATTGTTGCAAACGCTTTGTTTGCAGATGGTGCCGCATCTGTAGTGCTGGGGGCTTCAGACAATACAACCAAGGCAACTTGGAAACTTGCTTCTTCGGGGTCTTGTATTCTTCCCGATTCTAAAGATGCCATGACTTGGAGCATAGGCGATCATGGGTTTGAAATGACCCTAGCAAAACAAGTTCCAGGTTTAATACAAAAACATCTCAAGCCATGGCTTGAACAATGGTTGGCCCAAAGTGATTTGAAGCTGGACGATATTAAATCTTGGGCATTGCACCCGGGCGGCCCCCGCATTCTTACAGCAATCGAGGAAGCTCTCTCTTTGCCATCTCAGGCTTCCGAAATTTCCCGCGAAATACTCTCAAAGCATGGCAACATGTCTAGTGCCACACTTTTGTTCATCCTTAAAAAAATGGCAGAAATCGATTCCCCAAGACCGTGTGTGGCACTGGGTTTTGGCCCTGGACTAGCTGCTGAAGCCGCCCTGTTTATTTAAACAGGGTCTTTGGCCTCTGCCAGTTCCTTCATTACTATCTCTTGAACCGTCTCCATTTTTGCCATGCCTTTGGTTTCGCGCATTACCGCACCCTTTATGGCATCCGCAGCTTTAACTTTTCCATTTTTAAAATCAACTACTGCCTTCGGATTAGCTGCAATTGCCTTGCGAACAATTTCAGTAATTTGATTTACATCACCAACCACCTTAAAGCCCAAGGCATCCATGCAAGCCTTCGGGTCTTCACCAGTTTCTAGCATTCTGCCATAAACTTCACGGGCCCTCTGCATATTCAAACCGGTTTTTGCAATTTCCATGACAAGGCCAGCAAGCTTTTCAGGCGATAAAACAAAGTCTTGAATCTCTTTCTTTTGCTCATTCAAAGTACTTAAAACCTGATTGGTGATCCAATTACAAGAAGCCTTGGCATCGCCCGATTTTTTAGCCGTTTCTTCAAAGTAAGATGTAAACTTCCTACCCTGACAAACCAACACCGATGAATCATACCGACTTAATGAATATTCCTTCACTAGGCGTTCTCTACAAGCTGAGGGTAGTTCACCCATGCCCGCTCTTACCTGCTCGATCACTTGCTTCGTTACTTTGACCGGCACCAAATCAGGCTCAGGAAAATATCGGTAATCCGAAGCCTCTTCCTTCCTTCTTTGCACAATTGTTGCACCCTTTTGGTCATCCCAACCCGCAGTACATTTGGGCACTTCACCAAATTTTTTACCATCTTTTTGGAATTGATCATACTGGCGCTGCGCCTCATACTTAATCGATTTCTCGACCGCCCGAAAACTATTGAGGTTTTTAACTTCAACAATTGGCGTTGCTGCTATGGTTCCATCGGGCATGGTTATATGAATATTAACATTGGCATCGCAACGAAGGCTGCCTTCCTGCATTTCGCAATCGGAGATCTCCAACTCTTTCAAAAGCAACTTAAGCTCTTCAAGATATAACCGAGCCTCTTCACCAGACCTGATATCTGGTTTGCTCACAATTTCCAGCAAAGGGGTGCCAGTGCGATTGAGGTCGACCTTCGAATCACTGCCACCACCCGATTCATCATGTATCGATTTGCCCGCATCTTCTTCCAAATGAGCACGAAAAATCCCTATTTTCTTTGCCCCCAGTGATGTTTCAATTTCGAGGTACCCTTCATTCGAAAAGGGAAGATCATACTGGCTGATCTGAAAATTCTTTGGCAAATCGGGGTAGTAATAATTTTTCCTATCCCATTTAGTATATTCCGCTATCTTACAATTGATGGCGAGCGCAGCTTTCATCGCCAATTCAAATGCATGTTTGTTCATCACAGGCAAAACACCGGGCATACCAATGCATACCGGGCAGGTTGAAGAATTAGGTGCCAGACCAAACTTAGTACTGCAACCACAAAAAAGCTTAGTTTGAGTCAGAAGCTGGACATGCACTTCCAGGCCAACAACGATTTTAAATTTTTCTTCTACGGGATTATCCATGGAACTCTCTTTAAATTTAATTCTTAACATTTAGATGAATTAACAGCGAAGAATTCATTTTATTTGTTTTCGTAATAGTTTCACATGGAATATTAATTTCCCTTTGAATAAAAATGATAATAATAACAGCCCATGCTTTTATACATGAGCTGCACAAGCATTCTAACGAGTTATTTGCTGGTTTTCTTCGGATCTGCACTTTCGCCTGTCCGAATTTCTTTTAGCCTGTTTTTCTGTTCATCAGTTAAAACCGCTTCAACTTCTGTCTTTTCCTTCATCTTTAACTCTTTAAGCTGCTTTTCGAGGTCGGAGCCCTTACCACGGTAATCCGTCTGGATTTTGTAGATTTTTTGAACTTGATCATCACGGAGGCCAAGCTTCTTAAACTGGGCGGGAAGTTGCCCCTTCACTTTGTCTTCTGCTGCTGCTAAAACGCAAATCGCAGATAGAAAAACGCAAAGAGATAGAACCTTCATTGAATAAAAACGCATTTTGATTCTCTCCTAAAATAACATAAAACACAGAAATAGCATAAAACAATTCTATGCCAGACATACAAGATATCAGGTAGTATTTTTATCACAATAACTTTTTTGTATTATTTTGGTTTTTTTTAGCAACCAGCATATAATAACAATTAGTGCTGAATATTAAATCACTAGTGCCCACTGACTTTCTCTTTATAAAGGACCCATTGTCATGAAAGGTAACGATAAAATCATCGAAGGCTTGAACCAAGCCCTCACAATTGAACTTACCGCCATTAACCAGTACTTTATTCAAGCCAAAATGTGCAAAAATTGGGGTTTCAGTAAACTTGCTGCAAAACATTATGAAGAATCCATGGGTGAAATGAAACATGCCGAGAAACTCATCGATCGCATTCTCTTTTTGGAAGGGGTTCCAGAAATTGCAAGGTATGATGTTATTCGCGTTGGTTCCGACATTCCCGAACAACTTAATAACGATCTTGCACTCGAAACCAAGGGCGTTTTAGCTTACAATAATTTGATTGCTCTTTGCGGGCAACTAAAAGACTATGGTACCCACGAACTTGTGGCGCCAATTCTTTCCGATTCTGAAGAACATGTAGATTGGCTAGAAACTCAACTACATCTAATCCAAACTTTGGGGCTTTCCAAATTCCTTCTCTTACAGACCGATGCAAACGCTTAGTGCAACGCTTTTGCTGGTAATACCATGGTCAAGGATAATCTGATTTAACTTCTTGTGGCAGGCAGTACAACCACTTCCTGCCTCAGATTCCAATCGCAGTTCCGCAAGACTACCAATTTTTTTAATTCTGGTAATTTCAATCACTTCTACTTCGGTAATGCCTAGGCATTTGCAAACGACTACGCCTTCCCCAACAGTAAGTGTGCAACATTTTTGATTCACAACATCCCCTTATTGAGATCCAATATCATTAATTTTAGATGTCTTTACCTACTCTTGTCAACTTCTTTTCCGTTTTTTTACCATTCCTATTGAAATGGTACAAATTCAGTCCTATTATTATATTATACATAACATCACGACTTTTCTTTAAAGGTTCTTATGTCTTTCTTCAGCCGAAAAATGGATTACGCTTTGCTGGTGCTTTCACACCTTCATGGCAACCCTGACGGTTCTTCCGCAAGAGAAATATCTGCTAAATTTTTCATTAGCAGACCTTTTCTTGCCAATATCATGAAAACACTTTGTCATCATGGTTATTTATCCAGCCATCGGGGCGTTCATGGTGGTTATGTTTTAATCAAAAAACCCGAAACCATTTGTCTTTCAGATATCATGCAATCACTTGACGAGACTTTTCACTTGACCGATTGCAGCAAAGCCACCGAAAAACAAACTTGCTCTGCAAGAACTTTCTGCCCAATACGTACAGGAATGAGCAGTGTACACGAACGCATCCGTGCCATTCTTAGTGATGTCACCCTTGCAGATATTCTTGACCCAGTTCGCCCCAATAGCACGATTCAGTTTGGTCTCGAACTTGTTTCCCACGGTACAAATAAATAATTTCGCCCGTCGAAAGGACTTTTTTAATATGTTTAAGCTTCCTGTCTACATGGATAATAATTCAACCACAAGAACCGACCCACGCGTTCTTGAAGCCATGATGCCTTACTTCACCGAAAAATTCGGCAATTCCGCTAGTCGTAATCATGCTTATGGCTGGGAAACCGAGGAAGGTGTTGATCTTGCACGCGAACAAGTTGCTAGCCTCATCAATGCATCCTCCAAAGAGATCATCTTTACAAGTGGTGCTACCGAGAGCAATAACCTTGCAATCAAGGGCGTTGCTGCAATGTACAAGAAAAAAGGCAACCATATTATCTCCGCATCCACCGAGCACAAGGCTGTTATCGACCCTTGCATGCGCCTTGAACGCGATGGCTGCAAAATCACCTTCCTACCCGTAGATAAATTCGGCCTCGTTTCCCCCCAACAAGTTGCTGATGCCATCACCGACAAAACCATTCTTGTTAGCATTATGGCTGCCAACAACGAAATAGGCACCATTCACCCCATGAAGGAAATCGGCGCTATCTGCAAAGCTAAAGGCGTGCTCTTTCATACCGATGCCACTCAAGCCGTGGGTAAAATACCCATGGATGTTGAAGATATGGGCATTGATCTCCTTAGCATGACCGCCCATAAGATGTATGGCCCCAAAGGCGTTGGGGCTCTTTATGTACGCAGAAAAGATCCGCGCGTTCGACTCGATGCCATGCTTGATGGCGGTGGTCACGAGCGCGGTATGCGCAGTGGAACTCTTAATGTAACTGGTATTGTCGGCATGGGCATGGCTGCTGAAATCTGCCGCAAAGAACTACATTCTGAATCCGAAAGGCTTCTTAAACTTCGCAATAGGCTTCATGAAGGCATTAACTCCAAGCTTGAAGACGCTTACCTAAATGGCCATCCTATTCACCGCCTGCCCGGCAATCTCAATATCAGCTTTGCTTTTGTTGAAGGCGAAGGCCTGATGATGGGTATTAAGGATGTCGCAGTTAGTTCAGGTTCTGCCTGTACCTCTGCTAGTCTCGAACCTAGTTATGTGCTTAAGGCTCTTGGTTTGGGTGATGAACTTGCCCACAGTAGCATTCGTTTCGGCCTAGGTCGATTCAACACCGAAGAAGAAGTTGATTTCGTTATCAACGATGTGGTCAGGGCTGTCAACCATTTGCGCGACATGAGCCCGCTTTACGAAATGCACCGCCAAGGGATCGACCTTAAAACTGTCCAGTGGGCAGCGCATTAACAAGGTAAAGTTCATTTTATTACACTTTATTCAGGAGGATTTTTATATATGGCATATAGTACCAAGGTTTTAGAACATTTTAGCAACCCACGAAATGTGGGTAGCTTTGATAAAGATGACCCAATGGTAGGCACTGGCATTGTTGGTGCGCCAGAGTGTGGGGATGTCATGAAGTTGCAAATCAAGGTCAACCCTCTTACCGGCCTGATTGAAGATGCAAAATTCAAAACTTTTGGCTGTGGCAGCGCCATTGCTTCGAGTAGCCTAGCCACTGAGTGGGTCAAAGGGAAATCTCTTGACGCTGCACTTGGTATCCGCAATACTGAAATTGTTGAAGAGCTTGCCCTTCCGCCCGTGAAAGTTCACTGCTCCGTGCTTGCTGAAGATGCAATCAAGGCTGCGATCAAGAACCTTCAGGAAAAACAAGCCAACGCACCGCAGACAGTTAATTCTTAGTTCATTGGAATTTTTTTTACACATAAGGAGTTTTTATCATGCCGATTACTTTGTCCCCTAAAGCCGCAAGCGAAGTTAAACGCATCGTTACCGATCAACAAAGTTCAGGCGATTTTCCTGAAAAGGTTTATCTTCGTCTGCGCGTTGTTGGAGGCGGTTGCTCTGGCTTTCAGCACAAACTCGACCTCGACGAAAATATGAATGAAAAGCTTGACGAAGTTTTTGATATTGATGGCGTTCCTATCGTTGTTGACAAACGCAGCTTGATGTACCTTTCTGATGCCAATGTTGATTTCCATGATGATTTGAACAAACGGGGTTTCAGTATTTCAAACCCCACTGCTAAAAGCACCTGTGGTTGCGGTAGTTCATTCTCCATGTAATGGTCAAATTTTCCAAAAGGGGGCGTTCTTTAACAAGATCGCTCCCTTTTTTAATTACATGAATTATTTTCAATTATTATCTTTGAACCAAGCTTACAAGATTGATTTATTCAATCTCGAAGCTAACTATTTGACTGCAAGCAAAAAGTACCACCCTGATTTCTCCGATTATGCGATTTTCGATGCCGAAGCCCTCAAGCTTTCTGCCCAAGTTAATCAAGCCTATTCAACCCTAAAAGACCCATTCCAAAGGGCTGAATATCTATTAAAAATTGAATCTGGCAAGAATTCTGAAGAAATAAGGACAGTTCCGCCTGAAATATTAGAAGAAGTCATGGATATCCGGTTTGAGCTAGAATCGCAGGATAAAAGTTCCGAAATATCTGAAGAACTCAAAAAAAAACTCACTTCCAGACTAAATTATTTCGAAGATAGATTGTTAATTCTTTTTGAACAACTAAAATGTTCATTACCTGAGTACAGGGAGAAGTTTCTTTTAGATATAAGGCTATGCCTGAACTCTAGTAAGTATTTTCTCAATATACTTGGTGAGATTGACGATTAGGGCGCTTAGCTCAGCTGGTAGAGCGGCATGCTTACACCGTGTTGGTCGGGGGTTCGATTCCCTCAGCGCCCATTGATGATTTTTGCAATTCCTCGGTAAAAGTCGATAAAACGCTATAATTCTCGGGGTTTGCGATCAAATTTTGAACATTACTGAACATATCGGAACCGCCCCGATGCGCCGTAAAATGCACCGCTTTTTTCAACCCCTAGCAATCCTGCTTTAGCCTGATCATTAAGATTAGGTGTACAAGTGATCCCTATAGCCTTCGCAAAATCGGTATCTAAGACTTGCAGGTAATGCCCGATAGCAACCGTAGGACTGTTTCCGATCCAACTGGTAACAATGTGAAGTGGTAGCGACGGTTTGCCGTTAGCGACAGTCTACCCAGCCCGGAAGCGTCTTTCAGAGCCGGAAGCGTTAGCGACGGTTTTTTTAGTTTAGATTGTGTTACTGCAGCCGGATTCCGAAGGTGATGAAGTAGGCTAGGGCATCTCGCATCATGGGTGGTTCATCCTTACCGTCGCTAACGCTTCCGGCTCTGTTTGCATCCTTACCGTTGCTAACGCCTCCGGCTCCGTTTGCATCCTTACCGTCCCCTTAATTTTGCCAATATCCTTATTCAATAAACTTCTATTACCGCTATGCTGTACAAACCTTTTAACTAGGTTACTATGCTTGGTTGGGTTAAGATTACTTAGATTGACTTCTTGAACTTTGGGCGCCCTTTAAACTATGGCTAAAAAATTAAATCCAGTGACAAAGCGGAATCCTCCGCCAACATCGGCTTCGAGGCCAAACTCTGGCTCACCGCTGATAAACTTCGTAACAATATGGACGCTGCAGAGTACAAGCATGTAGTGCTTGGCCTTATCTTCCTCAAATACATTTCCGACAGCTTCGAAGAACACCGTACGAAATTGGTTGAAGGCAAAGGCGATTTCAAAGGTTCTAGCCCCGAGGATAAAGATGAATACCTCGCAGCCAATGTTTTCTGGGTGCCAAAAGCGGCCCGCTGGAATACCTTGCAGGCGAACGCCAAACAGCCATCCATAGGTAAGCTTGTTGATGATGCAATGGTCGCCCTCGAACGCGATAACCCCAGGTTGAAAGATGCACTGAATAAAAACTACGGCCGCGCTGACCTCGACAAGCAACGGCTTGGTGAACTCATCGATTTGATCGGCTCCATCCAACTTGTCGATGTTGCCAACCGCTCCAAGGATTTACTCGGCCGAGTCTTTGAATACTTCCTCACGCAGTTCGCCAGTGCCGAGGGCAAGAACGGTGGGCAGTTTTACACGCCCAGTTGCGTGGTGCGTTTGCTGGTGCAGATGATCGCTCCCTACAAAGGGCGCATTTATGACCCGTGCTGTGGCTCGGGCGGCATGTTCGTGCAGAGCGAGAAGTTTGTTGAAAGCCACGGCGGGAAGCTGGGCGACATCAGCGTCTATGGCCAAGAGAGCAACCCCACCACGCGCCGCCTTGCCGTGATGAACCTTGCGCTGCGTGGCATCGAGGCCGACTTTGGCGCCGAAAACGCCGACACCTTCCGTCGTGACTTGCACCCCGATCTGCGTGCCGCCCAAGGGCAACGCCAACTTCGCCTGGGTGCAGCACTTCATCCATCACCTTGCGCCACAGGGGATGGCGGGCTTTGTTCTGGCCAATGGCAGCATGAGTTCTAATCAGTCGGGCGAGGGGGAGATCCGCAAAGCCATCATCGAAGGCGACCTGGTGGATTGCATGATTGCGCTGCCCGGCCAGCTTTTTTACAGCACGCAGATTCCTGTCTGCCTGTGGTTTCTCACCCGAAAGAAAAACGATGGCAAGCGCCGCGACCGTCGTAAAGAGACGCTCTTTATTGATGCGCGCAAAATGGGAACGCTGATCGACCGAGTGCATCGCGACCTTACTGATGACGACCTTATCAAGATTGTTAGCACCTATCACGCTTGGCGAGCAGACAAGGGCGCGGGCAAATACGCCGACATCGCTGGCTTCTGCAAATCCTCCACCACTGCTGAAATTGCGATGCACGGCTATGTGCTTACGCCTGGCCGTTATGTTGGCGCTGAGGAAGTCGAAGATGATGGCGAACCCTTCGAGGAAAAGATGATGCGGCTTGTGGCGGAGCTAAAGGGGCAATTCGCCGAGTCCGCGAAACTGGAACAGGCCATCAAAGCAAACCTGAAGGGGCTGGGTTATGGGATGGAGAAACAATAATGTCAACTTTCACGAATCTGCTGTTTCATATCGTGTTCAGCACAAAGTACCGCAAACCAACCATTGAATCGGCATGGCAGGATCAACTTTACGGCTATGTCGGCGGAATCATTCGCGAAAACAAAGGAACGCTGTTGTGTATGGGGGGAGTCAGCGATCATGTCCATTTGCTGGCAAAGCTCAGTCCAACAATTGCAGTTTCAGACATGCTTCGATTGATCAAAACGAATTCATCAAAAATGGTCAATGAGAATGTCCGGACTCGCATCCCATTTCAATGGCAGGCAGGCTACGCCGCATTTTCGGTTAGTGAATCGCAGCACGATCCTGTGCAAGCATACATCCTGAATCAGGAAGAACATCACCGGAAGACAACCTTCCAAGATGAGTTCATCGAACTCCTGCAAAGACACTGCATCACATATGACCCGAAATATGTGTTCGAGCAGGAGATCATTGAATGATGATTTTCAGTTCCTCAGCCGCAACGCGGCGGCAAGTTGTAGCCATGGGCGCAAGCCTATGGTATCCATCAAGTGCGATGCGTTCAGCCGCAACGCGGCGGCAAGTTGTAGCCATGGGCGCAAGCCTATGGTATCCGGCAAGTGCGATGCGTTCAGCCGCAACGCGGCGGCAAGTTGTAGCCATGGGCGCAAGCCTATGGTATCGAGATGGCAAATTGTGTTTGAGTCCCGATGGGACGACACGAGGTGGCACGGCCCGCATTCATTTCGCCCCGTTTGGGGCTTGTCGCTGTCGGGACCCCGACCACGGACTGACGCCCGTGGCTACAACATATCGTCCCATCGGGACTAAATCACAGAAACTCGGAATGCTGCGAAATCCGGCAAGTGCGATGCGTTCAGCCGCAACGCGGCGGCAAGTTGTAGCCATGGGCGCAAGCCTATGGTATCCATCAAGTGCGATGCGTTCAGCCGCAACGCGGCGGCAAGTTGTAGCCATGGGCGCAAGCCTATGGTATCCATCAAGTGCGATGCGTTCAGCCGCAACGCGGCGGCAAGTTGTAGCCATGGGCGCAAGCCTATGGTATCCATCAAGTGCGATGCGTTCAGCCGCAACGCGGCGGCAAGTTGTAGCCATGGGCGCAAGCCTATGGTATCGAGATGGCAAATTGTGTTTGAGTCCCGATGGGACGACACGAGGTGGCGCGGCCCGCATTCATTTCGCCCCGTTTGGGGCTTGTCGCTGTCGGGACGCCGACCACGGGCTGACGCCCGTGGCTACAGCATATCGTCCCGTCGGGACTAAATCACAGAAACTCGGAATGCTGCGAAATCTGTCAAGTGCGTGGCGTTTAGCCGCAACGCGGCGGCAAGTTGTAGCCATGGGCGCAAGCCTATGGTTTCTGAAGGAGCTGGGTTATGGCGCGTAAAAAGAACCGGTCCCGTGAGGAAGCCAAATTCACCGCCCCACCACCGGTGGCGGGGCTGCTACCGGATTCCGACCTCGCCGCGCTGGACGGCATTTTGACACTGGTTGCCACGGTGAACGAACTCCATCGGCAAATGGCCGCCATCTGCGCCCCAGTCGTCCGTGAACTCATCCTCACCCGCTCTCAAGATATGCAGAAAATTGAGGAAACGCTCGACCATCTGCTGGGCAGTGCGTGCATCCCGGAAGGGCTCAGGCTCTTCAAATCCCTCTGCCGCTATTACTACGACCTCAACCCCGCAGCCACTGCGACCTATGTTCATGCGTACCGCGAGATGTGGGACAGCGAGCCGAGCGCAGAACAGGAACTCCCAGCATGATTTCACTATTCCCATTTCACTTTTCACTCTTCTTGCACGCCCAGTTCGCCGAGTCTGCGAAACTGGAACAGGCCATCAAAGCAAACCTGAAGGGGGTGGGTTATGGCGAGTAAGTGGGAAGACACAACTATCGGCGAACATGTCGAGTTAGCCACGGGTGATGCTTTTCAAAGCGCACGATTTGGAACCACGGCTGATTCAGGCATATTGTTGGCCAGAGGCGACAACGTGAAGGAGGGCGAGTTTGAGTGGGGCGAGAAGGCGCGGTACTGGCCGGAGTTGACGCCCGATCTTGAGCGATACCTTCTACGAGAAGGCGACGTGCTTTTGGGAATGGATGGCTCCAAAGTCGGAAAGAACTGGGTGCGTGTCCGCACGAAGGATCTTCCGTGTCTGTTGGTGCAACGAGTCGCAAGGCTTCGTGCGAAGCCAACCATGGACCAAGGCTTCCTCCGCTATCTCATCGGAAACCCTCAATTCAGAGACTATGTTGAAAGGGTCAGGACAGGCACTTCGATTCCCCACATCAGCGGAGGCCAGATCAAGTCTTACGACATACTTCTCCCACCCCTTGCCGAGCAAAAAGACTTCGCCACCAGCACGGGTGCCCATTTGTAACCAAGTAAGTGTCCGTTCGGTGAAAACCCTTCTTGCGGGGTATGTTAGCCTTGGAGTTTTCAATAACTCGAGGGAGAACAAGCAATGTCGATTACAAAAAATCTCAGATCAGAACAACGCTGGCGGGATATTATC
>Ga0209702_10000525_pt1 | contig 80750 bp, 80 predicted proteins | sample FRY01_FD_187210 | JGI IMG/M metagenome (GOLD analysis project Ga0209702, IMG submission 187210) | Freshwater microbial communities from Lake Fryxell liftoff mats and glacier meltwater in Antarctica - FRY-01 (SPAdes) (version 2) | ecosystem: Environmental > Aquatic > Freshwater > Ice > Glacier...
CAAGTGGTGAAAAAGGCCCGAGTGGGCGGTAAAAACGGTCGGATTTCTGGAGCTTGCGCGTGAAATCTCGTCATTTGAAAAATATCGACCCCCTACTCGACGTGGCGGTGAGTTATTCAGACCATCCCTAGGACTACAGCGGTTAGTAGTTTCCCTGTGGTATTGTTGAACTCCATTAACTCTTGAACACGGAAAATATCGTGAGCAATAACAAAGGTCAGTTACTCCAGGACCCGTTTCTCAACACTTTGCGTCGAGAACATGTTCCTGTTTCCATTTATCTCGTGAACGGGATAAAGCTGCAGGGCCAGATCGAATCATTCGATCAGTATGTGGTTCTGCTCCGCAATACGGTGACGCAAATGGTCTATAAACACGCCATTTCAACCATCGTACCTGGGCGTGCCGTGAATTTTTCTGCGGCAGATTCCGAAGAAAGCCCCACCAACTGAGTTCTCAAGACTTCTCTGGCCAACCTGATCGGGTTAAACCCCGTAGCAGGCCGCTAGCCATACTCGTTGGTGTCGATTTGGGCTTGCCCAATTTCGACAACCAGCTTGAAGAGCTCGGCTTGCTGGCCCAGACAGCGGGCCTTGAGCCGATTGAGCGCGTTACCTGCAAGCGAAGGGCACCGGATGCCGCGCTGTTTATTGGCAGCGGTAAAGCTGATGAAATAAAAATGCTGGCGCAGCAGCTTGGGGCGGACGAAATCCTTTTCGATCAGGCTATCAGCCCGGCACAGCAGCGCAACCTCGAGCGCCATCTCGAACTCCCCGTCAACGACAGAACCTTGCTGATTCTCGAGATTTTTGCGCAACGGGCGCAAAGCCACGAGGGCAAATTGCAGGTTGAACTGGCGCGCCTGCAATATGTGTCGACCCGCCTGGTCAGGCGATGGTCCCACCTGGAGCGTCAGACTGGTGGTGCCGGTGTGCGGGGTGGCCCCGGAGAAAAGCAGATCGAGCTAGACAAACGCATGATTGGCGATGCCATCAAGCGCACCAAAGAGCGGCTTAGCAAGGTCAAAAAGCAGCGGCAAACGCAAAGGCGGCAGCGCGAGCGGCGAAACTCATTCACTATCTCCCTCGTCGGCTATACCAATGCGGGGAAGTCAACGCTCTTCAATGCACTGGTCAAAGCCCGGGCCTACGCAGCCGATCAATTGTTTGCCACCTTAGATACCACCACACGGCAGCTCTATCTCGGCGACGCGCAGCGGCAGGTAGCGCTATCTGACACGGTAGGGTTTATCCGTGACCTGCCGCATGGCTTGGTGGATGCCTTTGCGGCAACCTTGCAGGAAGCAGCCGATGCCGACCTGCTACTCCATGTGGTCGACGGTGCCAACCCCAATCACCTTGAACAAATTGAACAGGTGCAGCGCGTTCTGGATGAAATAGGGGCTGCCGATGTGCCCCAAGTATTGGTATTCAACAAGCTCGATGCTCTTGAAAAATCCCGCTGGCCACTGCATTTGAGTGACATGTTTGAAATCAAAGATGCTTTTTCCGACTCAGTCAGGCGCGTTGAGCGGGTGTTTGTCAGCGCACAAACTTCTCACGGTCTGCCTGAATTGCGCCAGATCCTTTCCGCCCATGCGACAGCCAAACCGGCTGAAGATACCCTACCGGCATCTGAGGTCGTTATCTGAACTGCTGCCGAAATTAGGCACAATGTCAAAATAATGAAAAAAGCGAGCTTGATCCCATGAATCTGAACCCTGCAATGCAGAGCCTCGTGACATTGCCTGGACGCTTAAAACAACGCGCTCTGGGCATGTTCAACCTGAATGATCCTCGCTGGGGCCGCGACGACGACAAGTCCGCGCCCGATGAGTCCAAAACCAATAGTCCGGGTGATAAACCCGCTGATGGCGCGAGTCAGCCGCCCCAGCCAGAAAAACCAGAAAAACGTCCACAGGGCCAGGGTCCCAATCAGGGGCCGCCCGATCTCGACGAGCTTTGGCGGGATTTCAACCGCAAGCTGGGCGGCTTGTTGGGCGGCAAGAACGCAGGAAACCGTGGCCGAACCGGTGGCAACGGTGGCGGTAACAACGGTGGTACGGGCGGTGGCTTCCAGCCCGACATGAAAAGTGCGGGCATCGGTGTCGGCCTGATCGCCGGTGTGGCCGTGCTGATCTGGCTGGGCAGCGGTTTTTTCATCGTGCAGGAGGGCCAGCAGGCGGTCATTACCCAGTTCGGCAAATACAACTCGACCGTGGGTGCCGGTTTCAATTGGCGCCTGCCTTACCCGGTGCAGCGCCACGAGATGGTGGTGGTGACCCAGATCCGTTCGGTCGATGTGGGTCGCGACACCGTGATCAAGGCCACCGGCCTGCGCGAGTCGGCGATGCTGACCGAAGATGAAAACATCGTCGAGATCAAGTTTGCCGTGCAATACCGCCTGAGCGATGCCCGTGCCTACCTGTTTGAAAGCAAGGATCCGGCGGGCGCGGTGGTGCAGGCGGCGGAAACGGCCGTGCGCGAAGTGGTCGGCAAGATGAAAATGGACTCGGCCCTGGCCGAAGAGCGCGACCAGATCGGACCGCGCGTGCGCGTGCTGATGCAGACCATGCTGGACCGCTACAAGGTGGGTGTTGAAGTGGTCGCCATCAACCTGCAGCAAAGCGGTGTTCGTCCGCCCGAGCAGGTGCAGGCCTCGTTTGACGATGTGCTCAAGGCCGGTCAGGAGCGCGAGCGCGCCAAGAACGAAGCCCAGGCCTACGCCAATGACGTGGTTCCGCGCGCTGTCGGTTCAGCCTCGCGCCTGAAGGAAGAGTCCGAAGCCTACAAAGCCCGCGTCGTGGCCCAGTCCCTGGGCGATGCGCAGCGCTTCCGCGCCGTGCTGGCCGAATACCAGAAGGCCCCGCAGGTCACCCGTGACCGCATGTACGTCGATGCCATGCAGCAGATCTACAGCAATGTCACCAAAGTCATGATCGAGTCGCGCCAGGGTTCGAACCTGCTGTATCTGCCGCTCGACAAGATCATGCAGCAGTCGGCCCTCGGCGCTTCCGCCGCCGGCAGTGATCCCGCCCTGTCGGGCAGCGGCGCTGCTAGCGCACCTGTGCTCCCCAATGTGCCGACCCGTGATACATCCCGCACGACGCGCGACCGCGACACCCGATAAGGAAAAACAAAGTGAATAGAGTCGGATTTATTGCTTCGTCACTGCTGGTCGTGCTTGCGCTGACCAGTTCCATGCTTTTTGTCGTCGATCAGCGCCAGTTCGGCGTCGTCTACGCGCTCGGGCAGATCAGGGAAGTCATCATCGAGCCTGGTCTGAACTTCAAGCTGCCGCCGCCGTTTCAGACGGTCTCTTACATCGACAAGCGCCTGCTGACGCTGGAGAGCACCGATTCAGAGCCCATGCTGACGGCGGAAAAGCAGCGTGTCGTGATCGACTGGTATGTGCGCTGGCGCGTCACCGAACCGTCTGAGTACATCCGCAACGTCGGACTGGACGAGCGCGCCGGTGCGAACCAGCTCAACCGTGTGGTTCGCAATGCCTTCCAGGAAGAGATCAACAAGCGCACCGTCAAGGATTTGCTGTCGCTCAAGCGAGAGGCGCTGATGGCCGACGTGAAGACTGAAGTGCTGCAGGTCGTGCGCGGCGCCAAGCCCTGGGGCGTGGATGTGGTCGATGTGCGCATCACGCGGGTGGACTATGTCGAGGCCATCACCGAGTCGGTCTACCGCCGCATGGAGGCTGAACGCAAGCGTGTTGCCAACGAACTGCGCGCCACCGGAGCTGCCGAGGGCGAGCAAATCCGCGCCGATGCAGACCGCCAGCGCGAGATCACGATTGCCAACGCCTACCGCGATGCGCAGAAAATCAAGGGCGAGGGCGATGCCGAGGCGGCGCGCAACTACGCGGACGCCTTTGGCCGCGATCCTCAATTTGCCCAGTTCTACCGCAGCCTAGATGCCTACAAAGCCAGCTTCAACAAGAAGAGCGATGTGATGGTGATTGATCCGTCCTCGGACTTCTTCAAGGCCATGCGTGGTTCCGGTGTGGGCGCTGCCCCGGCCAAGAAATAGTTTTCGGCTTGGACAGCAGCACACTCTGGCTGGCGTTGGCCTGCATGCTGGTCATCGAGGGTCTGCTGCCATTTTTTTCGCCGTCCGGCTGGCGCGGCATGTTCGAGCAGATACTCAAGATGAGCGACGGTCAAATCCGTTTTTTTGGCCTGTGCAGCATTGCCGCCGGCTTGGTCTGGGTCGCCTTTCTTCTGTGACGGCAAGCGCCTGACACGGCAGGCTGGCGTCTCTATTTACGTCCGTCCATCGCATCAGAATGGATGCGGGCCAAAAACGGCGCCCAAGCCCGGTAAAATCCTACTTTTAACAGCCCACGATAAATACATGCCCGCCTGGTCGTCATCATGGCAATTGCCGGATCAAATTGCCGATGTCCTGCCTTCCGAGGCGCGTCACATTGAAGAGTTGCGCCGCCTGCTGTTAGATGCTGCCCGCAGCTACGGCTACGAGCTTGTCATGCCGCCGCTGCTTGAGCATCTTGAATCGCTGCTCACGGGTACTGGCGAGGCTCTTGATCTGCAAACCTTCAAGCTGGTGGATCAGCTTTCTGGTCGCACATTAGGCCTTCGCGCTGACACTACCACCCAGGTTGCCCGCATTGATGCGCACCTGCTCAACCGTAATGGCGTGGCTCGCCTCTGCTATTGCGGCCCGGTGCTGCACACCCGTGCCGACCGCCCGCACGCCACGCGCGAGCCATTGCAGTTTGGTGCTGAAATCTACGGCCATGCAGGTCTTGAGGCCGATCTTGAAGCGCAGGTGCTGGCGCTCGAAGGCTTGAAAGCTGCTGGCGTGACAACATTGGCCGTCGATATGGCCGATGTACGCATCGTTAATAGCCTGCTCGCCGGAGCCAGCATTCCTGCAAAAACTCTGGCCCTTATCCAGGCTGCACTGGCCGCCAAAGATGCGAGCGAACTTGACAGCCTTACCGCCAGCCTGAAAGCCGATATTTCCGGTGCGTCGCGTGCTGGCCTGAAGGCCTTGCTGCAACTTTATGGCGACGAAAAAGTCCTGTTTGAGGCAGCCAAAGCCCTCAAATTCCTGCCCGGTGCTATGAAAGCGCTGGACGACCTGAAATGGCTGGCCTCTCATGTGACCCACGCAGGTGATGTCAAGGTCAGCTTTGACCTGGCTGATCTGCGCGGCTATGCCTACTACAGTGGTACCCGTTTTGCCATTTACGGGCAGGGCGCAGAGCTTGTACGCGGCGGGCGTTACGACGAAGTCGGGGCCGTGTTTGGTCGTAATCGCCCGGCAGTCGGTTTTAGCCTTGACTTGAAGGAACTCGTCAGCGTGCTGCCGCCTCGGCCCCTGAAGGCTGCCGTACGCGCGCCGTGGGCCGAAGATGCAGACCTGCGTGCCGCCATTGCCGCATTGCGTGCTGGTGGCGAGATCGTGGCGTGTGTGTTGCCCGGCCATGAGCATGAAGTCAATGAATTCGACTGTGACCGCGAGCTGGCAAAAGTTGCCGGTCAGTGGGTCGTACAACCTCTGGGGGTTTTTGGGGTCAGAGTCCAAATTCATCGTGCCTCCGGCACGCCCTTCGGGGACGGTGCAACGCACCGCAATGAAATTGGCGTCTGACCCCAATAACCCCCCCGTATTTCCCTAAATCCCCTTGCGAGAATTGAAGATGACAAATAAACCAGCCGCCACAGCGGGACGCAACGTCGTGGTCGTGGGTACCCAGTGGGGCGACGAAGGCAAGGGCAAGCTCGTTGACTGGCTCACCGAAAGCGCGCAGGGCGTGGTGCGCTTTCAGGGCGGCCACAATGCTGGCCACACGCTGGTCATCAATGGCGTTAAAACCGCTTTGCACCTGATCCCCAGCGGCATCATGCGGCCAGGGGTGAAATGCTACATCGGCAACGGCGTGGTGTTGTCTCCAGCCAAGTTATTTGAAGAAATTGCCGGACTGGAAAAAGCCGGTGTCGAAGTGCGTTCCCGCCTGCGCATCAGCGAGGCTTGTCCACTGATACTGCCTTTTCACGTCGCGCTGGATGTAGCGCGCGAAGCGTTTCGCGAGAAGGGCGGGACCGCCAAAATCGGTACCACGGGCCGTGGCATCGGCCCGGCTTATGAAGACAAAATCGCACGCCGAGCGCTGCGTGTGCAAGACTTGAAGCACCCCGAACGCTTTGCCACCAAGTTGCGCGAACTACTAGCCCTGCACAACTTTGTGCTGACGGGGTATCTTGGTGCTCCAGCGATTGACTTTGACGCGGTCTTCAACGAAGCCATGGTTCACGCCGAGCAGCTCTTACCCATGATGGCCGACGTGTCGCGCGAACTCAACGACGCGCATGTTGGCGGTGCCAATCTGCTGTTTGAAGGCGCACAGGGCACGCTGCTCGACGTTGACCACGGTACCTACCCCTATGTCACCTCTAGCAACTGCGTGGCGGGTAACGCCGCCGCCGGTGCAGGTGTTGGCCCCGGCATGTTGCACTACATATTGGGCATCACCAAAGCCTATTGCACCCGCGTTGGTGGCGGCCCTTTCCCGACCGAGCTGGACTGGGAAACGCCGGGTACGCCTGGCTACCACATGAGCACCGTCGGTGCCGAGAAAGGCGTGACCACAGGGCGCAGCCGCCGCTGCGGCTGGTTTGACGCAGCGCTGCTCAAGCGCTCGGCACAGGTCAACGGTCTCACCGGTTTGTGCATCACCAAGCTTGACGTGCTCGACGGTATTGACAAACTGCTGCTGTGTACCGGCTACGAGCTTGACGGTGAAATCACCGACATATTGCCGATGGGTGCCGACGACATCGAGCGTTGCAAGCCGATTTACGAAACGATGGACGGCTGGAAAGACGTGACCGTCGGCATCACCGACTACGCCAAACTGCCCGTCAACGCGCGCTTGTATCTGCAACGCATCGAGCAGATCACGGGTGTGCCGATTGCGATGGTTTCGACCAGCCCCGACCGCGAGCACACCATCATGTTGCAGCACCCGTACCTCGCTAAATAGTTATTTTTCAGGCATTAAATAAGGCTGCAGCCAAATAAAAACGGGCCTGACCAGCTACTAAATCAGGAACAGTGAATATGTTGACAGAAGACGGCAAACATCTCTACGTCAGCTATGACGCGTACAACAGCCTGATTGAAAAGCTGGCCATCAAGATCCATCAGTCGGGCTGGCAGTTTGACACCATCCTGTGCCTAGCGCGCGGCGGTATGCGGCCCGGCGACATCCTGTCGCGCATCTTCAACAAGCCGCTGGCCATCATGTCCACCAGCTCGTACCGCGCAGACGCCGGCATGACACAGGGCAATCTCGACATCGCCCGCTTCATCACCACACCCAAGGGTGAAATCGCCGGCAAGGTGCTGCTGGTCGATGACCTCGCAGATACCGGCCACACCCTGAACTCAGTCATTCACCAGCTACGCAACAACTATAAGCCCATCACCGAGCTGCGCAGCGCCGTGATCTGGACCAAAGGCGTATCGACGTTTCAGCCCGACTATTCGGTCGAACTGTTGCCCACCAATCCATGGATACATCAGCCGTTTGAGGGTTACGACTCGCTATCGCCCGAGCAGATCATGGCAAAGTGGAAGATTTAAGAATCTGCCGCTAACATTGGTGGATGACCGATCAATCCACAACCCTCATCCATCACCCCTACAAACCGCCAGCCGGTTTTGAATCGGTGCAGCCGGGCGTTTACCGCGCATCGACCATCGTCTTCCCCAGCGTTGCAGCTCTGCGCAACCGGGACTGGAAGCACAAGACCGGCTACACCTACGGTCTGCATGGCACGCCGACGACCTTCACGTTGGAAGAGCGCATCGCCACGCTGGAGGGCGGCACGCATTGCACGCTGGTGCCCAGCGGGCTGGCTGCGGTGGTGCTGGTGGGTATGGCGCTGCTCAAGAGCGGCGACGAGGTCTTGATCCCTGACAACGCTTATGGCCCGAACAAAGCGTTTGCGCAGGGCGAGCTGGCGGGTTGGGGCGTGACGCACCAGTTTTATGACCCCATGAATCCGGTGGACCTAGCCGCCAAGCTGGGGCCCAAAACGCGGCTGGTCTGGCTGGAAGCGCCCGGCTCGATCACGTTGGAATTTCCTGATTTGCCAGCGCTGGTTGCGGTGGTCAAAGCCTTTGCCGCACCTCACCCCAAAGGCATCGTCACCGCCATCGACAACACCTGGGGCGCGGGCATCGCTTTCAACGCCTTCAAGTTGGGGCTTGACATCTCGGCCCACGCACTCACCAAATATCCCAGCGGTGGTGCAGACGTGTTGATGGGCTCGGTCGTCACCAATGACGCAGCGCTGCACCACCTCATCAACACCTGCCACATGCGCGTCGGCTACGGCGTGGCGGGCAACGATGCAGAGCTGGTGCTGCGCGGGCTCAACTCGATGGCACTGCGCTATGCGGCGCAAGACATTTCAACCCGGGCTCTAGCAACGTGGCTACAAGGCCAGCCGCAGATAGCCGCCGTATTGCACCCTGCGCTTGCCGGCTCGCCGGGCCATGAGGTTTTCAAACGCGATTGCAGCGCGGCAGCGTGTTTGGTCAGCGTGGTGTTCAAGCCCGGCTACAGCCAGACGCAGGTGGATGGTTTTTGCGACAACTTGAAGCTCTTCAAACTAGGTTACAGCTGGGCTGGCCCCATGAGCTTGTGCGCGCCTTACGACATACCCGTCATCCGCAGCCAGCCGTGGCCTTACAAGGGCGGGCTGGTGCGCTTTTCGGTCGGTCTTGAAGCGCTGGCTGATTTGCAGGCCGACCTGATGCAGGCATTGGCGGCGATGCACATTGACGCTGCACACGATGAAGTACAGTAAGACCTAAATTTAACGAAAGCACTCTAGTGGCCACTCCCAATTACTCCTACGAAAAACGCCAGAAAGAGCTCGCCAAAAAGCGCAAAAAAGAAGACAAATTAAAACGCAAGGCCGAGGGCAAACCTGACGAGCCGGATGAAGCTGAAGAAGGAGCGGGCGGCGAGCCTACAGAGGGCGAAGCGGGTACGCCACCAGTCGTTTGAGGCGTTTTTTATCCATGAAAAGTTCTCTAGCCCAATCAATACGGGCATGACCATCCAGACCGAGCACCGGCTGGCCGTTCATGGTGGATCTTCTGTGGTGTTAGTGAAGACCGTGGTCTATCACACCCTGGGCACGTTGATGCCGTATCCATCAGAGGATCCAACCCGTGCTGGTTGGTTTCTTCTTGATTGACGGCTGTTCTATCCCAGTACCACAATTCCTCAGCCCTTAAGGAGGGAGGCATCCATAGCATCTATCCGTTGCATCAGCATTTTTCCAACCCGAATTTTCCCAACAGTGAGACCCCAATGGCCTACACCCAAAAATTCCAGTCCCTGGCCGATGCCGCCATGTCCCAAGTGCAAGGCGTGCTACCCGAACAGGTCGATGGCTTGCTGGCAACCGGCGCCATCGCACTGGACATCCGCGACAAGGAAGAGCACGACGCCGACCACATTGCAGGATCACTCCATGTCAGCCGCGGCAAGCTTGAGATGAACGTCGAGGGCGCGATACCGGTGCTCGACGCCGTGATCCTGTGCTATTGCAATGCCCACAATCGGGGGGCTCTGTCCGCAGACACCTTGCGCAGCATGGGCTACACCAATGCCCGATACATTGCTGGTGGCCTGAAGGCCTACCGCGCGCTGGCATGAGGGGGCAGCGCTCGGTGTTGCGCGCTCAGGTGATGGCAGGCACTGCCGTTTCGCCCGACCGGACAGCCTGCTCAAAGGCTTCATGCACGCTCAGAAACACTTTGCCCTGTAGGCGCTGACCCAGTTCGGTCGAACGCAGCCGGTCCATGACCGGTCCCTTTACCTCGGCCAGCGCGAATGTCATGCCCCTGGCTGAGAGGCCGCGTTCGAGTTGTGTCAGTACGCCCAGCGCCGTGGTGTCAATCTGGTTCACGGCCGAGCAAATCAGCAGGACGTGCCGTAGGGACGGGTCGCCAGCCAGAAGTTCTTCGATGCGGTCTTCCAGGATAGTGGCGTTGGCAAAAAACAGGCTCTCGTCAACGCGCAGGGCCAGTAGGCCGGGCACGGTTTGCACTGCGTTCCGCTCGATGTTGCGAAAGTGCTCGCTGCCCGGAACCCGCCCGACCACCGCCATGTGCGGGTGGCTGCTGCGCCAGACCAGCACACCCAGCGACAGCACGACACCCGTCAGAATGCCCGCCTCCACACCCAGCGCTACCACGCCCAGCGCCGTGACAAACAGGGACAGCGCATCGGCGCGGTCGTAGTGCCAGGCCTCCTTGAGCGTCTGCAGATCAATCAGCGAGGTCACCGCCACAATGATGGTAGCCGCCAGCACCGCATGCGGCAAATAATAGAAGAGGCCGGTCAGCGCGGCGATCACCAGCGCCATCAGCGCGGCCGAAATCACACCGGCCAGCGGCGTATGGGCGCCCGCGGCGAAATTCACCACGGAACGCGCGAAGCCTCCGGTCACCGGGTAGCCACCCGACAGCGCACTGGCCACGTTGGCGGCGCCCAGGCCCAGTAATTCGCGATTTGGCTGAATCCGCTGCTGGCGCTTGAGCGCCAGCGACTGCGCCACTGACACGCTTTCGACGAACCCGATCAGCGTGATCAGCAGGGCAGGCAGCCAGAGCTGCCCCAAGGTGGACATGCCGGGCAATGACAGGCTCAGTTGCGGCAATCCTTGCGGAATATTTCCGACCACACTGACACCGGCGGTCTCATTGAGCTTGAACGTGGCCACTACTGCAGTGGAAACGATCACGGCCACCATGGGTGCCAGCTTGGACATCAGCTCGGCAGCCTTGACCGGCACACCCAGCCGGGTCAGCACCGGGGCCAGGTAGCGGCGCGCCAGCAGCAGGAAAAGCAGGCTGGCCACACCGATGGCCAGGGTCGCTGGCTGGGTCTGCGGCAGGGCCTTGACCAGGCCGGCCAGGGTTTCCAGCACGTCCGAACCGGCCACCTTGACGCCCAGGATGTACTTGAGCTGACCCACGGCGATCAGCACCGCAGCGCCGGTAATGAAGCCGCTGATGACCGGGTGACTCAGGAAGTACGCCAGAAAACCCAGGCGCAGGGCACCGAAAGCCAGCAGCATGACGCCTGAAATCAGCGACAACTGAACCGCCAGTGCCACGTACTCGGCCGATCCTGCGGCGGCCAGCGGCTGCAAGGCGCTGGCCGTCATGATCGAAGCAATCGCCACCGGACCCACTGCCAGTGTCATGCTCGAGCCCAGCAAGGCGTAGGCCACGATGGGCAGGATGCTGGCATACAGGCCCACCTCGGGCGGCAACCCGGCCAGCAGGGCGTAGGCCAGGCTCTGGGGAATGAGCATGACCGTGACGATCAGGCCAGCGGTGAGGTCACCGGCCAGCCAGGCCGACTGGTAGGTGCGAAGCCAGGCAGGTAACCAGGTCATGAAGTTTTCCTTGTTATGAGAGGCAGATTGGGGCTGTCCCGGCGCCGGGCTTTAGCTGGCCGCCTGGGCCAGGGTGTAAAGGTTGGCCGAGCGGTTACCCGAGAGACAGAAGGCCAGCACGGGCGCGGGCGCACTGGCCAGCGTTTCCCGCATGGCCAGCGCCTGGGCCGGTGTGATGGCACCAGCGACGACGGGCAGATAGACGTAGTGCAGGCCGGCGGCGCGCGCTGCCTGCTCGATGTCCTGGCTCAGCGGCTGGGCGCTGCCGCCCTCGCCGTCCGGCCGGTTGTTGATCAGGGTGGCGAAACCCTGACCGGCGACAGCGGCAATGTCCCCGATCTTGCGCTGTCCCACAACCGAGAATAACGCGTTCACCTGACGAATGGCAGGCAGCGGGGCCTCTTTTTTCTGTGTGCCCACGCTCTGCATGCGCCGTTCGCTCCATTCAAAGAGCGCCATGCCCACGAGCATGGCCAGTACAAAAACGGCGGCCTTGGGCTGGCCTGCGCCGAACGACACGATAGCCGGCCCGGGGCAAAAACCCGCCAGGCCCCAGCCTGCGCCAAACAGCAGGCTACCGGCCAGCAGGCGCTTGTCGATGTCGTTCGAGTTGGGCAGATGCAGCGCGCCTCCCAGAAAGGTGGTGGTGCGTTTTTTTGCCAGCACGAATGCAAATACGCCGACCAGGATGGCGCCGCCCATCACCAACGCGAGCGATGGGTCCCAGGCGCCGAACAGGTCTAGGAAGCCGAGGACCTTGCCGGGGTCGGTCATGCCGGAGAGGATCAGGCCGATGCCGAAAATCAGCCCGACTGCGAATTCGGAGATGCGATGTTTCATGAGTTTTCCTTGGTCCATGGTTTCAGGCGGCCAGCGCGTGGCGTGCGAGGTACACGGTGACGAAGCCCGCGCCCATGAAGGTGAGCGTGGCCATCAGAGAGCGGGGCGACAGGCGCGACAGGCCGCAGACCCCGTGGCCGCTGGTGCAACCCGAGCCAAAGCGTGTGCCCACGCCCACCAGCAGGCCAGCAATGACCAGCGTGGTCCAGCCCGCGTCGATACGCACAACGGTCGGCCCGGCGACCACAAAATAGAGCAGGGGTGCGGCCAGCACGCCCAGCACAAAGGACACGCGCCAGCCAACGTCGCCTGCCCTTGGACGGAACAGGCCACCGATGATGCCGCTGATGCCGAGGATGCGTCCGTTCACCAAAATGAACAGCGCCGATGCCAGGCCCAGCAAAATACCGCCGGACAGCGAGGTCCAGGGTGTGAAATTATTCCAGTCGATCGTCATCATTTCTTTCTCTCGGAGTTGTTACAAAATTGTTCGTACAGCACATTCATCACGGCCAGCGCGTGCGGGCTGTCGATCTGGTAGTAGATGTTCTTGCCTTCACGGCGTGTGCTGACGAGGCCTTCGTCACGCAACACGCCCAGTTGCTGGGACAAGGTGGGTTGCACGATGCCGACCAGCTCTTCGAGTTCACCCACCCGTTTCTCACCCTGCGCCAGTTGGCACAGCAGCAGCAGCCGGTCGGGGTTGGATAGCACCTTCATCAGGCGGCTGGCCTCGTCGGCCTTGCTACGCAAGATGTCGATGTCCATGATGGTGTCTGCCTGCATGGTGATGTCACTCCTTTTTGATTTAAGACAATGATAGTATATTGACATATATATTGTTTGTCAATATACTATGAAAATTGAAATTCACACAACAAGGAACGTTTCATGACACCCACCGTACAAAGCTTTTTCGACCCCGCCACCTGGACCGTGAGCTACGTGGTTTACGAGAAGGAAGGCGCGGCCTGCGCCATCATTGATTCCGTGCTCGACTACGACCCCAAATCCGGGCGTACCCTCACCACCTCGGCCGACCAACTGGTGGCGTTTGTGCAGGCCAAAAAGCTGCAAGTCGTGTGGATTCTTGAAACCCACGTCCATGCGGATCACCTGTCGGCTGCGCACTACCTACAGGGCAAGCTGGGCGGAAAAATTGCCATCGGGGCGGCCGTCATGCAGGTGCAGGATGTCTTCAAGGGCGTCTTTAACCTGGAGCCAGAATTCCGCGCCGACGGCCACCAGTTCGACCACCTGCTACAGGACGGCGAGACCTTTGCCATCGGGGCGCTGCAGGCTGAATCCTTGTCGGTGCCCGGGCACACTCCGGCCTGTATGGCCTACCGTATTGGCGACGCCGTGTTTGTAGGCGATACCCTGTTCATGCCCGATGTGGGCACGGCGCGCTGCGACTTCCCTGGCGGCGATGCCGCCACCCTGTACCGGTCGATGCGCAAGCTGCTGAGCCTGCCGCCCGACACTCGGCTCTTGATGTGTCACGACTACCCGCCCGAGGGCCGACCGGCCGCCTGGGAAACCACGGTAGCCGAGCAGCGGGCCGGCAATATCCATATCCGCGACGGCATCAGCGAGCAGGAGTTCGTGACCATGCGCACGGCGCGCGATGCCACGCTCAACATGCCGGTGTTGATCCTGCCATCGGTGCAGGTCAATATCCGCGCCGGCGAGATGCCTCCCCAGGAAGGCAACGGCGTGTCATACCTGAAGATTCCGCTCAATGCGCTGTGATCCTGAGTCGCTCTTCTAATTCCGGAAGGAGCCGTGCCATGGGTCAAAAGCAGCGGCTGCTTGATATCCCCCTGTATCAGAATGACTTGCATCACCTCCATCTCACAATTTAGTGAGGAAAGAGGTCATCATGCAAAAGCGTCAACCATCTTTCAAAGCCTCAGTGCAAGCCCTTCATTCTCTTGATCAGACCCGTGGTGTCCGCTCATCATGCCAGCACCGAGGTCGTAGCCCGCACCAAACGACGTTTCAAGAGCAACTAAAAAGCTTCTCAAGCGTTTTACCTTGACGGGCTTTCTAGTTTTCATTGCATGTCTCGGTAGCTACGGCGCACTAACCATCTCCCGCGCCAGCGTCTCCATCGCTTGCACACTGTGCCCCGCAGGCCGCAAGGTCAGCGCCTCGCCATACAAATCAAAGTTGCGTTTCATCGATTGGATGTACACCGGGTCGTAGTGTTTGACCAGCAGCTCGCGCACCACGCTGGCGACATCGCCGCTGCGTGATCTGGCTTGCCAGTCGGTCACGACTTCCTTGCCACGCGCTTGCGTTAGCGCACCCAGCCGCTCGCAGAAAAACTCGATGTCCTGGACAAAAAAATCGTAGTCCTCCAGTAGCAGGGCCACACGGTTATCTTCTGAAAGTTCGATTTGTAGGCAGGGGCTGCTGCGCATCGCGGTGATAAGGCCTTCGGGGATAACGACGTTGCCAACTTTTTTGCTTTCGCTTTCAATGTAGACGGGCCGGGCAGAATCAAACTCCTGCAAGGCGGCCCAGATCAGGCTGTCATAGGCCTTTTGCGTGGGCTGCGGCTTGCCCGGCATCACCCCCAGTACCGAACTGCGATGGTTCGCCAGCGCCTCTAGGTCCAGCACCTGCGCACCCTGTGCTTTCAAGGCTTGCAGCAGGCGCGTTTTGCCAGAGCCTGTGGTGCCACAAATCACCTGGTAGCTATGTCGGGCAGCCAGTTGCGGAATATCCAGCACCAGCACGGCCCTGAAGGCCTTGTAGCCGCCTTCAACCAGCGTGACCTTAAAGCCAATCTGGTCAAGGATGAGCGCCAGCGAGCCGCTGCGCTTGCCACCGCGCCAGCAATACACCAGCGGTTGCCACTCGCGTGGCTTGCTGATGACGTCGCGTTGGATGTGTTCGGCAATGTTTTTGGCTACCAGCGCAGCGCCCAGCTTTTTCGCCTCGAAAGCGTTGATCTGCTTGTACTGCGTACCAACGATTTTGCGTTCATCGTCATGCAGGCTGGGCCAGTTGATGGCACCCGGCAGGTGGTCTTCAGCGAACTCGCCTTCGCTGCGTGCGTCGATCACGTCAGAGAAGTTGCCCAGTGTGGTCAGTGCCTGCTCGGCAGAAATTCGCTCCAAACTCATTTCAATAACTTCTTTAATTCGGGCCACACATTGGCCAGCATGATGGCTTGCGATGCCTCGTTGGGGTGAATCCGGTCGGCCTGAAAGTTTTTTGTCGATTCATCGACATCGGCAATACCTTTGAGGAAAAAGGGCACCAGCGACACCTTCTCAGCCTTCGCCACCTTGGCAAACAGGCCAGAGAAAGTTTCGCCATAGGCAGCGCCGTAGTTGGGTGGTACCTGCATACCGACGATGAGCACTTTGGCACCGGCTTTTTTCGACAGTTGCGTTATCTTCGTGATGTTTTTTTCGGTCATGTCCAGCGGCAGGCCGCGCAGTGCGTCATTGCCGCCCAGCTCGATCACCACCACGCTGGGCTTGTGCTGCGTCAACAGGGCCGGCAAACGCGAGCGCCCGCCGGACGTGGTGTCGCCGCTGATGCTGGCGTTGATGACTTTGGCAGATTTTTTGTCCTGTGTGATTTGCTTATCGAGCAAGGGCACCCAGCCGGTGCCGCGCTTGAGGCCATATTCAGCACTCAATGAATCGCCAACGACCAGCACGGTGTCTTTGAAAACGCTGCTCGTCAACGGGCTGTCTTTCATGCCGGGCGTGATCGTGAGCTGCGCTGCGCCCAAAAGCGGCCATATAAGCAAGGCCACTGCACACAGTTTAAAAACCGTACTTCTCAGTGCGGTAACCGGCTTGGTACAGTGAGCCGGGTGATTTTCGTAATTTCTGAATAGGGCTGACATGGCTGAACCTGTGATTCTTGAGAAAAATGCGCTCAACTTGACGAGTGACTTAGCGGGTGACTCCAACATTGTCTCGGTTGAGCATGTTTGCAAGTCAGTGACCGACTCGACCGGCACATTAACCATTTTGCGCGATATTGATTTTGCGTTGAAGGCGCGCGAAACAGCTGCCATTGTCGGTGCGTCTGGCTCCGGCAAAAGTACGCTGCTGTCGATCATCGCCGGGCTTGATACGCCCAGCAGTGGAACCGTTTATCTGGCCGGGCAAAACCTCTTTACCATGAGCGAAGACGATCGGGCTGCCCTGCGTGCACAAAAAGTCGGTTTCGTGTTCCAGAGCTTTCAGTTGATGGGTAACTTATCAGCGCTCGAAAACGTCATGCTGCCGCTGGAGCTTGCAGCTGTAGCCAACGCTAGGGCGCAGGCCACGGAGATGCTCAAGCGCGTTGGCTTGGGCGAACGGCTCGGGCACTACCCCAAGGTGCTGTCAGGCGGCGAGCTGCAGCGCGTGGCACTGGCCAGAGCTTTTGTGGTGCAGCCAGCCGTGCTGCTGGCCGACGAGCCCACCGGCAGCCTTGACTTTGCCACGGGCGAAAAAATCATGGCCCTGATGTTTGAATTGAATCAGGAACTGGGTACGACGTTGGTACTGGTCACGCATGACAAAGGCATTGCATCGCGCTGTGAGCGGCGCATCACGATTGAGGCTGGGCAGGTGGTGGCCAACGTACTGTAGTTTTCAGCGCTTGCCAAACCGCTACTGAGATAATCCATCGCATGTCTTCTTCCAACAAAGTTCTTTTTGGTTTTCATGCCGTCGGTGTGCGGATCAAAACCGCTCCGAAATCTGTTTTTGAAGTGTTTTTTGATGTGTCCCGCCGCGATGCACGTATGCGCCAGTTCACCGACAGGGCGCGTGAAGCTGGTATCAAGCTGGTGGAGTCTGACGGCTTGCGGCTGGCCAAAATGTGCGGCAGTCACGGTCACCAGGGTGTGGTGGCCCGGGTTGATGCCGTCCTGCAGGTCACCTCGCTTGACGAGTTGCTGGAGCAGCTTGAAGCCACTGGCGACGAAGCGCCTCTGCTGCTGGTGCTCGACGGTGTGACCGACCCGCACAACCTCGGGGCCTGCCTGCGGGTGGCTGATGGTGCGGGCGCTCATGCGGTCATTGCCCCCAAAGACCATGCTGCGGGCATCAACGCCACCGTGGCCAAGGTTGCCAGTGGCGCAGCCGAGACCATGCCCTACTTCATGGTGACCAACCTGGCGCGCACGCTGGGCGAGCTGAAAGAGCGCAACATCTGGTGCATAGGTACCAGCGAGGATGCCGAAAAAACCATTTACGACCTTGACCTGACCGGCCCCGTCGCGCTGGTGCTGGGTGCAGAAGGCGAGGGCATGCGCCAGCTCACGCGCAAAACCTGCGACGAGCTGGTGCGCATTCCCATGCATGGGGCGGTTGAAAGCCTGAATGTGTCGGTAGCCAGCGGCGTTTGCCTGTACGAAGCTTTACGTCAGCGTAGTCAGCATTCGGGTTCTAAAGGGCGCCCTAAATAAACCCAAACCAGCCCAGCAACGCACCCGCTCCCAGCAGCCACAGCAGGTGAAGTTTTGTACGCCAGACGATGACGACACTGATGGCCGTCAGCAGCCATGCAGGCCAGTTTTGCAGAACACTGCTGCTGCCGGGGCCTGCGTGGCTATTGGCGGTTGCAAGAATCCAGCCGGTAGCGATCAGCAGTGCAACCACGATAGGTGCCATGCCCTGTTTGAAGGCCCGCACCGCACGCAGGTCACGATTTTTGTGGCTCCATTTGGCCGTGACATAGGTCAGCGTGCTGCTGGGGATCATGATGCCCAGCATGGTGATGGCAATGCCTGCGCAGCCAGCCAGCATACCGCCCGCATTCAGGCCGACATTCCAGCCCAGCAGGGCGATGAACAACACGTTGGGTCCTGGCGCTGCCTGCGCAATCGCAATCGACGCATTGAACTGCGCGTCATTCAGCCAGTGCTGCTGCTCGACCAGAAAGCGGTGCATGTCGGGTGCTGTCGATATGGCGCCGCCTACGCTCAGCAGCGACAGAGAAAGGTAGTGAAAAAACAGCGCAAGCCAGTCTTGCAGCGTGAAAATGAGTTGTATCGGCTCAGTCATGGTCGGAAGATTTCGATGGGTTTGCTGCAATAACTGCAAGCGCTGGCTTTAACGCCCGGTAAGCCGCCACGCAACCCAGGCCGCCAAGCCCTGCCAGCACATAAATCAGCGGCCAGCGCAGCAACGCGATGGCTACAAAACACAGCAGACCAAGCACGGCGCAAAGCGGCAAGCCGATGACGGTTTTTTGCAGCGAACCCATCAGTTTCAGGCCCGTCGCCACAATCAACCCGGCCGCTACCGCGCCCATGCCGCGCAGCGCACCGGCCACCGCCGGGTAGCTTGAGAAGTGGGCATAAAAAACCGCCAGAATCAGCACCACAAACAGCGGCGCGGTCAACATCCCGGCCAATGCCGCCAGTGCGCCTTTAAGACCGAAGTAGCGCCCGCCAATCATGATGGCGAGGTTGATGACGTTGGGCCCCGGCATGATTTGCGCCACGGCCCATTCTTCAATGAATTCGCCTTGCGTCATCCAGCGTTTTTTCTCGACCAGCTCGCGCTGCACGATGGCGAGCACGCCGCCAAAGCCCTGCAGCGCCAGCAGGGTAAAGGAGACGAACAGGTCAGTCAGCGACTCAGGCTGCGGGCGTTTGGGGTTGTCCAAAGTAGTCATGGGCACATTATCGCCATGACAAGTACCCATCAACGCGAACTGGAGATGCTATTAAATCAGTAGCTGCTTAGACCCGTATTTATTGGATTACAGCACTAAATTCTCAGTAAAAACGGTTCAAAAAAGTATGTTGTGATCGTTTTTATCGCCCTACAGTAATTACTCAGTCGAGCATAGAAATCTTGTGTGACAGTTTTTAAAATACCAGACCTGCCAGAAAAAGCGAAAATAGGGGAAATCCTCTTTCGAAAAGCTCAACGATGACCACTCACACTCCATTGAAAATCGACTTTGTTTCTGACGTGTCATGCCCATGGTGCGTGATAGGGCTTAAGGCGCTTGACCAGGCGCTTGCCAACGTCGGCCCCGACATCACCGCTGAGATGCACTTTCAGCCATTTGAACTCAATCCAAAAATGGCCCCTGAAGGCCAGGAGATCACCGAGCACATCACGCAAAAATACGGTATCAGCCCGGCGCAGGCCAACGCCAACCGCGAGAACATTCGCAAGCGCGGTGCCGCGGTCGGCTTCAAGTTCAGCAAGGCCGATGAACCCGGTGGTGGCCGTAGCCGAACCTACAACACCTTTGACGCGCACCGCCTGCTGCATTGGGCAGAAACCGTCAGCCCGGCGTTGCAGAAGGCCTTGAAGGAGGCCTTGTTCACGGCCTTGTTCACCAACGGCCAAAGCCCCGCCTCGCACGATGTACTGGTGCGTGTGGCAGGCGAAGTGGGGCTGGATGCGGCAAGGGCCAAAGCGATTTTGAACTCAGATGAATTTGCTGCCGACGTCCGCGAGCGCGAGCAGTTTTATCTGAACCAGGGCATTCATTCGGTGCCCGCCATCATCATCAATGACAAACATCTGATTTCAGGCGGACAACCGGTTGAAGTGTTTGAGCAGGCGCTGCGGCAGATTGCTGCCCAGCCATAGCTCCCCGACACAGCTGGGCTAGTTGTTGGCCGCTGGGATCAAGCGCTGGTCTGGCCTGATTGCGCAGGCCAAGATACCGATGCACTAAACACGAATTTTCAATATGCGATTTCAACCGTCCACGAGAAAAAGCCGTGCGCTCAGAGCGTCGCTTCGATAGCGCGACGCAGCTCGGGTGTGATATCGGGCATCACACCAAACCAGGCGTGAAAAGCCGGGCGCGCTTGGTTCAGCAACATGCCCAAACCGTTGACCGTAGCATTGCCGCGTTGCCGCGCAACGGCCAGCAGTGGTGTTTCAAACGGTACATAAATCACGTCGGATACCAGCGCCTGTTTTGGCAGCGCATCCAGCGTCAGCTCCAGCGGCGGGTTGCCGTGCATGCCTTGGTTGGTGGTGTTCACCAGTAGTGCCACGTCAGTCAGTGCGGCGTGCCTCTCGCTCCAGGGCAGTGCCTTGACTGGCCCGCCAAACTCGGTGGCCAGCGCCTGCGCTTTGTCAAACGTGCGATTGATCAGGCGAATTTCTTTGGCGCCTCTGTCTGCCAAGCTCAGCACCACGGCCCGGGCAGCGCCGCCCGCGCCTAGCACGGTCACCGGGCCGGTGTCGGCGCGCCAGTCCGGTTTGGCATCGAGCAGGCTCTGGATGTAGCCAAAACCGTCGTTGTTGAAACCTTTGAGCGATCCATCGGGCTGAACCACGATGGTGTTTATCGCACCCATGCGTCTGGCGTTGGCATCAACCTCATGCACAAACGCAATGGCATCGACCTTGTGCGGAATGGTGATGTTGCAGCCCCTAAAACCAAGCGCAGGCAAGCCCGCAATGGCCGCTTCAAGCTTGCCAGGCGCTACCGGCAATTGCACGTAGGCCCCCAACAAGCCGTATTTCTCAATCCAGTAGTTGTGCAACTTGGGCGAGCGCGAATGCGCCACGGGCCAGCCCATCACGCCTGCCAGGCCGTAGGGTTGTGAGATCATGAATCTGATTCCTTATTTGCGGTTGACGGACGGCAAGATGCTGCTGATGACCTGCCGACTTTATTCTGCTTTGACTCTACCCGACTGAATCACGCTTTTCCAGCGTGCAATTTCGCGCACGATTAACTGGCCAAACACTTCTGGCGTGCTGGGCGTTGCTATTACGCCCTCACTGGTCATGCGGGTTTTAATCTCAGCCACCGCCTTGGCAACCTTGTCGACCCCCACGCTACGATGAGTGTTTTCAAGTCATGTTCTTGTGCCATCACGAATACGGCTTCATGGCTTCAACCAGTACCGCCTTGACGACTTCAATCGCGATCTTTTGGGTTTCAGTGCTTGGTCTGCGTGACGAGCGCACCAGCATCAGCTCGCTCATGATGCGCGGGCTGTGAATGCTGCGCAGCTCAAACGGCGAAGGGTCATCGTAATTTCTCAGGGTGTAGCTCGGCAGCACGGCATGGCCCAGACCTTCCTTGACCAAGCTCAGGATCGCGTTGAGGCCATCGACCTCCAGCGTGATCTGTGGCTTGCGTTTGATGGCCACCATTTCGCCTTCAATCAGGATGCGAAAGGCATTCGGTCGACTGGGCAGGATGAGCGGCAGATCAGCCACTTCGGCCAGGCTGATGGACTGGCGTTTTTGCGGAATGTCCCGGCTTTTGCCCGTGGCCTTGCCTTCTGTCCTTTTTGAAATAAAGACGAGCTCTTCTGAGTGCAGTGTGGTCATTTCGACCTCGGGCGAATGCTCGGCGTTGTAGAGTACGGCCATGTCGAGCCGGCCCGAGCGCAGGCTTTCGTCCATAGAGACGGAGAAGCCTTCGGTCAGCGTGAGCTGTGCGTTGGGCAGGGCTTGGCGAAAGGCGAGCGTCAGCGGCACAGTGATAAGTTTGCTAAGAGAGGGCGGCAGGCCAACCGATACGTACCCCGCCAGCGCGCCGCGCACCGCGCCCAGTTCTTCACGTGCCACTTCTACTTGGTGCAAGATGCCGCGCCCGTGTTTGAGTAGCAGGTTGCCCGCCTCAGTCGGCACTGCGCCGCGCCCATTGCGAATCAACAGGTTTTGGCGCAGCTCGACTTCAAGCAAGCGGATTTGGCGACTCAAGGCGGGTTGGGCAATGTTCAAAGCAATGGATGCACGGGTGAAGCTGCCAAGCTCGGCAACACGCACAAAATATTCGAGTTGCTTTAAATCCATGCCTACAGTTTATTGGCATAACAATTTGAAAGATATACGTGTTTGTTCTAACTGCTAGCGCGGCTTGTGACTTTCATTTATGGCCCTAGCAGCGCAAAATTCATGTGTGACAAACGACAATAGCCCCAGTATTGCCGTCATTCGGCAATTTTTGGAGTCGTGATGTTGAAACTGATTTCGTCCATGGCAACCAGGCAGCTGCTGGCTGCATTGGCGCAGGCCTGGCAGGCAGGTTCCGGTATTGCGCTGGCTATCGAATCAGTCGGTGGTGTGGACGCGGCTAAGCGCGTAGCCGCAGCCGAGCCCTTCGACATTGTGTTGCTCGCCAGTGATGCGATTGACCGCTTGATCGCAGCAGGCCATTTGCGAGCGGGTAGCCGCGTGGACTGGGCTAACTCTGCTGTGGCTGCCGCTGTACCCGCAGGCTGTAGTGCCGACATCAACTCGGTCGCAGCCCTCAAACAAGCCGTGCTGGATTCGCCCAGCATCAGCTACTCCACAGGCCCTAGCGGTACGTATTTGACGCAGCTTTTCGCGGACTGGGGGCTGCTTGATGCCGTCAAAGCCAAACTCACTGTGCCACCACCCGGCGTGTCGGTGGGCAGCCTGCTCGCTAAAAACCAAGTGGCGCTGGGTTTTCAGCAACGCAGCGAGTTTATCAACGTAGCCGGTATCACCGTACTTGGCGACCTGCCCGAAGGCGCGGCCTACATCACGACGTTTTCTAGTGGTATACCTGTCGGCGTCAGCGCTGAAAACTTATCTGCGGTGAACGAATTTTTAAACTACCTCAACAGCCCGCAAGCCGCGCAATTCAAGGCCTTGCAGGGTATGACTAGTGTAGTGTTGCACGCTTGATGGAACAAATAAAAACGATGGATTTTGGGTCAGGGCAAGGCGCAAACCACAGCGATACCCGTAGGTATCGCGCGGATTTGCAACGCCGCCATGGCGCAAAAGACGCGTTTTTATGTTCCAGATAGCGTGCAACACTGCACTAACATCTAAACCCGAAAGAAAAACCATGAGCCTCATCATCGACTGCCACGGTCACTACACCACCGCCCCACCAGCGCTGGAGACCTGGCGAAACCAGCAGATTGCAGGCATCAAGGATGCGGCTGTGACGCCCAAAGTGGCTGACCTCAAAATCAGCGATGACGAACTGCGTGAGACGATTGAGCAAAACCAGTTGCGCCTGATGACAGAGCGTGGCAGCGACATCACGCTTTTCAGCCCGCGCGCCAGTTTTATGGCGCACCACATTGGCGACTTCAACGTGTCGTCTACCTGGGCGGCGATTTGCAACGAGCTGTGCTACCGCGTCAGCCAGCTCTTCCCCGATCATTTTGTGCCTGTCGCCATGCTGCCGCAGTCACCCGGTGTTGACCCCAAAACCTGTATTCCTGAACTTGAGAGGTGCGTCAAACAATATGGCAATGTCGGTATCAACCTGAACCCCGATCCATCGGGTGGCCACTGGACATCGCCACCCCTGAGCGACAAACACTGGTACCCGATTTACGAGAAGATGGTGGAGTACGACATCCCGGCCATGATCCATGTGTCCACCAGTTGCAACGCCTGCTTTCACACCACGGGTGCGCACTATCTCAATGCCGACACCACGGCCTTCATGCAGTGCCTGACGAGTGATTTGTTCAAGGACTTCCCGACGCTGCGCTTTTTAATCCCGCACGGCGGCGGTGCAGTGCCTTACCACTGGGGGCGTTTTCGTGGTCTCGCGCAAGAACTGAAAAAACCATTGCTTGAAGAGCATCTGCTGAACAACATCTTTTTTGATACCTGCGTGTACCACCAGCCCGGCATTGACCTGCTTAATACCGTGATTCCGGTCAAAAACGTGCTGTTTGCCTCTGAAATGATTGGCGCGGTGCGCGGCATTGACCCGCAAACGGGCCACTATTTCGACGATACCAAGCGCTATATCGAAGCGTCAAAAATTCTGACGCTTGACGACAAACATCAGATTTACGAAGGCAATGTGCGTCGTGTTTTCCCGCGCCTGGATGCGCAACTCAAATTGAAGGGACTCTGACCATGCATGAATTAGGCGTTGTTTATCGCAACATCAAACGCGCAGACCGCGCGGCCGCTGATGGCCTGGCCGCACTGGGTTCAGCCACCGTACATGAGGCCATGGGCCGTGTGGGCCTGATGAAACCCTATATGCGGCCCATCTATGCGGGCGTACAAGTCAGTGGTACCGCAGTCACGGTGTTGCTGCACCCTGGTGACAACTGGATGATGCACGTCGTGGCCGAGCAGATCCAGCCCGGTGACATTGTGGTGGCGGCCATCAGCGCCGACAACTGTGACGGCTTTTTTGGTGATCTGCTGGCAACATCTTTCATGGCACGCGGTGCGCGGGGACTAGTGATTGATGCGGGGGTACGTGACGTCAAGACGCTGACCGAGATGGGTTTTCCGGTGTGGAGTAAAGGCATCAGTTCCAAGGGCACGATCAAGACCACACTGGGCTCAGTCAACATACCCGTGGTCTGCGCAGGCATGTTGGTCAACCCCGGCGATGTAGTCGTGGCTGATGACGACGGCGTGGTGGTGGTGCCCGCTGCCATTGCACAAAAAACACTGACTGCCGCTATTGCACGCGAGTCCTTTGAATGTGAAAAGCGTGACAAGCTGGCATCGGGCGTGCTGGGGCTGGATATGTACAACATGCGCGAGCCACTGGCCAAAGCCGGCCTGAAATACATTGATTGACAGAGGCAAACACCAACATGACAAAACCTTCAGATAGCGGTTTCAGCAAAACCCCTGGCTGGCTCGACTGGTACGCAGGCCCCAGTAAGCCCACTTTCAAATTACCTCCCGGTGCGGTTGATGCGCACTGCCACGTCTTTGGCCCTGGCAACGTGTTCCCCTATGCGCCCGAGCGCAAATACACGCCTTGCGATGCGACCAAAGAGCAGCTTTTTACCCTGCGCGACCATCTGGGCTTTGACAAGAACGTCATCGTGCAGGCTACCTGCCACGGCTCCGACAACCGTGCCCTGGTGGATGCCCTCAAGGCGTCCAACAACAAGGCGCGCGGCGTGGCCACGGTCAGCCGTAATGTGACGGATGAGCAACTCAAGGAGTTGCACGCCGTCGGTGTGCGTGGCACGCGCTTTAATTTTGTCAAGCGTCTGGCCGATTTCACGCCGCGCGAAGTATTACAGGAGATCGCCGAACGCGTTGCCCCTTTGGGCTGGCATGTTGTGATCTATTTCGAGGCGCAAGACCTGCCCGAGCTGTACGACTTCTTCACCGCGCTGCCGACTACCGTGGTGGTCGATCACATGGGCCGCCCTGATGTCACCAAGCCGGTGGATGGCCCCGAGTTCGAGCTGTACATGAAGATGATGCGCGAGCACACCAACATCTGGAGCAAGGTGACCTGCCCCGAGCGCCTGAGCGTGAGCGGTCCACCGGCCCTGGGGGGTGAGCAAAATGCCTACCGCGACGTGGTGCCGTTTGCCCGGCGTCTGGTGGAATCTTTCCCCGATCGCGTGCTCTGGGGCACCGACTGGCCGCACCCCAACCTCAAAGACCACATGCCCGACGATGGCCTGCTGGTTGACTTTATTCCCCACATTGCGGCGACAAAAGAGTTGCAGCAAAAGCTGCTTGTGGACAACCCCAACCGTCTTTATTGGAGCTGAGAATGACTTTGAAAAAACCATACCTTGACGTGCCGGGCACCACGCTGTTCGACATGGACCAGTCGCGCGCCGGTTACTGGCTCAACCAGTTCTGCATGTCACTGATGAAGGCTGAGAACCGCGAACGCTTCAAGGCCAACCAGCGCGCCTATGTTGACGAATGGCTGATGTCCGAAGAGCAGAAGCAAGCGGTGCTGGACGTGGACTTGAACAAGGCCATATCGCTGGGCGGCAACATTTACTTTTTGGCCAAGCTGGGCTCCACCCATGGCAAGAGCTTCCAGCAGATGGCCGGCAGCATGACCGGCATGACCGAAGAAGAATACCGGAACATGATGGTGGCCGGTGGCCGCTCGGTTGAAGGCAACCGCGTCATCGGCGAGAACGGCGATGCACAGATTTTTCGTCAGCCACAAGGCAAAACATCAGCAACATCAGCAACAACTAAAGGGAGCGCCTGACATGGCCAGAATTACCGCCGGTGTTTTTACATCCCATGTGCCCGCCATCGGTGCGGCAGTTGACCTTGGTAAGACTAATGAGCCGTACTGGCAGCCGGTTTTCAAGGGTTATGAATACTCCAAGCAATGGCTCAAGGACAACAAGCCCGATGTCATCCTGCTGGTTTTTAACGACCATGCAACGGCTTTCAGCCTGGAAATGATTCCGACCTTTGCGATTGGCTGTGCAGCCGAATACGCGGTCGCCGACGAAGGCTGGGGCCCTCGCCCTGTGCCCAAGGTCATAGGCCATCCCGAGCTTGCATCGCACATCGTGCAGTCCGTCATTCAGGATGATTTTGACATCACCATCGTCAACAAGATGGATGTGGATCACGGCCTGACCGTGCCGCTGACGTTGATGTGCGGGCAGCCTCCTGCGTCAGATTTTCGCTGGCCTTGTCCCGTCATACCGATCGCCATTAATGTTGTGCAATACCCCGTGCCCTCGGGCAAACGTTGCCTTAACCTAGGCAAGGCGATTCGCAAGGCCGTGGAGTCGTTCGACCAGGATCTGAATGTACAAATCTGGGGCACGGGCGGCATGAGCCACCAGTTGCAGGGCGCACGCGCGGGCCTCATCAACAAAGAGTTCGATGCCGCCTTCATGGACTTGATGATTAGCGACCCTGAGGCCCAAGCCGCCGTGCCGCATATCAATTACGTGCGTGAAGCCGGCAGCGAAGGCATAGAGCTGGTTATGTGGCTGACTGCACGCGGCGCATTGTCCGATTTGAACGGTGGCCCACCGCCCACCGTGAAGCACCGCTTCTACCATGTGCCTGCGTCCAACACGGCCGTTGGCCATCTGATTCTGGAAAACCAATAAATGAAACCCATCAAAGTAGCACTGGCCGGTGCCGGTGCCTTCGGCATCAAGCACCTGGACGGCATCAAGAACATCGACGGCATTGAGGTCGTATCACTCATCAGCCGCGACATCGGCAAAACCAAAGAAGTCGCTGACAAATACGGCATTGGCCACGTCACCACCGACTTGGCCGAGAGTCTGGCGCTTAAAGAAGTCGATGCCGTCATCCTCTGCACGCCAACACAAATGCACGCCGAGCAGTCGATTGCCTGCTTGAAAGCTGGCAAGCATGTACAGGTCGAAATCCCGCTGGCCGACAGCCTCAGGGGTGCGCAAGCAGTCGTTGCTGCGCAAAAAAATGCAGGCCTGGTGGCCATGTGCGGTCATACGCGGCGCTTCAATCCCAGTCACCAGTACGTTCATAAAAAGGTGGTTGCGGGCGAGTTCAACATTCAGCAAATGGATGTCCAAACCTACTTTTTCCGCCGTAGCAACATGAACGCCATGGGCCAGGCGCGTTCGTGGACGGATCATTTGCTGTGGCACCACGCCGCGCATACGGTCGATTTGTTTGCCTACCAATGCGGCAGCCCCATCGTGAAAGTCAATGCCATTCAGGGCCCGATTCACCCAGTGCTGGGTATTGCGATGGACATGAGCATCCAGCTCAAGGCGGCGAGCGGTGTCATCTGCACACTGTCGCTGAGCTTTAACAACGACGGCCCGCTGGGCACTTTTTTCCGCTACATCGGCGACAACGCGACCTACCTGGCGAGCTACGACGACCTGTTCAATGGCAAGGATGAAAAGATTGATGTCAGCAAGGTTGACGTGAGCATGAACGGCATCGAGCTGCAGGATCGTGAATTTTTTGCTGCCATCCGCGAAAACCGCGAGCCGAACAGCAGCGTGGCCAAAGTGCTGGCCTGCTATGAGGTTTTGCATGACCTGGAGCAGCAGCTCAAAGGCTAGGGAGGGTTTTTTTTGGGCTCTGACCTCAATAACCCTCCACCCTGACAATCAGCCTTTTACACACAGGAGTTCCTCATGCAAACACGTCGTCAAATCAACCGCGCTTGCCTTGCCGCACTTACCCTGGTGGCAGCTGGTGCGGTCGTCGCCATATCGGGTTGCGGCTCGATGATGGCTTCGTCGAATCTGGTGGCGCTGACCACACAGCTTCGTGGTGCAAACGTGGTGCCGCCCAATGCCAGAGCCGGCAGCGGCTCGGTTGATGCCATGTTCAACAAGGACACCAACCTGCTGCGCTGGAAGGTCAACTACAGCGGCTTGAGCGGCCCTGCAACGGCTGGTCACTTTCACGGCCCGGCAGCTGTCGGTGCCAATGCGGGTGTGGCACTCGGCTGGGCCAATCCGATTGCCAATACCATGGAAGGCCGCGCCACACTGACGGCTGCGCAAGCGACTGACCTGATGGCTGGCAAGTGGTATGCCAACATCCATACTGCGGCCAACCCAGGCGGTGAAGTTCGCGGCCAGATGACGGTACGTCATTAACGCCACTAAAACTGCAACCACAGCGTGGCAGGAGTTATTGGGATAAAGGTCAAGGTGCGGCATCAGACTCCCAAAGAAGCCTGGACCTTACAATCAGAGGGTTTTTGGGGTCAGAGTCCAAATTCATCGTGCCCTTGGCACGTCCTTCGGGTGCGATGCTTTGCATCGTCATGAAATTGGCGTCTGACCCCAATAACCCTCCCTAGTAGCCCGCCATGAACGCCCCCATAGACGTCTCCTTTTTTGCGCGTGCCGCCAAGCCGCTGACCAGTTACCGCAAGTATTGGGCGGCCCGCTTTGGCACGGCCAAATTTCTACCCACCAGCCGGGCCGAGATGGATGCACTCGGTTGGGACAGTTGCGACATCATCATCGTCACCGGCGATGCCTATGTGGATCACCCGAGCTTTGGCATGGCCGTGATTGGCCGGGTGCTGGAGGCCCAAGGTTTCAGGTGCGGCATCATCGCCCAGCCCGACTGGCAAAGCGCCGAGCCTTATCAAGCCCTGGGCAAACCGAATCTGTTCTTCGGCGTGACGTCCGGCAATATGGATTCGATGATCAACCGCTACACGGCCGATCACAAAATTCGCAGTGACGATGCCTACACCCCCGGCGACATTGGCGGCAAGCGGCCGGACCGCGCAGCGCTGGTTTATTCGCAGCGTTGCCGCGAGGCTTACAAAGACGTGCCGATTGTGCTGGGCGGTATTGAAGGCTCGTTGCGCCGTATCGCGCATTACGACTACTGGTCAGACAAGGTGCGCCGCAGCGTGGTGGTTGATGCCAAATGCGACTTGCTGCTGTATGGCAACGCCGAGCGCGCGATTGTCGAAATCGCCCATCGCCTGGCGGACAAAGAGCCGATTGCCAGCATCACCGATGTGCGCGGTACCGCCTTCATACGCCGCAGCGGCGACGAGACCTCGCAAGGCTGGTTCGAGATTGATTCGACCAGCGTAGACGCGCCGGGCAGGGTGGAGGCGCACGTCAACCCCTACATGTCGATCTCAGACGTGGCGAAAGAGCAGGGTGCGACTTGCGCCCGTGAGGATGAGGCGGCTGAGCTTCCTGTCAAAGCGCAGGCATCTGTAAAAGTGGCGGACATCGGGTCAAACATCAAGCCGCTCACCTTCGTCCCCAACCCCAGCCTCCCGTCGATGCAGGGCAAGATCAAGGTCCCGCCGCGCGACCGTTCTGTCATCCGTCTGCCGTCCTATGAGCAGGTCAAAAGAGACCCGATTTTGTACGCCCACGCCAGCCGCGTGCTGCATCTTGAAACCAACCCCGGCAACGCGCGTGCGCTGGTGCAAGCACATGGCGAGGGTGTCACGGCGCGTGACGTGTGGATCAATCCGCCACCCATTCCGCTGACCACCGCCGAGATGGACCTGGTGTTCGATTTGCCCTACGCCCGCTCACCGCACCCCAGCTATGCCGATGAAAACGGCAGCCACGACCACACCACCAAAATCCCGGCGTGGGAGATGATTCGCTTCAGCGTCAACATCATGCGCGGCTGCTTTGGTGGCTGCACCTTCTGCTCCATCACCGAGCATGAAGGCCGCATCATCCAGAGCCGCTCGGAAGACTCCGTCATCCGCGAGATTGAAGCCATACGCGACAGCGTCAAGGGCTTTACCGGCGCGATATCTGACCTCGGCGGCCCGACCGCCAATATGTACCGCATCGGCTGCAAGAGCCCCGAGATTGAATCAGCTTGCCGCAAGCCAAGTTGCGTGTATCCGGGCATCTGCTCCAACCTCAACACCAATCACAACCCGCTCATCAATATGTACCGCCGCGCGCGGGCCTTGAAGGGTGTGAAGAAAATCCTCATCAGCTCCGGCCTGCGTTACGACCTGGCGGTGCAAAGCCCCGAGTACGTGAAAGAGCTGGTTACACACCACGTCGGTGGCTATCTAAAAATCGCGCCCGAGCACACCGAGCAGGGCCCGCTCACCAAGATGATGAAGCCCGGCATTGGCAGCTATGAAAAGTTTCGCCAGATGTTCGAAAAGTATTCGCTGGAAGCGGGCAAAAAACAGTTTCTGATTCCCTACTTCATTGCGGCGCACCCCGGCACCAGCGATGAAGACATGATGAACTTGGCGATTTGGCTCAAAAAGAGCGGCTTTCGGGCCGACCAGGTACAGACCTTTTATCCGTCCCCCATGGCAACCGCCACGGCGATGTACCACACAGGCCGTAACCCGCTGCGCAAAATCCGCCGTGCAGCCAGCGAAGAAGACAGCGTAGACATCGTGCGCGGCGAGCGTCGCAGACGGCTGCACAAGGCGTTTTTGCGCTACCACGACCCCAACAACTGGCCCGTGCTGCGCGAAGCGCTCAAAGCCATGGGACGGGCTGATCTGATCGGTAATGGCAAGCACCATTTGATACCAACGTTTCAGCCCATGACGGACGGGACTTACCAGAGTGCGCGCAAGAAGAATTCAACGACGGTGACCAAACCATCGCAGGTGGTCAAGGGGCGCTTGCTGACTCAGCACACCGGGTTGCCGCCCAGGGTGACTGGGGAGGGTAAGCTGGGTGCGAAGGTGGTTCGAAAATCACGTTGAACGCAATTTTTCAGGTGTAGCGCAGGACTCAGAGGCTGAGAGTTTTGAGAAAAACGCAGCGCTTGCGAATCAATTAGCCCAGTTCTCCAGCGGTAATCCGGTGATGCGCACGAATTCACGGGTGTTGTTGGTCACCAGCGTGCAGTCCTCGGCCAGCGCATGGCAGGCAATCCAGAGGTCGTTGGCGCCGATGGGGGTTCCGGCTTCGCGCAGGCGGGTGAAGTGCGTGGCGTAGTGACCGCAGAGCGATCGACCCGCAGCGTAGAGCACGGGCACTTGCCGGGTCAGCTGGTCCAGCTGGCGCAGCACCTCCGGCTTGCGGGTGCTGCGCTCAGCGCCTTTGAGCAACTCAGCAAAGGTAAAAAACGACATGCAGAGCTGTGCGTCGCTTCCCAATACGTTGATGCGGGCTGCCACCGACGGCGGCTTGTTTTTGATCAGGTAGATCAGGATGTTGGTGTCGAGCATGTACCTCACAGTGATTCCCGGTCTTGCATGGGCGCCTGGTTGCGGCGCTCTTCTTCCAGCAGGGTCACAAACGCGTCGTCGAATGCGTTCAGCGCATCCAGCAAGGCCGCCCCCCGGTCGGCAGGCACGGCGTGCAGCACCAAATCGCCGTCGCTGTTGCGAAAGATTTCAACCCGGCTGGTGTTGAGCCGGAACTCCTGCGGAATGCGAACAGCCTGGCTGTTGCCGTTCATGAATACGCGACTGATAGTGCTTGGCATGGGATCACCTTTGTACACACTTAGATGTGTGTATTTTTATGGCAAACCCCTTGGTTTGTCAACTACCAGGCTTTGACATTATTTTTGAGGTCGATTGATGCTTTTTCGCACTGCAAATTTCACGAAGAAAAACGCGAAATCCCCCGCAGAACATGCATTGGCAACTACTAATTCAGTAGCGTATGCAGCGGAATATCCTTTTGCACCGCCAGCTTGTCGAGCTGGCTGCGCGTTTGCGTGAGCAGAAAAGCGGTGATGGCCTGATGCGTGGCCGGGGCAAACATCGCTCGGACATCAGACGCGGTCACGCCGGCCGCTGCACACAGGGCAGCAGCAAAGTGCGGCTCCAGCGCCGCAACCGCCACTCGCCCATCCTTGCACGCATACACGCCATAGCCCGCATGCGCACCGCCTACAGCGCCCGTCGATTTCGTCAGACCCCAATGGCGCGGCAATGCCAGATACTCCGCAGCATCCGACAGGGCAACTTCCAGCAACACGCCCTTGCCCTTTCCTTTGCTGTTAACGCGCTGGTTAAGCGTTGCCTGCAACACGGCTTCGCTGGCCATCAATGACCCGCCCATGTCGGCGTACAGCGTGGCGGGCAAATCAAGGCCAGTGATGAGGTCGTTTGCTGCAAGGTAAGTCAGGTCGTGGCCTGGCTCTTCGGCGCGTTCGCCGGGGGCGCCGACGATGGCGACGTGCGACAGCGCGGGATACAGCGTGTGTAGTTTTTTCCAGCCCAGCCCCAGCTTCTCGACGGCTGAGGGGCGAAACGAGGTGAGCAACACATCGGTTTTTTCGAGTTCGCGGTGCAGCGCCTTCTGGCCGGTTTCGGTTTTCAGGTCGGCTCTCAGCACCTTCACGCCTTCATGCAGTTGCGCGTAGGCGGGCTGGTTGTACAGGCCCATGGGGTCGCCCGAGGGCGGCTCGAGCTTGATGCAGGTCGCGCCCATCTGCCGGCAGCGCATCAGGGCGGCCGGGCCGGGCAGATTGAGGCTCAGGCTCAGGATGCGTACGCCCTTGAGGGACTGCGGTGGTTTGGTGTGGGTGCTTGTCATTGGAGTTATTGGGGTCAAGTTATTGGGGTCAGACACCAATTTCGCTGCGGTGCATCGCACCGCGCCCTCCGGGCGAGCCGTAGGCTCGGCGAATTTGGGCTCTGACCCCAAAAAACTCCAATTTACAGCAAAAGGCGGGGCACCCATGGAAAACGGGTGACAGCGTCGCCCGTGGGGACAGGAGTTATTCGCCAAAATTCAGCGGCAGGCCGACGTAGTTCTCGGCCACCGAGCGCGCGCCGGCTTCGGAGTGGATGATGTAGTCAAGTTCGGCTTCCTGAAACTTCTGGCCGATCTCGCCGTTCTCGGGGAAGCGGTGCATCAGGCCGGTGAACCACCACGAGAAGCGCTCGGCCTTCCAGATGCGGCGCAGGCAGAGCTCCGAATAGCGGTCAATGCCGGCTTCGCTCTTGTCCCGGTAGTACTCGATGATGGCGCTGGAGAGGTATTTCACGTCGGTCGCCGCCAGGTTCAGGCCCTTGGCGCCGGTGGGTGGCACGATATGGGAGGCGTCACCCGCGAGGAACATGCGGCCAAAACGCATCGGTTCAGTGACAAAGCTGCGCAGCGGGGCGATGCTTTTTTCGATCGACGGGCCGGTAACCAGCTTCTCGCGCGCTTCCAGGTCAAGGCGCATGCGCAGTTCCTGCCAGAAGGCGTCGTCGGACCAGCTTTCGACTTTGTCAGTCAGCGGCACCTGCAGGTAGTAGCGGCTGCGCGTGTGGCTGCGCTGCGAGCACAGGGCAAAGCCGCGCGTGCTGTTGACGTAGATGAGTTCCTCGTGAACCGGCGGCGTGTCCGCCAGCACGCCGAGCCAGCCGAACGGGTAGACTTTTTCGAACTCCTTGATGGCGCCGCGCGGGACGCTGGCGCGGCATACGCCGTGAAAGCCGTCACAACCCGCGATGAAGTCGCACTCGATCTCATGCGTCTTGCCGTTCTTTTCGTAGCGTACGCGGGGCCGGGTGGTGTCGAAATCACGCACCGTCACGTTGCCGGCCTCGTAAATGGTGGTCAGGCCCGCAGCCTTGCGTGCGTCCATCAGGTCGCGCGTGAGCTCGGTCTGGCCGTAGACCATGACATTTTTGCCGCCGGTGAGCTGGTTCATGTCGATGCGGTGGCGCTCGCCCTTGAACAGCATGTCAAAGCCGCCGTGCACCAGGCCTTCCTGGTGCATGCGCTTGCCGACACCGGCCTCGTCCATGAGGTTGATGCAGACCTGCTCCAGAATGCCGGCGCGGATGCGGCCCAGCACATAGTCACCGGTCTGGCGTTCGAGAATGACGGCGTCTATGCCGGCCTTGTGGAGCAGGGCTCCGAGCAGCAGGCCGGAAGGGCCGGCACCGATGATGGCGACTTGGGTGCGCATGTTGTGTGTCCTTGAGAATGTGCGTGATCTGCTGGGCTTACAGTACCCAACTCTTACACGCCGAGATACTGTTGCAACAGTTCAGGCTGCGCGTGCAGCTCGGGTGAGGTGCCTTCAAACACCACTTCACCCTTGACGAGGATCACGTTGCGGTCGGTGATCTGCGTGACGTGTTTCCAGTTCTTGTCCACGATCACGCTGCTGATGCCGGTCTCGCGTATCAGTGCGCAGATGCGCCAGATGTCTTTTGCAATCAGTGGTGCCAGGCCTTCGGTGGCTTCGTCAAGAATCAGCACGTCAGGGTTGGTCATCAGGGCCCGGCCAATCGTCAGCATCTGCTGCTCACCGCCGCTGAGTTGCTGGCCGCCGTGGCTGAGGCGCTCCTTCAGGCGCGGGAAAGTCTCCAGCACGCGGTCGTAGGTCCAGTCGTTTCTTCGGCCCACGCCGTCGGCGGCGCTTCCAGGCCTGCCGGCGCGCGCGGCCATCTTCAGGTTTTCGACCACGCTGAGATTGCCGAAGATGCCGCGGCCCTCGGGCACATAGGCAATGCCGAGTTGGGAAATTTCGTAGGGTGCCCGGCCCAGCATCGGTTTGCCGAGAATGTCGAGGCTACCCGAGCGCGGCTTGACCAGGCCCATGATGCTTTTGAGCAGGGTGCTTTTGCCCATGCCGTTGCGGCCCATCAGGCCAATGGTTTCACCGCGCGCGACCGAAAAATTGATGCCACGCAGGATATGGCTGGCGCCGTAATAGGTGTGCAGGTTTTTGGCGTTGATCAGCAGGTCGGGCGGGTTCACGGGATGGGTCACAGGTGCTCCTCCCCGAGGTAAGCGGCCTGCACGCCGGCGTCGGCACGGATTTCTGCCGGTGTGCCGCTGGCTATCACCTGGCCGTTGACCATGACGGTTAGCCGGTCCGCCAGCGTGAAGACCGCGTCCATGTCGTGTTCGACCAGCAGAATGCCGTGCTCGGCCTTGAGTTTGAGCAGCAAGACCAACATGCGCTCGGCCTCTAGCGCGCCCATGCCGGCCAGCGGCTCGTCGAGCAGCAGCACCTGCGGCTCGGTGGCCAGGGTCATGGCAATTTCAAGTTGGCGCTGCTCGCCGTGGCTGGTGGTGCCGGCGATGACGCTCTTCCGATTTTCAAGACCGGAAAGCTCGATAGCCCTTTCTGCACGTGCGTTGACAGCTCCCAAATTCGCAGCGCGTCTGAGCCAGTGCAGAGCATGCGGCTGGCGCGACTGGGCGGCCAGGCGGACGTTTTCCCAGACCGTGAAGGGCAGGAAAATATTGGTTTTCTGGTAGCTGCGGCCCAGACCCTGGCGCGAGATTTTCTCGGGGTTCCAGCCGGTGATGTCCTGGTCGCCGAGCCGGACCGAGCCCGACGTGGGCGGCAGGTCGCCGGACAGCAGGTTGGTCAGTGTCGATTTGCCGGCGCCGTTGGGGCCGATCACGGCGTGGATCTGCTTGCGCTGCAGGTCGAGCGAGACATCGTTGACCGCCGCGAGGCCGCCGAAGCGTTTGCTCAGGTTTTTGGCGGAAAGAAGAGCCCCCACGCTTTTCACTTCGTGTAATACGCTGCCCCCCGAGGGGGCGTCGCTTCCTTGGGGCGGCCCTGCGGTGCGCGGAACCTCACTCATTCGAGACCTCCTTGCGCTTGCCAAAACGTTCCACCAGTCCCAGGATGCCGCGCGGCGCAAATGTCACCAGCAACACGATGAACAAACCCATCCACAACTGCCAGTGCTTGCCCAGGTTGACGCTGCCGACCTGCGGCAGGTCCTTGAACACATGCAGCAGGTACTCGAAGGCAAACGCGCCGACAATCGCGCCGGCAAAGTTGCCCATGCCGCCTAGGATGACCATCATGATGGCGTGGGCGCTTATGTGAAAACCCATCAGCTCGGGGTTGATGTAGCCGGTTTGCGCGCCCCACAGATAACCGGCCAGGCCGGCCAGCGCGCCGGCCAGCGTGAAGGCTGTGAGCTTGTAGCGGTAGCTGGCGTAACCCATGGCGCGCATGCGGTGCTCGTTCACGCGTATGCCGGCCAGCGCGCGGCCGAACGGGCTCCAAAGCAGGCGGCGCAAAAAGGCGTAGACCGCCAGCATCACCGCCAGGGTGAAGTAATACAGCGTGCGCTTGTTGTCGAGATCGAACGGCATCCACCCGAACAATGTGGTGTCGGGCCTGAAGTTGATATACAACCCGTCTGAGCCGCCCAGCACCTTGTTGTCGAAGAACAGGTAAAACACCATCTGCGCAAACGCCATGGTGACCATGATGAAGTAGATGCCGTGGGTACGCACGACAAAAAAGCCGATGATGAGCGCCGCCAGGCCCGAGGCCAGCACGGCCAGCGGCAGGGTCCACCACAGGCTGACAGCTTCGCCCTGGGGCGTGAGAAAGGCCAACGCATACCCGGCCAGGCCGAAGTAGGCGGCGTGGCCCAGCGAGACCAGGCCGGTGACGCCCTGCAGCAAGTCTAGGCTCATGGCAAAAATCGCCATGATCATCATGCGCGTGACCATCTGGGTATAGAAGTCGGTGCCGACAAAAGGGAAGGCAGCGAGGGCGAGCAGCCCCAGCGCCAGCGTGACCTGCACGCCGCGCGGCAGGACTTCAAGGTTGGCTTTCATCGTGCTCATTGCTTAAACAGCCCTTCGGGCTTCCACAGCAGCACGGCCGCCATCAGCATATAGACCAGCATGCCGGCCACCTGCGGCAGCAGCACCTTGCCAAAGGTGTCGACCAGGCCGACCAGCAGCGCGGCGATCATGGCGCCGCGCACCGAGCCTATGCCACCAATCACCACGACGACAAAACACATGATGAGCACCTGCGAGCCCATGTTGGGATAGACGCTGGCAACCGGCGCGGCAATCATGCCGGCCACCGCCGCCAGCGTGACGCCCAGCGCAAACACCACGGCGTGGATCAGCTTGATATTGATGCCCAGCGCGCCGGCCATGTCGCGGTTGAAGGCGCCGGCGCGGATTTTCATGCCGAGCCGGGTTTTGGAAATCAGCAGATACAGGCCGACGGCCAGCGCAATACATACGCCCGACATGAACAGGCGATACACCGGGTAAGACAGGTTCTCGGTCAGCGGAATCGACGCACTGAGCAGTTCCGGAATTGGCACGCCATGCACGTCGTCGCCCCAGATGATGGAACGCAGCTCTTCAAAGATGTAGATCAGACCGAAGGTCAGCAACACCTGGTCAAGGTGATCACGCTTGTAGAAGTGCCGAAACAGCAGCCACTCCAGCGCCAGGCCAAAAATGATTGACAGCGCCGCGCCTGCAAGAATGGCCAGCGTGAGACTACCGAATTGCGTACTCAGCGACCAGGCCAAGTAGGCACCCAGCATGTAAAAGCTGCCGTGCGCGAGGTTGACCACGCCCATGATGCCGAAAATCAGCGTCAGACCGGCAGCCAGCATGAACAGCAGCAGGCCGTACTGCACGCTGTTGAGCAACTGGATTAAAAAATTTGCGAGATCCATCGATGTGCGGCGGTTGTGGCTTGAAAGTTAAGTTAAAAGTCGCTGCCCTTTTGAAACTGAACCGGCAAAAAAAATGGGAGGTTCGAAAACCTCCCTCCTTGGCCAGGCCCAAAGTTTAGCCCATCTTGCAACCGGCACCGGAGTCGGCCAGGGCCTTGGCGGCCACGCCGAGCACCTTGTTTTCCTTGTTCTCGACCACACGCAAATACATGTCTTGAATCGGGTTGTGTGATGGGCTCATGGTCCATTTGCCGCGCGGGCTGTCGATGGTCGCGCCTTCCATGGCCTTGTAGAGCGCAGGTTTGTTGCTCAGGTCCCCTTTGACGGCGTTGGCGCCCAGAATCAGCAGTAAACCTGCGTCGTAACCCTGTACCGCGTACACGTCGGGCTGCGCCTTGAAAGCCTTGGCGTAGGCCAGGCGGAAGGCCTTGTTGCGCGGCGTGTCCAGCGAATCGCTGTAGTGCATGGTGGTGATGATCCCGTCGGCAGCCGGGCCGGCCGCGTCAAGTACGCCTTCGGTCAGAAAGCCCGAGCCATACAGGGGAATCTTTCCTTTGAGGCCGGCGGCTGCGTAGTCTTTTATAAATTTAGCTGCTGCGCCGCCTGCAAAAAAGCAGGCCACGGCGTCGGGCTTGAGCGCGGCAATTTCGGTCAGCAGCGCCTGGAACTCGACTTGGGGGAAAGGCAGGCCCAGCTCCTTGATAATCGTGCCGCCGGCGGCGCTGTAGCCTTCCTTGAAACCTTCGAAAGCCTCGTCGCCAGCGGCGTATTTCCAGGTGATCCAGACAGCCTTTTTGTGGCCTCTGGCCACCATGGCCGGACCCAGCGCGCGGGTCGGCTGCGAGTTGCTGAAGGAGGTGCGGAACACGTTGGGCGCGCACAGGCCGCGGGTGGCGGCATGCACGCCGGCGTTGGGGATCAGGCTGAGCACGCCTGATTCACGAGCGACCTTCTGAATGCCCATCTGCACGCCCGAGTGGACGGTGCCGACCAGCACGTCAACCTTGTCGCGCTGCACCAGCTTGCTGGCGTTTTCAATGCCTTTGGGCGGATCGGACTCGTCGTCCACCTTGAACCACTCAATGTCGCGGCCGCCGAGCTTGCCGCCTTGCTGGTCGATGGCCAGGCGAAAACCGTTTTCAATGGCCACACCGAGTTGGGCAAAAGTGCCGGTATAAGGCAACATCAGGCCGACGCGCACCTTGGCGGCCTGTGCGCGCACTATTTCGGGCAGCAACAGGCCAGTGGATGCTGCACCGATAACAGCGGCAGTGCGGGTGAGAATCAGGCGACGTGAAGACATTTAAAACTCCTGGTTAAAACTGAAAACATGCGTGACTGATCATAACGGCGAGTGTGGGATTTTACTCTGGTGTAAACCCTTATCTTGAGGTATAAATTGTTTATGTTTAAGGCAATTGTTAGAGGGTTTTTGGGGTCAGAGTCCAAATTCATTGTGCCCTTGGCACGCCCTTCGGGGGAGTTATTGGGATGCGTTCCGCAGCTTGAAGCGCTGGATCTTGCCGGTCGCTGTTTTTGGCAACTCGCTCACAAACTCGATCCAGCGCGGGTATTTGTAGGGCGCAAGCTGCTGCTTGACGTGGGCCTTGAGGTCTTCAATGCTTGCCGTCTGGCCGGCCTTGAAGACAACGTAGGCTTTGGGTTTGACAAGCTCGTCCGCGTCCATCGCGCCAATCACGGCAACCTCCAGCACGACAGGGTGCGTCATCAAACAGGCCTCGACCTCAAACGGTGAGACGTAAATGCCGCCGACCTTGAGCATGTCGTCGCTGCGCCCGCCATAGGTGTAGTAGCCTTCGCTATCTAGCGTGTACTTGTCGCCGCTTTTGGTCCAAACACCTGCAAAGGTGGCCTTGGTTTTGCTGCGGTTGTTCCAGTACATGATGGCGCTGGTCGGGCCGCTGATTTGCAGCTCGCCGATCTCGCCAACGCTGCAGTCGCGCCCATCGTCGCCGACGATGCGTAGCGCATAACCGGGCACTGCCATGCCGGTGGTGCCGTAACGCACCTGGCCGGGGCGGTTGCTTAAAAAGATGTGCAGCATTTCGGTGGAGCCAATGCCGTCCAAAATCTCAACGCCATACTGCGTGGTAAATTTTTTGCCGATCTCGGCGGGCAGCGCTTCACCAGCACTGATGCAAACGCGCAGCTTGATCTCGCTTTTGGCGGGGCGGGCCGAGTCGGCCAGCATGGCAGCGTACAACGTGGGCACACCGTAAAAAATGGTTGGCTGGAATTTTTTGAGAATGCCAAACACGTCTGCCGGCGTAGGACGGGCGGGCAGCAGCACGGTGGTGGCACCTACGCTCATGGGGAAGGTCAACCCATTACCTAGACCGTAGGCAAAAAACAGCTTGGCAGCGGAATAAACCACGTCTTGCTCGGTGATGCCGAGCACGCCACGGCCATACAGCTCGGCGGTTTGAATCAGGTGGCTGTGCAGATGCACCGTGCCCTTGGGCGCGCCGGTGGAGCCGCTGGAATAGAGCCAGAAGCAGGCATCGTCAGCGCAGGTGTCAGCGACGTTTTGGGTAGCTGCCTGCGACCGCAGCGCCTGGGCCAGGGTCGTATGGGGTGTTGAATCTTCGACGCCGGCGACGATCACGCTGCGCAGCGTGGGGATCTGGCCGATCAGCGGCTCAAATGCGGGCAGCAGGGACTTTGACACGATCAGGCCCTGGGCGCGCGAGTCGCGCAGCATGAAGTCGAAGTCCGATGTGGTCAGCAGAGTATTGGCGGCCACCGGCACCACCCCGGCCAGAATGCAGCCCAGAAAAGCCACCGGCCATTCGGGCGTGTCGAGCATGGCCAGCAGGACGCGGCTCTCAGGGGCAAAGCCCTGGGCGCGCAGCGCGTTGGCAAAGCGGTGTGACTGCTCTGTGAGTTCGCCGTAACTGAGCCGGGCGCCGCTGACGGCGTCGATAAAAGCGGTTTTGCCGCTGCGGCCGGCGTTGCGCTCCAGCAGGTCGTGGGCGGCGTTGTAATCGCGCGGAATGTCAACAAACGGCGGGCTGACGGAATGGTCGGCGCGGCTCAGTTCCGCCGACGGGCCGCCCCTAGGCGGAACAGCCCCCTCGGGGGACAGCGCAGCACACGTAGTGGCAAGCGTGGGGGTTAATTGCATGGTGTCTCCAGAATGCTATAGTTTTTATAGCTGCATGCGCCCGCTGAACATAGGCTGGAGCAGCAATTTATCAAAAAAAAATCAGGCGCCCTCGGTGCTCGCCGCATTGGACAGGGCCAGCGTGAGCCACTCGCGGCACCAGGTGGCGCCCTCGGTCTCGGGCAGTGTACCGCCGCTGGCATCGTGGCACCAGACCTCGCCGATGCGCTGCGCGCCTAGGCCTTGCAGGCGCTCATCAAACTTCTTGCCGCCGAAGCAGAAGGTCTGCAGATAAGTGCGGTCGCCCAGCGCGATCACACCGTAACGCACATGGCCGAGAAATTTGGGCTGGCTGTCCAGCGAGTCGTACAGCATGCGGGCGTTATCGGGTACATCGCCCTGGCCGTAGGTGGAAGAACATATGAGATATAGTACATTTTCATCGGTCGAAGCGTCGAACACGCTGATGTCCAGCCCGTCCATCAGTTGCACGTCGATATCGCTGACCAGATCAGCGCAATCCATCTGGATGGCTTGGGCCACATAGTCGGCCGTGCTGGTCATGGTGCCCACGAGGATTTTCAGTTTCATCCATGATCTCCGAAAAAATGCAATAAACTGCTTGACAAGCTATATGTGTGAAGTATAGTGCAATATTGATCTAACGCAAACTTTTTTCAGGTAAAGCAGGTAATCCTCTTGGAAACCATGTCCGAACAAGCGAACAAAGCCACGCTCAGCGAGCTGGGCGCCCGGGTGCGTGCCTGGCGTGCGCGCCGTGGCATGACGCGCAAGGCGCTGGCAAGCGATTCGGGTCTGAGCGAGCGTTTTCTGGCCGATGTGGAAAGCGGCAAGGGCAATGTGTCCATCAACTCGCTGGAGGCCGCAGCCCGCGCATTGAACATCTCGATTCTTGAACTGCTGCAGGACGCACCACGTCCGGCGCTGGCCCGGGTGCAGGGTTTGCTGGGTCGGCTCGACGACACGCAACTGGACCAGGCCTACGCGCTGCTGGGCGGCACCTTCGGCCTGAGCGACGCGCTGGGCCGCGAGCAGCGCATCGCGCTGATCGGTTTGCGTGGCGCGGGCAAGTCAACGCTGGGCCTGAAACTGGCCACCGAGCGCGGCGTGCCATTCATTGAACTTGACCGTGAAATTGAGCGTGAAGCTGGCACCAGCATGAGCGAAATACTGCTGCTGCACGGGCAGGCCGGCTACCGCCGCTATGAGCGGCGCGCACTGTTTCGCATTGCCGAGGAGCATGCCGACGGCGTGGTCATGACCACCGGCGGCAGTATCGTCAGCGAGCGCGAAACCTTTGATTTGCTGCAAAGCCGCTTTTACTGCGTCTGGATCAAGGCCAGCCCGGAAGAGCACATGTCCCGCGTCGTGGCGCAGGGCGACATGCGGCCCTTCACCGCCACCAAGGGCGCGACCTCTGAAGCGATGGAAGACCTGCGCCGTATTTTGACCAGCCGCGAAGTACTCTACGCCAGAGCCGATGCGGTGGTAGACACCGCTGCACGCACCATCAAACAAAGCTTGAGCGACCTTAAAAGAGGCGTACCAACTGTAGCGCCCGCAGCATCCTCCGGACACCCAAAGGAGACAACATGAACGCCATGACTGAACCACTTTTATTTACCCGCACCCTAGCCGGCCAGGAACGCGAGATGGTGAGCTTTGCCACACATCCAACGAAGTACCAGCACTGGACTTTGACGCTGGAGGGCGACGTGGCAAAACTCAAGCTCGACATCAATGAAGACGGTGGCATCAAGCCTGGCTACAAACTCAAGCTCAACAGCTATGACCTGGGCGTGGACATCGAACTGCACGACGCCATCAACCGTATCCGCTTTGAACACCCGTGCGTCAAGGTGGTGGTGTTTGAATCGGGCAAAGAAAAGATCTGGTGCTCGGGTGCCAACATCTACATGCTGGGTTTGTCTACCCACGGCTGGAAGGTCAACTTCTGCAAGTTCACCAACGAGACCCGCAACGGGCTTGAAGACTCGTCCCGCCACGATGGCCTGAAAACCATTGCTGCGGTGACGGGTGCCTGCGCTGGCGGCGGCTACGAGCTGGCCCTGGCCTGCGACCGCATCATCATGGTGGACGACCGTTCGTCCACCGTCAGCCTACCTGAAGTACCGCTGCTTGGCGTGTTGCCCGGCACTGGCGGCCTGACGCGCCTGCTAGATAAGCGCAAGGTGCGCCGCGACCTCGCCGATATTTTCTGCACCACATCCGAAGGCGTGCGGGCTGACCGCGCCAGGGACTGGAAGCTGATTGATGAATGCGCCAAGCCGCAGCAGTTCGGCCAGCTGCTGGCGACTGAAATTGAAGCGCTTCGCAAGCAGTCCACGCGCGCTGCAAACTCAAAAGGTATTGAATTAACGGCCTTGAAACCATTGATCGACGATGCCGGTTACCACTACAGCAGCGTTGATGCAGCGGTTGACCGCAGCAGCCGCAAGGCGACCATCACGCTCAAGGCGCCGACGGCTGCGATTGAATCAACGCCTGATGCGATTGAAGCGGCGGGGGCCAACTGGTATCCGCTCAAACTGCAGCGCGAGCTGGACGATGTGATTCTGCACCTGCGCAGCAACGAGCTTGAGGTCGGCACCTGGGTCATCAAGACCACGGGTGACGCAGGCCTGGTCGTCAAGATGGATCAGGTGTTGGCAAACCTCAAAGACCACTGGCTGGTGAAAGAAACCACAGGCGCGTTGCGCCGCACGCTGGCCCGCCTCGATGTCACCAGCCGCTCGCTGATTGCGCTGGTCGATTCCGGCTCATGCTTTACAGGTACGTTTTATGAGCTGGCCCTGGCTTGTGACCGCATTTACATGCTGGACTTGCCCGATGCACCCGACAGCGCACCCGCCCTGCAATTGACCGCCGCCAACTTTGGCTGGTTCCCTGCGGTCAATGGTTTGACGCGTTTGCAGACCCGCTTCTGCGAAGACGCATCAACCATCACGCAATTGCAAAACCTGGGTGACAGCGCCTTGCGTGCGGACCAGGCGCTGGCCCTAGGCCTGGTCACCTTGACCCCTGACGACATTGACTGGGATGACGAGATCCGCATCATGCTGGAAGAGCGTGCATCACTCTCGCCCGATGCCATGACTGGTATGGAAGCGTCGCTGCGCTTTCCCGGCAAAGAGACCATGGAAACACGCATCTTTGGCCGCTTGTCAGCCTGGCAGAACTGGATTTTTATTCGCCCGAATGCGGTGGGCGAAGAGGGCGCTTTGAAACTTTTTGGAACTGGCAAAAAGGCCAAGTTCGATTGGAAGCGTATTTAGCCTAGCACCCACGCTTTTCGCTGCGCGTAATGCGCTGCCCCCCGAGGGGGCTAATTTTTCTAGGGGGCGGCCCGTCGAAAAATTGCCATCCTCTCATCTTTAGGAACACCATGAGCAGCATAGACCTTCAAGCCCTGATTCCCAACAACGTCGGCCTCGGCGAAAACCGCCAATTGCAGCGTGCCTTGGAACATTGGCAACCCGCCTTTTTGAATTGGTGGGACGAGATGGGGCCTAGCGACTTCAAGGCCAAAGACGTTTACCTGCGTACCGCTGTTGGCGTGGATGCGTCTGGCTGGGCCAGCTACGGCTACACCCCCATGCCCGACTACCGCTGGGGCATCTTCATGGCCGACCAGGTGCCGGGCCGCAAGATCGGTTTTGGCGATCACATGGGCCAGGACGTCTGGCAGGAGGTGCCGGGCGAATACCGCAGCGCTTTCCGCCGCCTGATCGTCACGCAGGGCGACACCGAGCCGGCCTCGGTCGAGCAGCAGCGCCTGCTGGGCCACACCGCGCCGTCGCTGTATGACCTGCGCAACCTGTTTCAGGTCAACGTCGAGGAAGGCCGCCACCTGTGGGCCATGGTTTATCTGCTGCACGCGCACTTTGGCCGTGATGGCCGCGAAGAAGCCGAAGAGCTGCTGATGCGCCACAGTGGCGATGCCGACAAGCCGCGTATTTTGGGCACCTTCAACGAACCCATGGACAACTGGCTATCGTTCTTCATGTTCACTTATTTCACCGACCGCGACGGCAAGTTCCAGCTCAAGTCGTTTGCCGAGTCGGCGTTCGACCCGCTGGCGCGCACCACGCGCTTCATGCTGACCGAGGAAGCCCACCACATGTTTGTCGGTGAAACCGGCATCGGCCGTGTCATCAAACGTACGCTGGAAGTCATGAAGGAGTTGGACACCGATAACGTCGACACCCTGCGCAAGGCCGGTGTGATCGATTTGCCGACGGTCCAGAAATTCATGAACTTCTGGTTCACATCCTCGCTCGACCTGTTTGGCTCCGAGGCGTCGAGTAATGCCGCCAACTACTTTGCCAACGGCATCAAGGGTCGGCCGGATGAAGCCAAGTTTGCCGACCACGTCGAGCTTGAAAGCGAAATGAGCATCCAGGTGCCCGACGCTTCACCTGGCAATATTGGCGGCATGAAAAGTGAGACGATTTCAACCCGCAAGGGCATGAACGAAATCACCCGCACCGAATACGTCAAGGACTGCAACGTCGGCGTGACGCGCTGGAACATGGGCATCAAACGTGCCGGCATCGACTTCGAACTGAACCTGCCGAACACCCGATTCCGCCGCCAGGTCGGTGTCTGGGCCAGCGCCCACACCGACCCGCAGGGCAACCCGATCAGCACGGACGAGTTCGAGGCGAGAAAAGACGCCTGGTTACCCACCGATGAAGACAAAACCTTTATCCACAGCCTGATGCAGCGCGTTACCGAACCCGGCAAGATGGCCGGCTGGATTGCGCCACCGGATCGCGGCATCAATGCCAATCCGCTTGAATATCAGTATGTGAAACTTTGATGCTGGCCCCACGACACCTCTACTGACGCGTGATGGATCGGGCAATGGTCTCCGGAGGGGATCGAACATTTCCTTGAAACCCGTATGGATGCTAGGGACTCCCTGCGGTTTATGATTGCGCGGTCTCGAGCGCGGCGAATCTGCACGACCGGGAACGCCTTCAGGCCAGACTGCTGCCTTGCCAGTGCGCCAGCACCTCTGCCGGCGACAGCAAGGGCAGGACCAGCATGTCACGCGCGAACTGGCGCACCTGCGCCCGAACGTCCTCCTGCAAGTATTCCACGGGCGACTTGCCATCGACACGCGCCAGTAACAGCCCCGGCAACAAGCTGCCGGCACGCGCCAGCAAGGCCTTCAATGACTCCCACCTCACATGGGCGCTGTATGCCACCAGCAGTTGTTCAAAGGCATCGAACAGCGCAGCACTGTGCGTCGGCAGGTGGGCGGCCTTGAGCAGCAGATGGTTCAGCACAAAAGCCAGGTCGAAGGCCGGATCACCATACCAGGCACATTCGGCATCGAGCAGCACCGGGCCTTTGGCCCCGATGAGGATGTTTTTCGGACTCACATCACCGTGGACCAACACCCGCCGGTTCTGCTGCGTCTGGTGCGCCAGCGCGATCAACTGCACGGACAGGTCCGGATGCTGGCGTGCAGCTTCTACCAGGTAGGGCTCCAGCCTCAGCGCGAAAAATATCGCGTTCGTGTCAAAGCGGCGGGCCAGATCGGCATCGTCGGCGGTTGCACGATGAATCCGGCCGAGAATGTCGCCCACTTGCGCCGCAACCGCCGCATCGACGGCGCCGCGAAGAAGTGCGGTCTTCCAGTTCACATAGTCCGATTCGGGAAGAAACGCCATCGCAAAAGCCCCGCAGGCCTTGTCAGCGCCCAGAACGCGGGGCACATGGCCGGGCACGATCTGATGGACGGTTTGCAGCCAGGCAATTTCCGAGAACACGCGGCTAACCGGTGCCCACCAGTCTTTTTCCACCTTGAGCTTGGGCAGCGCCTGCTTGATGCAGTAACTGGTGTCACCCAGGCCGACTCGGAAAATGCTGGAAGACACGCCACCCGTCAACAGTTCGACAACTGGCTGACGCGTCCCGTCCGACAGCCCCATGCGCTGCAGTACCTCAGCCAGCAAGGCGGGCTGGGTCAACAAATCGTTTTGTTGCGCTTCTTCATTCATCGTGTTGCGCCTTCGATCAAATGCCAGTCTTCGCGGCGGGAACCACCACCGGCAAGCCGCCCATGCCGGCAAAACCCGAGAGCCCCTGCCCGGCCCGTTCGATACGCAAGCCCTCGTTCCACTTGGCCATGCGTTCGGAGCGCGCAAACGAGCCTACCTTGAGCTGGCCGGCGTTCCAGCCGACGGCCAGGTGGGTGATGCAAACGTCTTCGGTCTCGCCGGAGCGCGCGGAAATGACGGTGCCCCAACCGGCTTGGCGCCCGGCAAGAAGCGCAGCCTTGGTTTCGCTGATGGTGCCGGCCTGGTTGGGCTTGACCAACACCGCGTTGCAGCAACCCGAGGCAACAGCTTGCACCACCCGCGCTGCGTTGGTCACCAGAAAATCGTCGCCAATCACCTGCAGGCGCCCGCCCACAGCGGCGGTGAAAGCGCGCATGCCCGCCTCGTCATCTTCGGCCACCGGATCCTCCACGGAAATGATCGGGTATTTGTCGATCCAGCGGTACAGCTCGGCCAGCCATGCGTCGGTGTCGTACGCCCGCCCCTCCAGGCCCAGACGATAAAGCCCATGGTGATGAAACTCGGAAGCCGCGATGTCCAGCGAAATCAGCGCCTTGCCGCCGCCGTAGCCCGCATGCTCAATCGCATCGGTCAGCACACTCAGCGCTTCTTCATTGGAATGGAAGTCAGGCCACCAGCCGCCTTCGTCGGCCACGCCACAGCGGCTCTTGCGTTTTTCCATGAGCTCGCCCGCCGCGCGGTAAACATCCGCACAGATGGCCAGCGCCTCGTCAAACGAGGTCGCAGCCGCCGGCATGATCAGAAAGTCCTGGATGTCCACCCGCCGACCGGCATGCGCACCACCGCCGAAAATCTGGATTTCGGGCATGGGCAGACTCCCCGGTTCACTGCCTGCCAGATAGCGCCACAAGGGCAAACCGCTGGCCGCTGCGGCCGCATGCATCACGGCCATGGAGGTGGCGATGGTCGCATTGCCGCCAAGCCGGGATTTGTTGGGCGTTCCATCGAGATCGATGAGCATCTGGTCAAGCTGCGCCTGATCCATGGCGTCCATCCCGACGAGTTGCGGCGCAATCAGGGTGTTCACATTGGCGACCGCGCGGCTAACGTCAAAACCGCCATGCCGAGTGCCGCCATCGCGCAGGTCCACCGCCTCATGAGCACCACGCGAGGCACCCGCCGGCGCCATGCCGCGGCCCTGCGAGCCGTCCGCCAGCGTGACCTCGACCTCCACCGTCGGCCGCCCCCTAGAATCCCAGATGCGATGCGCCGTGACTTTCCCGATGGTTGTTGTCATGTGTTTGTTTTTTCTCTCAAAAATACCGGATTATCCGAGATTGTTCATTAGAAGATTTCATGCTTGTTTGAGAGCCACTGGTTCGCCCTAATGGACAATCTCGGTTTAAAGAATAACTGGAGGATTTATACGATGGCTGATCTCATCCTGCACCACTACCCGATGTCGCCTTTCGCTGAAAAAATGCGATCGATGCTCGGCTACATCATGAAAAAGACCGAGAAATGATTACCGACTTCAAAAACAAAACCGCCGTATTAACCGGTGCCGGTTCGGGCTTTGGCCTGGAGTGTGCGCGCATTGCTGCAAGACTAGGCATGAACGTGGTGCTGGTTGATGTGCAGCAGGACGCGCTGGATGCCGCCGCCGCTGAATTACAGGCTCTGGGTGCGCAAGTGCTGGCGCGCCGCGTTGATGTAGCCAGTACCAGCGAGATGGAGGCCCTGGCCGATGCCGTGCAGCAGCGCTTTGGTGCGCCGCATCTGGTATTCAACAACGCAGGCGTTGGCTCTGGTGGCTTGATCTGGGAGAACACCGTGAAGGATTGGGAATGGGTCATGGGTGTAAATGTCATGGGCGTAGTGCATGGCGTGCGCCTGTTCACGCCCATGATGCTGGATGCCGCGAAAAAAGACCCGGCCTGGCAAGGCCATATCGTCAACACCGCCAGCATGGCCGGTCTGCTGGCACCGCCGAATATGGGTGTGTACAACGTCAGCAAACATGCGGTGGTGGCGCTCAGCGAAACCTTGTACCAAGACTTGTCACTGGTCACAGACCAGATCAGCGCATCGGTGCTGTGCCCGTTTTTCGTGGCAACCGGCATCAGCCAGAGCCACCGAAATCGCCCAGCGGAGTTGTGCGGCAGCAAGCCAACCAAAAGCCAAGTGATTAACCAGGTCATGACGGGCAAGGCGGTTGACTCAGGCAAAGTGAGCGCCGCTGACGTCGCGCAACGGGTGTTTGATGCCGTGGCTAAAAACCAGTTTTACATCTACAGCCACCCCAAAGCCATCAAGTCGGTGCAGACCCGAATGGAAGATATTCTTCAGGCACGCAACCCGACCGACCCTTTCGCCGATAAACCCGAAATTGGCCAGCAGTTGCGGGATGCTCTACGTGTTGATTGATGAGGCTTGTTTTTTACAGGGACTGCACAAGCATGGCTTCATAGTCGTCACTTGACGCAATCCTCGGGTTGGTTTTATGGCAATGATCGGCCAGCGCACCTTCAATGATTTTCCCAAACGCTACCCGCTCTACCCCCATTTCCGCCAGTCCTTTGGGCAAGCCGAGTCGCGCGTTCATGTCGCGGATTGCCTCGGCAATATCGCCTGCCGAGGCCAATCCCATGGCTCTGGCCATGCGCTCAAGCCGCCTGTCTTTTTGCACCGATTCGGCGGTGGAATTAAAGCCAACAACCGTTGGCAAAAACATTGCATTTAGCGTGCCATGGTGCAGGCGCGGGTCAACACCGCCCAGGCTGTGGCTCAAGCTGTGAACGCAGCCCAGGCCTTTCTGGAAGGCCATGGCACCCTGCATGGAGGCACTCATCAGGTTAAAGCGGGCCTCGCGGTCACTGCCGTCACGGGTCGCGCGCTCGATATGCGTCCAGCCGCGCTCCAGGCCGTCCAGCGCAATGCCGTCGGCGGGCGGGTTGAATGCGGCTGACATAAAGGTTTCCATGCAGTGCGCAATCGCGTCCATGCCGGTGGCGGCAGTCAGTTTGGCGGGCAGGCCAAACGTCAGCTCGGGGTCGCATATCGCTGTTTTGGGTACCAGGTGCCAGGAATGAAAACCCAGCTTCCGGTGGTCGTCCACGATGATGAGGGCACCACGTGCCACTTCGCTGCCGGTACCGCTGGTGGTGGGCACGGCAATCAGTGGTGCCACGCGTGCCGTAATTTTGTCGGAGCCACCAAGAATGGTGGCGTAGGTCGTCAGCGGGCCTTCATGGGTAGCTGCAATCGCCACACCCTTGGCGCAGTCGATGGCCGATCCACCGCCTACGGCAATCAGGCCATCGCAGTGATTGGCCTTGTACATTTCTGTTGCGGCACGCACTGCCGCCTCGGTCGGGTTTGAGGGTGTCTGGTCAAACACCGCGACCTTGATGCCGGGCAGGGCATCCAGCGCTTTCTGCAAAATACCGGCGGCCTTGACACCAGGGTCGGTGACGATCAAGGGGCGCGTGATACCGACGCGGTCGCATTCCTGCTTGAGTAATTTGATGGCACCAAACTCGAACTGGATCTGGGTAACGTAGTAAATGAAGGCCATAGTCTGGATTTTTTTGGTGTAGTTGTTATCGTTACGATATTAGCAAAAGCGCTCAAGGAGGGTTTTTGGGGTCAGAGTCCAAATTCATCGTGCCCTTGGCACGCCCTTCGGGTGCGATGCTATGCATCGTCATGAAATTGGCGTCTGACCCCAATAAGCCCTTTAATGGTTTGAATTTGAACACCCCATGAAACGACAAGATTTTCGGTTTTTCCATCCGCTGCGCGTGCGCTGGGCCGAGGTGGATATGCAAAAAATCGTCTTCAATGCGCATTACCTGATGTACTTTGACACGGCCATGGCTGACTACTGGCGCGCGCTAGCCTTGCCCTACGAAGAGGCCATGCACCAGCTTGGTGGCGACTTGTATGTCAAAAAAGCCAGCATCGAGTACCACGCCTCGGCCCGCTACGATGACAGGCTTGAGGTGGCACTCAAATGTGCTCGCGTAGGCAACTCGTCCATCGTGTTTGAAGGCGCGATTTTCAGGGGAAACGAACTGCTGATTACCGGCGAGCTGATCTACGTGTTTGCCGATCCGTCTTCGCAAACGTCCCGGCCTGTACCCGATGCTTTGCGCAGTATCCTGAACCGGTTTGAGGCCGGTGTCGTCATGCACGAGGTCAAGCTTGGCTGCTGGACCAGCCTTGGCCCGGACGCGGCAACGCTAAGGGAGGAAGTTTTTGTTCACGAACAGCGCATACCGGTTGAAATGGAGTGGGATGAGCTTGATGCCGCTGCGCTACATGCGGTGGCCTACAACGGACTCGGACAGCCCGTCGCGACCGGACGATTACTCCGGCACGACCATCAGACCGGCAAAGTAGGGCGCATGGCGGTCAAGCGGGTTTTGCGTGGATCGCAACTGGGCGGCAGCATATTGACTGCTTTGCTTGACGCGGCCCGGCAGCGAGGCGATCTCGCCATCGTGCTGCACGCGCAGCGTAGTGCGCAGGGTTTTTACCTGCAAGCAGGGTTTTTGCCGCACGGAGAACCGTTTGACGAGGCTGATATCCCACACATTGAGATGCACAAACGACTAGCTTTCACATCACCCGGTCATTGATGTTACGGTGATGTGAGCACGCCCTTTGACATGGCGTGCGCGCGAACTAAAACCATTTCAACCAGCGAAAAGACGATGCCAATGCATTGGCTTCTTACAAGACTGGGCGTGGTCCAAAACTGGGGAACACTTTTCAGTGGAACCCAAACCGCCAACCAGTAGCTGTAGTGCCGTTTGAAGCAGACGGCGACCCATAGTGGACACGTGCGCCTTTTGTCGTTGCCTGGTGCTTTGAGGTTGCGACGCCGACTAGGCTCGTCAATCGATGCCGTGGCATCTATTGACTAGCCCTCAAAGCTATCTCACTGTGACATCGGCGCTATCGCATCGATATTCTCTATTCCCTGAACAACGCCTCCATCACCTCTCGCATCCAACGATTCCCCGGATCCGCCTCAAACCGCCTGCTCCAGTGCAGCGACACGGTGAAGTCGCGCAGCGGAAACGGCGGCTCGATGATGGCGTAGCCGCCGTCTGCCGCAAAACTTTTTGCGATGTTGCGCGGCATCACCACCGCCAGGTCAGTGGCCTTGACAATGGACGGCAGCACCATGAAGTGTTCGGTCGTCAGGCGCAGCCGGTCTTCGAGCTGCACCAGCTGCAAAATACGTAGCGTGTCGGAATGCGTGCGCACCGCGACAAACTCAAGCTGACGCAACGCATCCAGCAGGGCTTGGCCGCTGCGACGCCGCTGGGTGAACGGATGGCCTTCGCGCAGCAGCACGATGTAGCGGTCTTTCAGCAGTTGCACGCGCTGCGTGTCCTTGACGGTTGGCAAAAAGCCGAAGGCGAAGTCGATGCGCCCGCTGTCCAGCGCGGGGGCCATGTCGCTGCTGGCCAGCGGCGAGGTTTCGATGCGCACACCGGGCGCGCGGTTGCGCAACGCCAGCATCAACTCGGGCAAAAAGCGCGCCTCGCCGATGTCGCTCATGTGGATGCGAAACACCTTGCGCGACAGCAGCGGCATGAACTGCTTGGCCTCGTTCAGCGCATGCTCCAGGGTCGCCAGCGCCGATTGCACCGCCACGGCCAGCCGCTCGGCCCTGGGCGTGGGCGCCACGCCGCCCGGGGCGCGCACAAACAGCGCGTCCTTGACCAGCAGGCGCAGCCGGGTCAGCCCCTGGCTGGTGGCCGGCTGCGTCAGGCCCAGCGATTCGGCGGCGCGGCTGACGCTGCGCGCGCGGTAGACCGCATCAAACACCCGGAGCAGGTTGAGGTCAATGTCGTTGATATGCATTTGGCGAATATTGAATAGTCTTTGTATTTTATTGATCTATGGACCAGATACGCCGAAGATCGCTCTCTGGCTATTTTTTTCTTTCACACGCTGCCCTGTTACTGGAGACTCAACTGATGACGATGACTGTCCGTGAAGCCGTGCTCGATTTGCTGCGCGCCTTCAACATGACCACCATTTTTGGCAACCCCGGCTCGACGGAGTTGTCGCTGTTCCTGGACTTCCCTAGCGATTTTCGCTACGTGCTGGGCCTGCAAGAGTCCGTCGTGGTCGGCATGGCCGATGGCTACGCTCAGGCCACGCACAACGCCGCTTTTGTGAACCTGCATTCGGCGGCCGGCGTGGGCCATGCCATGGGCAACATCTTCACCGCCCACAAAAACCGTACGCCGATGGTGATCACGGCGGGCCAGCAGGCGCGGTCCATCCTGCCCTTCGATCCATTCTTGTTCTCTGACCAGGCCACCGAGCTGCCCAAGCCTTACGTCAAATGGAGTGTCGAGTCGGCCCGCGCCGAAGACGTGCCGTTGGCGATCGCCCGCGCCTACTACATCGCCATGCAGCAGCCCCGCGGGCCGGTGCTGGTGTCGATTCCCGCCGATGACTGGGCGCGCACCTGTGAACCCGTCTCGCCCCGCCGGGTCAGCACCGAAACCCGCCCCGAACCGCAGGTGTTGGCGGTTATCGGTGACGCCCTGGATGCCGCCAGGCGCCCGGCTTTCGTGGTCGGTGCGGCCGTGGACCGGGACCAAGCCTGGGACGACGTGGTGCGTCTGGCCGAGCGCCACAACGCCGCCGTGTGGGTGGCGCCCATGTCGGGCCGCTGTAGCTTTCCGGAAGACCACCGGCTATTTGCCGGCTTTCTGCCGGCCATGCGCGACAAAATCGTCGCCCTGCTCGCCGGCCACGACCTCATTTTTGCGCTCGGTGCCGCTGCGTTCACCTACCACGTGGAAGGCGCCGGTCCGCACCTGCCCGAAGGCAGCGAACTGGTGCAGCTGATTGAAGACCCGAACATTGCCGCCTGGGCGCCCGAGGGCACCTCGGCCGTAGGCGGCATTCGCCTGGGCGTGCAGGATTTGCTGGCCCGCCCGGCCCCGCCCGCACTGGCCGAACGCGAACGGCCCCAGCCACGCGCGCCACGCGTCCGTGCAGAGCCCAGCCCGCTGATAAGCGTGGCCTTCGTGATGCAAACCCTGGCCGAGATGCGCGACGCCCATTCCATCGTGGTGGAAGAGGCACCCAGTTCACGCCCGGTCATGCAGGCCTACCTGCCCATCCTGCACAGCGAAACTTTTTACACCATGTGCAGCGGCGGCCTAGGCCATGGCCTGCCCGCAGCGGTGGGCGTGGCGCTGGGCAAACCCGGTAAAAAGGTGATCAGCCTGCTGGGCGACGGCTCGAGCATGTATTCGATCCAGGCCCTGTGGAGCGCAGCGCAACTGAAGCTGCCCATCACCTTCATCATCCTGAAAAACCGCCGCTATGCCTCGCTGCAGAAGTTCGCGCCGACTTTTGGCTTCAAGCCTGGTGAAACTCTGCAAGGCACCGACCTGCCCGAGCTCGACTTTCTGGCGCTCGCCAAAGGCCTGGGCTGTGACGCGGTGAACGTCCACGATGCATCCCAACTCGCCAGCGTGTTGCAGGCGGCCCTGCAATCGCCCCGGCCCATACTGGTCGAAGTAGACGTGGCGTAACCGGAAATCAGGCATAAAAACACCGCTGACCTAGTTAAAACGGGGGCAGGAAGCTCTTATTTTGATAGCGGTAAAAACCTTTCCACCAGGAAACCCGCCATGACCCGTATTTCCCTTTTGATCAACGGTAAACAGCGCGCGGCCAGCAACGGCACCACCTTCGAGCGCCGCAATCCGTGGATGGCACGGTAGCCACCGTCGCCCCGGCGGCCACCGTGCAGGATGCCGTAGCGGCCGACGGTACATAACTGATGGGAATACCTGCCGGACGGAGTTTCATTTTACTTCGCAGCCGATGGCTCCTACAGTACCGTCCATATTGGCCGACACATATGGCCTGCACCGCGCAAGGACAGAAAGGTACAAAAGCAATGACCCAGGACATAACCGCAACCCTCGCCGAAACACCGAAGAAGCAGGCAAGCGCCGTGCAGATCAAGCGCGTTGGCGTCTTCCTCGGCGCCGAGATCACCGGCATCGACCTGACTCAACCGCTCGATGGTGCGACCCTCGAAATGCTCCAGCATGCCCATGCCGAGCATGGCGTACTGGTGTTTCCCAACCAAGTGATTTCGTCTGAAGACCTCAAGCGGTTTGGCCGCTATTTCGGCAGTCTCAGCGTGCACCCTTTCTCCACGAATACGGCCGACAGTCCCGAGCTCATTGTGTATGACAACAAGGAAGGTAATCCGCCCCCGCCGACCGACATCTGGCATACCGATGAGACGTTTCGCGATGCGCCACCCATGGGCACGGCGTTGTGTTCCAAGATCGTTCCGGAGGTCGGCGGAAATACCGCGTTTGCAAGCATGAGCGCAGTGTATGAAGGCCTGTCGGACCGCTGGCAGCGTTTTCTTTCAGGTCTGGAGGCGGTGCATGATTTCAAGCCATTCCGTGGCCTGTTTGACACTGACAGCGCCGGGATCGAAAGGATGCGCAAGTTCGAGGACCTTTACCCCTTGGTGACGCATCCGGTGGTGACGCTGCACCCCATCACCGGCAAGAAGGTGATTTTCGTCAATCCGCAGTTCACGCTTTACATCAAGGGCATGGCTGAGGACGAGAGCCGCATGATCCTTCAAATGCTCTACCGAAAGACACTGGTTCACGAGTACCAGTACCGCCACCGTTGGCAGCCGAACATGCTGGTTTTCTGGGACAACCGCCATGTTCAGCACTCTGCGCTGCACGATTACTACCCGCAGCGCCGCCTGATGGAGCGCGTAACCATCGCCGGCACCAAACCTTTGCCCGATGGCCCGGCCGCTGACGTCAAAAATCTGCGCCGCTACCTCATGCCGCCGCTGTCGGCCTTCCGCGGCACGGGGACGGTGCCCAAGAGGCAGCATGAGATCTGATCTGTATCGCAGCAGATGACCCCGTCGCGCATGCCCTGTGGGGCACTGCGCTTTTTGCATTTGAAAAGTACTACAAAGGAAACCCCGTGAACACATTCCACCGACGCGTCTTGCACAGCCTTCTGACCTGCCTTCTGCTTGCCGTCGGCACGCAGGCCTTCGCGCAGCAGGACAATTTTCCGAGCAAGCCGATCCGCATCGTCCTGTCCTACCCACCCGGCGGATTCACCGATATCCTTGGCCGCTTGATCGCCGAGAAGCTCTCGGTCAACGTGGGCCAGCCGGTCATCGTCGAGAACAAGGCGGGCGGCGGCAGCACCATCGGCACCGGTTTCGTCGCCAAGGCGCCGGCCGACGGCTACACGCTGCTGCTCGTAGCGCCCGACATCGCCATCAACGAAAGCCTTATCCCAGCCAAGCTGACGTACGACGCGCGCAAGGACTTCGCGCCCGTCACCCTGCTCGCCTTCTCGCCGACGGTGCTGGTGACGCATCCTTCGGTGCGGGCCAATTCCGTCAAGGAGTTCATCGCCCTGGCCAAGGCCGAGCCAGGCAAGCTCAATGTCGCATCGGGCGGCAACGGCACGGGCGGACATCTCGCGCTCGAGCTGCTCAAGTTGCGCGCCGGCATCGATGTGCTACACGTGCCCTACAAGGGCATCGGCCCGGGCATGACCGACCTGCTCGGCGGCCAGGTCTCAGCGATGTTCGTGCAATACGCGGTGGCCAAGCCGCATATCGCGGTCGGCAAGCTGCGCCTGCTCGGCACCGCGAGCGGCAAGCGCTCGCCCCTGATGCCCGACGTGCCGACGATCGCCGAGTCGGGCCTGCCCGGGTTCGACGTGCTGCCCTGGTTTGGCATCATGGTGCCGGCCGCCACGCCGGCACCTATCGTGGCGAAGCTCAATGCCGAGATCGCCAAGGTCATGCGCCAGCCGGACGTAAAGAAGAAGCTCGCCGACCGAGGTGCCGAGGCCGTGACGTCGACGCCGACGGAATTCGGCTCGTTCATCGCCAGCGAGATCACGCGCTGGGCCATGGTGGTCAAGGAGTCCGGTGCCAAGGTCGATTGAGCGTGGCGATCGACCTGCACGCGCATTATTTGCCGCCGACCCTGGTGGCGCGGCTGCGCGAGCGCACGGCTGTGCCGCGCATCGAAGTCACGGGCGCTGGCGAGCGCCTCGTCATGCCCATCGGCACGCTGTCTTTTTCAGAGCAGTATGTTGACCCGGCATTGCGCATCGCGTTGATGGACCGCGCCGGCGTCACGCGCCAGCTGCTGTCATTGCCCGGGCTGTTCGGCGTAGACAGCCTGCCGGCCCACGAGGCGGCGCCACTCGTGCGCCTCTTTAATGACGATTGCGCGGCGCTGTGTCGGCGCTATCCGCAGCGCTTCGCGGGGCTCGCGGCGCTGCCGCTGGCCGACATGGCGGCCGCCGTTGCCGAGCTGCAGCGGGCCCGGCGTGAGCTCGGGCTGCTCGGCGCCATCTTGCCGATTGACGCGTTCGCGTCGCTGCAGGAGGCGCAGAAGTTGCAACCGCTATTCGAGACCGGCGACGCGCTCGGCGCGCATTTTTTCATCCATCCCGGCCGAAGGCCCGGGGCCGGCACGCCACCCAAGTCTGCGCTCGACAACGACATGGCACGCCGCGCGCTCGCGGTGCAGGTCGAGGTGGGCGAAGCCATGGTGACGCTGTTGCTGTCGAATTTTCTGGACCCATACCGCAACGTGAGCGTGCAGGTGGCCAACCTCGGCGGCACCTTTCCTGCTGTGGTTGAGCGCATGGACCACATGGTGCAGCTGCGCACGCCGGACGCGGTGCTGCCGTCAAGTCGCGCGCGCCGCGTCTGGGTGGACTGCGCCTCGCTGGGCCGGCGGGCGATTGAGCAGGCGGTTGCAGTTTATGGCGCCGACCGCGTCGTGCTGGGTACCGATTGCCCGATCTTCGACACCGATCGCACGCTAGCCGGCATTCGCGAAGCCAGTCTGTCCGAAGCCGAGCGCGAACTCGTTCTCACGCGCAACGCTGCCGCGCTGCTCGAACGCCTGGCCTGAGCCCGCTCAGGCCAGCGCAGTGGGAAACGGCGCCTGGTCCACCGCTTTCAGTTGCTCGCGCATCAGCTGCGCCAGCAGGTCGGCCTTGACCATGAGGTAGGAGGCGTCGTCCCAGCGGTTGAGCCGTTCGCGCGGGTCCTCGGCCAGGTTATACAGCTCGCCGAACGAGGTATCGCGGTAGACGCTCAGGCGCCAGCGGTCGGTGACAAGGGTGTGCACGCGCGGCGGCTTCTCAAAGCCGAAGCACAGACGCTGCTGCTCTTCCTCGATCAATACGCCGTCTCTTACTGACAGGTCGTGCGCAAGCACTGGCATCAAGCTGCGACCCTGCATGCCCCACGGCGCGGCGATGCCGGCCCTGTCGAGCACTGTCGCCGACAGGTCCAGGCTGCTACACAGCTGCTGCGTCACTGCACCACGACGCTCGCGCAACGCCGGGTCGGACCAGATGAATGGGACCCGCACGAGGCTCTGGTAGTGTGCAGGGCCCTTGAGTAACAGGCGGTGGTCGCCAAGAAAATCGCCGTGGTCGCTGGTGAAGCCGAGCACACAGTCATCCAGTAGTCCGCACCGCTCCAGCTGCCCCATGACCCGACCGATGGCATCGTCTATGCACGCCACCATGCCGCAGCTTAGTGCGTGCGCCTGGCGTGCCTCCTGCTCGCTGACCGCGAATGCGCCGAAGCCACCGAGCTGCGCGCGGCCCTCGGCACGCTCGTCGAACACGGCCTGCACATGCGGTGGCACGGGCCAGTCGGCATCGGCGTAGGAAGGCTCGGACGGCATGTCTTCAGCGCGGTACATGTCCCAGTAGCGGCCTGGTGGCGTGAACGGATGGTGCGGATCGGGAAACGACACCAGCAGAAAGAACGGCTTGTCTTGTTGCGCTAGGCGGTCGATCGTCTCGCACGACTTTTCGGCAATGTAGGCGCTCGGGTAGAACTCCTCGGGCACGGCGGTGCGCCAGGCCTGCGGGCAGCTGTCATCGTGCGGCAACGCGTGCTGCGGCCCGCGCAGCGTGCGCACATCGGCGCCTTTGCTGCGCACCCAGGCCATGTAGTTGCCTTCGACCAGATCACCATGACCCGTGGCAAGCTCGACCTGCTCAAAGCCGTAAAAGGGCAGGGTCACGCGCGTGTCCGGGTCGTCCCAGTCGCGCCGCCCTTCCTGGTTGTAGAGCGGTCCGTTGAGGTGATCGCGCCGCGACTGCGCCAGTTCCGGCACGGGCGCGCGATGCGTGGCCGGGGCTGCGGGCCGCTCCAGCTTGGGCGGCAGGCCGGTGTTGTTTTGCAGATGCGATTTACCGACCAGCACCGTGGCGTAGCCAGCATCGCGCAGCAGCTCGACGAAGGTCACCTCGTCCATCGACAGCGGCAGCCCATTGCTGCGTACGCCGTGCGCCGAGGACGGCCGGCCTGTCATGAGGCTGGCGCGGTTCGGCATACACACGGGATTGGCGACATAGAAGCGGTCGAAGCGCACGCCACGTTCCGCGATGCTATCGATGTGCGGCGTGCGCAGCACCGGATGGCCGGCGCAGCCCAACAGGTCAGCGCGATGCTGGTCCGTGAGAAAGATGACAAAGTTAGGGCGCTTGTTGTGCATGAGCGATTGTAGAAACGCGTGCTGCTGCTGGACACTGAAACTCCGTTAGCCTTGTATTCCAGTTCGTTATACTTTATTGATGTCTGTCTACGACCGCCTCAAATTACGTCATCTGAACTGTTTGGTCGCCATTGCCGAGCGTGGTAACTTTGTGCGAGCGGCTGACGCTCTCTCGATCACGCAGCCCGCCGTGTCGAAGACCATCGCCGAACTGGAGAATATCGTCGGCCAGCGCCTGGTTGAGCGCACGCGCAAGGGCATCGAGCTCACGAGCGCGGGGCGCGTGCTGGTGCGCTATGCGGGCAGCAGTCTGCGCACGATCCGAGAGGGCCTCGACAGCATCGCCCGCACACGCACTATCGACGCGCCAGTGATATTGATAGGTGTGCTGCCGAACGTGGCCATCACCGTGCTGCCCCAGGCGCTGTTGCGCTTTGCCGCCGAGGTGCCGCAAGCGCGGGTGCGCGTGCGAACCGGCAGCAATGCATACCTTATCGCGGCGCTGCGCCAGGGCGAACTCGATGTTGTCATCGGTAGGCTGGCCGAGCCTTCTGACATGCAAGGCCTGAGCTTCGAGCATCTGTACACCGAGGCGCTGGTCTTCACGGTGCGGCCCGGGCATCCGCTGGCCGGTCGCCAGCACCTCGCCCCAGCCGCCCTGCTCGAGCACCGCCTGATGCTGCCCGATGCTGGCACGCGTGTGCGCGAGGCGGCCGACCGCTTCTTTCTCGCTTCTGGATTGGGGCTGCCCGAGAACTTCATCGAGACCATCGATGTCTCTTTCGGGCGCAGCTATGTGATGCAGACCGACGCTGTGTGGTGTACCCCGCTCGGGGTAGTGGAGAACGATCTTCAGCAAGGCGCGCTGGTACGACTGCCGATCGAAACACAAATAACTATGGGGCCAGTGGGCTTAACGTTGCGCGCGGACAGGCTGCCGTCAGAGGCGCTGCAACGGGTATTGGACGAAATTCGCACGAGCGCCGGAGAACGGACATTGCTAAACTGAAGTTCCACCCCGCTCCAAGCGAGTTTGCCCATATCTATCAAGCCTTTAGCTTGAATCTGGGGTTCTGGCTGCTACCTACAGGTTGATTTTCTGGATCAGGTCGAGCGCGCGTTGCTGTAGCGCTGTGGGGGTCGTGCGTGCCACCGTCCTTATGTCGGACGGACTTGTCCGGCCAACGCGTAAAACTGCCCAGCAAATGACAGTTCCTCGCAGCCTGGCATCGCCATCTGACCTTTGCGAATCATGTGCATGAGTTCGATCCCGGCCAGAACCTTGGCGGCTGCTCGAAAGGATTTGAAACCGAGCATGGATCGGGTGTTCCATTTGATAGCTCGGTGGTCGTGTTCGACGATGTTGTTCAAATACTTTCCAGATGAGCGGCGTCGGCCCCACGCTCGGACAAACCCGTCATTTCCGCATCTGCGCGCCCAATCACCGACGACAAGGAACGCGACATCCTGTTTGGCAAAACGAAGTACCAAAAACTCTGATATTCAGGAGAAAATAAGGGTCTAAGCCCATACAGAACGGACGCATATAGCTATTTAATTGATAGCGTTTTTGATGGCGTTTCAGTTTCAAAAACTGGGGAATGGCCCGCGTACAGATACCCCGTCAGCGAAGCCCAACCGTGGCCCAGCGGACGCAACGTATTCAATCAGGTGAGGATAGCTGTTCGGGCTGACGAAATACTTTGTGTTTTACAATACAGAAAAAACGCACCAATCGCTGAACTACAACACGCCCGACGAGATCTACCGGACAACGAGCGGTGGCGGGGCAAGCATTGTGGATAAATTCAGTGAGTGAGCGAGAAATCTCGCTCAAAAACAGAACCCAAACAGGGGCAGCGCCGTTCCGCTGCGTGTAATCGGCTACCCTCTTAAACTTGGCTTAATATTGCCTTGACTGAGGGGTCCACTTCACAGAAAAGGAAAAATTCCATCATGCAACAAGCCGAAACGCGAGGCGAGTTCGACCGTTTCCTCGTTCTTCAAGAGTTCCTCAATGTCGCGACCAACGACTGGATCGCGCGAACGCCGCAAGACAAACTGGATTGGGTTCCAGTCGACAACCCCAACGTGCGGTTCGGCGATCGCGTCTCGCACGTGACGATCAAGAGCCTCTACATTCACATGGCTGTCGAGGGATATCACTGGATACGGTTTCTCGCGGACTGCCCGGATGGCGCGACGATACCCCTGCCGCGCGACCCTGAACTCACGGCGAAGCTCGCGAACGGTGACTTCGTTGCGGAGGCTGGGAAGCTCCATGAGGAAAGCGTTCAAAGGCTGCGCAGCTTCAGCGACGAACAATTGCGCAAGACCGTCCATTTCGCGGAACGCGCCTGGAGCGTGATGGGCTTTCTGTGGATCGGCCTGTACGGGCACCGCGCTTACCACCTGGGCAACATCGACATCTATCTGCGTCAGTCCAATACCCCGGCGCCCAACTTCTTCCACTTTTCGGCGCCGGGAATGGCTTAACAGGGCAAAGTTCCGGTAGATGGCCATTGCAGCATCAACCGGGTGCTTGCGACAGCATCAGCTGATTGAAGATGCGTCTTTTCCTCGACTCGTAAAGTCCATTTCATCTGGCTTTGCTCGCCAGCTTGTGGCGTGGCTACCAGAACGGTGCTGCAACGTGTGCCATAGCCCCTTTCTGGCGAATCTACATAGGCGCTTGACAAGGCTTTTTCCAGATCACTTGGCACGCCGGTATCTGGCAGGCTTTCTGTACTGGCGTAGCTGCGGCTGGCCAGGGCTTCCCATAAAGGCTTCTTAAGCCCGGTCTCATCGGACGCACCAAGCGCACCCGTCAGGGCAGCCTTCAAGGCGAGCGTCTTGGGCCAGGGTGTGTCAAGCGCGGCATTTGACAGGGCGTATACACCGGGCTCTAAAACGCGCGAACACCAGCCCGCAGCTTTTGGACGCTGTGCGGTGGAGCCATCTGGACGAGTTTCAAACAGGCGATTGCTGATCCATCTCCATTGGCCGGTCTGCCAGTCCCCCAGCACCAGGTTAAAGCCAGCATAGCGGGTGCTGTCGGTATCAAGCATGAATTGGGAGGCACTCATGCGGCCCTCAAGCCAGCGCATGACCAGTTCGCCACGGGATTTTTCGAATGTTGGTTGAATCGGCTGACCTGGCAACGATGCCTCACGCACATTGGTCAAAAAAGCGACCCTTCCCGACGGGGTCATGCCAAGCCATGTACCACCGGCACGCGCATCGCGTCCCGAAACAATGTTGTGGCCAGCGGCACTTTGCCAGCGCGCCAGAGGCAGCGTCGGGCGATCAAAAAACTCGTCGCGATTTGACGCAATCACCAGTGGCCAGCGCTTGGAGGCGTTGACAGCAAAAGCGACCAGACACATGCGGGCACCTCTATAAATTCATTTTTCAGGCAAATTGCTGCGTTGCGCGGTGCTCGCAATCCTCATGTACCTTAAGTACATTCCGGTTGCTCCGCTCCGCGCGCCTTGCACTTTATTCTGAAAATCTGAATTTCTAGAAGTGCCCATGCGCGAGTTCTCCGATTCAGGGGCTACAAACGAAACTTATTCCATTTTCAGATCGATAGGAAATTAGGCGCGAAGCCGCAGACAGTGCTGTAGCACGGCAAGGCGAAGCAACAACATATCGTATTGATCTGGAAATGGAATTAGATATTTTCAAGCAAAGGGTAGGGCAGGGCAAGCAAGGTGAGCGCTGCGCCGCCAGCGTTTCCCAGCGTTAACCTGCCATTGTCAGAGTCAAGCGCCGCAGCCGTCTGCATCGACACAATAGCATCAAAGCCGCCTTCAGGATGTGCGGCGCAGGCTGCCACCATGCCGCAAGGCTGCTCGGTGTCTCGCAGGTGAAAAACCTCCTGGCCAATCGTCATCGCGACATCACCATGTACCAGATAAGCCCGGCGTTTCAGCGTGCCACGAAATTGGCTGCGCGCCACAATTTCCTGACCGGGGTAGCAGCCCTTCTTGAAGTTGACACCGCCTACCGACTCGTAATTAAGCATTTGCGGCACGAAAGCCTCAAAAATCGGCTGCGTGATCATCGCTATGCCGGACTGCACCTCCAGCCATTCCCAGATGCCAGGCGCGAGTGTCGTACCGCCAGGTGGCGGGGTTGCGGCTGGCGCGCACCATAAAGCCCGTTCAAAACCTGCTCCGGGATATAAAAACACCAGATTTTGACCCTCAAAATCGAGTTTTGACCAATGAGTACGGGCAATACGGGCATTATCAGCTATTGATTTGATAGCATCTATGGCCGAGCCAACCAGGCCAAAGAGTGAGAAATCAGCGCTGGCATCAAGCAGTTTGACCTTGGCACGAAGCACAAACATGGACAGCCGCTTGAGCGTCTGCGGCAAGAGACCAGCGCTGCAAACCATCAAAATCTCGTGCTCGCTGCGTTTGAACACCACAAAGCTCGCCTGCATACGACCCTTGTTGTTGCAAAACGCGGCCAGATGCGCCTCGTTCAGGCCCATGAGCGCCACGTCTTGTGTCAGCTGCCCTTGTAAAAATTTAATCGCATCCTCACCCGTTGCGCGAATCACGCCAAGGTTTTTCAGTGCTGCAATGCCCGAAATGGAAGTCGTCGATGTGTCCATGGCCTGAATTATCATGGGATGTCTGTTTTAGCAAGAAGGTCGTTGCGTTTGCCCCGCGTATTTACAAGCTTTTGTCTGTTGGTATTTGTTGTTGCCCTGCTGGCCATCGCTGGCGGCCTGTGGTGGCTGCACGCGCCCATGCGATTGAAGCTGCCAGCCGGTACGCAGGTGCTTGATCTTGAAATTGAGCCTGGCACCCGCGCCATGAAGGTTGCAGAATTGATCGTTGCCAGCGGAGCAGATGTGCCGGTGTCGCTCCTGAAAACCTGGTTTCGGGTATCTGGTCAGGCTAGGCAAATCAAGGCCGGCAGCTACGAAATTACCCTAGGGACCACGCCGCGCCGCTTACTCAATATGCTGGTGCGCGGCGAAGAAGTCCTAAAAAGCGTCACTATCGTCGAGGGCTGGAATTTCAGCCAGGTACGTGCTGCGCTACAAAAAGCAGAGCATCTAACGCCTGATTCCATTGGTCTGCAGCCCGATTTAATCATGGAAAAACTGGGAAAACCGGGCATCCATGCCGAGGGGCGCTTTTTCCCCGACACCTACACCTATGCCAAGGGTAGCAGCGACTTGGCCGTGCTCAAGCGTGCGGCCCGCGCCATGGACAAACGCGCCGAGGCCGCATGGGCATTGCGCAGCCCTGATACCCCGCTGCAAACCCCAGAACAGGCACTTATACTCGCCAGCATTATCGAAAAAGAAACCGGAAAGCCCAGTGACAGGGCGCTGATTGCGGGGGTCTTTAGCAACCGGCTGCGCATAGGCATGCCGCTGCAGACCGACCCCACGGTGATTTATGGTATGGGTGATAAATTTGACGGCAACCTGCGCAAGCGCGATCTGCAACTTGATACGCCCTACAACACCTACACCCGTGGTGGACTGCCGCCCACGCCGATAGCGATGCCTAGCAATGCAGCTTTGCTGGCGGCCGTGCAACCGGCGCCCACAAAGGCTTTGTACTTTGTGGCGAGGGGCGACGGCAGCAGCCAGTTCAGCGCTAATCTTGACGATCACAATCGGGCTGTCAATAAATACATTCGGGGTCAGTGAATGCAGCAAAAGGGTCTTTTCATCAGCTTCGAGGGCATAGACGGCGCAGGCAAGTCCACCCATATTAGCGGGCTGGCTGATGCTTTTAAGGCCGCTGGCCGTGCCGTCACGCTTACCCGTGAGCCCGGCGGCACAGCGCTGGCCGAAAAGCTGCGCGCCATGGTCCTTAGCGACGCGATGGATGCCCTGACCGAATCGCTTTTGATATTTGCCGCCCGGCGCGACCACCTCACCCGCATCATCGCGCCTGCGCTAGCGCGTGGCGAGGTGGTGCTGTGCGACCGGTTTACCGATGCCACGTTTGCCTACCAGGGCGGTGGCCGAGGATTTGATTTGGCGGTACTCAAGACGCTTGAGAAATGGGTGCAGGGAACAGCTGCAAATCAGAACATCGTCCAGCCAGACCTCACCATTTGGTTTGACCTTGTACCGGAAGAAGCCGCAAAACGCTTGGCTGATGCGCGAGTGCCTGACAAATTTGAAGCCCAGCCAGTCGAGTTTTTTCGCCGCGTAGCCCAGGGTTATGCAGACCGCCTTAAAGCAGACCCGCAGCGCTTTGCCCGTATTGATGCAGGGCAGGGCCGCGAAGCCGTGTGGAGCGACGTGAAGCAGGTGTTTGTGACTCGAGGCTGGTTGCCATGAGCCATGCGGATAGTTTGGCCCCCTGGCTGCAAACCCAGCTCAAAAGCCTGCTGCAGCAGCGCGGCCATGCGTGGCTACTAAGTGGCCCTTCCGGCCTGGGCCAGTTTGAACTGGCGCTTGCCCTAGCGCGCGCTTGGCTCTGTGACAATCCGCTACCCGAGCGTGCGTGTGGGGTTTGTGCCAGCTGTCACGCGGTCGATGTTCATACTCATGCCGACCTGTGCATGCTGCTGCCCGAGATCCTGTCGCTGGAGCTTGGCTGGCCGTTAGACGAGAAAACCCAGGACGATCTGGACAACAAAAAACGCAAACCGAGTAAAGAAATCAAGGTCGATGCGGCCCGCGAGGCGGTGTCCTTCACGCAGTTCACCCGCTCGCGCGGCACTACCAAGGTGGTGCTGGTTTTTCCGGCGGAACGCATGAACGGCATTACCGCCAACACCCTGCTCAAAACACTTGAAGAGCCGCCCGGTGCGGTCAAATTCATACTCGCCACCGAAGCCGCCCATCAACTGTTACCCACCATACGTAGTCGCTGCCTCGGGCATACCATGCACTGGCCCGACTTTGATGAGGCTCTGGCCTGGTTGCAGTCCATGAGCCAGCCGTCATTAGCTGAAAAACAGGAGCCTGGGGCCGATGAAAAAAAGTCTGCCAAGCCTGTCAAAGTACCCGATGCCAAAGATATCGCTACGCTCTTGACGGCCGCTGGCGGACGCCCTGCTGATGCGCTGGCATGGGTGCAGGGCGGGCAGGCCCGGGAAGTGGCACAGGGGTGGCAGGCACTGCCCAAGGCGATGGCGCGCGGCGATGCCGCTGCACTGACCGACCTGGGGCCTGCCCAGGCAGTTGATGCCTTGCAGAAGCTTTGCCACGACGTGTGGGCCGTGAAGGTGGGTAGCGAGCCGCGATTTTTCAGCCTGGGCGATTTGCCGCCATCAGCCAGGGTTAAAACGGGCTTGCATGCCCTTAGCACATGGTCAAAAGAGCTTGCTGCCACCGCACGTACGGTAGAGCATCCCTACAACCCGGGACTGATGCTTGAATCTCTGGCCAGTCGCGCCAAGATCGCGCTCGCGTCCTGATTGAATACCGATAAACTAGCAGCATGGTCACCACCTCTCCCATCGCATCCGGTGCAGCCGCCAGGCCCAGCGTCGTGCAACTGGCCATCAAGGAAAAAGCGGCGCTTTATGCGGCCTACATTCCCCTATTCAAGGAGGGCGGTGTCTTTATCCCGACCACCCGTGAGTATCAATTGGGGGCAGATGTCTACGTGCTTCTGACACTGCCCGAAGATACCCAGCGCTACCCGGTTGCAGGCAAGGTCGCCTGGGTTACGCCAGCCAGAGCGGCAGGCAACCGCACCCAGGGTGTCGGTGTGCGCTTTCCGAACGACGAAAAGTCAAGATTGCTCAAGCTCAAGATTGAGGAAATTTTGGGCGCGCACCTGGCATCGGAGCTACCTACGCAGACCATCTGAAGCTGCCAACGGAAGGTTTGCCAAACCACTTTTTACTTTCAGTCCTATGTTCACCGACTCACACTGTCACTTAAGCTTTCCCGAGCTAAAAGCCCAACTCCCGCAGATTCGTCAAGCCATGGCTGAGGCAAAAGTTGACAGGGCGCTTTGCATCTGCACAACGCTTGAAGAGTTTGAAGAGGTTCATGCGCTGGCCACTACGTATGACAACTTCTGGTGCAGCGTTGGCGTACACCCCGACAACGAAGACGTGTTGGAACCCGACGTAGCAGGTCTTGTGCAAAGAGCAGGCCTGCCCAAGGTGGTGGGCATCGGCGAAACCGGCCTTGATTACTTCCGCCTCGGGGAGCGCTCTGTGCTCGACATGGAGTGGCAGCGCGAACGCTTTCGCGTCCATATTCGCGCCGCACGCGAGTCTGGCAAACCTCTGATCATTCACACCCGAAATGCCTCAGACGACACCTTGGTCATCCTCAGGGAAGAAGGCGAGGGCGCTCAGTCTGAAAACCGTGCGGGCGGGGTTTTTCACTGTTTTACAGAAACTGCGGCGGTTGCCCGTGCCGCCCTTGATTTGGGGTTTTACATCTCTTTTTCAGGCATTCTGACTTTCAAGACTGCGGCAGATTTACGGGAAGTGGTCAAATTGGTCCCTATCGACCGTATTTTGATCGAGACAGACAGCCCTTATCTGGCACCCGTTCCCTATCGCGGAAAAACCAACAATCCGTCTTATGTGCCTTACGTGGCCAAACTGATAGCCGAGATCAGGCAGCAAAGCATTGAAACTATTGCCAGCGCGACGAGTTTGAACTTCGAGCAGCTTTTCAAAGGTGTCAAGGGATGAAAAAATACTTCATAAATTACTTTAAGAAAAGTATTATTGGCTTTGTTTTAATTGGATTTAATGTTTCTCAAGCCGGATCTTTTGATGATTTTTTCAAGGCTGTCAAACTGGACGATGTCAAGGCCGTCCAACTGTTGCTTGCGCGTGGCTTTGATGTCAACACGATCGATGAGAGTGGCCAGAACGGCCTATTTATCGCCATCCGGGAGCCTTCACCCAAGGTGGCCCGCGTGCTGGTCGATTCGCCCAAGATAGACCTGAATGCGCTCAATACGCAAGGTGAAAGCCCACTGATGCTCGCCGCCCTGAAGGGCCAGCTGGAACTGGCAAACCAGATGGTCAAAAAAGACGCTGATGTCAACAAGACCGGCTGGACACCTCTGCACTACGCGGCCACTACCGGTCAGCTCGCCGTCATACGCCTGTTGATTGAAAACCACGCCTACATAGATGCCGAATCACCAAACGGCAGTACGCCACTAATGATGGCCAGCATGTATGGCACACCCGAGGCGGTCAAACTGCTGCTCGAGGAAGGCGCTGATCCAACACTGAAAAACCAGCAAGGCCTGACAGCGGTGCAATTTGCGCAGCGCGCCAGCCGACCCGATGCGGAGAAGTTAATCACAAAGGCCATCCGCGCCAATCGTCCAGCTGGGCAATGGTGATTGCATTTTCGATATATTCCACGATGTATATTATGTTAAATAACATTTAAACGTAGCATTCGGGGTCGATTTGTTTTCAGCGGTCACGAACCGTGGGAATAAAGGCCTTTAGGCCGATGGCTTTAACTGTAGTGATTTGAACTCCAGAAACTCCTCCAGCCCATAGACACCATTCTCGCGCCCATTGCCCGACTGTTTGTAGCCACCAAAGGGCGCACTGGCATTGAACGGGCCACCATTGATGTCAACCTGGCCAGTACGCATACGTCGCGCCACCTGCATAGCACGTTCGTCCGTCGCGCTCCACACCGCACCGCCAAGGCCGTAAATGGTGCTGTTGGCAATCGCGACGGCATCGTCCTCGTCCTTGTATGGAATCACCACCAGCACTGGGCCAAAAATCTCTTCCCTAGCCAGCGTGTCAGTGGGTTTGATACCCAAAATAGTAGGTTGCACGAAGTAGCCTTTGTCAAACTTTGGCGGCTCTGCGCCACCGGCAATCACGTCTGCGCCCTCTTCAATGCCAGTCTTGATAAAGCCGAGCACGCGGTCGCGCTGGTTGGCGCTGATGAGGGGGCCTAGTTTGCTGGCCTCATCTAGGCTGGGGCCAACGCTGAATTTGGCAATCGCTGCCTTGGCCAGTGCTTTGATTTCTTCATAGTGGCTGGCGGGTACCAACATACGGGTGTGGGCCGAGCAGGTCTGGCCGCTATTGAGCATACAGGCCCCAACCGTGCCCTTGACGGCGGCCTCAAGATTGGCATCGTCCAGTATCACGCTGGCAGATTTGCCACCCAGCTCCAGCGCAATGCGTTTGACCGACTGGCTGGCCAGCTCGCTGACCCGCTTGCCTGCGCGGGTCGAGCCGGTAAAACTCACCATGTCTACATCAGGGTGCGTGGCCAGCACCTCGCCCACCACCGGGCCCATGCCATTGACCAGATTGAAAACACCGGGCGGCAAGCCGGCATCGTGAATGATTTCGGCCAAAATCATCGCGTTGACGGGTGCGATTTCACTTGGCTTGAGCACCACGGTGCAACCAGCCACCAGTGCCGGTGCGATTTTGAGCGTGATCTGATTCAGCGGAAAGTTCCACGGCGTGATGCAGCCCACCACACCAATCGGCTCGCGCACGACGAGTGAGTTGCCGACTTTTTTCTCCCATTCAAAGCTGCGTGCCACTTTTGCAAAGTTACCCCAATGCCAGGCCGGGCCACCGACCTGTACGGCACGCGCCATTTTGAGCGGCATGCCGACTTCCCGGGCAATCGCCAGGGCCAGTTCGTCAGTCCTGGCCTTCACGCCAGCGGCTACCTTGTCGAGGAAGGCGGCTCGGGTCTCTACCGGCAGGGCTGACCAGCCATCAAACGCGGCCCGTGCGGCGCGTACCGCAGCTTCTGCTTCCAGGGCAGTGCCTGCGGGGACGGTGGCCATCAGTTCTTCGGTGCTGGAGTCGTGGACGGGCAGTGTCTCGGGCGATTGGGCCTTGACCCACTGGCCATTGATGTAGTGCGAGGGATAAATGACGACAGGAAGATTGGAAGAAGGGGTGGCAGGCGTGGTCATTTTCGAGGGGTTTTCCGGAAAAGGTATCAGGCACATGTTGCCCGACCAGGTTTTGTTATAAATAGTTAAACCATATTCAAACATGAGGATTAACTTCATATTTGGCAACTAACTCATTGATTCATATGTTATTTTGTGTGTGCGAATTCATGTTAACGCTCTTGCCCTACGACGCAAATCGGCATGGTTCAAAAAAGTAACGCTTTTGGGTAACACGGACAATGTGAATTTTGGATGGTTTGCCTATGACTCAACCGATAGCCACCCGAAAAAGTGTTACCCGATTTTGAACCACGCCAAGCAGATTAGTAGCCAGATTTCATGGCTGGTCGGTGTACGCGGAATTCCGGCTTGAGCTTGATGGCCCAGGAAACATCCGCCGGATTCTTGCCGGCGTTTACGTTCTGGGCAGTGGTTTCCTCGGCCCCAGCCATTCGCGGATGCCAAATTCTGGCAATGTAATCCCCTGTGGGAAGATTGCCGATTTGCACCTTGCCGTCTGCTCCGGTTTTACCGAAATAAGGCGTTTCCGATACATAGATGTAAGCCAGCATCCAGTCGTGGATATTGCATCCTACGGTCACTACACCGGGCTTGTCGAATACCACCGGCTTCGACGGTGTGCCGCTGTAGAGCATCAACTCGAATTTTTTCGTCTCGGAAAAGGAATAGACATGATGGCGGACATTGTCCTTGTTGGGAAAATTTATCGGCGTACCCACCATCACTACCTTGACGTAGGGGACAAACTCCTTGTCAACCTGGTCAATCTCCTCAGTCGTAATCTTTGTCGCAGGGATGTTGCCTCTCTTGGGATAAAACAACACTACTGCATCGCTCACCGCAACACCGGAAGCATCCTTGACTGTGGCGCTTACTTCAGCAGCCTGGGCAGAAACCTGACTACCCAGCCATACTGCGGCGATCAAAGCCTTCAACAGCAAGTGTAGTTTTCGATTCATCGCGCTATTCTCCTTTGAAAATCATTTTAACTTTTCAACCTGGCCTCTTGGTGGCCAGCTATTTTTCGTACAAAACAAATGAACCGTCCCAATCATGATTCATCGCTGTTTTTGAGAAGTGCTCAATGTAGCCCTCATAAATCTGGTACAGCCTGCTACCGGGATACAGCGCCCGCAACCTGGCGAATTCCACTCTGGCCTGCGCCAGGTCGCGCTGCCGATAACTCTTGAGGGCGGCGTGATACTGCTCCAGCTCGATTAGGCCTTTCACATCCACCGCATCCGCTAGTCCCAGCGGCTGGTAAATCATCACTGACCGGTTCTTACCTTTGACCCGCACCTTGTCCAGTTCCCGATAAACAAATCCCGGAGCAGCAATCATGGTGGTTTCACTGACGATGATCGGGACGTTGTATCTCTTCGTCAGCCCCTCCAGGCGTGACGCCAGGTTGACGCCATCGCCGATCACGGTGTAGTTCATGCGTGTCGGCGATCCCATGTTTCCTGCCACCACCATGGCGGTATTGATGCCAATGCCGATGTCGAGTTGCGGCATGCCCTGCTGTTCCAGTTCCCGATTCAAATCCCGCAGCACGCGATGCATGCCAAGCGCTGTGTTGATCGCGCGTGCCGGGTCATCCTCATGCGCGAGCGGCGCGCCAAATAACGCCATTACCGCATCGCCAATATATTTGTCCACCACCCCGCCGTTGGCATCAATCACCGCGCTTATCCTGGTCAGGTAGGTGTTCAGCAGAGACAGCACCTCGGCGGGAGAACGGTTTTCGCACAGCCCGGTGAAGTTACGCACATCCGCAAACAGAATGGTCGCTTCCAGTCCCGCCCCGCCCAGTTCGATTTGCTTGCTCAGCAACTGCTGCGCGATGGCGGGCGAAACCACCTTGCCCAGCAGATCGCGAATCCGGTCCTTCTCCTCTAACCCCCGCGCCATGCGATTGAAGGCGGCGGCCAATTCCCCAATCTCGTCTTGTTGTCGGATATTGACATGCTGACCATATTCACCCCGTTCGATTTTTCGGGCATTTTCCGCCAGCACCAGTACCGGGCGGGTAACGCTGCGGGCGATCAGAATACCGATCACCAGTGACACGCCTAGACCTGTCACTGCCAGCAGCGTCAAAATGATCATCAGTCGCGTAACCGGCTTCAGCGCCTCGTCGAGAGAACGCTGAAGCATGGCGACCACATGGCCTTCGGGAGTGTTGTCGAGGGGAGATACGAGCGAGACGTAGTCGCCGTCGCCGAGGCGGATCGAAACGCTTTTCTGCTCCTCCCACGAGCCCTGCACCAGGTGGTTCGCCGCCTGCTGGCGTAAATTCTGGGGCAAGGTGGATGCCACCACACTCCAGTAATCCACGCTTTTTTCCCTGAGCAACGAAACATGGGACAGCGTCAATTTTTCCAGTTCCGCGGCAAACCGGTCGTCTAGCAAGAACCCGATACAGATCCAGGCATCGGGCTGGGGCACCAGCAGCGGCACCACCACCATTTGATAAGCCCGGTCTTCGATGAATATGATGGACGAGGCTTCGCCGTAGGGATGCTTCTCGGCAGCGCGGATCAGATGCGGAAACATGAACGGTTTTCCATGGGTATCGCGGCCAAGCGTGTCGGCGATTACCACCCCGCTCAGGGATACCATCATCATCACGTCCGCGTCAATGCGCAACTGATGGTTCAGCAACGCGGACAAGATCGTGTCCGTTTCCTGCGTGTGCGTGGCGTATACGCTCTTGAACGCGAAGTCCCCGGACAACAGTTTGGCCGCCTCGATCAGGCGGGCATTGCGTTCCTTAATCAATTTGTTGAAGACACCCGCGCCTAGCTCAAGTGCGCTGTTGATCTGGGCGCGCGCGCTGGTCAATTGCACCGCATAGACCGAAACAAATGCGACCACCTGTACCAGCGTGAACAAGCCCAGAAACAGCACGATAATGCGTGTTTGAAAACGACGGAATTGCAGCTTCATTCAGTCCCTCAGGTTGTTCCCAAACAACGGATAGATGCTATGGATGCCTCCCTCCTTAAGGGCAGAGGAATTGTGGCACTGCGATAGGACAGCCGTCAATCAGGAAAAAACCAACCGGCACGGGGTGGATCCTCTGATCAGTATTGGTGTCAGCCATCACTTGATACAGACTGAACGCACGATATGCATGTCGGTGAGGCCCTGCAGCACTTTTTGCATGCCATCCATCTTCAGCGTCAGCATGCCGTCTTCAAGCACGCTCGCCAGCAGATCAGCAACCCGGGCGTGTTCCTGTATCAGTTTCTTCACCTGGTCGGTACCGATCATCAGCTCGTGCAAGCCGACGCGCCCCTTGTAGCCGCTATCGTTGCAGGTCGGGCAACCCTTAGGACGATAGAGGGTGAATTTTCCGTCCTTGGCGTAGTTCTTCAACAGTTCCTGATAGACCGCGTCGTAGCCCGCCTGGGGATCCTTCTTGAAGCTCGATGTATTCACCAGTTCCGCGCAATATTCTTTGAGGAACAACTGCATCTCGTCTTCCCCGGCAACGTAGGCCTCCTTGCACTTGCACAGGCGTTTGGCCAGACGCTGGGCGAGGATGCCCAGCAGGGCGTCGGAGAAGTTGAAGGGATCCATGCCCATGTCGAGCAGGCGGATGATCGATTCGGGCGCGCTGTTGGTGTGCAGCGTGGCGAACACCAGGTGGCCGGTGAGCGATGCCTCGATGCCGATACGGGTGGTCTCGGCATCGCGCATTTCACCGACCATGATGATATCCGGATCGGCGCGCAGGAAGGCCCTCATGATCGTCGAAAAATCCAGACCGGCCTTCTTGTTGATCTGTACCTGGCGCAGGCCCTTTTGCGTGATTTCTACGGGATCCTCGGCGGTCCAGATCTTGGTATCGACGGTGTTCAGGTACTTCAGCACCGAGTGCAGGGTCGTGGTCTTGCCCGAGCCGGTCGGGCCGCAAACGAAAAACAGGCCATAAGGCTTGGAGATTGCCGTCTTGAGTCGCTCCAGATTGCCCGGCAGGACGCCCAGACTTTCCAGCGGAATCGGCTCGCCCGCCGCCAGGATCCGCATGACGATGTCTTCACCGCTGACCGACGGGATGGTGGCGACACGTAGTTCGATGTCGAGCGGGCCGAATTTCTTGAACTTGATCTTGCCATCCTGGGGTTTCCTGCGCTCGGAAATATCCAGATCGCACATGATCTTGATACGCGCGGCCATGGCGTTGCGATAACTGGCCGGCACCTCGATGTACTTGGTCAGCGCCCCGTCCTTGCGGAAACGCACCAGGGTTTTTTCCTTGCCCGGTGCGGGCTCGACATGGATATCGGATGCGCCCTGCTGGTAGGCGTCGACAATGATCTTGTTGACCAGCTTGACGAGTTCGTTGTCGGCGGCGGCGAAAACATCCTCGGAAGTGTCGCTGACCTCCTCGCCGTCCTCGGCCATGCTGGAAAGCAGATCACCGACGGAGGACATGTCGGTGTCGGGCTGAGCGCCGAAAAACAAATCGAGGTTCTGTTTGAACTCGCGAACGGTGGTGACGCGGTAGGCAAGCTTGCTTCTCGGGAAAACATTATTCACGATACGCGAATTTTTCACCTGCTCTGTGTCCATCGTCAGAACCACGATGCCGTTGCTGGAATCCTCAATCGGCATCCACTGATTCTGCTCGATATACTCGCGCTTGAGATTCTTTAGTAAATCCATCGGCTTGATGCGATCGGCCTTGTAAGTTTCGTAGGGCACACCGAAGAATTTCGCCAGCGCCGCGCCGATTGCCGACACTTTGACCTGAAATTCGCTAATCAGGATTTCTTCGATGTCGAGATTTTTGCGGCGCGCCGAACGGATCGCCAGATCGAGCTCTTGTACCGAAAGTACCGCATCGGCAACCAGTTGATCGTATTTGGATTTGACCGCTTGCGTCGGCTTGTTGCGTTGAGAAAAGGCAATCGCCAAGGTTTCGCAAAGACCCTTGATGCCCTCCTCTATCACCGCGGAGAAGGACAATCCGGCCCTGTTGTTGATGATCTGCACCACCCCCAGCAGTTCGCCAGAGGTGGTGGTGATCGGGCTCACCAGGACTTGCTTGGTACGGTAACCGGTACGTTTGTCGATTTCCTGGAGGAAACGCAGACCCGGATGGTGAGATTTGCGTTCGGCTTCGTCATACACATCGGCCAGGTTGATAATCTTGCGCGACAGCGCCACGTGGCCGGCAATACTCTGGTCGGTGATGGGCAGCTTGAGATCCTTGAAGGAATTGAGGCCGGTCTTGAGCTTGGAAACTATCGACGCCTTGTCCTCACTGACGGCATAAATGGTCAGGCGATCGGCGTTGAACAGGTTGGTAATATCCTGCGACAACTCGAGCATGATCTCGTCGACGTTATTGGTCGCATGAATCTTGTTGGTAACAGCCTGGAGATTCTTGAAGAAAGCCAAGCGGCTGTCGACGTCGGACAAATTGCCGCCCTCCTGGGGTGGATTCAATACCGCACTCACGATGTTTGTGCTCCTTGCCCGTTTTCGTCGCCGGTTTCGCCTCGCCTGCTGCCGTTCAACCCTCCCTGCGGCAGGCTGGCGCGAAAACCGCGCTGGATTAACAAGAATGCGGCGGCCGAGCTACGCCTTCCGCTCTGGCAATAGACGATATATTCGGGCTGCGTATCGAGCTGGGCGAGGGGTGGCAGGTTTCGCAGCAACTCAACGCTGATTGGTTGAAGATCCATCAGGGGTGCGTCAAAACTCGAACACATGGTTGCTTTGCAGCATACGCGGCTTGAATTCGCCGGCACACTCCTCGACTTCCTGCATGGTCAGTTCGCTCTGTCCGGGTTTCAAATGGGTGATAAACAGTTCCGCATCGCGTTCCAAATGCGTCAGTTGCTCTGCCAGCATGCTCGGACAAAGGTGCTTGGACATGACCGCCAACTTCTTCTCGCGATTTGAAAACGCCGTTTCGATGATCAGATAGCGCAAGTTGACGATTTTATTGACCTCCGTCCAAAGTCCACTGCAGACAGTCGTGTCGCCGGTAAATACTAGACTGGCATCGCCAGAGTCAAGATGATAGCCAACCGCCGGCACGGTATGATTGGCCGGCAGCGCGGTGATGGCGCGCCGACCGAGTTTCATCTCCTGTCCGATTCGGATGGTTTCGAAACGTAGGTAAGGATGCTCGGGGCTGGGTATTTCGGTGAAATCGGGCCATACGGCCCAATTGAAAATGTGGTTGCGCAGAATCTCGACGGTCGCCTGCTGGGCATATACCGTCAGCGGCTTGTCGCGCATTTCTCCGACCGTATCAACCATGAAGGGGAGACAGGCGATATGGTCGAGATGGGAATGGGTGATAAACACATGGTCGATCTGCGTCAATTCGGCGAGGGATAAATCGCCAACGCCGGTACCGGCATCGATCAGCATGTCATCGTCGACCAGCATCGAAGTGGTGCGGTTGCGACCGCCGATGCCTCCACTACAGCCGAGAATTCGGACTTTCATGCTTGATCATCATTTGGTTTCAAAAGTCGTCACACCATCCCAATTTTCGCCGGGCGTCTGTTTGCGATAAAAGTCGATACGCTGCGTGTAAAGTTCGTAGAGATAAGCTGGCAGCATACGCGACAGTTTGAGCAGTACCGCCTCAGCCTGATCCCAGTCCTGAGCGTGATAATAGCGTAAAGCCTGATTCCAGAGTTTTATCGGCGTGGTTCAAAAAATAACGTTTTTGGGTAGCACAGACAATCTGAATTTTGGATGGTTTGCCTATGACTCAACCGATGGTCACCCGAAAAAGTGTTACCCGATTTTGTACCACGCCAGAAAAAGTATCAGGCACATGTTGCCTGACCAGGTTTTGCTATAAATAGTTAAACCGTGTTCAAACCTGAGAACTAGCTTCATATTTTTCAACTAACTCATTGATTCATATGTTATTTTTTAAACCCTGCATCATCAATGTTGGTGCCCCCACAACACAAAGGCATCCCTGCCTTCTACCGCCAGAGTCACTTTGGCACCGACCGGCAACAGCACTTTCGTCGCCACATGACCAAACGGCAACCCCGTTAACACCCTGGCCTTGACCTGGCTTTGCAGCCTACTGGCTACCGCCGCGAAGCCAAAGCCGCTGTCATACCCTGGCACCAGTTTGTAGTTGCTGAACTGGCCAAAAATGATCGCCTTTTGCTGGGCCAACACCCCGGCGTGCAACAAATGGGTCAACATCCGCTCGACCCGATACGGGTGCTCACCGACATCTTCAATAAACAATATGCCGCCCTTGATTTGGGGCAGGTAAGGCGTTCCGATCAAGGATGTCAAAACCGTCAGGTTGCCACCCCAAAGCTGCGCATTTTTGAGCATAAAAACGTCTGTAGCAGATGACGCGCTGGCCTTGGGAAATCGCCAGCCAGTGCCCTCGCCTTGCCCGGTGATGAGGTCGTCAAAACAGGCTTGCATGATGTCGTCAGGCGCAGCTTCTGTACCAAAGTCTTCGCCGAGTGCGGGCCCGGCCCAGCTGACTGCGCCAGTTTTGGCCAGCAAGGCCAGTTGCAAGGCAGTGAAATCGCTCAAGCCCACGAACCGGCAACCCGTGTGAGCAGCTTTGGCCAGTGCTTTGTAGTTGATGGCGGGCAGGATACGGGTCAAGCCGTAACCGCCGCGTGAAATAAGCGCCACGTCAGCGCCACTGGCGGCTGCCCGGTGGATGGCGGCCAGCCGGGTGTCATCGTCTCCTGCAAAGCGCTGGTGTTTGGCCAGGGCCGCAACGTCTACCTCAACCTCATAGCCCAGGGCGGTGAGGCGCTTCACGCCACGCTTGAAGCTGGCCTTGTCGCGCACCACACTGGAGGGGGAATAGATGTAGATATGTTTTTTCATGAGTTATTGGGGTCAGACACCAATTTCGCAGCGGTGCGAAGCACCGCCCCCGGAGGGCGAGCCGAAGGCTCGGCGAATTTGGGCTCTGACCCCAAAAACTCCCTGCGGCGCTGTTTGAAAAAGGTTTGCAGCAATGCCGCACTTTCATCGGCCATCACACCGCCTTGCAGCGTGGTCTGATGGTTTAACCGTGCCTCGGCAAACAGGTTGATGACAGAGCCTGCAGCCCCGGTTTTTGTATTCAACGCACCAAACACCACCCGCTTGAGCCGCGCGTTCAGCATGGCCCCGCTGCACATGGCGCAGGGCTCCAGCGTGACGTAAAGCTCGCAGTCATCCAGCCGATAGTTGCCCAGCACCCGGGCCGCTGCACGCAGGGCATTGACCTCGGCATGGGCAGTCGGGTCATGGCCGTCAATCGGCGCGTTGCGGCCTGTGGCGATCACCTCGCCGCGCCGCACGACCACCGCACCGACGGGCACTTCACCGGCGGCGGCGGCGGCATGGGCCTGCGCAAGCGCGAGGTGCATAAAAATTTCGTCGCTTATCTGCATTTATCGGTTGGATGCTATTCCCACTCAATCGTCGCAGGTGGCTTGCTGCTGACATCGTAGGTCACGCGGTTGATGCCGCGCACTTCATTGATGATGCGGCCTGATACCTTCTTGAGCAGCGCGTAAGGCAGCTCGGCCCAGTCGGCTGTCATGAAGTCGCTGGTTTGCACGGCGCGCAGCGCCACCACGTAGTCGTAGGTGCGGCCATCGCCCATCACACCAACACTTTTGACCGGTAAAAATACCGTGAAGGCCTGGCTGGTCAGGTCGTACCAGCTTTTGCCTGTGTCGTCTTTAAAATTGTGCAGCTCTTCGATGAAAATTGCGTCCGCTCGGCGCAGCAGGTCGGCGTATTCTTTTTTGACTTCGCCGAGGATGCGCACGCCCAGGCCCGGGCCGGGGAACGGGTGGCGGTAAACCATACCGTGCGGCAGGCCGAGGGCCACGCCGAGTTCCCGCACTTCGTCCTTGAAGAGTTCGCGCAGCGGTTCAAGAAGTTTCAGACCAAGCTGTTCGGGTAGACCACCGACGTTGTGATGGCTTTTGATGGTGACAGCTTTTTTGTTTTTACCACCGCCAGACTCAATCACGTCCGGGTAAATAGTGCCTTGGGCCAGCCACTTCGCGCCTTTCGACAAAGCATTGGCAGCTTTCAGTTTGGCCGCCTCTGCCTTGAAAACCTGAACGAATTCGCGGCCAATAATCTTGCGCTTGGCTTCGGGTTCACTCACGCCTGCAAGGTGGCCCAAAAACTGGTCGGCGGCATCGACGCGAACGACTTTGGCATGCAGCTTGCCAACAAACATGTCCATCACCATGTCGCCTTCATTCAGGCGAAGCAGGCCGTGATCGACAAACACGCAGGTCAGTTGGTCGCCGATGGCGCGGTGTATCAGCGCGGCTGCAACCGACGAATCAACGCCGCCTGACAGCCCCAGAATGACCTCTTCATCACCCACCTGGTGGCGGATTTTTTCAACCGCCTCAGCGATGTAGTCGCCCATGATCCAGTCTTGCCGCGTGCCGCAGATGCCCAGCACAAAACGGTTCAGTATGGCCGCGCCCTGCTTGGTGTGCGTGACTTCGGGGTGAAATTGCACGGCGTAAAACCGCCGCGCTTCATCTGCCATGCCAGCAACCGGGCACGAATCGGTCGAGGCCATGAGCTTGAAGCCCGGCGGCATTTCACTCACCTTGTCGCCGTGACTCATCCAGACGTTGAGCATGCCCTGCCCTTCGGGCGTGGTGTAGTCAGCGATATCTTTGAGCAGCGCGGTATGGCCGCGTGCCCGCACATCGGCAGAGCCAAACTCGCGCGTCAAGCCTGTTTCTACCTTGCCGCCTAGCTGCTGCGCCATGGTTTGCATGCCGTAGCAAATGCCCAGCACCGGCAGGCCCAGTTCAAACACCGCTTGCGGGGCGCGGTCAGTCGTGTCTTCAGTCACGCTGGCATGGCTGCCCGACAAAATGATGCCCTTCAGGTTACCGTCCTTGGCGTAGTCACGCACCCAGTCGTCAGTCACATCGCAGGGGTGGACTTCACAAAATACATGCGCCTCACGCACGCGGCGGGCAATCAGTTGGGTGACTTGGGAGCCGAAGTCCAGGATGAGGATTTTTTGATGCTGCATTGGGTTTGATCAGTGCGAACCGGCTGGCGCGGCGATAAAAAACGGGGTTTTTCCGCCGGGCCGCCCCAAGGAAAAATGCGCCCCCTCGGGGGGCAGCTGGTTATTGGGGTCAGACGCCAATTTTGCCGCGTGCGAAGCACGATCCCCTTCGGGCAAGCCAAAGGCTTGGCAAATTTGGACTCTGACCCCAAAAACCAGCGTGGGGG
>Ga0209702_10000526_pt1 | contig 80664 bp, 45 predicted proteins | sample FRY01_FD_187210 | JGI IMG/M metagenome (GOLD analysis project Ga0209702, IMG submission 187210) | Freshwater microbial communities from Lake Fryxell liftoff mats and glacier meltwater in Antarctica - FRY-01 (SPAdes) (version 2) | ecosystem: Environmental > Aquatic > Freshwater > Ice > Glacier...
TCATAAACGTGTGGGTCTGAAGTATTAAATACACCTTGTTGTGCAACTTGTATAATTCTTTTACCATAAGTATTGTAAGCTACATTTACAGAAGTTCCTAAGTCTTTGCTTGTATAATACAAACCAAAATTTACAGTATAAGGTGATTGACCCCACATTTGTCTTTTATCGATTTTATCGCCTTGTGGTACTTCAACAACTGAATTAATCAATGCTACATTAGTACCCACTGCAAATTCGTTAAAAAATTCATCAATAAAGGATAATGATTTTCTAAATTCAAATTCAATTCCATAATTGATTGCATTTCCTTGAGCATTAGCAAAACTTCTTGTTAATTCACTTTGTGCAGGGAAAATTGTTTCTTCGATTGCATTTTTAAAGTTTTTATAGAAAATACTTGCAGAAATTACTTCACCAATATTTGGGAAATATTCATATCTCAAATCATAATTTTGAATTAAAGCTCTTTGGATTGAAGGATTACCTTGTACTAATGCTTGTTGCAAAAAATCAAAGAAAGCAAAAGGAGCAAATTCTCTCAAAGATGGTCTTGTAAGTGTTTGCGTTGCAGAAGCTCTAAAGTTAGTTTTGTCATTTGTTTTCCAAACTAAATTAAAAGAAGGCAATATATCTGTGATTGGTCTATTTACAAAAAGAGGATCATCGTTAGTAGTAAAAGAATTTAAGCTTTGTGTATTATTTTCAATTCTTGCACCACCAATAAATCTTAAACTTTCACCAAAAAAATCAAAGTTGTAATCAGCCATTGCATAACTTGCGTACAGGTCTTCAGTTGCAGAATAAGAGTCAGATTTTTTAGAATCTTCACTCATTTGGAAACCACCATCTATTTTGAAGTTTTCCTTTTGAAATATTCTATCAGGATTTTGCCAATCTTGAGAGATTGCATCAATTTCAGGATTTAAGCCATTTTGATTAGTAACAATTGTATATGATCTTGCATTAAATGAACGAGTTCTTTTCTCAACCCAAGCACCTACTTTAATTTTTAAAGAATTATCAATGGGAATAGTATAGTTAAAATTAGCGTTATATGCTTCGTCATTCAAAGTTGAATAAAATCTACCAGCTCTTGCTCCATCACCTTGTTGAGTTTGTTGGATATCTGGATAGTAAGGATCATCGGGGCTACCAAATATAGAACGTGCAAATTTTAGTCTTCTAAAATCTGGCTCATCTCTATTTGAAAATGAATAACCAACTTTCCAATCTAAAGTAGATTTGATTGTTTCATCTAATGAAATTAAATGATCACCACCTAATTGACCAGAATAAATTTCTTTTTCTACATAATGGAAACTATAACTTTTGATATCTTGATATTGATAAAAAACATCTTGACCAGACAAAGAAAGATATTCATCATCTGCACTTTTATTATATACATTTTTAAAGCTTATTGTGTTATTATTATCCAATCTATAAGCCATATTCAACATTCCACCCAAACTAACACTATTAGTTGAGGTAAAACCATTAAAGAATGTTACAGTATCTAAATTAGAATTATAAGTATTTCTATTTAAATTGTTTCTGCTATTACTTACACCATAATTTACAGAACCGATAATACCAAATTGATTACCGAAAACATCTAATAAATCAGTGTATGATAAGCCAAATCCATTGTTACCCAAAAATCCTAAAGTGCTTTTTTCATTTTTCCAATTATTAGAATTAAATCCTTTTGATACACTTTCAAGTTCTTTTGCAGCACCAGTAGTATTATTTGGGTCATTTGCATCTCTTCCTAACGCGTTGAATGCCTTTCTATCCACAGGTATATTCCCTGGTGCTGATCTCATACCATCATCTTGACCTAACCAATCAGTTGAACTACGTGGCGAACCAACTACAGCATTATCAACAAAATTTACATTTGTATTGACAGAATTTGAAACAGATGTCTTTACAGAAAAACCTTCTGGAAAGTCGACTGTGTTTAATTGCACCAAACCACCAGCGAAGTTACCTGGTAAATCTGGTGTAAATGTTTTGGTTACAGTTATATTTTGAAGGAATTCAGATGGGAACATATCAAAAGAAAATGCTTTCTTGTCTGGCTCAGTCGAAGTAAGTGAAGCACCGTTTAGTGTAGTATTGCTATATCTTTCACTAACGCCTCTAACATAAACGAATTTATTATCAACTAAGGTGATACCTGATACTCTTTTTAATGATTGACCAGCGTCAGAATCGGGCAATCTTGCAATCTCTTCTTGACTTATTGCATCAGAAACAGATGCAGAATTTTTTCTTTGTAGTAATAATGCAGCTTCATTATCATTTGACCTTACAGCCTCAACAACTACATCTTCTGACGTTACCTTATCAGCCGACAAAATAACATTTAATTTTTTTGACTCGCCAGGACCAACTTTTACATTTTCAACTATCTTTTTTTGGTAGCCGATATAATTGAAAGTTAATTTATAAACACCTGCTGGTACTCTATTGATAATATAAGTACCATCTACTTTCGTTTTGGCACCTAATTTGGTACCATCTACATAAATAGTAGCACCAATTAATGCATCACCGTTATCAGCATCAGAGACTTTACCTATTATGGAAGCGGCGCTTGAACTTATTTGCGAAAATATAATGTTTGATGAAAAATTCGAAGAGAGAAGAAATATAGTAACAAAGGCTGCTAAAGTAACTTTGTTTATTTTATGTAAGAACATTTATGATACTCCAATAACTAAAAATTCTTTTGTTAATTAATTTATTAACAAAATTGCGATTTTAGTATGAAGATAAAATAAATAAAGTGTTAAGTTTGTGTTAAGTTTTGTGAGGTTAGTTTATTTTTTGATTGCACATTTTATATTTAGTATTTTTAAACTAAATATATAGATATTTCTAAGTACTTATATTATTGTAAACTTATATTATATTAGAGATTAAATTCCTATGAATATCAATAAAACATGGGTAATTTTTTAAAAAAGATTATTTGTCAACAATTTTGATTGTTATACTTTTGTCGAATTTCTCTTCGAGCATTCCTTTTCTTCTATCTGCTCCCCATAATTCTATGTCAGGATTTATTTCTTTTTTTGCTTTTATTAGTTCAATATCAATAGAATGGTCATCAAAAAAAGCTCTGACACCACTCACACATTGGTTTTGTCTTCTGTCAATTCCTTCGGCTATTCTAAGGATTGCGGCAAGAGTCCAAACAATATTTTTATTTTTTTCAGTTAACTGACTAAAATTAGTATGTTTCTTTTTAGGATGTGATTTTCTGTGGTATCTGGCAATATTTGCGATTATTTCAGTTTCGTTATTAGTAAATCCAGGCATCATACAATTTTTGATTATATAATAACTATGTTTATGATGACTATCGTGAGAAATATGAAAACCAACATCGTGTAAATAAGCAGTCGCCTCCAATAGTTCTAATTCTTTGTAACCTAAATTATGCAGAGGATACAAGTCATTGAATAAATCAACACATATTTTTTTGACGTGTCTTGCGTGTTTCATATCAACATTATATTTAAAACAAGCATTTTGTACCGTTTTATATCTCAAATCACTCAAATGATGATACATTTCGATAGAATTGAGTTTATGAACTGTGTCAAATACTATTCCTTCTCTAAGTGCAAATGAGGAAAGTGTAATTTCTTTGATTTCAAGGTAATTAATTGCAAATTCAACGATTAAAGAACCAGCTAAAATTATATCTGCTCTGCTTTCATCTATTCCATTAATCTTAGATATTTCATTAATATTTTTGGATTTTTTGATTTTATCAATGATTTTTAAAATATCTTTAGAATTGACTGTTAAACCATTTAGAATCGAAGGTATTTCTTTTTCTTTGAGTAAATAAGCCATTACAACCAAATTCGTAATTGTGCCAGAAGTCCCAACTAATTTATCAAATCCCACTTCTTTAATTTTTTCTAAAGTAGGAGTCCATTCGCCTTTGATGAAGTTAGAACACTTTTCGACAGCATCTCTATTTATGTCTAATTCAAAATATTTTTTAGATAGTCTTATTGCACCAATTTTCGCACTATTTATATATTCATTCTCACCCAAATATCCAATTATAGTCTCAGTACTTCCACCACCAATATCAATAGTTAAAGTTTTTTTATTATAAATAGGCAAAGCGTGTATAACACCAATATTTATTAATCTGGCTTCTTCGACACCAGAAACTACTTCTAAGTCGATGCCAGTAGTAGCTTTTACTTTTTCTATAAATTCATCTTTGTTATGAGCTTCTCTTACTGCACTTGTGGCAACAGCCCTAATACTTGCATTATGACTTCTCGCAATTTCAACGAAGTGATTTAGAGCAGTAACTCCTCTTTTGATAGCATCATTTTGTAAATACTTCATATCACCAGACGATGTTCCAAGTCTTACTACTTCTTTATCTTTGCTGATGATATCCAAGTTTCCATTTTCATTAACTGAGGCAATTACCATGTGGAATGAATTTGTACCAACGTCAATAGCAGCGATCAAAGGGGAAATTATCATAATGAATTGATTTTTTTGTTTAAAGTACGTTCGAAAATAATTAACTTAAAGTTGTAAGTTTACTTGTTTTTATGACCTTTCATAACTACTATATCATCTTTTTTATAGACCACTTCATCATCGGAATTTGAATTTGTCTTATAAGAATTCTGGTTAAAATCTTGATTCAGATCTTGATTAAAATCTTGGCTGAAACCTCTATTGAAGTTTTGGCTATTGTTACTCTCTTTTGTTCTTTGATTTATATTAATACCAAAAATATTAGTCATAAACATTTTAATTCTTTTCAAAATTAATGTTATTCCCAAAATAAACAACAAAAAGATAAAAATAAGTATAATGAAAAATTTTAACATTTTATTTAATATAAATAAAAAAAAGTTGTATCATTTTTTGTATTCAGTAGATTTATAATTTATAATAAAACTACCAACATCAAATATGACGATACAACTTTAAAAATATGTCAATTTTTTAATTATATTTAAAAATCTACTATTTAATTATTTCATTTAACTCATTTATGGCGTCATAATAATTTGGATTTAGTTCGATTGCTTCGGAGAAAGATTTTATTGCTAAATCCTTATTATCAATTTGTTTATAGGCTAAACCAAGATTATAATGTAATAATTCACTATATCTGTTTATTTCCAATCCAGATTTAAATACTTGAATTGCCGTTCCATAATCGGTCATTGCAAATAATATTTCACCCATATTAATTAATAAGATATCTAAAGTAAGCCCGATAAAAGTATCAAATCTCATATCACTCCAATTTGTAACACAAATTGTAAGATATTCAAGTGCTTCAGTTAGATTTTTATTTATAATTTCAAACTTAACTCTAACAAATAAAGTATCAATAAAGCTTTTATTTATATTTTCATTTTTTGTTATTGTAGCTAATAATTCATCTATCAAATTAAATTTATCTTCAGTTTGAATGTACTCAATAAGAATTAATGATTTGAGATTGTTAATATATTGGTATAAAGTTACACCATCTTCAGTTAGATTATGAATTTCAAAATAATTGATGCAATAATTCATTTTTTCAAGTGCATTATCTATGTCTCCAATCAAAAACATTTCTTCAGCTTTTTTGATACTTATAATTATATCTTCAGTTTGGTCAAGTTTTTGACTTGCTGATTTACCCATATCCAAATTATATAAATAATCTAATCTTGACAATATTTTTAGAGTTGATTTTTGCCAAGTCCAAGATTTGCGAGCCCTATTAGATGCAGTTATGCCTAATGGCTTTAAATTTTGAGGATTTTTGTAAATATCAAACATTACATTTTTGAGTGCTTCTTCATTTGGCTCTAACATCATACTGTCTTTTACCAGTTCATAACTATCTATTATATTTCCAATAGTAATTTCTTCAGAAGGGATTTGCCAGCCAATTTCTTCATCTACATAGTCATCAGTTGCTCCGCCTTTTGTAACAATTACAGGTAATCCACAAGCCATTGCTTCTAATGTAGGTAGAGAGAAACCCTCGCCTCTGTATGGAGAAACAAATACATCACAGCTTCTATAAAGTGATGCCATTTCTTCTTCGCTCAATTTATCATCAATGTATATTATTTCTGCAGAATTAGGATTTTCTCTTGATAATTGGATTAGGTTTTCTGCTGTCTGTCCTTTATAAAAACTATCACTACCTAAGTCCTTAATTATTAAGCATACATCATCTTTTGTTGAGAAAGTAGTCAAATAAGCACTCAATAAGATGTCAATACCTTTTCTTGGAATTGTACCACCAACAAATAAAAACTTCAATTTTTTATCTGTATTTATTTTTTTTATTTTTCCAATTGGAGAAAACACTTCTGGATTTATTCCATTAGGTATTACTTGAATTTTATTTGGGTCAATACCTGAATTAATAAACGCTTTTCTACAATAATTTGAAGGTGTCCATATTTCATCAACATTATTAAAAGTTTCAACAAAGTCTTTTCTAATCGAAGTAAATTCCCAAGGTTGCATCAAAATCCACTTAGAACCCAAAGGCACTTCATTTTTTGGGGGCCACTGGTGTCTTATCCAAACATAAGGCAAATTACTTAAATCTTGACTTGTGCTATCTTTGTATCTTATGTCATTTGCAATTAGTTTATGATATTTTTCATTTAAAGTTGGGTCAAAAACATTTGCTTCATAAGGTATTATCGTTAAATCAACTTCGCCAGAATTGATTAAGCCGAGACATTGTTCTCGATTAACTAAAGCCAAAGAGTGATAAACAAATTGTGTACCTTCCCAAACTACATTCATTTTGGGAGTTGTGAACTGAGCAATTTCTTTATTAATTTTATCTAAATTTACTATTTCGAAATTTATATCTTCATAAATTTTTAGATTATTATTATTATGTTTAGCAGAGAGATTATTTTTATTTTGATTATTATCATTACTTCTATTAAAACCGCCTAAATTATCTTCGTTATTATTATCTAAATCATGTTTGTCTAAATCTATATTTTCTCCGTAGGTAGTACCTTTTTGTGGAACTATTTTTGTAAAACTATTAGAGTTTGAATTTTCTAAATTTAGTTCGCTTATCATTTTTTTAGCTTTTACTATCATGTTCAAATTAATATATCCATTCTCTTGTGGATAATCTAATTCTTCATAATATGTAACCTCAAATCCTGCTGCTGCAAGGTGATTTTTGATGGAATTTTCATCAAAGCCAATACAATGATAATCCCCTGGATTTGTTTGTCCACCAAAAATCATATAAGAGGCAATATCTGCATTCCAATCACCTCTCAAATATGCTTGAATTTGTAGTTTTAAATTTGGACAACGGATTTCAATTTCGCCACCTGGTTTTAGTACTCTTGACCATTCATTTAACAACTTATTAGTTTCTCTATGAGAAAAATGCTCCAAAACATCACTTGCCAGAATATAATCTACTGTATTATCCATAAATTCTAAATTTCTGATATCCATATAAACTACATCAGGTGTTTCACTAAACAAGTCTAAATTTATAAAACCTGCCTTAAAATCATTACCACAACCCAAATTTAATTTTAAGGGAAATGGTAATTGATTGGGCAATTTCCCTAAAGCATTATTATTACTAAACCCATAACTTAACTTTTTATCTAATGTAATTCTATTTAATGGCTGCATATCATTAATATTTGGATCATCAACTTTTAGTAAAGAGTTATCAGAATTAAAATTATTCATACTTGCCTCAGTATAATTTAATTGGTTATCATTGTGTTGTAAATCAGGAATATTATAAATAGAATTTTGATTATTATTAGTTAAATAAAGTTTTTCTTCCCAGTATTTATTATTTTCAGTTTCGTCAAAAAACTTTAATTCAATTTTTTCTCTTTCTAAATTAATATTATTTAATACATTTAGATAAATACTTTCGATATGATTAACATAGAAATCAAATTCATAAGTTAATTTTGAATTATTAGTTAATTTAGTAAGTAAACTATTGTCATCAGCAAAATCAACAGAAATATCATCAATTATCTTAGCTAATTGATTAAAATCTTCATAATCGTATAATAAACCATTAAAATTATTGACAACAAAGTCTGGGATACCGCCAATATTTGCAGCTATTATTGGTGTATTTTGAGAAAGTGCCTCAGCAAGAACAAGTGGGGCACAATCTTCCCAAATGCTGCAAACAACTATACAATCAACATTTGATAAAATATTTGCAATATCTTTTTGATCGTACTCACCAAAATAATTTATTTGTATTCCATTATTATTGTTACCTATATTTTGATTTTGCAAACCATCTAATAGTTTTTTGTAACTTTCAATTATAAAACCATAAATATTGATTTGTATATCGTTTTTTAGTAATTTTGATGCTAAAATCAAATTATGGACGCCCTTATGAGCCATCACACCACCAATATAACCAATTCTTAATTTTTTCCCTTTTAATTTAAGAATTTTACTATCAGTATTTTGTTTTTCATTATTAGCTAATGTATTTTGTATATTGATTTGTTTTGTAATCTTTTCAGTTTTTGGCAAATGGTTGATTAAAAATATATTATCTTTATTGCCATTTATTTCACTCAATAAATCCCCAACTTTTCGAGATGTAGCGAAAATATAATCTATTGAATTTAATGTTTCTTTTGCTTTGTTTTGTCTTTTTGCATAATCTTTGATTTTGCTGGAATTCAAGTTAGGGAGGTCAGAATTTTCAAAAAAGTTAGTAGATGACCATTTTTTCAAATCATTATTTATCATATATAGATTTGGGTCGATCATAAAATAATTGTGAGGGGAATAGAAAGTTTTTGCTTTATATTTTTTTGTAATATTATTAATTTCTAATGAAAATCCTAAGAAGTTGTGAAAATGTACAATTTCTGGTTTTTTCTTTTTAATTATATCTTCATATATCTTTATTATCTCTTCATCAACGATATCAAGTTCAGGATTATGAATATTCAAGAAATTAGTTTTTCTATTATAAATTCCATAAATATCAATATTATTCTGTTTTGTATTTTCTACATAATATGGAGTATTGTTATTTTTATGTAGTCCTGAGGTAAAAACAATTGTTACATTATTTCCATTTTTAGCTAATTGAATTGCTAATTGTTTTGGTAATAAAGTACCGCCACCAGTCTGTTCCAAATCCCACATAGTCATTAATATGTCCAAAGGTTTTTTGACTTGTTTAATTGGCTTAAAGTTATTTATTGACTTACTTATTGAATTATTAACAGAATTAGGTGAATCTTTTAGAACTTCAATATTATTAACTTCAATATTATTAACTTGTGATAATCCAGAATCAATCAGGATAAGAACTTTATTCACTTCACCAATTGATAAAGTAAGTAATGTTCTATAATCTAAGTTCTGAGGTAATTTGTCTGATTTGAACAAAATATTTGTAATTTGCTCAAAAACTTCTTTATTATCAAAAATATCTTTTTGTGGTATTTTCTCAAGTATATAAACTATTTTTTCTTTAAATTCATTTCTTTTTGTTTCATCGGAAATTAATCCCCAAAATCCATCTTCAGTAAAATATCTTTCTGCATCAGAAATTAGTGTATTTTCCCATTTAGACAAAAAGTATTTATGGTTAGCCAAATCATAAGTATCATTACTTTTAATGAATCTTTCAAATTTATCCATTCCTAATAACTGTTTAGTTTGCGATTCATAATGAATAGCTTCAACACTATGATTATATATTACTTTTTTTCCTATTTGTCTTACTTTTAGGCATAAATCCAAATCTTCATGACCAAAAATATATTTTTCATCAAATCCATTAATTTGATTAAACAATTCACTTGTGATAGACAAAAAAGCACCAGTAACAAATTGGTATCCTCTTGTTATATTTACGCAGGTTTCATTCTTGTCCAAAGTTAGATAAATATGGTAATGCAGAGGGAAGTCCAGTCCAACATTCCCCCATACTACTCCAGCGTGTTGTATTTTATTATTTGGATAAAGGAGTTTGATACCCTGAATTCCAATATTTTTATCTGAATTAAATTGAAAGAATAAATGCTCAAACCAATTACCTAATAATTCAACATCATTATTAAGAAATATTAAATATTTACCTTTTGCTAATTTTGCACCTTGATTATTTACCTTAGAATATATTTCATTATTTTCATTTGTAATTAACTTAAAGTTATCATTAATATTTGTAATATTCTTTAAATATTTTTGAGTTTCTAATTCACTGCCATTATCAATGATAATTACTTCGTATTGTTTGGTATGACTAGTATTTTGAGTAGTTTGCATGATAGAATTTACACACTTTTTAGTTACTTCCAAATTATTATGTACTGGTATAATAAAGCTAAAAACAGTTTCATTTTGATAATAATTTGTTTTTGAATTTGTACCTAAATTATTATTAATATTGGTATTTGAATTTTGAAGATTGTTCCAATTATTCAAAACAAAGTTATTGCTTTGATTTTGATTATTACTATTACCATCGTGATTATTATTTTTTAATATTTCATAGGTTGGTAATTTCTTAATATTTTCTTTTGTAATATTATCAATGTTCAATTCTCTTTGTTTAATTGAATTTACTTCTTTGATAGTATCATATTGTGATTCATCAAATTTAATTTTACCTAACCAATTTCTGTTTAATCTTTGCCAATTTTGGATATCCCATTTATGCCTTCCATCTGTAATAGACTCATAGTGATACAACTTAGAGCCAGAACAATATCTAATTTTGAATCCAGCATTAATTACTTTAAAACAATAATCAATGTCTTCTAAGCCATTAATATATATTTCATCCAAGAGTCCAATTTTTTCTATTACCAAACTGTTAATGTATAGAACTGCACCTGTTACTGCACTTACATATTTAGACTGATTCTCGATATTACTTAATTTTTCTAATCTTGAATTATGATAAGGAGCGATGGTTTTACCATCTTCCGTTCCAATTTTTACACCTATATGTTGAATTAAATCAGTATTTGGATATAAAAGACAACTCCCTGCTAAACCTATCTGAATATCAGCCTCTATTTCCTCCATAATTGCTTCTAACCAATTGTTAAGTGGAAGTATATCATTATTCAATAAAATTACATCCTTGCCTTTTCTTGAAACAATACCCATATTACAAGCTTTGGCAAATCCCATATTATAAGAGTTTCTAATATAACTCAGATTACTTTTAGAAATATAATTATTATTTATATATTCATCAGTACCATCGTTAGAGCCATTATCTACAATAACAACTTCCCATTTATATTTTTCTGAAGTATTTTTGTATAAATAATCCAAACAATATTTGGTATATTCTATCTTATTAAATACTGGAATAATTATAGAAATATCAAACTGATATTTCACTTCTATATTATTATTATCTATATAATTTAAGTCATCAATTACCAATATAGTATCTTGAAGATTATCTATATCAAAAGGAGTTTGAATTATGGATTCACTGATTTCTTCGTTATTGTTAGAATTATTGTTAGAATTATTAATAATATTATTTTCGTATGAAGTATTACTTAATTTTAATATCTCAATTTCCTTTAATTTGTTATTAATTTTGATATAAAGGTCAAATAAATCATTATTTTCTGGATTAATAGTTAAAGCATTATTTATTGCCTCAAATGCCTTTAGATAATTACCCTGACTATACAAATATAATGCATCTCTATAAAATTGAGACTCAATATTATCTACATTATTAGTATTTTTAAGATTATAATTTTTGATTTCCGTAGTTGTCAAATCATTTGAAAACATATTGACATTTGAATATTTTTCTGCTTTCGCTAACTCTGTTAAAATTAAATTTTCTAATATATTTAGCATACTAAAAGTAAATCTTAGAGTAGAAGTAAGAGAAGCTTTTTTTAGATTATTAATTTCATTGATTAGCTCTTCGGTACTTAAGTCTCCAATTGTGTTTTGTTCACTTGTTCTTTTATTTTCTGTCAATATATTACAAATTAATAATTCCTCAATGATTAATAATATAGAATATATATCAATATGTTTCCGGTTGATTGAATAAGAAGAATATTCAGAATTTAGTCCAGGTGGTGTATAAGAATTTTCATCTCGTAGTTTTGACCAACCAAAATCAATTAATTTTGTGTTCCCTTCAAAAATAATAATATTTTCTGGATTGATTTCTCTATGTTCTATATTATTATTATTTAATATTTTTGCTATTTGTATTAATTGGTAAGTAATTTTGAACTTTTCTAATAAATCAATTTCGTCATTCAACAACATAGTTTTTAGCTCACTTCCATCGAAGAACTCCATTTCAAATGCTGAAGAATTTGAATGTGAAATATAGTTTTGACTTTTGGAAAATATTCAGAATTCAAAGTTGATAAAATAGTAAATTCTTTATGAGTTAAGTTGTAGTTGGCTTGCTTAGTTATTACAAAATCATTATCATTAAAACTATTTAAATATACTCTACTGATATAAAATCTACCCGTAGAAGAATCTACAACTCTACTATTAAGGACATAATCTGGTGAATAAAGGTATTCGAAAGACACTGAGTTTATTAGTTTATTATAATCTATATTAATGTATTTTTTTGATTTTAGTATTGAGTTCAAAAAAGCTATATTAGACAAATTATATTTTTCTAATTCGTAATTATTATAGATGGAAATAGTTTTGAGTAAATTACTTATTGCTTTATCTGAAGCACCCAAAATATAAACAGTTTTGAATATTAAATAAAATACAAAATCAATAACACTTGGAATTTTCAGAAATGAAACTAATTTTGTACAAGTAAATAAATCTCTAACTAAATTCTCTGGAAACAAATCAGAAGTAGAATTATAAGCTATTATTTTAATTTGTTTTTCATTAAGCAGATATATGGCTTCTATATATACATCATTACGAACCAATACCTTAGTTAAAGAATTGTTTAGATAAGATAATTTTTCACCAAGAGTATAAAAAGAATTTTCTTCTAATAATATTTCAATTGTTTGATTACAAAGTGCATCTTTATTTTCTAATATTAATTCCCAATTAGAGAGCACAACATAATTTGTCATTTGCTTAGCTATTAAATTACTTTTTGATAAATCATTCAAAAGCAATTGCGGCAATATTACATTTTGGTTACTTGTAACAGTTTGGATAAAGTTCAGCTCTTTTCCAACTTGTTTATTATCAAACTCATTATCAATTTGATTGTCACTTAAATAATTATCATTAAGTAAATCTAAAAACATTGTCTTGAACGAATTATATGAACTATTACCATTAGTGAAATTTTTATTATTTAAGTTATTTCTATAATCAAAAAACTTTTTCTTTGTGATGATTGTTTTATATGCTATGTATACAGTTCTTGTATTTTTTGTATTACCAATTACTTCGAATGATGAAAAGTGTTTAGTCAGTGCATTTTCAAAATTTGTTCTATTATATTCCTCAGAAATTACTTCAGGATTATATTCAATATGTTTAAAGAATTCTATTGCTTCATCTTCTTTTTCTATCCATTCAATTAATAAAACTTCATTAGTCAGTGAAGCTAACTTTTCAATTGCCAAATCCAAACTACCGTAATCAGAAGTACAAGAATATATCCAATGAATTAAAGCAAAAGCAACTACTAAATCAGCAGGAATATCATAATTCATTAAATTTGTGTCAATTATATCTACACCTTCAAAATCCAAATAATTATTTGCTTTGTTTACATTATTTATATAATTTTTGTCAATTTCGATACCAATCGCAGACTTAGCACCCAATAATCTTGAATAATAACAAAAGAATGCAGAATTACAACCTAAGTCTAAAACGGATTTCTCAGAAACCCATAATGGATTAAAATTATTTTCAAATAAATCTTTTTTGTTCTGTAGCCCTTTATCTTCCTTACTTACTCTAATATCATATTTACTTAATTCAAACTTTTGATATCCACCAAATTGAACGTAGTTATTATGAATTTGCAATTCTGGATTTTGGGCATATTTATTTGGTTCTGTATATAATTGCATATCTTTATTTTATTTTACTTTACTATGTGTCTTTTTGTTATTCTAATTTATTATTATTCTAATCACACTAAACTGATTTTTCATTAAATTATAATTTACACAAGTTGATTACGTCAAAAAATATGCCAAAATATTTAAACTCTTTTTAATTTTATTTCTTACTTTTTTTATTCTATTTTTAATATAAATATATTTATAAATGTCAAGAACAATCGCAGCATTAGCAACACCTTACGGCATATCTGGCTTGTCGGTAATCAGGATTTCAGGAGATGAAACTTTCGAATTAATGGACAAAGTGTTTGTCGGTAAAAAGAAAATATGTGAAAGTAAAAGTCATACAATTCTATATGGCAAAATTATTAATAACTTCACAAACCAAACTTTGGATACTGTTACAATTTCTATTTTTAAATGTCCAAATTCTTATACCGGAGAAAATACAATAGAGATTGGTTGCCACGGTAGTGTTGTATTAGTCAGAGAAATTTTGGATTTACTTTATAAAAATGGAATAGTACCAGCTGCAGCAGGCGAATTTACAAAAAGAGCATTTATTAATGGCAAGCTTGATTTATTGCAAGTAGAAGCTGTGGCAGATTTGATACATAGTATTTCAACTCCTTCTGCTCAGACTTCGGTCAGGCAGTTGGAAGGTAATTTTACAAAAAGGTTAATCGAATTTAGAAAGAACTTAATCGACATTGCGAGTTTATTAGAATTAGAATTGGACTTTTCAGATGAGGATATTGAGTTAATTGATAGAGAAGTTGTAAAAGATAGACTTATCAAAGCTAAAAACTTTTGCAATGAATTAATTGACCATAAAAAAAAGTCAGAAATACTAAAATCCGGATATTATGTTTCGATTGTAGGCTACCCTAATTCTGGCAAATCTACTTTATTTAATACTATCCTAAAAAAAGATAGAGCATTGGTAAGTGAAATCGAAGGGACAACAAGGGATTATTTAGAAGAGTATATTTATATAAATGAAATTGCCATTAAACTATTTGATACAGCTGGTTTGAGAGATACCGAAGATACCATTGAGATAATGGGAATTAAATTAGTTGATAGTATAATACAACAATCTAATATATTATTTTTATTGAATGATATTACAAAAGGTGAAGGATTTTCTAATGCTTTATTGAATGAATTAAACAATAAATATCCTAATATCAAAATTTATATTATCCAAAATAAAATTGATGAGATAAATGAGATAAATGAGATAGATAAGGTAAGTGGGTTAGATGAGGGTACTGATTCTGAAGGTAATAATGAGAGTAATATTTATATTTCTGCGAAACAAAATGTTGGTATAGAACAACTAAAGAATATAATTTACCAAAATGCAATAAATAGTATTGACAGTTATTCAGATGTGTTAATTAATCAAAGACATTATGATTTATTGAAATTAACAATAGAAAATTTAGAAAGAGCTTTGGAATCTGTGGAAATTTATATCGAGAATGAAATTATTGCAATTGATATTCGTAATGCTTATACAACTATTGGCGAAATCACAGGCGAAAATTATAATGAAGAAGTTATAAATAATATTTTTGGTTCTTTCTGTATTGGAAAATAATAAGTAGTATTTCATAGGAAGTATTTCGAAAGTAGTATTTCATAAGAATCTAACAAGTAAAATTTATTTAACTTTAAACCTAAAACAATTTATGGATTTAAGTCTTTCCCCTATATCAGTTATAATTTTTATTCTAACAATTGGATTGAGTGTATATACTCTGAATTATAATCATAGTTTATATGAGAAGTTTGTATTACACCCCTATTCTTTGATAAGAAATAAATCTTGGTATCAAATAATCACATCTGGATTTATTCATGCTGATTATTTCCATTTGGGATTTAATATGCTAACATTTTACTTTTTTGCTTTTAGATTAGAAAGTATTGTTGGCAGTTTTGCCTTTTTTGCGATTTATATTGTTAGTATGATAGTAGCAGATTTGCCAACGATTTATAAGAACAAAGATAATTATAATTATAGTTCTGTTGGTGCCTCTGGTGCAATTGCCGGAATTCTATTTAGTTTCATTATATTTTCACCACAAACAAAACTGAGTTTGATGTTATTGCCAATTGGCATACCATCACCAATTTTTGCAATTTTGTATTTAGTTTATTGTCATTTTGCTGATAGACATGGCAGAGATAATATTAATCATTCAGCACATTTATATGGTGCATTAGCAGGATTTTTGATAACTATTTTTATATTCCCCGATGCTTTTATGGGATTTTTAAAACAATTGCCATATATTTTTAGTAGTTATTAGAATATAATTTATAAATAATTCATTTATAAATAATTCATTTATAAATTTGTACATTATCTTTAAAAATATTATTAAATTATGACAATTGGAATTATTGGATATGGACAAGTAAGCCAGGCATTGATTAATCAACAATTCGTTCTTGATAATTTGAAATATATTGTTATCAGAAATGAAACAGATAGAATAAATTTTACTAACTTGGTAAAACAAAATAATTATAATATTGCTATTTATTCTGAAGTAAACCAAATTATTAATTTCACAGAGTTGAATCTAATTTTAGTAAATGACAGCAATATTATTAATGTTGTTGATCAATTAGTTGATTGCTATGCACATAATAACGAACCAAAAACAACAACTTCAATTATCAATTCTACTAATTCTAATTCTCCTAATATTAAACCTATTTTTGCACACTTTTCTGGGGTATTAAATTTAGTTGTTTTAAAAAAACTACAAGAAAATAGATATAAAATTGCAAAATTACATCCATTCCAAACTTTTGCAATTATAAACAAAAATATAGATAATGATAATAATATAAATGTATTCAAAGATGTAGCTTTTTTATGTGAATTTGATATTGATGTTCAAAGTAGTAATTCTTATGAATCAAGAGAATTAGAGAATATATTAAGACAATTTATTGAAAGTTTGGATGCTAAATTCTTTAATAAAAATGAACTACAAAACTTCGACGAAAAACTATATCACATAATTGCCGTATTGTCTTCAAATTATTTAACTACATACTTAAAGTTAATAATTGATTTGGCTGAAAATTCTGGACTCAATAAAGACTTTTTGTTACCCATTATCAATACCACAATTAAAAATATATTTGAAAAGGAACGTTCTGATGATAATTATAACAATCATAATTACCCATTATCTGGACCTATTGCAAGATTAGATTTTATAACAATTGAAAAGCACCTACAAATATTGAAAGATAAAAATATAAATTTTGGAAATGAATTAGAATTAAAAGAAAATGATTTATTAGAGTTTTATACATTTTTTGGTAAAATCACAACTCAACTTGCTTTAAAAAACGGTATATTTGAAGTTGGTGATTTTGATAAACTGAAAAAAATATTTGAGAAGTAAACAGGAAGTGATTAGATGAGTTTAATTCAAGCCATAATTTTGGGATTGATACAAGGGCTGACAGAATTTATTCCTATTAGTAGTACAGCGCATTTGACGCTTGCTGGTAAATTTATGGGATTAATTGACCCGAATAATCCAGAAAAATGGACTGCTTTTATGGCGATTATACAATTAGGTACTATTGTAGCCGTTCTTTTTTATTTTAGAAAAGATATTTGGGATATAAGTAGGGATTTTTTAGATGATAATATAAGAAATCGTAAATCTTATAAGGAACAATCATTAAATTCTAAATTAGGTTGGTATGTGATTTTGGGGAGTGTTCCAATTGTAGCCATTGGATTATTAATCAAAAAAGTAATCGAAGGTAACATAACAAAAGACCCTTTGGTAATTGCAATTTCAATGATAAGCTTAGCAATAATTTTATTTTTTGCAGAGAAAGTTGGTAAATTTCAAAAATCAGAAAGTGATATAACTTTAAAAGATGCAATAATAATTGGTATTTCTCAATGTTTTGCATTATTCCCTGGTGCTTCGAGGTCGGGGACAACAATCACTGCTGGTATTTTCCTTGGACTTAAGCGAGACACAGCAGCCAAATTTTCATTTTTGCTTAGTATTCCTGCTATAATGGGAAGCGGATTATTGGAGTTTTTTAGTGCAATAAAATATCTAAATGGAGATGAATTTATTACTTTATTTGTTGCTACGGTTATCTCTGGAGTATCTGGATATATGTCAATTGCATTTTTATTAAAATATCTTAAATCAAATTCTACAATTTTATTTGTAAATTATCGTATAATCGTAGGAATTATATTACTATTTTTAATTTTTTTCAAATTAATTTAACAGGATGAATTTATGTACAAAGTATTCACGTTATGTATATTAGCAATTACTTTATTTTTTTCGAATGATTTAGTTGCAGCTGGTAAAACTGACGGTTTGGTAGCTAATATCAAAACTGCAAGAGGTCAAATTTCGATTAAACTAAATGGCACCCAAACTCCACTAACTTGTGCAAGTTTTGTGAATTTGGCTAATAGAGGATTTTACGATGGACTCAAATTCCATAGAGTAATAGCAAACTTTATGATACAAGGTGGAGATCCATTAGGTACTGGTGGCGGAGACCCAGGGTATAAATTTGAAGATGAGTTTTCTCCAGATTTAAAGCATACTGGACCTGGCATTTTATCAATGGCAAACTCAGGACCAAACACAAATGGCTCTCAATTCTTTATTACACACGTAAAAACAGGTCATTTGGATAACAAACATTCAGTTTTTGGTAGTGTGATCTCAGGTCAAGATGTTGTAAATTCAATCAAACAAGATGATATAATAAATTCAATAACAATTGAAGGAAATATACCAGCTGAAATGAAAAAAGTACAAAACAGAGTTGATGAATGGAATAAAATTTTAGATGGTAAATTCCCAAAATTAAAACCAGCAAAGAAATTCTAATCAAAAAGTAAAAAATAAAAATAAAGTATAAATGAAGAAAATAATCTTATTAATTTTAGCAATTGCATTTATAAGTAGTTCATGTTCAACAATAACAGGTAATAAAAAATTGACAGCAAATATAAAAACAAGTCGTGGTGAAATAGTATTGGAGTTATATGGTGCGGAAACTCCTCTAACTTGTGCAAGTTTCGTAAATTTAGCTAATAGAGGCTATTATGATGGACTAAAATTCCATAGAGTAATAGAAAACTTTATGGTACAAGGTGGAGACCCAACTGGAACTGGTAGTGGAGGTCCTGGATATAAGTTTGAGGATGAAGTTGTATCAACATTAAAACATAGTGAACCTGGTATCTTCTCAATGGCAAATGCAGGTCCCAAAACTAACGGCTCACAGTTCTTTATAACTCATATAAAAACTGATTGGTTGGACGGTAAACACACTGTATTTGGCAAAGTAACAACTGGGTTAGATATTGTAAATTCAATTCAACAAGGCGATATTATAAACTCAATAACTATTTCTGGCGATATTCCAGAAGAAATGAAAAAAATACAAAATAGAGTTGATGAATGGAATAAAATTTTAGATGAAAAATTCCCTAAATTAAAAGAAGCGGAAAATTTATAATTTCAAGTTATAATTAGAGTTTAAATCTATAATATAAATAAATTACTGAAAATGGATAAGTTTTACTTATCCATTTTTTTTGTTATTAAATGGAAAATGAATAATGAAATTAAGCTAACTATACCCAAAATTATAAATGGATAAATAAATTGAAATGGTGATAATTCTATCCATAATTTATTAGTAGTTTCTAAATTAATATTAAAATTAATGTCTGAATTAATATTATTTAATATTAGGTTGCTTTTGCCTTTAATTTGACTAATGATAGAAGATTTTTCGGCTATGGACTCAAAATAGTAAGCCCCAAATATTGATGCAAAAACATATCCAATTGTAGATGACAAATTTAGAAATCCAAAATATTGAGCTTCCTGACCAGCTTTCTTGTTTTTATCTGCCCAATCCAATAAAAACGTATTACATAACATTTCGCCAATCGAATAAATGATTATTCCAAAAAATAAATACATTCCCTTATTGAATAAAAAGCTTAGACCAATACCAACGACTACTAAAAATAAACCTAATATTAATGAAGGTAATATCTTTAGATTGAATTTATTGAACAATAGAATAGACGGGAAAATCAATAAAATTATTACGCCCGTATTGATATTATAAAACCACTCGTAACTAATCTGTGAGCCAAGATTTGTAGTAATTTGATATACATTACTAATTCCTAAATAATTTATTAAATCAGTCGTATCAATCCAATCATAAATATAATTTGGTAGATATTCATAAAATAGTAGATAAATAATATTAAATGAACTCATCAGTAATATTGGAATAATAAACTTTTTATCTCCAAATACATTAATTACGCCTGCGAATGAGACTTTATTATTTTGATTAATTACTTCTATATTTTTATCAATTTTTTCTTCGTTAACCTTTTCTTTATCAATTTTATTGTTAATTAAATTTAAACTTAATATTATATTGACCAAAATCAACAAAACACAACCTATAAAAACAAACTGCCAACCAAGATTTTTGAGATAAAAAGCGAGTGGAGTGCCAACAAAAAATATACTTAGATTAATGATAAAAATATAAAATGCCCAGTTGAGTGATGTGTTTTTTGAAGTGGTATTGTGGGTGAATTTACCAAAAATATTAATCTCGCTAAATGATTTAAGGGTTGTTATTCTGAATAGTCCACTTCCAATACTAAAAATAAATATTGAGAACCAAATCAAGTATATATCATTGGAAATACTTAATACTAAGTATGAAAACAAAATTAAACTCAAAAATATTAGTAGTGATTTTTTTTGTCCTAATTTATCAATTACAAAGGCAAAGAATATTGGCGTAAGATTCTGAAATATAGCCCACATTGCGTACAAATAACCTTTGTTTGTTTGACTCCATTCTAATCCCCCTACTACTCCTTTTTGTGACAAATAAATCGGGAATTGTAATATTAATACCCACCAAGCAAGCCTTTCTAATATAATTATTGAAATTATCAAAAGCTTTTGGTTTATAAATTTTGGTATTAAAGCAAAAAATGGTCTATTGATTGAATTAGAGTTTTCGGTAATAGGATTGATGTTTGACAAAGTTTTTAGTATTATGTATTAAGTGTTTTGTATTATGTATTTGAGATTAATAAAAAAATAAAAATCTAACAAATAAAATCATTAATATCAAAAATACTATTTTCTTTTATCAAATTCAATATTTTTTTAGGGAAATTGGTAACAATTGCATTTATATTAAAATGTTTGATTTTTTGCAATTGTTCTAAATTATCAGCTGAATATATGCCGAGAGATAAATTATTAGTTTTGGCATCTTTTGCAATTTCTTCGTTGATTTCTTCGATAGAACAAATAAATACATTATACTTTATTTTTTGTAAATAATCCGATGGCAAAAGATTTTTGTATGGATTTTTAATTACTGCAATTTTTGCATTTGAATCAATTTCACTTAATTTTATTAATAATTCAATATCAAAAGATGCGAAAATAGTTTGTTCGATAAAGTCGTTATTTTTTACTACTTGGTAAATCAATTCTACATTTTGTTTGTCAAATTCAGTGAAGTTACTTTTAATTTCAATTATAATAAATGCTTTATTATTTACTAAATTTATTACTTCTTCTAATTTAGGCACTGAGTATTTCTGGAAATTAGATTTTTTTTCAATAATCTCAGGAGAATTAATTTCATTTGAACTATTGGATTTGACATCTAAATAAATTTTGCTATCTATTTCTCTATTTTCGCTTTTTTCAAAATAAACATCTTGTAATTGTGAAAAAGTTAATTCTTCAATTTTATAAGAAACATTAGAGTTTATATCAATGATTTCATTATTGTGAATTGCAACAATATGTTTGTCTTTTGTAATTTGCACATCAACTTCAATCATTTTGGCGCCGGAATTTATAGCATCTTCAAATGCTTCCAAAGTATTTTCTACATAAGTTTCTGATGAACCCCTATGTGCCACTATAAATTTTTTCTTTAACTTTTCGAACGTATTTAGATTTTCTAAAATCATTAATTTATCAACTTTATTATTTTTAATTTTAAAATTCACACCACAAAAGACAAGCCATAAACTATATAATTCGAACTAATATAATTTATTGAATAAAAGTATATTAATATATTGCAAGAAACAAATAATTAAATAATAATATAACAGATATTTAGTAAATTGTAAAATATTAATTGTAATATTACACAAATAATATTATTTATTATTACAAATCTTATTTTTTTATTAAATTAGTTAATTATGTATTCCAAACTTTTTTCAGCTTCGGTTTTTGGTATTAACGCCTTTACTATAGAAATAGAAACGCACATGGATAATGCACTTCCATCTATTACAGTAGTCGGTCTGCCAGATGCTGCGGTAAAAGAATCGAGAGAAAGAGTTACCGCTGCTATCAAAAATTCAGGATTTCCTTTTCCAAATAAAAAAATCACAATAAATTTAGCACCTGCAGACATAAGAAAAGAAGGTAGTGGATTTGATTTACCTATTGCATTGGGTATATTAACTGCAATGGGAATTGTGAGTGCAGAAAGCTTGAATAATGTATTAACTATTGGCGAACTATCATTGGAAGGAAGTTTGAGACCTGTTAATGGACTGTTGCCAATTTCAATTGAAGTTAAGAAAAGAGGATTTACAAAAATAATATTACCAAGTATAAATGCAAAAGAAGCCGCATTAGTTGGAGATATAGAGATAATTCCTGCCAATAATCTAAAAGAAGTTGTGGATTATCTTAACGGAGATCTCAAAATCGAAAAAACCGTAATTGATATAAAGCGTTTATTTGAAGAAGGTTATGAAAAGTCAAATGTTGATTTATCTGATGTAAAAGGGCAAGAAAATGTAAAAAGAGCTATGGAAATAGCGGCAGCCGGTGGGCATAATTTACTTATGATCGGACCACCTGGGAGTGGAAAGACCATGCTTGCAAAACGTATTCCGACCATTTTACCAAGTTTGGACTTAAATGAGTCGCTGGAAACTACAAAAATACATAGTATTTCTGGGCTACTTGCAAAAGGAGATGCACTTGTTACAAACCGACCATTTCGTTCACCACATCACACTATTTCAGATGCTGCATTAGTTGGCGGTGGTATGAATAAAATTCGCCCAGGGGAAATTTCGCTATCGCATCACGGAGTATTATTTTTAGATGAATTGCCAGAATTTGCCCGAAATGTATTAGAAGTATTAAGACAGCCACTTGAAGAGAAAAAAATAACAATTTCACGGACTAAGATGACAATGGAGTTTCCAGCGAATTTTATGTTGGTATGCTCAATGAACCCTTGTCCTTGTGGAAATTTTGGCGACCCAACAAAACAGTGCACCTGCTCACAGCAACAGGTTCAAAAATATATTAGCAAGGTTTCGGGACCTTTGTTGGATAGAATAGACATTCATATCGAAGTACCTGCTGTTAATTTTAATGAATTAACTTCCAAAAAAGTATCAGAATCATCAGAAACGGTGAGACAAAGAGTAATCAAAGCAAGGGAAGTGCAGAACAAAAGATTTGTTGAGTTTGAACATATTCACAAAAATGCAGATATGGGCACAAAAGAAATTAAAAATCACTGTCAAATTACTCCAGAATCAGAGAATTTACTTAAAATGGCAATGATGAAGTTAGGATTATCAGCCAGAGCCTATGATAGAATACTGAAAGTAAGCAGAACCATAGCTGACTTATCTGGTAACGAAACAATCTTAATTGAGCACGTCAGCGAAGCAATACAATACAGAAGTTTGGACAGAGAATACTGGAAGAATTAAAGAGGAATTGGGAAAGGTAAATAATTGGTTACGGAAATTACCACGACTTTTAAGTAGTGAATAGATAAAAAGAAAGCCCACCATCTTGGCATAAGCCAAAATAAAGAAGTTAGGTTAAAACATGTCTTATCATTTAACTAATTAATTAAAACAAGTTTTTACAGTAAATGAGAAAACCACGTATCAAATATATATTTTTTTAATGCGTGGTTTATTTTGAATAATCATATTTAAATTCATTCACACTTAGATGAACTAAATAGAATTTTGAAATTTATAATGAAGTAATATTTTGAAATTTGTCAGAAGTTCGTCGATGGTTTTGAAAAATGAAATTTTAAAATCACTTCTCTTAAACCAATTAACAACATTAGATAGTGCACCCTAGAGGAGTCGAACCTCTAACCTTCTGATCCGTAGTCAGATACTCTATCCAATTGAGCTAAGGGTGCAACAAATATCTATCAGTTTACTAATATCAGTTTGGTAAAATTTACTAGAAAAGATAACTCAATTAAGCAGTTTCTAATTTTTTTACAAATTTAGCAAGTGATGATTTTTTATTTGCAACTGTATTCTTGTGAAATACACCTCTGTAAATAACTTTATCCAAAATGCTGAACGCACTTCTAAGATTTGTAGAAGCTTCTTCATAAGTTGTTGATTCTCTAACAGCTCTCAAAGCTTTTTTGACTAACTTTTTGTTAGTTCTATTGTAGTAGTTTCTTTTTTTCGTTTGTCTAATTCTTTTGATAGACGACTTGTGATGTGCCATAATTACTTAAATATATTAAAATTAAATGATTTATTACAAATTTATATTTTATAGAACTACAAAAATAAACCTTTTTTTAAAACTTTCCAAAATATTACAATAATAATTTTTTTATAGTTGATTTTATTTATATATTTATTACATTTTTGATTATTTTTACTTATTTTTTGTTATATGTTGTTAAATTTGTAATTGTATAAATTATAATATTAAAAAACATTTTTATTAATATTAATATAAACGATAATAAACTATAGATTAATTACAAATCTAAAATTAAAGAAGGCGTTCTATGTTAAAAGAATTATTAAAGCCAGACATAGAAGAATTAATAAATTTAAGACTTTGGACAGACCTCAGAGATGTATTCGAATTGTGGCCGCCACCAGAAATTGCAGAATTTTTGTTGGACATCAAAAAATACGAACGAGTTTTGTTGTTTAGAGCATTGGGAAGAGAATTATCTTCTGATGTGTTTTCTTATTTGGAATATGAGCAGAGAGACGAGTTACTAAAAGAATTAACTGACCAAGAAACAAGAGAAATCTTAGAAGATTTAAGTCCAGATGATAGAACATCACTTTTGGAGGAATTGCCTGCCAAAGTAACACTAAGACTTCTAAATTTACTTAGTAATGAAGATTTAAAAGAAGCAAGGTACTTACTTGGTTATCCAGAGGATAGTGTCGGAAGGAGAATGACACCTGATTTTGTGGCGATAAAAGAAGATTGGACTATCAAACAAGCTTTGGAACACATAAGAAAATTTGGTATTGACTCAGAGACAATTTATAGAATATATATAGTTGATAATGGTGGAAAATTAATAGATGATATTTTATTGCGTAATATTATTCTTTGTGATGAAAATGACAATGTAGCAAAATTAATGGACTTTAATGTTGTGGCTCTTTCTGCATTTGATGACCAAGAGAAAGCTGTAAATGTGATGGAAAAATATGATCTGAGTGCTTTGCCGGTAGTTGATTCCAAAGGATTATTAGTTGGTATCATAACTTTTGATGATGTTTTTGATATTTATAAAGAAGAGTCAACAGAAGATATCCATAAATTAGGTGGTGTAAATCCGGTTTATCAATCTTACGTAAGTTCATCAGCATTAAAATTATATACCAAAAGAATTCCTTGGCTTTTAGGTTTATTGTGTGCAAGTTTTGTATCTGCAACTCTAATAAAACATTATGACCCAGTAAATCAAGCATTTTTGATATTAGCTTCATTTATTCCGATGTTAATTGGTAGTGCTGGTAATACAGGAACTCAATCTTCAACATTAATAATTAGAGCTTTATCGACAAATGATTTAGATAGTGATGATTGGCTTTTGGTAGTTAAAAAAGAATTCTTTTTGGGTAGTTTATTGGCTGCAACACTTTCGAGTATAGTGTTTTTGGGGGGAATGATTTTGGGTGACGATTCGTTTGTCATTGCAAAAGTAGTTGCAATTTCTATGTTTGCTATGATTATTTGGGCAAATCTTCTAGGTAGTTTGTTACCAATTTTTCTTGCAAAGTTAAAATTAGACCCAGCGGTGATATCAAATCCATTGATTTCTACGATATTAGATTCGACTGGAATTATAATTTATTATAATGTTGCTGTTAGTATATTAAATATAAATTTTTAAGCTTTTTTAATATTAATTATTTGACTTTGTCTTTTATTTTTATAATTATTTAGAAAATTCAATACTTAATTATATTTTTGTAAATTAAATTATTGCTTTTTAATTGCTTACTATTTTAATCTTTAACTTTTTAAATAATTAATACGGTTCTTAATTTTAAAATTTTATACTTTTTCAATTATTATTATTATTCAAAATGTATTCTGAAATCAAAACATTATCTGAACATATACAAAGAGTGCAAGAATTTTGTGAAAATTTATTTACAGAAGATAATTCTGTAGAGGATTTAAGTTTTTATAATGATAAACAATATAACTATAATGAAATTATAAAAAATAATGATTTACCTAAATTCATACGAAAAAATTTAAAATATTTATTCAAATTAAAGATTGAATCTGATATAGATTCATTAAAACAAAAAGAGTATTATAATTTTGAAGATGAAGACTCGATTGAGCTATTTTCTTCTCTAAATACGTTTTTTTTGGAAAGAAGTTTTTTGAAGTCAACTCAATTGAAAAAAATTATATCCAAAATTATAAATTTGCATTTTAATTTTTTGTTAAGACCCAGATTTACTTTGTTGGCTATATTTCGAAATGAAGAGAATTTGGTAATAAAAGTAGTTAATAATAAGTTAGCAAATTTCTTTGAATATGGCGAATTGATTGAAGGAGTAAAGTTGGAGTTATTGAATATATCATTTGATTCGGAAACAATTTCCAAAACTCAATTTAAAAATTTGATTAAAGAGATTGATGAAAAGTTGATTTTGGAGATGAACGCCAAAGAATTTTTGGATTTAGTTGTTCCGATTTTTGATCTATTTAATATAATTGATGAAAATACTAACGAAAACTTAGTACCGACAGAAGCTTTGATGCTGTTCTTTGATGACAAAAATCTGACTCCTATTGTAGAATTATTAGAAAACAAATATAATCAAGAACAATTAATTTATATAGATAAAACAACATTATTATCTTTATTGATTGAGATAATTGATTCAATTTCTGTAAATAATGACTTTAGTTTAGATGATGATTTTAGTGGATATGAGATTGGAGAAACAAACAAAATTGATAATATGGAAAAAGAAAGTAATAATAAAATTGATATAGAAGAAATATCTGAACAAGATTTTGAAACTGAAGTTTTTGAACTTGATACTGATATTAATTCAAAAGTGAATGTAAGTTCTGATTTTGATGCTGAAGTTGATACAGACTTTGTTGAACTTGATACTGAAATTAATTCTGATATTAATTCAAAAGTAAATGTAAGTTCTGATTTTGATGCTGAAGTTGATACAGACTTTGTTGAACTTGATACTGAAATTAATTCTGATATCAATTCAAAAGTGAATGTAAGTTCTGATTTTAATAGTGAAGTTGATACAGACTTTGTTGAACTTGATACTGAAATTAATTCTGATATTAATTCAAAAGTGAATGTGAGTTCTGATTTTGATGCTGAAGTTGATACAGACTTTGTTGAACTTGATACTGAAATCAATTCTGATATTAATTCAAAAGTAAATGTAAGTTCTGATTTTAATGAACTTGATGCCAAAGAAAATGTAGGAATATCAAATGAAGATATAGATTTAGATATTGAAAAGAGTGAAGATGAAAATATAAATTTTGACAATTTAGAAGACTTACTTAATTTGGAACATAAAGACTATAATAATATAGATTTTAGTAATCTTGGTGAAAGTCTTTTGGATATTGAATCTCTGGAAAAGAATAATTCTGATTTAGAAATTGATGGAGTTGATAGTTTGGAAGATTTGGATAAGATAATTTAGGTTAATTTAAGTTAATTTTAACAAATCAAATTAATAAAGGTACTTTTTGTATTACTAAAAAAAGTTTGTAGTAATAAAAAATCATTTTGTAGAAGGTAAAATTTTTTAATGAAATTTATAGATATAGCTAATGTAGAAATTAAATCTGGCGATGGTGGACGTGGACACGTAAGTTTTAGAAGAGAAAAGTTCGCACCAAAAGGTGGTCCAGATGGTGGTACAGGTGGTAAAGGCGGAGATGTTATTTTCGTTGCAGATCATCAATTAAATACACTTTTGGACTTTAAGTACAAAAGAGAGTATTATGCAGAGGACGGAATTGCAGGCTCATTTAATAAAAAGTTTGGTAAAGATGGCAAAAGTGCCACAATCAGAGTCCCGGTTGGTACAATTATTAAAGACTCAGAAACTGACGAGATTATAGCTGATTTGGAAGTCAAAGGTCAAAAAGTAATATTACTAAAAGGTGGTAAAGGTGGTAGAGGTAATGCAGAATTTGCAACATCTACAAATCAAGCTCCAAGATATTCACAACCTGGAATTCCAGGTCAATTATTAAATGTAGTTTTAGAATTAAAACTATTAGCAGAAGTTGGGTTAGTTGGTTATCCAAATGTTGGGAAATCTACTTTGATTTCTGTTATGTCGGAGGCGAAGCCCAAAATAGCTGACTATCCATTTACAACCTTAGTTCCTAACTTGGGTATAGTAAAAGTTGGAGATTACAAATCATTTACTATGGCTGATATTCCTGGATTAATCGAAGGGGCAAGCGATGGAAAAGGACTTGGACATCAATTTTTGAGACACGTAGAGAGAACAAAAGTTTTGGTATTTTTGTTAGATGTTAATAGTGAAAATATCAAAAAAGATTATAAAGTTTTGAACAAAGAACTGAAAAAATATAATCCTGATATGGTTCACAAAAAAAGAATTATTTGTATCAGTAAATGTGATACCATCGACCCAAAAACAATGAAAAAGTTAGAGAAGATTGTAGAGAAAAAATCAATTGAAAAAGACGCAGATCACTTAATAATTTCTTCTGTTATGAAGTTAAACATCGAAAAATTAAAGTATATGCTGTGGGATATAATTACAAAAGAAAAAGAATTGTTAGAGAATTAAATAACAAAATCTAATCTATTGTAAAATCAGACAAATAATTAAGTAACTAATTCTAAAGATTGTTGTTTATTAGATTGTAAATAAAATAAAATTATAGCAAAGGAAAATTAAATGGATTATTTGTTGACCGAAGAGCAATTAATGCTTAGAGATATGGTTCGTAAATTCGCAAAGGAAAAAATTGACCCTATTTCAAATGAAGTAGATAAAAATCACATGTTCCCAGCAGAGGTTATCAAAGAAGCTGCTGAAATGGGATTAATGGGTGTTGCATATCCTGATAAATATGGTGGTGCTGGAATGGACTTTGTCTCTTATATGCTTACGGTCGAAGAGGTATCACGTTATTGTGCATCTACTGGTGTAATAATCTCGGCTCACTCTTCATTGGTTTGCGACCCCATATTTAGATTTGGTACTGAAGAACAAAGAATGAAATACTTACCAGATTTACTAAGTGGCAAAAAAATAGGCAGCTTTTCGCTAACCGAAACGAGTGCCGGTTCTGATTCTGGAGCCACTAAAACTACTGCTGTTTTAGATGGAGACGAATGGATACTAAATGGTTCTAAGATTTTTGCTACAAATGGCAAAGAAGCGGATATATTTGTTTTGTTGGCATCAACTGAACCAGAATTAAAAACAAAAGGGGTTACTGGATTTATTGTTGAAGCAGGTACACCAGGGTACAAAATTGGTAAAATCGAACAAAAATTAGGTATTAGAGGTTCATCAACTGCAGAGATTATTCTTGATAACGTAAGAGTGCCAAAAGAAAATATGTTAGGCGAACACAACAAAGGGTTTAAAATGGCTATGGTAACCCTTGATGGCGGTAGAATAGGAATTGCATCACAAGCATTGGGTATTGCAAGAGCGGCTATTGAAGACGCCATTAAATACTCAAAAGAAAGATTTCAATTTAACCAACCAATTTCTAATTTTCAAGCAATTCAATGGATGATTGCTGATATGTGGGTTAGATATGAAGCTTCGTTTTTGTTGACTTGGAGAGCTTCCAAAATGAAAGATGCTGGAATGAATTACTCTCGAGAGGCTGCTATGGCAAAATTAGATGCTTCTGAAACTGCGATGTTCTGTGCGAACAAATCTATCCAAATACACGGCGGATATGGATACACAGAAGATTTCAGAGCTGAAAGATATTACAGAGATGCCAAAATATGTGAAATTTATGAAGGTACAAGCGAAATTCAAAGATTAATTATTTCAAAAAGTTTATTATCAAATTAATAAAAAATAGTTAAAGTTTAACTGTTTAATAATTTTACTTATTTATTACAAAAAATGCTAACTTGCGATACAAATATATCTAGAGTTAGTATTTTTTATTTTTAAACCTATCTATTTTCAATTATTGATTTTCAATTGTCCATTATCGACTAAAATTATAAATTAACCGTTAAATTAACTATTATCTCTTAAATTTCTAATCAACTCCCTAACCTCTTGCAAATATATTGTGTATGGGTATCTGTTCAATATTATTTTTAGAGTTTCTACTGCTTCATTTTTTTGATTTAAGCTAATTTGTATTTTTGCCTTTAATAATAAAGCAGTATCATTATTAGTTGAATAAATATTTCTCTTTTCGACTTTATCCAAAAACCCAATAGCTTCCACTAATTTATTTTGATTAGTTTTGATTTTGGCAATTTCGATTAACGACAATTCCGCTATATCTTTTTCGGTTTCATCTTCGTTTATTTTCAGAAAAAGTTCGACTGCTTCATCGTATTTATTTTGAATTTGTAACAGCTCTGCTTTTGCAAATGTAACGAGGTCTGTTGGGAATTTTTCATTTTTTTGAATCAAAAAACTATTTTCCAGAGCATCATTTGAAATGTTTTTGTCAGTTGAGTTTGACAACTGCTTAAAAATAGAATCTGCTTTTGGTATTTCTCCCTTATAGAAAAGCAAATTCGCTCTTTTAAACATTGCCAAATCCATAGTCTCTTGGTCTAATCGACTTGATTTGAACAATGAATTTATTTGAAGTTCGGCACCATTCAAATCGCCTTTGTAGATAAACAGGTCAGCTAATTCTAAGTATGCCTTGCCTACCCCACCAGTTTTGGCGTAGGTTTTAATTATGTTTTCATATTCATTTTGTGCCAAGTCATATCTTTTCGTAATCTTATAGATATTAGCAATATTGAATTTGGCTTCTACTGAATTATTACTATTTGGTATTTCTTTCAAAAAATCTAAATAATCATTGATTATTTTATCAAAACTACTCTTTACTTCTACTTTCTCAAAATTCTCGAAGTTATCACTTTTGTATTTATTGAATAATACTTTTTCTTTGGTCAAAATATAACCGAATAAGGCATTTTGATAATTTGGTAATTTTTTTCCCAAATCCAATACATATTCATAAGATTTAAGTGCGAGAGTAAAGTTAGTATCAATTCTTGATTCATCGGCTAATTGCAAAAGCATTCGACCTTGGGTATTTCTGATTTTATCTAACTTAATATATACATCGAAAACATCTTTGGAATTTATAGACTTTAAATACCAAGCATATAAATCTTGAACATATACATTTTTTTCGTTTTTGTTGGATAAGCTTTCAAGATAATCAGTAAAAATCATTTTACTTTTTTCGGTAATTGGAAATGAAGAAATTCTACCCTTGACAGAATTTAAGTTTAATCTTGAATTATTTTCAATCACAAACTGCTCGGCAGTTGTTTTTCCGTTGTTGTTATTATTACCTCTTGGTTGTTGGTTTCGGTAAATTAAATTACCAAAAACATCATCATTAATTTCTTCTTCGTTGCCATTTCTGTTATTATTATTGTAATCAAATAAATTAATTATCTCTTTGATACCATCTTCAAATAAATTACTCGATACATAAATTTTAATTATTTTTTCACCAAATAAATACGGCAAACTTAAATTCTTTCTTGAAATTATTAGAGTATTAGCACTTTTTTCTGGTAATTGAAGAGTTAACTGAATGTCTGCTATTAATTCGTAAATATATGGGTTATTTTTGTTGTCGTCTATACTTTTAGACCAAATTTCTTCTGCAATTTCTTTTTTGCCATTAAGCCAATAATATTTCGCTAAAATTGGTCTAATTTCAAAAGTTAGTTGCCCTTTATTCGAATTATTTTTTTTATCTAATAAACTCTCATAATTCTCTAATACTTCAATTGCTTTGGAGTATTTTTTTTGCAATTCGAGGACTTTTATATATTCAACGATAACAGGCGTTGACTTTTCGTTTGTATAAAGTTGGGCAATCAATTCTTCTGCTTGAAGATAATCGCCATTCTTCATATAAGTTTGTACCATCCTAAATCTACTATCATTGACAATAGTTTCCACTTCCCCATTATAATTTTTGGATGACTGGCTTTTTGCAGGATAATTAACTAAAATTATAGCAATTAATAAAATTGAAATTTTAAATGAAATATGTAAAGGAATTAAGTTGATTTTTTTCATATTATGTTATATTTCTACGATTTGTTGAATTATAAAGTTAAATTAAATTATTGAACTAATTATTGAACTAATTATTGAACTAATTATAATTTGAAACGAAATTTATTGTAATTTAGTTATCGTTAAAATAATAGATGAGTAAATATTATGAAATATTTAAAATATTATTTTTTGTTTTAACGTATATACTAATTAAAAAATGTTAAAAATTAACTTTTAATACATAAAACTTTACGTTATGAAATATATTCTAATTTTTATTTTGATTTTGTTGATTGCTGGAGTTGGGTTTTCTTTTACTTTGCCAAGTGAAATTTCCATCAGTGAAAGCACTAAAATTAAGTCTAATCCTAAAGAAATCGAAGAAAAAATTCTAGACCTCAAAGAATGGGAAAGTTGGAACGAGTGGAAAATAATTGACTCAACTCTAAATATCTCTTTTGGCGAAAAAGACTCTGGAGTTGGTGGGAGAATATATTGGGGGCATAAAGAGGCTAAAGAAAATAGTATTTTGCTCACTAATTATATTCCCAATAAATTAATTGAATTTAATTTGGTTTGGAATAGTGGTAGTGATATTTCGCCGGGAAAATATGAAATGGAATTTAATCCAAAAGATACAACTACGAGATTAACACTTACTCACATTAGAGAATTGGGCAATAATCCAATTGCTCGAATTATGGGTACGATGGCTGAAAGTATTTACAGCGAACAATTCAAAAAATCTCTAAACAAATTAAAAAGCTTAGTTGAAAAAAAATAAATAATATTTTAAGAACATATCATCAAAAGCGATATTAAACATATAAATAAAAATATAATCATAGATAAAAAGTATAAATTATTAACTGCTGTAATGTTTTATTTAATAGCGATATTTGTCACTGATTATAAAACTATATTCAGTAGAACTCCTGTTTATTATTATGCAGATAGTTTGATTTTTAATGATAATGAATTGGGACCAATTCGAGATTATTATGGCAATGTGAAGTTAATTCAGGGTGATGTCAAAATTAACTGTGATTTTGCTAAATATTACTTGAAAGAAAACAAATCTGAACTTAGTGGTAATGTAGTATTACAACAAAATGATATGAAAATGTATTCTAAATATGCCAAATACGATGGAAATACAAAGGTATCGAACGCTTGGGGTGATGTCAAAATTTTACAAAATAATACAAAACTTACAGCAAGTGAAGGAATATACTATACTGAAAATCAATATGCAGTTTTCAAAAATAAAGTTTTTGTTGAAGATGATACGCTCAAACTTTACTCCAATTCTTTGAATTATTACAAAAGTGTAAAAGATATAGAGGCTTATGGAAATGTTTTTTTGTTTGGCAAATTAGACAATGCAATACTGAATGCAGACACAGTAATTAGAAGCAAGGCTGATGGATTTACAAAGGCAAATGGTAACTCTATTTTATATAACATTGATACAAATAAAACCGACCCATATAAATTAGAATTTGATACTACAAAAATAAGCTCCGACTACATCTATGTTTTGGAAAATGATACTACTCAAATATATAATTTTATTGGGAATGTAGTAATAAATACTAATGAAATAACTGCAAAAGCTGACACGACATTTTTTGATAAGTTCAAAGGGATAATCAAACTTCTGCATAATCCAATTGTTTGGTATGGCGAAAATCAACTTTATGGCGATTCTATAATAATATACTTGAATGATAACAAATTATCCAAAATTTTATCAAACGGCAATGCTCTTACAGTGGCTATCGAAGACTCGGTTAACAAAAGTTTTGTTAATCAGTTAAGTGGCAATAATATCGAATTTTCTTTCAAAACTGTCCAAACTAAAAATACTTTAGATTATATCTTTAGTGATGGCAATGCAAAAAGTTTGTATTTTTTGGGCGAAAATCAAGGAATTGCAGATGCAAAATTAAATACCTGCAATAAAATTAAGGTGGATTTTGAAGATGGGAAGCCCGATAAAGTTTATTGGATAGATGATATTGAAGGTAATATGTATCCTTATGATTTGATAAAAAGTAATATTAAAGAATATTACTTACAAAATTTCAGGTGGAATGACAACAAACCAGTCTCTAATAAAATAAATTTTGACCTACTTAATGGAAGATAAGAATATTGTGGTATTTTTGGTAACAGGTTTTATTTGATTTAAATTAAATATAAAAATTATGAAAGTTGCATTTTTTAATACAAAGTCATACGACCGTGAATATTTCAATTTATCTAACAAAGATAATAAATGTTCGATTACTTATTTCGAAGAAACATTAAATGTACATACAGCTGAGCTTACTAAAGATTTTACAGCAATATGTGTTTTTGTAAATGATAAATTAGATAAAGATACAATTGCTAAATTAGCTAATAACGGGGTTAAGTTAATTGCTTTAAGGTGTGCAGGATTTAATAATATAGATTTAGATGCTGCTGATAAAAACAATATAAAAGTTGTAAGAGTTCCTGCATATTCCCCAGAAGCAGTTGCTGAGCACGCAGTCGCTCTAATTTTAACTCTTAATCGAAAAGTACATAAAGCATATAATAGAGTTCGAGAGGGTAATTTTTCTATTGAGAAACTAACTGGATTTAATCTGAACAAAAAAACTGTTGGTGTAATTGGTACAGGGAAAATCGGTGCTGTATTTTGCAAAATCATGTTAGGTTTTGGTTGTAAAGTTATCGCAGCTGATATTATCGAATCGACCGAACTCAAAAATAAAGGCGTTGTCTATAAATCACTTGATGATGTTATTAATGAATCCGATATAATATCTTTGCATTGTCCACTAAATGCTACTACTAATCATATAATTAATGAATTTACTATAGCTAAAATGAAAACTGGTGTTATGCTAATTAATACCAGCAGAGGTGCTCTAATTAAAACAGAAGATGTTATTGAAGCTTTGAAAATAGAAAAAATTGGTTATTTAGGCATTGATGTTTACGAACAAGAAGAAAAATTGTTTTTTAAAGATTTATCTGAAAACATTATTCAAGATGAAGTACTATTAAGACTGATTGGATTTCCAAATGTTTTGATCACATCACATCAAGGGTTTTTCACAAAAGAAGCTTTAGAAGAAATTGCGACAATTACTATAAATAATATCATACAATTTGATAATAATAATATATTAGAGAATCAAGTGAATAAAGACTAATAAATAGATATTAGCTAATTTATTACTTCTTATGAAATATATGAAATCCATGTTTCACTTTTATTAAAAGCTCTTTTCCCAACTCACTAAGTCAATTATTTCAAATTCTTTTGTCATTTTAATTTCCACAAATTATTTATGATTTGATATATATTAGGGAATTATTAAAACAATTGCGTAGATTTTGATATTTTTTATTTTTTGTATTAATTAAGAAAATTAAAAGTCAAAGCCCAAAGAGAATAAATATTCTGGTATTGACCAATTATCGTACAATTTTCTCCAAACTACGTCCATTTTGAGTGGCAAACCAAACAACACACTTCTAACTCCAACCCCAGAACTGATAAGCAAATCTTTATATTCTGTTTGTCCATTTTGACCGACTGCTGTTGGCTCAAAATTAGTATCAAATGCAGTACCCATATCCAAGAAAAAAGAACCCATAACCCCTTGAATTAATATTGGTAATGGTCCGGCAACAAGTGCAGTAAATAGTGGAAATCTCAGTTCAGTGTTCAAAAGTCCAAATTTAGTACCTCTTTTATGACCAAACCCAAATCCTCTCATCGGCATTTGTAAATTCATAAAAGCAAAATCTTCTACCGTTTCAAATGGAATTGGAGAAAGACCCGCTAAAGAAGTTCTATTTATCCAATTTTCCAATCCACCCAACATATAACTTTGTGGTCTTGGTCCGAAACTACCACCACCCGTAAGTCTAAAAACAAAAGTAATATAATCGGTTAGAGGGTGGTAATTTCTAAAATCAAAATTTAATGCAACAAACCCACCAGCATCTTTAAATAATTGAGGCGATGCTTTTGCTTCAAAGAAATATCTTGTACCTCTATTTGGTGCATACATTCCATAAAGCACGTCATCATAAACGTATTTGACTCTTGGCATTAAGAAGAACTTTTCTTGATTAAGTCCTGTAACTCCATCAACATAAGTTTTTGATGCTCTCATAAACTCAAAGCCAAATTCTAAACGCTTAAAAAGACTTGTTGCATAGGAGCCATCAACGCCAAAACCTGTACGAGTAAATCTAACTAAACTATTGTTCACACCATCACTCAGGTTGAGAAAACCAGGCATGTGAAATATACCGAAATTGTAATCAATAATTTCTGGTAAATATGAATAACTCGCAAAAATGCTACTATTTTGTAAATCTATAAATAAATTTGCAGAAATATTAATTTTGTGATCGCCTAATTCATCACTAAACTGCATTTGAATTGCACCTTGCACTCCCCAAAAAGAGTTGTAACCCGGGTTACTCATAATCAAATCTGGTGTAAACCTTATTTTGTAATCATTTGGAGTGAGCAATGTGTCTAAAACATCTGTTTGGTCATTCTTTAGTTTTACCGCATCTGGATTTGGTGTTACAACTTTATTTGATTCGAAACTAACACTGAAATCACCATAAGAAACTGGAACATCTTCTTTTTCGTTAGAGCTTTTTTCAGCGGCATCTCTTTGGGCTAATTCTTCTAAAATTGTTTCATTGTTTTTTGTTTCATTTACAAATTTTGTTAATGGTAATCTTTCATCTTTTAATTTTATATCAAATGGATTTTTCATTTTGACAATATCATAACCAGAACCGATTTGAGCTCCAAATAATAATATTGAAGCGTCTTTGGAAAGAGAAATTTGTTTTAGTGCTGATATAGAATTTGTTTTGGGTGTAACTTTATTTGTTGTTAAGTTTAATTCGTAAAGATTTCCAATCCCATTTTTGTCTGATACAAATAAAATTTTACTTTCATCGGGTGCAATAGCCAAAGATGTTTTTTTGTTTTCACCATCAGAAGTAATTCTTTCAACTAATTTACTTTCTACATCTATTGCGAATATATCACTTTTGTCTGGGTCTACATTCCACATTCTAAAGTTATTTTCGTTTAATTTTTCGATATATTTATCATTTCTATCAGATACAAAGTAGATTTTTTTGGAGTTAGGCGACCAATGAGGTATTTTATCAGAAAAGATGTCTTCAGTTATATTTGTTAATTTTTTAGATTTTATGTTATAAACAAATATATCACTTTGAGGACCGACAGATGCAGAAAAAGCTAAATATTCTCCATTTGGAGACCAATTAACCGACTCAATAGATTTTAGTCCAAATAACAACTTTTCATAATCAGCAGTTTTTTCGTCAATTATAAATACAGCGTCTTCTCCACCCGCTTTGGCAGAAACAGCAATTTTGGTAGATTGTGGATTCCAACTTATGCCAGGTGATAACATATTCAGATCTTCGAAATCCTGTTGTCTAAAACTACTTACGAGACTTCTAATTGATTTCATATTATCTAAGTTCATAACAGAAATACCCAACAAACCACCCGTCTCACTGATAAAAGCCATTTTTTCACCGTTGGGGCTAATAGCAGGAGAAGAATTATAAAAATTACCCATTTTTTTGCGGTCTGTTACTTTTTCTGTAAAGTCAGACAAATCTTCAAATACATCTAAGTCTGGTAAAAAATATTTTTTTAGGTCTTTGAGCCACTTTTCCGAAAAGTCTTCAACTGATAACGAAAATGTTTTTAGAAAAGCTTGCTCAACATTTTTATGTATTTTAAGTTTATTGACAAATTCACCAACTTTTGGCTTACCATACTTTTCTGCAATGTACCAATAAAAAGTTTGTCCAACTCTATAAGCATTATAACCTTCAATTCGATTTAGTGGAGGCAACTCCTCATTAATAGTCAAATCCCTCATATACATATCTGTTTCTGTGTCCATACCATTATTACTCAAATATTCGCACAATCCTTCATTGAGCCAAAGTGGGATAAAAAAACCATTATTTGCGAGAGAAGTTTGGAGTGTACCACCGTGGAACTTATCATTTATTACACCGTGTACTAATTCGTGGAATATAACGTGCTGAAATTGTTTGTAGTCGCCTTGGAATGGAATTACAATGTTGTTTTTATATAATTGTGTAACTCCACCAACTCCTTCGGATAAAAAAGATTGAATAATATTATTCTGTTGGAATTGATTGTGTGAATTAAAAACAACAAAAGCTATTTTGGTTTTCAAATCATAATTTAATTCATTTTCGATTTTTAATAGTGCCTTTTCTGCTTCGATTGCAGTATAATTAGCTAAATAATATCCATCTTTATGATAATATATATTAAAATTTTTAGTTTGTAAATATTTCCATTCATACTCTTCATATTGAACTTTATTTTTACCAAACTGTGCAAAAACTTCGTTCTTAAAAGTAAATAAAATTAAAAATGTAAACAGAAAAATATAGATAAATTTATGGATTTTATTTTTTTTCATAGCTTGGTAATTTATTAGATTTATATTTTTTTGTTTGACGAAAACTTGTGTCTTTAAGTTTATAAATTAATTTGAATACTATTGAATATTGATATTTGATATATTTATTTATTAAAATATCTTTTTTTATTAAAAATTTAAATGAAATAAATTAAAACATACAAAACTTTTCAAAAGTTGAAAACATTCAATAAAAATTAACGTAATATGAGTTAATTTTGTTAATGAATTATTATAAAAACTATTTTAAATAAAAATTAATGTGTTTAATTAACTTTTTTTTGAATTTATTACACAATAATTGCAATTAATGTTTTTGTTAAGTTTTAAAAGATTTATAGTTTTGGAGAATATAAAATGTCAAAAAGAAATATATTAATAATTGGTGCAAGTAGAGGTATTGGATTCGGTATAACCGAAAAATTGATAGAAGAAGGTAATAATGTATATACTCTATGTAGAACAAAATATGATGACTTACTTTTAACAGGAAAAGATAAAATTATTAAACATTTTGAATATGATGTTACAAATGATTTTGTTTTGACTGGTTTGCCAGAAACCTTAGACTGTTTAATTTATTGTCCAGGTAATATTAATCTTAAACCATTCCCGAGACTTAAAATTCAGGACTTTTATGATGATATTAACCTTAATTTATTTGGTGCAATAAAAATTTTACACCAAACAATTAATTTGTTAAAGAAAGGTAACAATCCATCGGTTCTTATGTTTAGTAGTGTTGCCGTCAAACTCGGTATGAGTTATCATACTAGCACATCAGCAAGCAAGTCTGCTGTCGAAGGGTTTATTAAGTCTCTTGCCTCTGAGTACGCTCCAACAATTAGATTTAATGCTATTGCACCATCTCTTACAGATACACCACTTGCAAGTCAATTGCTTAGTAATGAAGAAAAAAGAAAACAACTTGCGGATAGAAATCCACTCAAAAGAATTGGTAGAGTTGAAGATATAGTTGAGATGAGCTTGTTTTTGACTTCAGATAAAGCCACTTACATCTCCGGACAGATAATTGCCGTTGATGGTGGAATGAATACTCTTAAATAATCAAATTACAAATATCTATTAATATTACTTCTATATTTATTCTTAATTCATTTGGAATAAATTTTTTAGATGTTTACAGGTATTTATTTGTAATATAGGAATACAAAGAAGTTGCTATAATTAGATAGAATAAGATAAAAATATATGCAAAATAAAATATTAAGATTATTATTAGGTGACCAATTAAATATTAATCATTCTTGGTTCAAAGATAGTAACTCAATTAATGTTACATATATTATGATTGAGTCTTTATCTGAGACTAATTATACAACTCATCATGTACAAAAAATTGTCTCCTTTTTTTTGTCCATGAGATTATTTGCCCAAAAATTAGTTGAAAATGGTTTTGAGGTCATTTATTTAAAATTAGATGACGAAAACAATAAGCAAAATTTTGCTGAAAATATATTACATTTAATTGAAACCAATAATTTTAAAGAATTTGAATATCAACTACCTGATGAATATCGATTAGAGTTAGAATTGTCTAATTTATGTGGAATATTAAATCAAAAGAATGTAATTACTAAATTTTGTGACACTGAGCATTTTTTAACTGAAAGAAATTATTTGGATATTAATTACCCAGATAGAAAAACTTACTTGATGGAAAATTTTTATCGAAAAATCAGAAAAGAATATAACATTTTAATTGATAATGGAGTGCCGACTGGTGGCAAATGGAATTTTGATTCCGAAAACAGACAAACCCTCAAAAAAAGTCAATCTATTCCTAAGCCTTATTTACCACGAAGAAATCTAACCAAAAGTTTCAAAGATGAAGTTAAATCGATTGTTGAATTACTTAATAATAAATCAATAAATTATATTGGCAGTATTGATATTGAGAATTTTTATTGGGCAGTTACAAGAGAAGATTATTTAGAGCAATTTGATTTCTTTTTAGAATCTATGCTTGAGAATTTTGGTAAATACCAAGATGCAATGGAAAATAATAACTGGTCGTTATTTCACTCAAGAATTTCATTTGGATTGAATGTCAAACTCATCTCGCCAGTTGAAATAATTAATAAAGCAATTGAATATTGGCAAAATCACCAAGAAAGAATTTCTATTGCACAATTAGAGGGTTTTGTAAGACAAATTATAGGGTGGCGTGAGTTCATTAGGGTAATTTACTGGAAGTTTATGCCAGAATATAAGGGCAAGAATTTTTTTGGTAATACAAACAAATTACCCAATTATTATTGGAATGGCAACACAAAAATGAATTGTATGTCAAAGACAATTTCTCAATCTTTAGAATATTCTTATGCTCATCATATTCAGAGATTAATGATAACAGGTAATTTTGCGTTATTGACAATGATTGATCCAAAAGAAATAGAACAATGGTATTTGGGAATTTATATTGATGCAGTCGAATGGGTGGAATTACCCAATACAATTGGAATGAGTCAATTTGCTGATGGTGGGCTTTTGGCTACTAAACCATATATTTCATCTGCAAATTACATAAATAAAATGAGTAATTATTGCAGTAGTTGTTATTATGATAAGTCCAAAAGATATGGCAAAAAAGCCTGCCCATTTAATAGTTTATATTGGAACTTTTTGGAAGTGAAAAAAGAGCAACTCTCGAAAAATAATAGAATGGCAATACCTTATGCCAATTTAAACAAGATGGAAATCACAGAAAAAAATAAAATAATTAAACAGGCAAATGAATTTTTGAATAATATTGAAAATTTGTAAAAACAACATTTAGGGTACATAAATTCATCAAAAACACCTTATTTCTTACCAAATTTTAGTTTACTAAGCAAAATTTTATAATTTTGTTGTAATAACTTTTGTCATTTTTTTATATTTATAATTTATCTCTGTTTAACTGAATATATTTGAACGAAGAGTAAAATTATAATTATAAGTTTGATTAATTAAACAAAATAGATTAAATGGAAAACAAATACTCTTCGGTGCATTATAGTTCATATCTTGGATTAGAAAAAATCTTAGGCTCCCAAAATCTTCGCAGCTCAGAATTAGGAGAAACAGCCCACGATGAAATGCTTTTTATCATAATTCATCAAGTTTACGAATTATGGTTCAAACAAATTACTTGGGAATTAGACTCTGTTTGTAAAATGTTTAATACAAATTCAGTATTAGAAACAAATATTGGAATTGCAGTTGCAAGATTAAATCGTATCACCGAAATCCAGCAAATTCTAATTGACCAAATTAGAGTATTGGAGACAATGACCTCTTTGGACTTTTTGGATTTCAGAAATTACCTTATACCTGCATCTGGATTTCAAAGTTTTCAATTTAGAATTGTAGAAATTAAATTAGGGCTTAAAAATACAAAAAGACTTACTTATAACAAAAAAGTATATTCTTCTGTATTTTCTGAAGAGCAACAAAATGCACTAAATAAAGTTGAGAATGAACCAAGTTTTTTTGATTTGGTGGAGAAGTGGTTAGAAAGAACTCCATTTTTGAATTTTGATGGGTTTGAATTCAAATCACATTATTTGGATTCTGTTGCAAGAATGACAGAAAGAGAAAAAAATGCTATAGAACAAACTGAATATATCAGTGCTGAGGATAAAGAAATCAGAATCAGAATGCTTATGGATACTCAGACCTATATTCAAAATTCAATGATTGAAGAATATCACAATGAACAAATAGCCAAGGGCGAAGTAAGATTATCTTATAAAGCAACTATAGCTGCTTTATTAATTAATTTATATCGAGACGAACCAATATTGAGAAATCCATTCAACTTTTTATCTAAAATCACAGATGTAGATGAAATGTTTACTATGTGGAGAAGCAGACACTCTCAAATGGTATTGCGAATGCTGGGCAAAAAAATGGGTACTGGTGGATCGTCTGGTTATGATTACCTGAAACAAACAGCAGACCAACATCATATTTTTAGAGATTTGCATAATATATCTACTCTACTTATCCCGAGGTCAGAGCTTCCAGAATTACCGACCAATATGAAAAATATGCTCGGCTTTAATTTTTGATTTCAAATGAAGTTTTGAAATAATAAAATACAAAAACACCTTAGCGTTTTCTAAATACTAAGGTGTTTGTAGTTGCCATAGAAGGAAATAAGTTATTGAATATTTTACTATATTTAGTTGTACCATATCCTCTGTTATAAGTTACAACTTCATATCCACGTTTTCTAAAATATTTTTTAATTGATATTGGTTGACATAAATGTAAAGCATCGTCATCGCTTCTTTCAAAATCTATTTTCCCATTTTTGATTCTAGGATAAACTTGTATAAAATTATCTGTTAAAAGAGCTTCAAAATACCATTTTATACTTCTAAATATTCCAAAAAAAGAATTTATAGGATTATCATAAAACCATAATCTATCTTTTTTAGTTATATTCTGTATAAGTGCATTTATTGGTACATTAATACCACTCCAATTTGGACAAACTATAATTATTAAACCATTTTTTTTTAGTACTCTGTCCATTTCATTGAAATTTTTTTCAATTAATGTTAAATGTTCTACTACACACAACGAACTTACACAATCAACAGATTCACTCGATAAAGGAATAATGTCTGGTTCTAAGTAGGTTAACAATTTTGCTTGAAAATTTTTTAAATGTTGATTATACAGTACCATCTTTTCCGGACTAAAATAGTCTAATCCAAATACATTTTTCAAACCAATTTCTTCAAGACATTTTACTATTCTCCAGCTTCCTGTTCCAAAATCTAAAATAGTTTTATTCTTATCATTAATTTTTTTATTAATAAAATCAGCGTATTCTTTATAAACATTTTCATCTCTTTCCATTAATCCATAATCATCTGATCTTAAATTATAAAATTCTATTAGTTTGTTTAATACTTCTTCTTTATCTTCGGATTTTAATCTTTTAGGACTTATCATTATATTTTAGTTTATTTAAATTATTCTTTTACAAATTTACCAAATATTGTTGTTTTTTCATTAATTAATTGATAAAAATATATTCCTGATTCAAATTCTGAAATATCAATTCTAATATTTGATTGATTTGATATATTTTGATTTTTTATCTCATTACCAATTAAATTATATATTTTTATATCGCTATAATTATTAATATTATTGATATTCAAGTTGTCTAAAACTGGATTTGGATAAATTTCTTTATATCCTTTATCATCATTGTCATAATTAACAAACTCTTCTTCAATTCCTGTTATATTATCCTTTGTTTCTCCACATAATTGCCAATCAGTTACTTCATGGAATTGCATTGCTGTGCCGGTAGCAGCACTGATACCTATGAATGAATATTGATCTTGGTCAAGTTTGATGTAGTTGCCAAAATCGAAATCATTAAGAATTAAACTATTCGAAAAATCATTAAGTGATTTACTAACAGATACTTCCAATTTTTTGTTTTCATATTCATAATTCAAATTAAAATAATAAATTGAAGAATCACCCAAGACTTCAACTATATCAGTCTTTTCTTTAATCAAAGCATTTGATGTGTGATTAGCAATATTTGGCATTTCTTTATTACTAAATATTGCCAAATGATTACCATTAGGGTCATATATATTATCTAAACTCAAATAGTTTCCAAATAAATCTATTTCAATAGCCAAACTATTGGGAATGCCAACAAAACCAATTCCGCCACCACTACTACCTACTATCTCACGTTTAAAGTTTTGAAATATTAATGCAAATCCATCTGCCCCTGGGAAAGATTGTTCGAACATTTTATTATTATTTCCAGTATAAACCCTAAAAGCAAAGTTTGTGGTAAATCCTTTTTTGATATTTAATTTGTCTCTAAGCCAAAGGTGTCCTACTTGTAGAGATTTATTCTCAGTTAATATTATACCTTTATTATTTAATTTAAAATTACCACCTGTTCTAAATAGTGTAGAATTGAAAACAGAATCTCTAATTCCAAAATTTGGTATTATTATTTCACTGATCAATGTATCTATTATATAAACACAATCTAAATTATCAGTAATTGTTGCTATATATTTGCCTGTTTTTGTAATTTCAATTGAGTCTTTGGTTGAATTATTACTCCATTTTATACTCTTTATATTTTTATAGTCTTTTAATTTTAAATAATTTACATAATAAAAACAATCACCATCACTGAAAGTATCAAATGTATATTCTGCTTTTTTGTATTCAGTTTGTATATTGAATTCTTTAGGTATGATTATTTTTTTGCCTTCTTCACCATCTCGGGCTTCAAAACTTCTACCTTTACAAGAATCATTTCCATCTATCATTATACCAGACTGACCACCATTTAAATTTAAATTTATTAATTTAAAATCTTCGTATAAGTATAGTGTACCTCCACTTCCGCCACCACCAACACCTAAGCAAACTACTTTTTGAGCAATATTATCGCTACCAAAAGAATTAGAACTACCACCTTTACCACCATTAGAAAGAACACCTAAATTTGTAGTCATTACTTTTACATCTAATAAAAATGAGCCACCGCCACCGCCGCCACCTGCGGCATCTATACCTGAGATTTTAGTTACTGTTCTACCATTTGAAACTAAATTATAACCATTAGTATTAAAGACCCTACTTTTAATTATAACTATTCCACCACCCCTTTCACCGTCGGAGCCCAAATTGTTATTGTAATGTCCAGAACCGCCACCACCACCCATAATTAATGGATAATCTTTATAGTATGATATTCCACCACCTAAACCATTTTCTTTGAAATCTATTCCACTGCCTTTTTGTAAACCAAAACCATATTCTTTATAAGGGTCACCACCTTGTCCACCAAATGACAAGTTTCCACCTCCTCCGCCACCTGCATTATGAGCATTACCGCCGCCGCCGCCATTTGCATTTTTTCCTTTTCCCGCACCATAATTTGGTTCTTGTTTTAAAATCCCTTCTCCTTTATTTCCCGACAAATCACTATTTTTTTTATAAAAGTATTTTAATTCAGTATTAGCAAAATGTATTTTTGAATTATAGTAACTACCACCACTAAAGCCTTTGCCACTGACATCGATATTATTGTATAAATTAATTGAGTTTTCTGCATACAAGACCAATACCCCTCCTGTTTTGCCATTCCAAGCTGGAGTAACTGGATTTTGATTAATATTCAAATTTAGATTTTTTTCTACCTTTATAAATTGTACAACCGAATTAAAGTCATATCCACTCTTTAATTCATACTTCATTACAAACTCATTGTTATTTAGTACATCTAATATTTCATTAAATTCATACTTTCCTGCTCCATTAAAGTCTAATATATCGCCAAATTTTTCTGTATTGGACTTATCTATTTTAGCACCATTCATTTGTATAATAAAAACCAAATCCCCTTTTTTGAGGTTATTACCTCCTTCGATTATTATCTTATTATCGCATTTAATAAATTCTCTAATATTAAAATATTCATTTTGCGAATATATATTGTTAAAATTAATTATAAATATAAAGATAATAATTATCGAAGTAAACACTTTTGATTTTTTCATATTTTTCATTTAATTGTTTTTTTTATTTATTTAATATATGAATAATTTATATTAATAACAACAAAATAATATTCAAAAAGTTACACTCTTTTGAATAATGTAAAATATTAGCCATAATTATACTATTAACCATAATTATTGTCAGTTTGATTCCACAATTTTATAATCTTTAACTTTTTTTATAATTTAAAGATTCTTTTTTTAATTAATAATTATTGACATTTAATATGTAATGATTCAATTCATTAAAAAACCTAAGTCAAATTAAAACAAGGCATTTGAAACAAATCAAACCCTAAATATTGTATTATCAGACCAACAATATGTTCATTTTGAGATTATTTCATCCTTATAAATCTTTACGAATCTTTATAAAATAATATTTGGCACCTGTCTTGAAGTATTGTTATTATACATTTAAAAAGTTTAAATTTGAGGTATAAAATGCTTAATAGTAGCCAATCAAATAAATTTGACAAGTATATCTACAAATTGATAGATAATGCTGACAGAGTAGAAGTAGAAGAAAAAGAAATTGATAAGTTAGCAAATTATCTTTATAACTTAGATAGAAAATTTGATGATAATTCTAAAAAAACAGAAAATATCAAAAATGAAATTGAAAAGTCATTTGGTATGATTATCTCGAAAGAGATAGACACAAATTCAATGATTAATGAAAGATACAGAAATCTTGGTAGAATGATAAGAAACTGATAGATAAGAAATTAATTTTGAATTTTTATTAGAAATTATAATAATTAATAGGGTAAAAAATGCTAAAAGAATTATACACAGCAGCACTTGGAATGCAAAATCAGCAAACAAGATTAGAGGTTGTGGCTAATAATATGGCAAATGCAACTACTACAGGCTTCAAAAGAGATAGTGTGTTTGAAAGGAATCTAATAGATGCCAGAGCACATTTCTACAATGTACCTGGTGATGTAGAACAAAATGACTCCCCTATTGGTTCATATACAGATTTTAAACAAGGTGCTTTCCAACAGACTGATAATCCATTAGATTTAGCTATTCAGGATGAAGGATTTTTCGTTTTGCAAGATGAGGAAGGAAAGAAGTTTTTGAGTAAAGCAGGGCATTTTACAGTATCTAAGGATGGGTATATTGTAGCCATGGATGGCAAAATGCTCGCTGGAGAAGACGGTCCTATCAACATACAAAACGAATTCATTGCTAATTTCGGATTAGTTGAAGATAAAAGAGCAACAAATGTCAAAATAACAGACGATGGAGAAGTATTCGTTAATAACCAAAGTATCGCAAGGATTGCCATCGCTAAGGTTACCGAATTGAATGTATTAGAAAAAGCAACAGGTTCAGATTTTATCTTGACCGATGATTCTTTTATCGAATATATTCCTTCAGATAAAGTTACAATCAAACAAGGTTGGATTGAGAGTTCTAATGTGGATATCATCGGTGAGATGGTAGAAATGATAGAATTACAAAGACATTATGAAGCTGGTAGCAAAGTAATTCATACTAATGATAGTACCTTAGATGGTGCAATCAAATTAGGTAAATATTTCTAAACAAGTTGAAAATTACTTTATTACTTTTGGAAAGCCCTTTAATTTTTTTTTATTTTTTAATTAGTGAATTTATATCTTTGTCCATATTTATGGAAAAACTTAAAGTTCAAGGAAGAACGTTATGGATAAAACTCTAAGATCAGCCGCATCAGGATTAAATGCTCAACAAAGATTTGTTGAGATTATCTCAAATAATATTGCAAACGTAAATACCACTGGATTTAAAAAATCAAGGCCTGAATTTCAAGATTTATTGTATGAGACTTTGAAACCAGCTGGTAATAATACCAGAGTTGGTAATGAGCCTCTAAACGAAGTGCAAATTGGGTCGGGTACACAATTAGTATCTACAACAAAGATGTTTAGACAAGGTGATATTAAACAAACTGATAATCCTTTGGATATGTCTATTGTTGGTGAAGGGTTCTTTACTATTAGAAAACCAGATAACTCATTGAGTTATACCAGAGACGGTTCTTTTAAGATGGACAGAAATGGACAATTAGTAACATCACAAGGTAATATTTTAGACCCAGGATTAAGAATCCCTGATGATGCGATGGATGTAAAAGTTACCAGAGATGGATATGTGAGTTATCTTACTCCAAATAGTACAGAACATCAAACACTTGGACAAATAGAATTAGCTCGATTTATTAATCCAGCAGGATTAAGAGCAGTTGGAGATAATCAATTTGTTGCTACGCCGGCTTCTGGTCAAGCAATATTTCAACAACCAGGCACCAATAACACTGGTGAAATTTATCAAAATCATTTAGAGTCATCTAATGTTGATATAGTCGAAGAAATGGTAAATATGATTACAGCACAGAGAGCTTACGAACTAAATTCAAAATCGGTAAGAACAGCAGATGATATTTTGGCTACTGCGGTACAATTAAAACGATAAGAATTTAAGGATTTGAATTAATTAAAATAAAAAGTAATTTAGAACTAATATTTTTCAAGAGTAAGTAATATTTTATGTAAAATTATTAAATGGAATTAAGATGAATAATTTAAAAAATATTAATAATCGAATAAATTTAAATATAGTTAGAAATAATCATAATAGTTTATTCCATAAAACAAACGGTGAATATTATCTCAATTTGGATGGTATGAACTTATTAAAGTTAGGTTTGGTTTTATTTTTTGAATTGAGTATTCTACTTTTATTTTTTATTGTTATTAGTTATCAGTTAAACTCACAGACAAATCTCAATAATAAAACCTCAAATAGTTACAACTCTTCATTTTCAGGCAATAGACTACAAGATATTATTAAAGATAATATTACCACTGGATTTGCAACTCCCCATACTGACTTAGAAATAATAATATTACAAAATGTTCCAGACTTTAATTTTAGAGAAGAAAACGTTTCAGCTCAAATAAATGACACTAATTTAATGTTAAAAGGTATATCTAATGTAATTTTAGAGTTTTTAAATTCGGACTCTGAAATAATAAAGACCTATAATGTCCCAATTAATATTAAAACATTTCAAAATGCTTACATCACAAATAAAACTATTAAAATTGGCGAATATTTGACTGAAGATTGTTTACATTTAGCCAAATTAGAAACTACTTCTTTGAGTTCTGATGATTATTTGAATAAAAATAATTATAAAAATTTTATTGGTAACTCTGTAATAAAAAATATTATCAAAGGTAATGTTATTTTGAGAGATTATCTAGATGATAATACTGGCGTAAAAAGAGGTGAGAATGTAACTTTATTGGTCAAAAACGGAATTGTAACTATACGATCTAATGGAGTGGCATTAACTAATGGGAAAATTGGCGAAGAAGTAAAAGTCCAAAGACAAAATGGAATTTCCTTGTCTGGTACAGTGATAGAGAACAAAATTATTTTACTTAAATAATGTATTTAGTAAATAATTGAAAATTGAAAATTAAAAAAGAAAGATATTTATGAATATATTTTCATTTTTCTTCATATTAATTATGAAAATAAACTAATTTTTCATAACTTGTAAATGAATAAAAATTCATAAAGCAAAAAGCTTAAATTGTCAAAAAAACTTACAGAATACACTTTTAAATTTTGAATTTCTTTAAAAAGTTAAAATTTGCACGGTAATTGATAATTGAGAAATGCATAAACAATTTTTCTATAAAAATTAATTAATGAGGTGGAAAAATGTATAACCAAATACACACATCCGAAATGACTTTTTCTAAAACTAATCTTATTAATTTAAATCAAAAGTTTAAATTAATAAACCTGGCTTTTTTGTTTGTATTATTTTTATCCATAGATTATAATACAGCAAGAGCACAATTCATTCAAAATAGTGCACAATCTTTATTTTCTGATGTGAAAGCATTCAGAGAAGGTGATGCACTTATGGTATTTATAATGGAAGACACCCAAGCGGATAATTCTGCTTCTACTACTTCGGATAGAAGCTCAAACTTAGGACTTGGCGCTAATCTTAGATTAGGTACTCCTCAAACAAATATAAATACTGACATCAATACAAGCAATCAATTCAGTGCGAATGGTAAAACAGCTCGTAATGAAAGAATCAGGTCAAAACTAAGTGCAAGAGTAATTAGCACTGAGCCAAACGGTAACTTGATTATTGAAGGAAAAAGAACAACAAGAGTCAATGGTGAAACTCAAACTATTACAATTTCTGGAGTTGTAAGACCTGTAGATGTGTTACCAAACAATTCTGTTCATTCTTATAATGTTTTAGATTTATCACTATTGATTGAAGGTGATGGCTCTATTACAGAAGTACAAGAACCTGGATTAATAACAAAATTTTTAAGAATATTATTTTAAGATTATTATTTAAATATTACTTTGTTGCTTAATCTACTGTCTTAACATTTAACTTATAATTTACTATGAAATCTAACAACAATAGAAAAATAGTTTATGCAATTATAAGTTTGGAAATGAACTAAAAATATTACAAATACTGTGTCAAAATTACAATTTAGAATAACTGTTAAATGAAAAATCAAACTACAAATATCAAACTAATTAAATTATATATAAATAAAGCAATACTATTTATTATTTTATTCAGTTTTATAATATTAAATAGTTCGAATGCTGCAAGAATTAAAGATATTGCTGCTTTTGATGGATTTTCATCTTCTCAGGTAATTGGATATGGATTGGTAGTCGGTCTTAATCAAACTGGTGATAATCAATTATCATCTTATACAAATCAGTCAATAATTAATATGTTGAAAAGATTTGGACTAACTTCTGAACAAAGAAATAATAGGACAAGAAATGTTGCCGCTGTAATGGTTACTGCAACTATCCCTACTTTTACTAAAATTGGACAAAAAATAGATGTTGTTGTTTCATCAATGGGTGATGCAACTTCTCTTCAAGGTGGCACACTATTGATGTCAACTTTATCAGTATCAAATGGTAAAGTAATTGGAAACGCTCAAGGTCCGGTTACAGTTGGTGGATATGATGTTAGAAGTTTGGGCAGTCAAGTATCGAGAAATATGACTACATCTGGAAGAGTACCAAATGGCTTAATACTTACAGAAAATATTGAAGGTCAGTTTGTTAATAATCAACAATTAAAAATATCATTGAGAAGTCCTGATTTTTCAAATATTGCCAGAATGACCAGAGCTATTAATCAAACCCCAGGTTTACAAAATAGTACAACGCCAATTGATGCATCGACAGTTCAAATTCAACTACCAAATAATTTGACGCAAATTCAATTAATGGATTTGATTGAAAGAATCGAATCTATAGATATTGAAAATGACTTAGTGGCAAAGGTAGTTATTAACGAAAGAACTGGTACAATCGTAGTTGGTGGTAATGTAGAAATTTTGCCTACAGTTATTGCACATGGTGGATTAGATATTACAATCCAGAGACAATTAATTGTACCACAACCTGCACCATTCACAATTTTGCCGCCAAGAATTGGAGAAACTGCAAATATTGAAGCAAAAGAAGAAAACAACAAAGCTTATCCCCTTACAATAGTTAATTCAACTGTTGAAGATATGGCTGCTTCATTAAATTTATTGCAAGTAAAACCAAGAGATTTAATTGCGATTTTTCAAGCTCTAAAAGAGTCTGGTGCCTTACAAGCAGAATTAGTTATACAATAGTTACAACTTTTATTTTTCAATACTTTTTGAGTTTTGTCTGTTAAGTTTATTTTATAATTGAATTATCTTTCATATTTGAGAATAATTTGAATTTCTATGTAACATTTAAGACTTTATAACATTACTTTAATAAATAAGTTTATGAATATTTTTTCATTTAAGTAATTACACTTACAAGACTAATTACTAAAATTATTAAATTAATTCAAAATAAATTATAATTACCAAAAATGAATATTTCGACTCAAATCAATAATAAACCAAATAATACAGCTCACAAAGTTGATAATTTACCAATGGCTTCCAAAATGCCCTTGGCTAATTTTGGTGTTGGTAATAATAATGAATTAAGTAAAAATAGTGTTTTTGATAGTCAATTAGAAAATTTAAAGAACAACAATTTAACTAAAAACAGAACTAATAAAATTTCTAAGTTTTCTGAGAATGAAAAAGCTGAGTTCGCTAAAGTAGCACGTGGATTTGAGTCAATGTTTATCAATATGGTTTACAAAGGACTAAAGTCTGCTATGCTTGAAGAGAAAAAGAGCGAAATGACTTTTGGTGCAGATACATTAGAAGGTTATACTGATATGGCTTTCTCTGATGAGTTGTCCAAAAAAGGTAATGGTATTGGTATTGCTGATATGATTTATCAAAATTTAACTGGCGACAAATTAGGCAATATTCGAGAATTAGATTCAAAAACTTATAATAAATTTATAAGTGAAATGAAGCCAATAAATATTAATGAAAAGCCGATTACAATTAAGGAAACTTCTAGTATTTTGGACGTAGAAAAAGATAATTCTTTTGTTCCTGATGAAGGGATTGGTGATGAGATAGCAAAAAACAAAGTTGTTAAGAATAATTTGAGTAGTAAATTAGAAGAAAGACTTTCTAATTATGATGAGTTTATTAAAGAAGCGTCAGAAAAATACTCAGTACCTGTCAATTTGATTAAGTCCGTGATTTCTGCTGAATCTTTTGGTAAATCTGATGCCGTTTCGAAAGTTGGTGCAAAAGGATTAATGCAATTAATGGATGGAACTTCCAAAGACTTAGGGGTCAAAGACCCTTTTAATCCTAAAGACAACATAATTGGTGGAACAAAGTATCTTAGATTAATGATGGACAAATTTGATGGCAATTTAGAGAATGTATTATCTGCTTATAATGCTGGTCCAGGCAATGTTGTAAAACATAATGGAGTGCCACCATTTCAAGAAACAAAAAGTTATATTAATAGAGTAAAGCATTATTTGGAATTATACTCTAATGATAAACCAGAAACATCGAACGTTAATTCTAATAGTATTAATCCTAATAACATTAATTCTAATAGTGCAGAAAAAGATAAATTGGAACTATTAAAAGCATTACAAAATAATTATTCTAACCCAAATAAAAATGTAGATGAGTTTATTTTTTAATTCAAAGTAAATTAGTTATTTTGAAATATTCATAAAGTAAAAAAAAAAATGTATTTATAGATTTGAATCAGAAAATATATTTTAAAGGCTAATTAAAGTAAGATGCAGGAGGCACATTATGATTGACAAGTTAATTGATTGTTTGGAAGAAGAAAAGAATTTAATATACAAATTGTTAGAATTGTCCAAAAGTCAACAAAAAAGTTTAATTAAATACGATATTAACCAACTTAATGAAATAACACCGAATCAAGAGTTTCTTCAAAAGAAGTTAAAAAAATATGAAGAATACAGAATTAAATTGTTAATGAATTGGTTGAATATAAGTTCGAATGATGCTATGAGTCTTAAATTATCTACTTTAGAAAAAAAATTAGATAAAGAAAATATGAAGAAATTAAGACCATTAAGATTGGAATTACAAAAATTGGTATTAGATTTGCAGGGTTATACTTTGAATAACAGAGTTTTAGTTAATAAAGCTAAACAAAGTATTCAAGGAATAATGATGATGTTTACCAGAAATGGTAATCAAATAATAAACCAAAAAGTTTAAATCGAAGTACTTAAATCTTATTTTTGAAATCTATTGTTTAATTCAACAAGTTTAGGGAACTTATTGAAATTAGTAAAAAACAATAAATACTAAATAAATTATAAATTTGATATTACTAAGTTTTAGGGTGTTCTATGCAAAATAACAGTGTTTTTACAGATGAATATGCAGATGAATTTATCAGAGCAATACTATCTGAAAAAGATGGACAAGATTATAAACTTTTGGCTGAAGAAATGACTCAGGCAATGCTTAATTTTACTGAAACATTACCAGATGATGAAGTTTTTGATATAAAAACTAAATTACAAGTTTCAGCTAAGAAATTGCCGGATAATTTTGCAGATGTTGCTAAAATTGAAGGAAACTTAGCATTAATCAAAGGTATGGTTAGATTTAATTCTAATCTTGATGAATGTATTGATTACCTTACTATGGCTCAAAAATTAAAATATGGTAAAACTGGTGAGTTGATTCACAAAGTGGATATGGTTGGTAAAATATTGAACAACTATCTGTCTACAAAAGTTTTTGCACAATATTAGCTTTCACAATATTATGGTATTTTTTCTATTTAAGTTTTCACAGGAAGTGATTCTTAATTGATATTAAATTAATGTTTTTCAAGTTTTATAAGTTTTATAATCTTAACATATTTAATATCCATATAATTCAGGATGAAATTATGGCTTTTGGCTCATTAGAAATAAGCAGAAGAGCTTTAAATGCTCAAAGGTATGCGTTGGATGTTACTAGCAATAACATCGCCAACGTTAATACTGAAGGCTATTCTCGAAGACAAGCTATAATTTCTGAAAACACACCTACATTCAACTCTCCCAATTTCAACGGAAGTGGTGCAATAGTTGATAAATTAAGAACTTTTAGAGAAGAATTCTTTGATAAAGAAATTCGTTCATCTATTACTCGAAGTAGCACCTACACAGCTGACCAACAAATATTACAAAGAATTGAAGCAATTATTTCAGAACCAACAGATAACACTATTGGTAATGTATTAAATGAGTTTTTTAATAAATTTGATGAATTAGCAATCAAACCTGAAAGTGAAGCTCATAGAGATAGTGTTTTAAGTATAGCCAAAACTTTGACAGATAGATTTAACTCCACTTCTCAATCATTAATCGACACAAGATTGCAAGTCTTGAATAGTCTAAATAACAAAGTTGGGGAATCTAACTCTATTATTGATAATATCGTTAACTTAAACAAAGGATTTTCTGCAAATCAATCATTAGCTCAAAATGATGCTCAAACTATGGTTGATCAAAGAGAACTCGAATTAGAAAAATTATCTAAGTTTGGTAATGTAAATTCAAGTTTGAATAAAGATGGGACAATAAATGTATATTTAAATGGTATTAATGTTGTAACTTCCCAAATTGGTTCTAAATTAGCAGTAAACGAAGCTACAAATAATATCACTGGTGAAAAAACAGCGAGTATTTTTAAAGTAGATAAAGATAATAATGTTTTAAGCAAAATTAGTCTTGAAAGTGGCGAAATTGGAAGTCTATTAAATCATTATAACGTAACTTTGGACGATAAAGACTCTTCGGGTGAGTTTTCTATACATTCACAATTAAACACATTAAGCAAAGCAGTTGCTGAAAAGGTAAACTCTTTGTTACAAACCGGATATGGTTTAGATGACTTAACTGGTGCTCCAAAAGGTAGGAATTTTTTTGAATCTTCTGACAAAAATAATCCGAACATTTCAGCTCTTAATATCACAATTAGCAAAGATGTTATTGGACAACCAAGAAATATTGCTTTGTCAGATAAACCTAATGAACCTGGAAATAACAAAATAGCATTAAAAGTTGCTAGACTTAATGAAGATACACGGTTTTTGGAGAATAAGAAACCAATAGAATTTTATAATCAATTAATTGGTAGAATTGGAATTAGGTCAAGAGAAGCTGATAATGGAGTCAAAACTTCAAAACTTATTAACGAACAGCTAACTAATCAAAGAGAAAGTATTATTGGTGTTAATTTGGATGAAGAAGCAGTAAATATAGTGAAATTTCAACAAGCATTCGAAGCTGCTTCACGTTCTTTAAATGCAATAAACGAGATTTATACTACTATAATTAATTTAGGGAGATAAATACTATGAGAATAACAGCAAAGTCAATTTATATGCCTTTTCAAAGAAATTTGGAAGAAATTCAAAGCAGAAGAAATTTAGAACAATTAAAACTATCTACTGGAAAAGAATTCCATTATCTTGGGCAAGGTCCTGATAAAATAGTAGATGCGAAAAATTTTACAAAAAAAATTGACCAATTAGATAATTATATCGATATAGTTGAAGAATCATTATATGAACTTTATGAAATAGATGATAAATTAAGAAATGTTTCTGATAAAATTCAGAGTATTAGAGAACTCGCTATCGATGCAACTAATACTGGAGTTACGCCTGGTGTTTCAAGTTTAGGGTTTTGGATTAAAGGTCACATGGAAGATATGATTAATCAATTAAATTCAGATTATAATGGACATTATTTATTTTCTGGCACCAAAACTACTGCTTTATCGATTACAACTGACCCAAACGCAAATAATAAACCATTTGAATTAGTCGAAGAAACACCTACTGCTCAAAATCCATCAGGATTCAAAGTTGTTTTTAAAGGAAATAACGAAGAAAGAGTAATTAATACCGACCCAAGAAATACTGAGAAGATAAATGTAGTAGCAAATGAGATTTTGATGGTGAATGGTAAAAATATATTTGAAACTACAATAGAACTATATAATAAACTTTCGTTCAATGACAATGGCAAAAGAAGAGTTGAGGGAGAACCCTTAACTAAAGGTGATGTAGGTAAAATCAGTGGGCTACAAAAAGAACTTTCAGATATTTATGATGAAATCAATAAAGTTACTGGAAGAAATGGTACAAAAATCAATCGAATGACTTCTTTATCAGAATTAATGAAAAATGAAATAGTTAGATTAAAAGATTATCGTTCATTTAAAGAAGATGCTGATATGGTTGACGTTTCGATGAACTTGAAAAGAGAAGAAAATGCCTTAAATTACACCCTACAAATAGGTGGTACATTAAATAAATTAAACTTATTTGATTTTCTCAGATAGGTTTGTTATTTTTGAAAATGAATTATAACACAAGCTTAAGTATAATTGTTGGACTCTGCGTGATTTTTGGTGCCTACATCTTAGATGGGGGTATTTTAAATTCGTTATTTAATTTACCTGCACTTCTTATTGTAGTTGTAGGTACTATTGCTGCAGGTAGTGCTGGTAGTACTTTCAGACAATTAAGAAACATACCTATTTTAATAAAAATTGCTTTTTTCCCCAACCAGTATGATATTGAGAAAATAATAAAAAAAATTATAGTTTTTTCAATTCATTCTAGAAAAGAAGGAATTTTATCATTAGAAGATAAATTAGATGAAATTGAAAATAATTTTTTGAAAAAGTTATTTCAAATATGTATTGATGGTGCAGACAAAAAAACTTTAAGAGAAGTATTTGAAATAAATATTAGTCAGATTAACGACAGACACCATTCAAATATCAACTTTTTTAATAAACTTGGTGGTTATTCTCCTACTATGGGTATAATTGGAACTGTAATGGGTCTAATCAACACATTAGCAGCAGCTGGTGGCGAACCAAATCAATTAATAAGACATATTGCAACTGCTTTCATCGCGACTCTCTGGGGTATTCTATTGGCTAATATGTTATGGTTCCCAATTGCTGACAAACTTAAGACGTTAAATGATGAAGAATTAAATATAAATCAAATAATGTTCGAAGGAGTTTATGGAATTGCAGCCGGTGAAGTACCAACAGTAATTCAAGCCAGATTAGTATCTTACTTTCCTTCAACAGACCAACCAAGAATAAATACTATTCTTACTGAATTAATTAGAGAAACTTCTAAAAATATCAAATAAATCCAATATACATTTAATATTACTCATTATATATATTTAAAATATTATCAACATTGTTGTTAGTAATTATTAATAATTTTAACTAATAATAAAAGTTTTAATTTGTAAATTTGAAGTTACTGAAAGTTGTAAATTAGGAAATAATGTATAAAATTGAATTGCCAAATTTTGAAGGTCCTTATGATTTGATGCTATACTTTATTAAACGTGATGAATTGAATATTTATGATATTCCAATATCTAAAATAACAAATGAATTTTTGAATTATATTCGATTAATGCATTTTTTTGATTTAGAGTTGGCTGGTGAGTTTATATTGACTTCAGCATCTTTAATGAGAATAAAGTCAAAAATGTTACTTCCAGCTAATGAAGTTGAAAATAATGAAGATAATGAAGACCCAAGGTCTGAATTAGTACAGAAATTATTAGAATATAAACAAATTAAAGAAGTTACAAATGATTTAGCAAATATTGCGGATAATAATAAATATTATTATTATAAACAATTATTTGAAGTACAAAACATAGAAATAACTGATAATTTACCTTATAAAAATGCCAATTTGTTTGACCTTTTAAATGCATTTAATAATATAATTAACAGAAATAAAATAAATAAACCAGAACATTTTGTCGAATCAGTAAGTAAAACAGTAGAAGAAAGAATAGTTGAAATAGAAAATGAAATAAATCTAAAAAATAAAATCAGTTTTTACGATTTTCTAAAAGAAGAATCAAAAGAAATAATAGTACTTACTTTTTTAGCAATCTTAGATATGACCAAACAACAGAAAATATTAATAACTCAAGAAGATAATTTTGATGATATAATCATATTGAGATATCAAAACTATAATTGATTATATTATTTAGTAAATTACAAATATTAAATTAAATTAGAAATGAATCATATTCCTTATTATTTTACATTAACAGAAACTGAAAGAATAAATACTATAGAAGCATTAATTTTTGCGGCTGAAGAAGTAGTAATTAAATCAAAATTGGTAGAGATAATAAACTCAACTTATGAAAATAATAATAAAACTGTTATAAGTGAAATAAATGAACTTTATAGAATTACCATAGAAGAATTAGATAATATAATTGATAAAATAAATGAGGATTTGGCTGAATCTAACAGACCATATAAAATTGTGGAATTCGCAAATGGATATCAATTCGCAACAACAAAACAGTATGGTAAGTCTATTAGTTTTTTGATTAAATCTAAGAATAAAAAGAGATTAACTAATGCAATGTTGGAAGTACTTTCAATTGTAGTTTATAAGCAGCCAATTGCAAAGCCTGAAATAGAACAAATCAGAGGTGTCAATTCTAAAGAAGTATTAAATAATTTATTAGATAGAAACTTAGTAAAAATTATCGGAAGGTCAGAAAGTCTTGGAAAGGCTTTATTATATGGTACTACTTCAGAATTTTTACAAACTTTTGGATTAAAGAACTTAGAAGAATTGCCAAAATTAAGGGAATTAGAAGAAATAGTGTCAGATTCTTTTGAAGATGAAAGGGAAAGTTTTACACTTAAAATTGATGAAAAAGATATTGAAGATTTAAGAAAAACAAATATAAATACCGAAATTGGTATAATAGAAATAGAGAATTTAGAATAATTTTCACCTTTAAATTATACTAAATTAAAATATTCTATATAAATATATAGAACTTTTTTGAAAAAAATACAATTTAGGCAAAAAAAAACACATTGTAAATATTTACAATGTGTTTTATAAAAAAAGAACCTTGGCGACGACCTACTCTTCCACCCAGCTACCCAGGCAGTACCATTGGCGCAATAGGACTTAACTTCTCTGTTCGGAAAGGGAAGAGGTGTACCACCTATGCAAAAATCACCAAGGAAATTAAATTTTCAATTTAGTAAAGATTTTATATATACGGTATAAATATATTTGATATATTGTATATATAAAACCATTAATAGAATTATGTAGCAAACAGTTGTTAAATTAGATTAGGAATACAATCAAGAGCTTTAATATTAATATTAAATTTGTAGAGATAATAATAATATAAAAGTAGAATATAAGGGAGAAAGAATAAAGACAAAAAGAGCAAAGAGTAAGCCCTCGAACTATTAGTACTTCTCAGCTAAATATATTACTATACTTACACTTAAAGCCTATCAACGTAGTAATCTTCTACGGTTCTTACCTTTTAAAAAAGAGAGATACCTAATCTTGGGGTTGGTTTCGTGCTTGAGATGCTTTCAGCACTTATCCTATTTAGACATAGCTACTCTGCAATGCTACTGGTGTAACAACAGATTCACCGTAGGTCTAATCACTCCGGTCCTCTCGTACTAAGAGCGGGTCCCCTCAAGTATCTTGCGCCCGCATAGGATAGAGACCGAACTGTCTCACGACGTTCTGAACCCAGCTCACGTACCGCTTTAATTGGCGAACAGCCAAACCCTTGGGACCTTCTCCAGCCCCAGGATGCGATGAGCCGACATCGAGGTGCCAAACCTTGCCGTCGATGTGAACTCTTGGGCAAGATCAGCCTGTTATCCCCGGCGTACCTTTTATCCTTTGAGCGACGGCCCTTCCACACGGAGCCGCCGGATCACTATGACCTACTTTCGTATCTGCTCGACTTGTAGGTCTCGCAGTTAAGCCACCTTGTGCCATTACACTCTTTGCGCGATTACCGACCGCGCTGAGGTGACCTTTGTAAGCCTCCGTTACTTTTTAGGAGGCGACCGCCCCAGTCAAACTCCCCACCTACCACTGTCCCTGAGGATACACTCCTCCAGGTTAGAATCCAACTACAACAAGGGTGGTATTTCACCATTGACTCCATGAAGCCCACAAGCCCCACTTCGCAGTCTCCCACCTATCCTACGCATGTTGTAACCAGACCCAATAATAAGCTAGAGTAAAGGTGCACGGGGTCTTTTCGTCCATATGCGGGTAACCGGCGTCTTCACCGGTACCACAATTTCACCGAGCCCGTGGTCGAGACAGTGTCCAGATCGTTACACCATTCGTGCAGGTCGGAACTTACCCGACAAGGAATTTCGCTACCTTAGGACCGTTATAGTTACGGCCGCCGTTTACTGGGGCTTCAATTCAGGGCTTCGCCTTGCGACTAACTCCTCCTATTAACCTTCCAGCACCGGGCAGGTGTCACACCTTATACATCCTCTTTACGAGTTAGCAAAGTGCTGTGTTTTTGTTAAACAGTCGCCTGGACCTTTTCACTGCGGCCTGCTTGCGCAGGCACCCCTTCTCCCGAAGTTACGGGGTCAATTTGCCGAGTTCCTTAACCACGGCTCACTCGAGCGCCTTAGAATTCTCATCCTACCTACCTGTGTCGGTTTACGGTACGGTCACCGCAGATGTACGCACAGCTTTTCTTGGCAGCGTATTACGTATTAACGGGATAACCATTCACCCGTTAATATTTCATTTCTGCGTCCCTGTGTTAAAATCTTTTGGTGGTGAAGGAATATTATTATTTGCCTTCTTTCCATCGACTACGCCTCTCGGCCTCGCCTTAGGGACCGACTAACCCTGAGTTGACGAACAGAGCTCTAGGAAACCTTAGGTTTTCGGCGTTAATGATTCTCACATTAATTCTCGTTACTTATGCCAACATTTGCTCTTCTATATCCTCCAGCATAACTCACATTACACCTTCGTTGAGTATAGAATGCTCCCCTACCGCTATAAATAGCCTATGACTTCGGTGAAATGCTTAGTCCCGGCAATTATCGGCGCTACATCGCTCGACCAGTGAGCTATTACGCACTCTTTAAATGAATGGCTGCTTCTAAGCCAACATCCTGGCTGTCTAAGCAACATAACATCCTTTCTCTGTTAGCATTCACTTGGGGACCTTAGTCGATAGTCTGGGTTCTTTCCCTCTCGGCTACGAAGCTTATCCCTCGCAGCCTCACTCCCGTACATTAATGTTATCGGCATTCGAAGTTTATCAGGGTTCAGTACCTTTGTGAAGGCCCTAGCCCTATCAGCGCCCTACCTCCGATACACTTATACGAGGCTGTACCTAAATACATTTCGGGGAGTACGAGCTATAACTGAGTTTGATTGGCCTTTCACCCCTATCCACAGATCATCCAAGTAGTTTTCAACCCACACTGGTTCGGACCTCCACGTAGTGTTACCTACGCTTCATCCTGTCCATGGATAGATCACCCAGTTTCGCGTTTGCCGCCACATACTAATTCGCCCTATTCAGACTCGCTTTCGCTACGAGTCCGGCTCTGAAAGCCTTACCCTCGCATGGGACGAGCAACTCGTTGGCTCATTAAGCAAAAGGCACGCGGTCACTTTCGCTCCCACCGTTTGCAAGCACACGGTTTCAGGTTCTATTTCACTCCCTTCTTAAGGGTTCTTTTCACCTTTCCCTCACGGTACTATTCACTATCGGTCACAAAGGAGTATTTAGGCTTGGAGAGTGGTCTCCCCGGATTCACGCAAAATTTCTCTTGTTCCGCGCTACTCAGGATACTGCTAATTAATTTAATATTTCGTTTACGGGGCTATCACCCTCTATGGCTGACTTTCCCAAAGTCATTCTACTATATTGCCTTAACCGTTGTGCAGTCCTACAACCCCGAGGTATATATACCTCGGTTTGGCCTCTTCCCGTTTCGCTCGCCACTACTCAGGGAATCTCTTTCGATTTCTTTTCCTCTAGGTACTGAGATGTTTCACTTCCCTAGGTTAGCTCCCTTTCGGGTAATGGAACATGACTCCCATTGGGTTTCCCCATTCAGACACTCCCGGATCAAAGCTCATTTCCAGCTCCCCGAGAATTTTCGCAGGTAATCGCGTCTTTCTTCGCCTCTTTGTGCCAAGGCATCCACCGTGTGCCCTATATATCTTACTTTTGCTCTTTTTGTGTTTATTCTGTCTCGTCCTTATATTCTACTTATATATTATTTAACCTAAATCAAATAAACAATAAATAAATATCGGACTCTCGATTTGTATTCTTTATTAGTTATAAATTAAGTTACAAAATAATATCAATATAAATACTTATATTAATTATAAACTGTAATCATAACCTCTAACTTTACATACTGATTTGCTACTCAAAGTAAATTTATAATGTAAATATCATATACATAAATATATAATATCAATCACTAATTTTACTTTCAATTCTATTGTCAAACAACTATTTTTTAAGTCTTGCGACTTGAAACTTTTTTTTGATCTTACATTATTCAAGACCAGTTTACATTTTGTGGACCCTAACGGATTCGAACCGTTGACCTCCAGAATGCAAATCTGGCGCTCTACCAACTAAGCTAAGGGCCCTTTTGGTTAATTATCATTAATTTTAAAGTTTAATAAAATTTAATTTATAAATCTTTACGATATATGATAAATTACTTATTAGAGAACACTTCCAATGAATTTATATTTGATTATTTAATTTTTTTGCAACAAATCAAACTAACAAAAATATCTTCTTTTAGAGTGTGGGTCTGAAACGACTTGAACGTTCGACCTCACGCTTATCAGGCGTGTGCTCTAACCAGCTGAGCTACAGACCCATTGAATTGTAAGAGACCTCTGTAATTCTTTTGATTCAATTTGTATTGAACCTTAGTATTTAAATATTTTTAAATACATTCTTTGATAATAGGGTAATAGGTAAATAAACTGTCAAATAAGTAATCGAAGCAAACATTTGTTTTTTTTTGAGTAATATTGTTTAATTGATAATTAAAATTAACAACTAAACATATTGTATCTCTTAAAGGAGGTGATCCAGCCGCACCTTCCGATACGGCTACCTTGTTACGACTTAGCCCCAGTTATCGAACTCGCCTTAATCGCATTAAAATACGACTTTGGGCGCTCCCAACTTCCATGGCTTGACGGGCGGTGTGTACAAGGCCCGGGAACGTATTCACCGTGGCATGCTGATCCACGATTACTAGCGAATCCACCTTCATGAAGTCGAGTTGCAGACTTCAATCCGAACTGAGAATGGCTTTGAGGATTTCCTCCGTCTCGCGACTTCGCCTTCTGTACCATCCATTGTATCACGTGTGTAGCCCCAGACATAAGGGCCATGATGACTTGACGTCGTCCCCACCTTCCTCACCACTTGCGTGGGCAGTCTCTTTAGAGTTCCCGGCATGACCCGATGGCAACTAAAGATAAGGGTTGCGCTCGTTGCGGGACTTAACCCAACACCTCACGGCACGAGCTGACGACAGCCATGCAGCACCTCTGTACTTGTTCCGAAGAAATACTACATTTCTGCAATAGTCAAGTACACTTCAAGCCTGGGTAAGGTTCTTCGCGTTGCATCGAATTAAACCACATGATCCTCCGCTTGTGCGGGCCCCCGTCAATTCCTTTGAGTTTCAACCTTGCGATCGTACTCCCCAGGTGGTATGCTTAACAGATTTCCTACGGCACTGAAATTAAATTCCAACACCAAGCATACATCGTTTAGGGCGTGGACTACCAGGGTATCTAATCCTGTTTGATCCCCACGCTTTCGTGCCTCAGCGTCGATTATGAGCCAGTAGGCCGCCTTCGCCACTGGTATTCCTCCTGATATCTACGCATTTCACCGCTACACCAGGAATTCTACCTACCCCTCTCATATCCAAGATCTGCCTTATCAGAGGCACTCCCGCAGTTGAGCTGCGGTCTTTAACCTCTGAAGCACAAATCCGCCTACGCACCCTTTATACCCAGTAAATCCGGACAACGCTCGGACCCTACGTATTACCGCGGCTGCTGGCACGTAGTTAGCCGGTCCTTCCTTTGATAGTACATTCCCAGTACGCAAAGCGTACTTTTATTCCTATCCGACAGTAGTTTACAAGGCAGAGCCCCTTCATCCTACACACGGCGTCGCTGCATCAGAGTTACCTCCATTGTGCAAAATTCCTCACTGCTGCCTCCCGTAGGAGTCTGGACCGTGTCTCAGTTCCAGTGTGGCTGATCGTCCTCTCAGACCAGCTACTGATCGTCGCCTTGGTAAGCCATTACCTTACCAACTAGCTAATCAGACGCAGACTCATCCCCATCCATATAAATACTTTGATGTCTCCACCTCATCTGATATTATCACCAGTTTCCCAATGTTATGTCAGAGATGGGGGCAGATTGTCTACGCGTTACTCACCCGTGCGCCAAGATATTGCTATCTTCGACTTGCATGTGTTAGGCACGCCGTCAGCGTTCGTCCTGAGCCAGGATCAAACTCTCCATTGATTATTTGAATTTCCTGTTCTTGTTTTTTTGGTGTCTCGCTATTTCTTATAATATAAATACTATAATAGATAACAAAACTTGTACGATTGCTTCTCAAATATATATAATAATCTAAAATAAATTAAATTAATACATATCTTAATTGACTTGCTTCTATTAATAATCTTGATTTAATATCTTTAAATATAAACCAATTCATTAACTGCATGTTTATTTACTTATTATCCCTATTGTCAAAGAACGTATAAATCTTTTTAAAATTAAAACAAAACTAAAATCTTTTCTATCTCAAATAAAATATTTCAAATTATTCTGATTTATTTTATTTTCTTGACCCGACATTTAAGCGGATACAAATTTAACTACTTTTTTTAATATTTCCTAATTTTTTCTAAACTTTATTCAAACTTTATTTATAATAACTCTTTCTATAGATGTTAAAATATAAAAAAAGAACCTTGGCGACGACCTACTCTTCCACCCAGCTACCCAGGCAGTACCATTGGCGCAATAGGACTTAACTTCTCTGTTCGGAAAGGGAAGAGGTGTACCACCTATGCAAAAATCACCAAGGAAATTAAATTTTCAATTTAGTAAAGATTTTATATATACGGTATAAATATATTTGATATATTGTATATATAAAACCATTAATAGAATTATGTAGCAAACAGTTGTTAAATTAGATTAGGAATACAATCAAGAGCTTTAATATTAATATTAAATTTGTAGAGATAATAATAATATAAAAGTAGAATATAAGGGAGAAAGAATAAAGACAAAAAGAGCAAAGAGTAAGCCCTCGAACTATTAGTACTTCTCAGCTAAATATATTACTATACTTACACTTAAAGCCTATCAACGTAGTAATCTTCTACGGTTCTTACCTTTTAAAAAAGAGAGATACCTAATCTTGGGGTTGGTTTCGTGCTTGAGATGCTTTCAGCACTTATCCTATTTAGACATAGCTACTCTGCAATGCTACTGGTGTAACAACAGATTCACCGTAGGTCTAATCACTCCGGTCCTCTCGTACTAAGAGCGGGTCCCCTCAAGTATCTTGCGCCCGCATAGGATAGAGACCGAACTGTCTCACGACGTTCTGAACCCAGCTCACGTACCGCTTTAATTGGCGAACAGCCAAACCCTTGGGACCTTCTCCAGCCCCAGGATGCGATGAGCCGACATCGAGGTGCCAAACCTTGCCGTCGATGTGAACTCTTGGGCAAGATCAGCCTGTTATCCCCGGCGTACCTTTTATCCTTTGAGCGACGGCCCTTCCACACGGAGCCGCCGGATCACTATGACCTACTTTCGTATCTGCTCGACTTGTAGGTCTCGCAGTTAAGCCACCTTGTGCCATTACACTCTTTGCGCGATTACCGACCGCGCTGAGGTGACCTTTGTAAGCCTCCGTTACTTTTTAGGAGGCGACCGCCCCAGTCAAACTCCCCACCTACCACTGTCCCTGAGGATACACTCCTCCAGGTTAGAATCCAACTACAACAAGGGTGGTATTTCACCATTGACTCCATGAAGCCCACAAGCCCCACTTCGCAGTCTCCCACCTATCCTACGCATGTTGTAACCAGACCCAATAATAAGCTAGAGTAAAGGTGCACGGGGTCTTTTCGTCCATATGCGGGTAACCGGCGTCTTCACCGGTACCACAATTTCACCGAGCCCGTGGTCGAGACAGTGTCCAGATCGTTACACCATTCGTGCAGGTCGGAACTTACCCGACAAGGAATTTCGCTACCTTAGGACCGTTATAGTTACGGCCGCCGTTTACTGGGGCTTCAATTCAGGGCTTCGCCTTGCGACTAACTCCTCCTATTAACCTTCCAGCACCGGGCAGGTGTCACACCTTATACATCCTCTTTACGAGTTAGCAAAGTGCTGTGTTTTTGTTAAACAGTCGCCTGGACCTTTTCACTGCGGCCTGCTTGCGCAGGCACCCCTTCTCCCGAAGTTACGGGGTCAATTTGCCGAGTTCCTTAACCACGGCTCACTCGAGCGCCTTAGAATTCTCATCCTACCTACCTGTGTCGGTTTACGGTACGGTCACCGCAGATGTACGCACAGCTTTTCTTGGCAGCGTATTACGTATTAACGGGATAACCATTCACCCGTTAATATTTCATTTCTGCGTCCCTGTGTTAAAATCTTTTGGTGGTGAAGGAATATTATTATTTGCCTTCTTTCCATCGACTACGCCTCTCGGCCTCGCCTTAGGGACCGACTAACCCTGAGTTGACGAACAGAGCTCTAGGAAACCTTAGGTTTTCGGCGTTAATGATTCTCACATTAATTCTCGTTACTTATGCCAACATTTGCTCTTCTATATCCTCCAGCATAACTCACATTACACCTTCGTTGAGTATAGAATGCTCCCCTACCGCTATAAATAGCCTATGACTTCGGTGAAATGCTTAGTCCCGGCAATTATCGGCGCTACATCGCTCGACCAGTGAGCTATTACGCACTCTTTAAATGAATGGCTGCTTCTAAGCCAACATCCTGGCTGTCTAAGCAACATAACATCCTTTCTCTGTTAGCATTCACTTGGGGACCTTAGTCGATAGTCTGGGTTCTTTCCCTCTCGGCTACGAAGCTTATCCCTCGCAGCCTCACTCCCGTACATTAATGTTATCGGCATTCGAAGTTTATCAGGGTTCAGTACCTTTGTGAAGGCCCTAGCCCTATCAGCGCCCTACCTCCGATACACTTATACGAGGCTGTACCTAAATACATTTCGGGGAGTACGAGCTATAACTGAGTTTGATTGGCCTTTCACCCCTATCCACAGATCATCCAAGTAGTTTTCAACCCACACTGGTTCGGACCTCCACGTAGTGTTACCTACGCTTCATCCTGTCCATGGATAGATCACCCAGTTTCGCGTTTGCCGCCACATACTAATTCGCCCTATTCAGACTCGCTTTCGCTACGAGTCCGGCTCTGAAAGCCTTACCCTCGCATGGGACGAGCAACTCGTTGGCTCATTAAGCAAAAGGCACGCGGTCACTTTCGCTCCCACCGTTTGCAAGCACACGGTTTCAGGTTCTATTTCACTCCCTTCTTAAGGGTTCTTTTCACCTTTCCCTCACGGTACTATTCACTATCGGTCACAAAGGAGTATTTAGGCTTGGAGAGTGGTCTCCCCGGATTCACGCAAAATTTCTCTTGTTCCGCGCTACTCAGGATACTGCTAATTAATTTAATATTTCGTTTACGGGGCTATCACCCTCTATGGCTGACTTTCCCAAAGTCATTCTACTATATTGCCTTAACCGTTGTGCAGTCCTACAACCCCGAGGTATATATACCTCGGTTTGGCCTCTTCCCGTTTCGCTCGCCACTACTCAGGGAATCTCTTTCGATTTCTTTTCCTCTAGGTACTGAGATGTTTCACTTCCCTAGGTTAGCTCCCTTTCGGGTAATGGAACATGACTCCCATTGGGTTTCCCCATTCAGACACTCCCGGATCAAAGCTCATTTCCAGCTCCCCGAGAATTTTCGCAGGTAATCGCGTCTTTCTTCGCCTCTTTGTGCCAAGGCATCCACCGTGTGCCCTATATATCTTACTTTTGCTCTTTTTGTGTTTATTCTGTCTCGTCCTTATATTCTACTTATATATTATTTAACCTAAATCAAATAAACAATAAATAAATATCGGACTCTCGATTTGTATTCTTTATTAGTTATAAATTAAGTTACAAAATAATATCAATATAAATACTTATATTAATTATAAACTGTAATCATAACCTCTAACTTTACATACTGATTTGCTACTCAAAGTAAATTTATAATGTAAATATCATATACATAAATATATAATATCAATCACTAATTTTACTTTCAATTCTATTGTCAAACAACTATTTTTTAAGTCTTGCGACTTGAAACTTTTTTTTGATCTTACATTATTCAAGACCAGTTTACATTTTGTGGACCCTAACGGATTCGAACCGTTGACCTCCAGAATGCAAATCTGGCGCTCTACCAACTAAGCTAAGGGCCCTTTTGGTTAATTATCATTAATTTTAAAGTTTAATAAAATTTAATTTATAAATCTTTACGATATATGATAAATTACTTATTAGAGAACACTTCCAATGAATTTATATTTGATTATTTAATTTTTTTGCAACAAATCAAACTAACAAAAATATCTTCTTTTAGAGTGTGGGTCTGAAACGACTTGAACGTTCGACCTCACGCTTATCAGGCGTGTGCTCTAACCAGCTGAGCTACAGACCCATTGAATTGTAAGAGACCTCTGTAATTCTTTTGATTCAATTTGTATTGAACCTTAGTATTTAAATATTTTTAAATACATTCTTTGATAATAGGGTAATAGGTAAATAAACTGTCAAATAAGTAATCGAAGCAAACATTTGTTTTTTTTTGAGTAATATTGTTTAATTGATAATTAAAATTAACAACTAAACATATTGTATCTCTTAAAGGAGGTGATCCAGCCGCACCTTCCGATACGGCTACCTTGTTACGACTTAGCCCCAGTTATCGAACTCGCCTTAATCGCATTAAAATACGACTTTGGGCGCTCCCAACTTCCATGGCTTGACGGGCGGTGTGTACAAGGCCCGGGAACGTATTCACCGTGGCATGCTGATCCACGATTACTAGCGAATCCACCTTCATGAAGTCGAGTTGCAGACTTCAATCCGAACTGAGAATGGCTTTGAGGATTTCCTCCGTCTCGCGACTTCGCCTTCTGTACCATCCATTGTATCACGTGTGTAGCCCCAGACATAAGGGCCATGATGACTTGACGTCGTCCCCACCTTCCTCACCACTTGCGTGGGCAGTCTCTTTAGAGTTCCCGGCATGACCCGATGGCAACTAAAGATAAGGGTTGCGCTCGTTGCGGGACTTAACCCAACACCTCACGGCACGAGCTGACGACAGCCATGCAGCACCTCTGTACTTGTTCCGAAGAAATACTACATTTCTGCAATAGTCAAGTACACTTCAAGCCTGGGTAAGGTTCTTCGCGTTGCATCGAATTAAACCACATGATCCTCCGCTTGTGCGGGCCCCCGTCAATTCCTTTGAGTTTCAACCTTGCGATCGTACTCCCCAGGTGGTATGCTTAACAGATTTCCTACGGCACTGAAATTAAATTCCAACACCAAGCATACATCGTTTAGGGCGTGGACTACCAGGGTATCTAATCCTGTTTGATCCCCACGCTTTCGTGCCTCAGCGTCGATTATGAGCCAGTAGGCCGCCTTCGCCACTGGTATTCCTCCTGATATCTACGCATTTCACCGCTACACCAGGAATTCTACCTACCCCTCTCATATCCAAGATCTGCCTTATCAGAGGCACTCCCGCAGTTGAGCTGCGGTCTTTAACCTCTGAAGCACAAATCCGCCTACGCACCCTTTATACCCAGTAAATCCGGACAACGCTCGGACCCTACGTATTACCGCGGCTGCTGGCACGTAGTTAGCCGGTCCTTCCTTTGATAGTACATTCCCAGTACGCAAAGCGTACTTTTATTCCTATCCGACAGTAGTTTACAAGGCAGAGCCCCTTCATCCTACACACGGCGTCGCTGCATCAGAGTTACCTCCATTGTGCAAAATTCCTCACTGCTGCCTCCCGTAGGAGTCTGGACCGTGTCTCAGTTCCAGTGTGGCTGATCGTCCTCTCAGACCAGCTACTGATCGTCGCCTTGGTAAGCCATTACCTTACCAACTAGCTAATCAGACGCAGACTCATCCCCATCCATATAAATACTTTGATGTCTCCACCTCATCTGATATTATCACCAGTTTCCCAATGTTATGTCAGAGATGGGGGCAGATTGTCTACGCGTTACTCACCCGTGCGCCAAGATATTGCTATCTTCGACTTGCATGTGTTAGGCACGCCGTCAGCGTTCGTCCTGAGCCAGGATCAAACTCTCCATTGATTATTTGAATTTCCTGTTCTTGTTTTTTTGGTGTCTCGCTATTTCTTATAATATAAATACTATAATAGATAACAAAACTTGTACGATTGCTTCTCAAATATATATAATAATCTAAAATAAATTAAATTAATACATATCTTAATTGACTTGCTTCTATTAATAATCTTGATTTAATATCTTTAAATATAAACCAATTCATTAACTGCATGTTTATTTACTTATTATCCCTATTGTCAAAGAACGTATAAATCTTTTTAAAATTAAAACAAAACTAAAATCTTTTCTATCTCAAATAAAATATTTCAAATTATTCTGATTTATTTTATTTTCTTGACCCGACATTTAAGCGGATACAAATTTAACTACTTTTTTTAATATTTCCTAATTTTTTCTAAACTTTATTCAAACTTTATTTATAATAACTCTTTCTATAGATGTTAAAATATAAAGCAAACATATTGTTTAGACAAGGATTTGAGTAATTAATTTTTAAAGAACTATTTTTCCTCATTGTCTCAAATAAAGAATACTAATTTAAGGAGTATTTCGGACAAAAGCAAATATATTATGCAATAATTTATATATATTTTAAAATAATTTGACGTAAAAAAAGGGTAGAATTATCTACCCTTTTAAAATCATATATTTATGCTAATTGGTATTTTGAAATTAAAATCCAACATTTAAACCAATTCTATTTATTAATCCAAAAGCAGAAACTGTACTTGGTGTTAATGAATAATCAAATGATGCCATTTGACTTCCACTCACATACTTTATACCTACTCCAGCAGAAATTCCTGTATTATCATGTCCAATTGTATAACCAGCTCTGAATGAAACAATGTTCATAAATGAATATTCAGCACCAATTACAAATTGTTCTGGTGTGTCAGACAATGTAACAAAATCTAAAGCACCTAAAACTACGTGCTCTTCATCTTGATACAATTCCGATGATATACCAGCTCTAAACATTAAAGGAATCAAATAAGGATAAGATAAGTATTGAAAATCCGAAGGGGCATTATTTAAATCATTATATAATCTTGTAGCACCATTCAAATTAGTACCATCCATTTGTAGTTCTGTACCCAAATTATGAATAGAGAAAGCTAATTTAATACCTTCTACCCCAGTATCATACAATGTTCCTATGTCAGCAGCAAATGTACCAGCAGACAAAGTAGAAAATGAATTTCTAACATATTTGGCAGTAACACCGAAAGAGAATCTTTCAGTTAAATTCCCAGCAAGAGTTAGACCCGCAGAAATATCATTTACAGAGTAAGTAGAACCAGTTCCCTCTGGGTTTTGAATTGTTCTTATAGCAATATTATCAACACCAAAAGAAGTAAAACTTGCTGCTAATGTATAATCATCTGATAATTTGGTAGAAGCTGCAGCAAAATTGTGAGAAAATCCACCAAACCAAGATGTATAATTAACCGTTACATTTACATCAGAACCAGTCATTTGAGTCAAACCAGCAGGATTCCAAAATATTGCTGTTAAATCATTTGCAACAGCACCGAAAGCTCCCATACCTGTTGCTCTTGCACCAACTCCTATTTTTAGAAATTGCGAGCCTGCAGCCCCTATTTTTTGTAAATTATCACCGCGTGATGCACCTATTATATTGCTCGTTTCAACTGAAAACAATTGATAACTAAATACAACACTGATGATTAAAATCAAAATCAATTTATTTAAAAATTTCATTTTTTATTCCTAATTTTATAATATAATTAATTTAACAAATTGGATACTATTTTGATTAGTTGTAATAGTATCCGATTTATAATAATTATTCCACAATTCTAAATGGTCCAACAACAACTGAGAAAGGTTGAACAGTAGTTTCTCCGTTAGGAGTTTTAATAACTGCCAACAATGTTTGACTTTGTACTCTAAGACCATTTTTAGTTAATAAATCCCAAACGTCAAGTCCTATTTCATCATTCAAACCACCGCTATTTGCTTCAAAATTTAAAGTTTGAATTAAATCACCAGCAACTGTAAATATTTCGATTGTACATTGTGATGGTAATTTTGTAAAATACAACTTAGCGTCATAAGGAGATATTTGACCTTCATGAGATATATAATACGGGTTTGGTACTACTGCAACTTTATCTAACATTTGTTCTGTGTAATTTCCATCACCAGGTACACCACCTTTTACAACAAATTTAGCTTTCGCTCCAGGTAAAGGTAAACCAGCTGCTCCACCCCAAGTTCTTAAAGTTAATTTATCACCAACTTTAAAGTCTCTTGAATTAGAATTGACAACAATTATTGGATTGCCAGCAACATTGGAATCTCTCATAGGTTCCCATAAAATTGATGGACTATTAGTTCTACCTTTATTTGTAAAGTCAAGTGCAAATTGAGCACCACCCAAATTAATTATATGATTAAAATCGACAGTGTCTGTATTATTAGATAAATAATATCTTCCTTGTAATCCACTATAACTTAAATCAGTACTTTCAATATACGGGTCATTAGAGCTTCTACCAATTAAGTTAGGAGCAGAAAAACCATTCACAACAGTTCTACTTTTCACCCAAGCATAAGAAGCAATATTATACTTACCAAGATATTCATTAGCGTCGCCACCAGTAGAAGCAATATTTCTTGGATCTGGGTATGCTCTTCCTAATAATGTTACATTTTGTCCATTACCAAGATTAACATAAGTTCTTGTTGGTAATAAAGGGAAAGTATAATGAGGCATTTCATTATTATTTTGTACTAATACTACTTCATTAAATCTGTTTCTATATTTATAACTAAGTTTGTTAATTACTTTTAGATTTAAATAAGGTACTTCTGTAGTTAATTTAATTGGACCTCTAATTTTATTATAAGTCAAATTAATTACTTCAGTTCCACCAGGTAAAAATTCAATTTCATATTCACCAGGTCCATTATTGAAACTTGTTGAAACAAAGTTAAAGTTTTGTAACAATCCATTTGGATTAATTTCACTTAAATATGTAGCTGTTCTAACTGTACCATAATCATTCGCTGCGTCTGAAACTATTTGTGTAGGTGGATTAATTTTGTTTGTTATAGCTTTAACATTTACATCAACATCGGCAGGTTTAGTTATATCTTCTAATGGTCTAAAAATACCACCGAATTGCTCAAAACCATAATCAAATGCAATTTCGATAGTACCATAAGCAGGGTCTATTAATGCTGAAGCATAACAATATTTTCTATCTTTAAAGTCACCAGTTGTAAAGTTACCAAAATATGATAATCTTTGCATACTATTTTCTAAGCCTAAGTCATTAGAAAGTCCACGAACTGAATCTTTTATTTCTCTACCAAGACTTGTTAAACTAAAAGTATTCTCAGTTAATAAATTTTGAGCCCTTGCACGGCATAATTCTTTTTCTAATGTTGAAAAAGCATCGAATAATAATTGATTATTTCTTAAATTTGTCAAAGTTATTCTTCTGCCATAAAATCCAACTGTAGTATTTAATCTTGTAGAATCATCTTCTATAGGGAAAGCAAACCAATATGGTTCGAATGACATTTCAAGAGTATCTCCTTGGAAATTCTGTAAAACTCTATCATCGTTTAATGAATTGATTTGAATATTATGAATACCACCTAATTTAGCTAAATCGGCATCAACTAACTCAATTTTCAAATCACTTCCTGCAGGTGCAGCTTTTGGCACTACAGTAGCAAAGTTAGGCAATCCTACTTGTGCATTATTTAATTTAGGTTCAGTACGTTTATTTACATCACCTTCATCATACGAAAGTACCCTATAATGATAATCAACATTATTTATTAATTTTTCAGTTTTAGTTATGTCTGGGCTAAATTCAATTAATCCATCTCTATTATCATCACCAATATCAATAAATGTCCTATTACGAGTTATTCTATTCATATAAGGCATAATAACATTAAATCTCACATCATCAGTTTCTTCGAATTGTGGGAATCTAAGTGTTGCAATTCCTTGTTGAACAAAACTATAGACAGAATCTAATACTAACCTAACATGATTTGTATCTCGCATCTGGCTTGCAATAGGTCTTGGATATAATACATCAATGTATCCCAAAATTGAACCGTCAGGCATTGGAACTCTTCTGTAAGTACTTCTTTTGTAAACTGTATCTGCAATACTTGATTCTATAATAATTATTTCAGTTACTATATTGCCATTATTATCTAAAGAATCTAAATATGATTTATATGGTAAACCAGTTCTTGTGTTAATTACTGTTGCACCCTGTTCGTCGACTGAATCTGGTTTAACGGGAACTATTCTATTTAATTTTTTATAAATTACACCACTTGTTGGAATAGCAGCAAATTCTGCATCAGTTATAGTTCTAACTGCTGGTCTAAAGAATAAAGGATTATATCCAATTAATGATCTATTTAATTCTAATCTACCAACTAAAACATTTTTAAAAAGACTATCATCTTTTCTTAAGTCAGGTCTAAGAGGATAAGCACTTCTTTCGTTAGGTGCTAATCTTCTATAATATTCACCCCAAGGTTTTTGTGAAGAGTCTAACTGAACAATATGAGGTACATAAGGAGTGCCAGGGGCAACAGAAGATTCAGGTAATAATATTACACCTTGACCAACTCTCATTACAGCAATAGCCATAGTATCAACAATTCCAGTTTGTGGGTCAATCCAATTACCAACAACTCTTAATGAATCAATACTGATGTTAAACTGATTTGCACCAGTTCTAACTTTTCTAACAGATTTTTCAGAAGGATGAGGTAATTCAAATTGTCTAATTTGTTCCCAGGCTAATGGTCCAACTCTATTTCCAGAATTTTCACTTATTGTATCTTGGTCTAATCTTCTTGCTCTATAAATTCTATAACCCATAAAGTCTAATCCATCTTCTAAGTTATCTACAGAGTTTTCTGAGTTATTATCCCAAACAATCATAGTTGAATTATTATAACCTCTTTTTTGTTGAATTACAACAGGGTCTGGAGGAATAGGAGCTTGAAAATTATTATCATAAACTGATTGAGCAAATTTATCTAACTCAACTAATCCTTTCACATCAGCATCAGTTCCATCTGCATCTCCGCCTTTAGATGTATTTGCAATTATAATACCAACTACAACACGAGATGTATCTTTTGGTCTAACATTAAATGGACCAGTTGACATCATAAATCTTTTATCACCAGCTTCCGAAACACCAAGTTGATTTCCACCTTGTGAAATGAATTGATATCTCGCAAAATCTTCTCTAATATCATCAGCAGATGACCAGTTTCTAAAAGTTCTCAAACCTAATTGAGAGCTGTTTACATAAAAAGCACTATCTTTACGTACGAAATCAGAATCTACTTTTTTAATTTCTCTAAAAAGTTGAGAAGAGTCAATTTTAATATCGCCACCAACTATAGTTGTATCATACACCCAAGTATTACCAAAGTGTCTGATAGTAGCAGGAGACTCTAACCAGTCAAAACCTAAATAGCCAAATCCAAATCCACCTTCACCAAATTGAGGGTCAGTCCATTGGAAAGCCATATTTAGAGTATCATCAGTATCATAATATCGAACTCTATCATTTGCAGCACCAATTGCTAATGCAGGTGCTCTTGATAAATCAACGTCCATAATTGGAGCCATCCAACAGTTCCATAAAGTATCAGTTGATGCATTTATTATATCAAATTTAACAAAGATAAAATTTTTGTAATCTCCAAAACCCCAAGAATAAATCATTTGTTCCATTTGAATATTCAAAGGATAACCTTGACTTCTTCTTAGTGCCGGACCACCTTGATAACGTGTTAAATCGGCATCATTAAAAGTTGAGAAAATATCTTCTCCAGAAATCATAGCTGGACCTTTGGGCCAGTTTACATTATTTCTTCTATCAACATCGTTAATATATCTACCAAAGTATCTACCAAATTTTAATGAATCATTAGAAGAATCATAACTAGGTGTGTAAGGGTCTAAGCCAGTATCCCAAATGGGCCAATTAGGTCCATCTTTTTTCTCATAAGCTTCGCCTGTTTTGGGGTTAAAATTTGTAGAAAAATACACACGGTATTTAGTCAAATTTTGTTTATCAGGCACACCTTCTTCTATACGACCAGGTGTCATCCAAGAAGCAGCCAAACTTGGGTCATAAGAAACATTACAAAAGAAACGTGTTCTTGGCTCACCTAAGAAAATATCTTTTTTCTGAGCACCGAACCACATACCACCACCAAATATGTATTGATTACGAGAGCCTCTGGGCCAATAACCACTACCTAAGTTTCTAGCAATATCATATCCAAAAATACCATAGTTTGAAGTAAAAAACTCTATATTACTTACGGTATTTTTTTGATTATCAAAGAAACCCACTGAGGTTCTTTGTATTTTTTCTCCTTCTTCTTTTAACCATTTTTCATAATGCTCTTTATTTGGTAAAGCATTTCCAATATTAGTAAATATTGGAAAAAGAACAAATGAGATGGCTATCAGAACAAGTGATTTGAATTTATTCATTATATCACCTTAAATTTATTAAATTATTTTTCATTTTAAATTTCAGTCAATTTTTTAAATATTAGAAAGTAAAGTTAACACCGAAGAATATTTGTCTTGGTTGTTGGAAATTATTTCTTGATTGAATACCGAACTCTATATATCTAATATATTGAGAATATACTTCTTCTATAGTTACTCTATTATTAAAATCTAAATCAGCATTTTGATTATACATTCTATTACCATAAAAATCATATTGGTCAATAGCTATAGTTTCTGGATTACCTAATTGTGCTTCTTTATGATACACTATATTATTGAATGTACCCAACCCACGATATAAAGATAAACCATCATCATTAGGGTCGCTTGTTGTGCTAAATAGAGCAGCAACAACAGTTCTGTTTATGAAATTCGTTACATCAAGATAAAATTCAATTCTTGAATTACCAGCATCATCACCAAATATTTCTTTTAGAGTAAATGCTTTTAATAATTTAAGATCAGTAGCAATAAAACCTGGTTGTCTCAAAGCATTTCTATCACCCAAAGGTTTGCCATCAGGAGCAGTAAAAGTATAAGGCAAACCAGACCTAAATGTTCCAGAAATGTTAATTCTTGCATTTGCTAATGGTTTTATACCAAATATTTCTGGTCCTTCATCATCACCCCAAACAAAATCTAAAATCAAGTTTGCTCTATGTCTTATATCTCTATCCAATGCAAATTCATTAAGTGGAAATGCAGGTCTTGTAGTGTAAGGGTCATTAATTATATTAACGTTAGAAGTTGCGCCAGTTGCAGTACCCAAAATTTGAGCTAATGTGTAGTTGAATCTAAAACCAATATTATTAGTTGGTAATTTTCTTAATTCAAATTCTAAACCTTTATTAGAACCATACTCAGCAACTTGTGCTAAGTTATACGCTACTGGTACAGCTTGCACGAAAGCATAACCTAATTGATTATAAATATCTTTGTAATATGCTGCAATATTTACCACAAACTCATCTGTTAATTGATTATCATAAGTTACTTGATAATCATTTGATCTTTGAGGTTTCATATCAGGATTGCCGATTCTACGTGAACTAAAAAGTCCTTCAATGTTTGTACCATCATACATTATTTGTAACTCAGGCATTTTATAATAAATACCATAATTAATTGAGATTTTTGATCTATCTGTAATTGGATAGTTAACGTTGATACGAGGTGCCAAATATAATTTAGAAGTGGCGTCTGTAAATGCACCTGGAGTATCAAGATCACTGACAGGAGACCATTGAGAATATCGAGTTCTTACAGGAGAATTTGGGTCAAAATATTCCAATCTTAATCCAGGAGTGAATACCAATCCTTTGAAACTGATTTGATCACTTACATAAAAACTTAGCTTTTTTGGTGTTTTTGCTTGACTTGTGATATCATAAACTCTGTCATTCTCTGCATAGATATTTCCACCATCTTGGGAAGAATACATGTCAATATTTTGAGCACCATTCCAAGGATCTGGGTTAGCGTGTAACTCTTGAGAGTATAGTCTTGCCTCAAAACCGGCTTTTATTTGATGTCCAAAATCATCATCTTTAAAATCTATTGTATAGTTCCCATCAAACTGTAAATAACTACCATATCTATAAGCAAAACCTGAACCATCCCCATCAGCATTACCAGAATTGTTAAAAAAGAATGGAATACCCCAAGCATTATTAGTAGTTCTTCTATTTACTAAACCTTCATAATATCCAGTCAATGGATTAACAACAGGGAATTGATCCGATAAGAAACCATCATTAGTAGAGCGTAATGCATTTACTTGTTCATAAATATCAATAATTTGGTTGCCTCTTTTAGCAGATTCTTCTCTTGGAGTCAATACGCCATTTTTTACAATATTCAAATCACTTGGCTTATATAAGTCATATCCACTAAACAAGTCTGGATCATTAAAACTTTTTCTTCTTGCATTCTCGTCAGAGTTTGTTTGTTGAGAAATTGTCAATTCATAAAAGCTGTTATCAGTTAAAGTATGATTAATTCTAAACATCACATTAGAAGTTAGAACGTTGAGTGCATTTTGTTTTGCAACTCTTTCTTGTATATTGGTATTTTCCCCAACACCAGTTTGAGTAGCATATAACCAGCCAGGGTTAGAAGTAAGGAATGAAGTTCTACCATAAGAACCACCTACTATCAAGGAGATGTCGTCAGTCAAACTAAATCTAGCACGACCAACTAAGTTTATTACTTGTGAATTATTATTTGGCAATTGTCCCCAGTTATTACCTAATGGGTCAATTTGCTTGTAATCAAAATTTCTAAATTGGTCATTTAAACTTGAGGCAGAAAAGAAAAAAGTAGATTTATCCAAAAATGGTAACGGTCCACCAAAACCCATTTCTACTCTATTAC
>Ga0209702_10000528_pt1 | contig 80585 bp, 77 predicted proteins | sample FRY01_FD_187210 | JGI IMG/M metagenome (GOLD analysis project Ga0209702, IMG submission 187210) | Freshwater microbial communities from Lake Fryxell liftoff mats and glacier meltwater in Antarctica - FRY-01 (SPAdes) (version 2) | ecosystem: Environmental > Aquatic > Freshwater > Ice > Glacier...
CAAAGCGAAACTGACTACCAGAAAATCGTATGGTTTTAGAACCTATCATGCCGCTGAGATTGCCTTGTATCATGCGCTTGGCGCGTTACCTGTGCCAAAAACTGCCCACAGATTCTTCTGAAGAGGCAAAATTGATTATGCGGTATAGTTAACCTGGTTTGTTGAGACCGGCTCTAAACACATTATTTTCCGAGAAAGGCTTCAGGAGAGAAATAAATATGCGCACACTGCTATTTGCGATGTTTTTTAGTATCAGCACCATGGTAATGGCTGCTGACACAGCTAATCCGATAGTTGTACTGGAAACCAACAAAGGTACGATAAAAATTGAACTTTGGGCGGATAGAGCACCTGTCACTGTTGAGAATTTCCTGAAATACGCCGACAACAGTTTCTACAACAATCTTATTTTCCATCGCGTTATTCCTAATTTTATGATTCAGGGCGGGGGCTTTAACAGCAACATGATGGAACAATCTACTTACCCCGCCATCAAGAACGAGGCCAGCGCAGATTCTAAAAATGGTCGCGGCACCCTTGCCATGGCCAGAACTAATGTAGTTGACAGTGCAACAAGTCAATTTTTCATTAACCTCACTGACAATGATTTTCTCAATCACACCGACACTACGCCATCAGGTTTTGGTTATGCTGTTTTCGGAGAAGTAATTGAAGGCATGGACATAGTCGATGAAATTGCAGCAGTTGCTACAGGAAATTCGCGAGGTCACCAAAATGTGCCAGTGGAACCGATAGTTATTAATTCAGTAATGAGGCAGCAATAGAGACTAACGAGGCAGGAATCTTTTTTATACAAAGGTTCCTGCCCAAAGACCAGACCCATTTATTTGAATAAAGTTGTCACCGTACCCATTGCTTTTTTCTTTCCGTCTGACACTTTTGGCGAATCAACAGTCAGATCCTGATCAATATCCCACAGGGGATCACTCAGCAGTTCGCCTGGCTCAAATCCGGCTACAGCCTCCATTAAAACCTGCCTTATAAGGCGTAAATCGAGACGCCGACAGGCGATCTGTAATTTCTGAACATATGTTTCCAAATCTTCCCAGCTGTTTGAATCCTCTTCTGCCCGCATAATCTTTGGATGTTCTGTGCCGGTCACCGATTCACCAATCAGCAGTTCTTCAAAAAGCTTTTCACCGGGACGAAGACCTGAAAATTCTATGGCTATATCGCCTTTATATGAATTCTCATCTTTGACATCGTAACCCATCAGATGAATCATTTTCTTTGCCAGATCAACTATACGGATGGGTTCATGCATATCCAGTACGAAAACATCCCCGCCGGTAGCCATGGAACCGGCCTGAATTACCAACTGCGCAGCTTCCTGCACGGTCATAAAGTAACGGGTTACTTCCGGATGAGTGACAGTCACTGGCCCACCCATGCTTATCTGACGACGGAACAGGGGAACCACCGATCCGGACGACCCGAGTACATTCCCAAAGCGCACCATACTAAAGCGCGTATTGCTCTTGTTGTGCGCCATTGACTGTAGCACTTGCTCAGCAAATCGCTTGGTGGCTCCCATTATATTGGTTGGACGTACAGCTTTGTCTGTTGAGATAAATACAAAATTAGCAACCTTACACTTCTCGGCAGCCAGCGCAGAAATATAGGTACCAAAAATATTGTTCTGCACGCCTTCGATGACATTTTTCTCCACCATTGGAACCTGTTTATAGGCCGCAACATGGTAGACAGTCTCTACTGAGAATCTACTGAGCAGGTGCTCCATCAGATTCTGATTACACACACTGCCCAGCAGTGCAACAATCTCAATTTCACGTCCTTTCCCAAGGGTTTGTAAATCCTCACGCATCTCGTTCTCTATGGCATAAAGACCAAATTCAAAGCTGTCCAGCAGCACTATTCGAGCTGGGTTTAACTGGATAATCTGCCTACATATTTCAGAACCTATAGAGCCCGCTGCGCCAGTGACCATTACCGAACGCCCGGTAATGCAGGCACCAAGCAATTCTGGATTGGGAGGCACAATATCTCTACCAAGCAGATCTTCAATATCGATATCCCGCACTTCATCAACACCAACTTTCCCCGACACCATATCAAAAAGGTCAGGAACCGTTTTCACATGAATCGGAAGATGTTCAAGACGGTTTAGAATTTCCTTGCGTTCAGCATGAGTGGCAGAGGGGATAGCCAGGAAAATCTGTCGTACCGAAAAATTATCGATTAATTCAAGTAATGAATTAGGACTGTAGACGCGGATACCATGAACTGTGCTGCCGATAATACTGCGGCTGTCATCTACGAATGCCACTGGAAGATACTGATCCCCATTTTGCAAGGTTGCTGCCAGTTGCATTCCTGAACTGCCTGCACCGTAAATGATTACTGACTCTTTTGGACGGAAGTTCTGAATCAGGTTCTGCAAAGCAACCTTTGCCACAAATCGGCTGCCACCGATAAACAGTAATGAAATCATCCAGAAAATTGGCAATACGGAATAATCGTAAACGCCGGAATCAAGAAAGAAAAGCGAAACCAGCACCAGTAGACCGGTAGAAATCGTGACACCCTGCAGCACTATGAATGCTGATTGCAGACCCATATATAACAATATGGCCCGGTACAGACCGATTCTGAAAAACACCAGCACACTGGCAAGATTTGCCACACCAAAGTAAATATAGGAATTTTCACCGAGAGCAAGGGAGTCTATACCAAGAAGTGCAAAGGACAGCCACAATGCGAGACCTATCATTACCCAGTCAGCCAGCATCATCAGTAACTGTTTTACCGTACGCGACAAGGGAATGGTATATAGATTCATATGCGTCCTGTGAAAATTTTTCTTCCAACCATCTTTTGGTCGCTCGACCTGCTGTTACTCAAACTGAATTGTATCTATGAGTATCAGTCCTGCCAGATCCAAGAACATGGGACATTAGAAACAGCGGTACTATACCAAAAACCGCAATATATACTGCATATTCAGGGCATTTTTCTGCAAACCATGCTAACGGCAGCAGCCACACCAGGTTAATGAATAAAACACCAATCGCGACTTTTTTGTGTCCAAAAACCTTAGCCATATGCTGATAACCGTGTGTGCAGTGCGCCTGATACCAGCGCTCCCCCGACAGCATTCGTTTTACAAGAGTCATGGTAGCATCAGCAATGAACACACCAGGTAACAATAACCAGGTCCAGAGGCTCATGCTACCGTTATAAATACTTAAAAATGCTATAGAGCCTATAACGAAGCCCAGGAAACCACTGCCAGTATCCCCCATAAATATCTTTGCAGGGGCCCAATTCCAGAATAAAAATCCAGCACACGCTGTAAACAAGACCAGACACACCAGGGCTAACGCCGTATTACCGGCCAAAACAAGCAAGCCTGCGGCGGACAGCACTACAAAACAGCATTCGCTGGCAGCCAGTCCATCCGTACCATCCATAAAGTTGTAAAGATTTGTTGCCCACACCAATGTCAGTGCTGTAATTGGAACTGATAGGACGCCCATATTGATCTGCAAAGTACCGATCCGAATATCCGGCATACCTCCCAGAATCAGCGCAACAAAGAGCCCCGTGCATATATGTACAACAATACGCCAGCGAAAATCCAGATGCTTCAGGTCATCTAGGAAGCCGACTATCGCCAGCACCATGCCCGCAGAAAGCACTTGAATCTCGAGAGGACTAAACTTGTTTCCATAAATAAGATATAAAAGACCGACATAAAATGCGGCTACAATAGCTATCCCGCCCCCGGTTGGGGTGGGTATCCGATGGGAACTGCGCCCAATGGGATGGTCAAGAACACTTCTTGAAAGAGCAATTTTACGTATCAATCCAGTTCCAAATACCGAAATAACTAATACAGGGATCAATACAATGATAATGTCCTGGGATAACTCCTGCATCTGCCTTCCTGATCAATGATGTAACAAAATAATACGCCCCATCAAATAAAATTTGATGGGGCGTATTATTTTACCGCAATTTTACTTTTAAACTACCCGGGCTATTTTGCCTTGACGACAATCCTGTCCCGGTTACGTTCAATGGTCGCCTTCCCAATTCCTTTCACTTCCATCAATTCGTCCACACTTTTGAAATCACCGTTTTTTTCGCGGTGAGCGACGATCTCTTTGGCCTTTTCAGCACCAACACCATCCAACGCCAACGCAAGAGTAGCAGCATCCGCTGAATTAACGTCTACTTGTATTTTTGGCGCATCCGGATTCACCGGTGGCTCAGCAGCATTTGCCAGAGGTATAAACAACAAAGTTATAGAGAGGAGCAATGTTTTGAGCAAAGCGTATTTTTTCATAGTTTAAATCCCTTTACTATTTATCAGAACGTCCATGTAGCTGATCGTCGACACCGTATTCGCCAGATTCAGAACGAGGTCTCAGAACAGAAGCAGCAGCCCTGCTGCATTACTAACTTTAGCAAAGATTTGAAAACGCGCCAGTAATCTGTTCCTGAATTTCAATCAAACGTTCACCCGGCCGCCGTGCCTGCGTGATGGGTCGCCCGATGACGAGGTAGCTACTGCCAGCCAACAAAGCATCGCGAGGGGTAACTACACGTTTCTGATCCTGACTTGGCGCCCCCTCCGGACGAATACCTGGCGTAACCAGAACAAAGTCATCTCGCAACAGCTTCCGCAACTCTGAAGTCTCCTCTGCTGAGCATACCACCCCGTCCATGCCGGATTCCGAGGCGAGGGCGGACAGACGTAAAACCTGTTCTAAAACAGTTCGCTCGATACCTATAGCAGCGAGATCTTCCTGCTGCATACTGGTTAAAACAGTAACAGCAATTAGCAAGGGCCGTTTATCCCGGTCAGTTAATGCAGCGCGCGCTGCGCGCATCATTTCCGCCCCGCCTGATGCATGCATATTTACCATCCATACACCCAGATCAGCAGCAGCACACACTGCTTTTGCTACCGTACTCGGAATGTCATGAAATTTAAGATCGAGGAAAACATCATAGCCACGTGCAACAATCTGCTCAACGAACTTAGGCCCAGCGCTTGTGAACAACTCCTTTCCAATTTTTACTCGACAATTTTCCGGCGAGAGTTGTTCCACTAACTCCAATGCATCCTCAGCCTGCGCATAATCGAGTGCAACAATAATTCTCTTATTATCTCTTATCATCATTTCATCCTGAATTAGCGACCCGCTGTTGCTTTTTTTTCTGATGTATTCAAACGCTGAATCCGAGCCTCTCGTTCCAAAAATTTCGTATTCAGACGCCTGACTTTCAAGCGCGATTTAAACAGGCTTGCCCCTAATATCAAACCACACAGTGCGCCTAGACAAAAGGCTGCAATTACCCAAACCGAAACCGGTTGCGGCGACAGCACAAGAAAACCAAAGGACAGAGGCACAGCAGTATTATTAATAAGGGAAAAAGCAATGCTGGTGACGAAGATCAGCAGCAGGAAAAACCAAAGAATTAATCTCAATAATTTTCCCATAGGTCGTACCTTAAAAATTACAATTAATCATCATGCAAATCTTCAATTCGAAAAAAACGGCGATATTCTTTCGAATTCGCCGTTTAATTTGTTACTCAGCAAGAAGTTTCAGTATTCATGTTCCAGACTCAGATTTACCCTGTCACGCAGTTCTTTGCCAGGTTTGAAATGAGGCACGTATTTGCCACTTAATGCTACCGGACTCCCAGTCTTTGGATTTCGGCCGACGCGTGGAATACGGTAATGCAAAGAAAAACTGCCAAACCCGCGTATTTCAATCCTGCCACCATCTGACAAAACCTGGGACATATATTCAATAATTGCCTTTACTGCAAACTCAACATCCTTAGAGGAAAGCTGTGTCTGTTTTCCTGCAATTCGATCAATAAGTTCAGATTTCGTCATGGCTTGTTCCTGATTCCGTGTAAATACTGAAACGACTCTCAGCTTACTTCTTATCCATCTGTGCTTTAATCAAGTCACCGATAGTAGTTGGGCCGGTTGATGGGGCTTCCTGATTGCGATGATCCTGGATTGCTGATTTTTCATCATCAATTTCCATGGCCTTCACTGATAATCCCAGTACTCGGCTTTTACGATCAACGCTGATCACTTTAGCTTCAACTTCATCGCCTACTTTTAAAACGTTCCTCGCGTCTTCCACTTTATCGCGACTGATTTCAGACGCGCGCAGAACACCTTCAACGCCTTCTTTTAATGCAATATTGGCAGATTTAGCGTCAACTTCTGTTACAACACCTTTGACGATACTGCCTTTCTCGAATTCGCCGACGTAGCTTACAAACGGATCATCAGAGAGTTGCTTAATTCCAAGCGATATACGCTCGCGCTCAGGATCGATGGACAGAATAACTGTCTCGATTTCATCGCCCTTCTTGTATGCACGAACAGCTTCTTCACCAGTCTCATCCCATGAAATATCTGACAGATGTACCAAGCCATCGATGTTGCCATCCAGTCCAATGAAAATACCAAAGTCGGTAATGGATTTGATGCTGCCGCTGATTTTATCGCCCTTCTTGAAGGACTCAGCAAAACGATCCCATGGATTCTGGTAGCATTGCTTGATACCCAGAGATATACGACGACGTTCTTCGTCGATGTCCAGAATCATAACCTCAACCTCATCGCCCAGTTGTACGATTTTGGATGGGTGAACATTCTTGTTAGTCCAATCCATTTCTGACACGTGCACCAGACCTTCAACGCCCTCTTCCAACTCTGCAAAGCAACCGTAGTCAGTAAGGTTAGTAACAGTTGCTTTAACTTTAGTGTTTTCAGGATAACGAGCTTTGATTGCAACCCATGGATCTTCGCCGAGCTGTTTCAGGCCCAACGATACACGATTACGCTCGCGGTCGTATTTCAGGATTTTTACGTTGATTTCATCGCCAACATTTACGATCTCGCTTGGGTGTTTAATGCGCTTCCAGGACATGTCAGTGATGTGTAACAAGCCATCAACTCCACCCAGATCAACGAAGGCACCGTAATCCGTAAGGTTTTTAACCACACCCTTAACTGCCATGCCTTCCTGCAACTGTGCCAGCAATTCATCACGCTCTTCAGTGCTTACTGCTTCCAGAACGGCACGTCGTGAAACAACCACATTATTACGCTTCTGATCCAATTTGATCAGTTTAAACTCAAGTTCCTGGCCTTCGAGGTGAGTTGTATCGCGGATAGGACGTACATCGACCAATGATCCAGGCAGGAATGCACGGATGTTATTGAGATCAACCGTAAAGCCGCCTTTGACTTTGCCATTGATAACACCCATAACAACTTCATTCTTTTCGAAAGCTTCTTCCAGGTCCATCCAGGATTCTGCGCGTCTTGCTTTCTCTCGGGACAGACGGGTTTCGCCGAAACCGTCTTCCACTGCTTCCAGAGCAACTTTTACTCTATCGCCTATATTTAATGAAAAAACACCATTGTCATCCAGAAACTGAACGCGCGGTATAACACCCTCTGATTTCAATCCGGCGTGGATGGTTACCCAATCCGAGTCGATGTCAATAACAGTGCCTGTAACAATGGCACCAGGGGTCATGTCTACGTCTTTTAGACTCTGTTCGAATAATTCAGCAAAACTTTCGCTCATGTGTATTCCTATAAAATTAATGGGTCATATTCCCCGTTTCTGACACCAGCCGGTCGCAGCAAATAGTGCCTGCTCACACCGAAGGGATTACCGAAGGGGAGATATAACTTTACTTAACCGCACTCCAGCTCGTACGGGCCAGTTACTAACACCTGTGTGACGAATAATTGCTGGTACTTCGCTGCACAGGACTTGCTCTTCAGTCGTGCAGATTCATGATCTGCTCAACTACCTGATCAATAGTAAGATCAGTGGTATCAATAATTATTGCATCTTCCGCAGGACGCAGAGGCGACAAAGTACGGGAGGTATCGCGCTCGTCACGGGTCTGTATGTCCTTCAAAAGGTCGCAGAGGATAACATCAATACCCTTTGCAATCAACTGCTTATATCGTCTCTGCGCACGCTCATCTGCACTTGCTGTCAGGAACACTTTTAGAGTTGCGTCAGGGAACACAACCGTACCCATATCGCGCCCATCCGCCACGAGGCCAGGAAGTTGCCGGAAAGCCTTCTGTCTGGCCAGCAGTGCCTCGCGTACAACACCATGAACTGCGATTTCTGACGCCAGGACGCCACATTCTTCGCTGCGTATAGCTGACGACACCTGGTCGCCATCTAACCAGATTTCAGGAGCATCAATTTCGTTAGCACTTTGAACACTGGAAGTAACACTGAAAGCCACTTTCATCCTTGTGGCAATATTAACCAACGCCTGCTCATCAGTGCCCTCTACCTCCTGTCGCAAAGCCGCAAGAGCCAGCAGTCGATACATGGCTCCGCTGTCAAGATAATGCCACCCTAGACGTGCCGCAATTAATGTACTGATTGTGCCTTTTCCTGCGCCACCGGGGCCATCAATTGTTATCACGGGGGCCTCTAAAGAGGGTTTCATTGCGCTTCAACCTGCTCTACTGTAATTCCCACAGTCTGCGCAAGCGTTACAAATCCTGGGAACGAGGTTGCAACATTGGCGCAATCGCGAATGCGGATTATGTCGCTGGACTGCAGTGAAGCCACTGTAAACGCCATAGCTATGCGGTGGTCACCATAACTATCCACCTCGCCGCCACCCATTTGCCCGCCTTGAATCCGAATACCGTCAGGGAAGGTTTCAGTGCGTATGCCCAAAGTTTTTAATCCGTCAGCCATTGCTTGAATACGGTCGGTCTCCTTAACACGTAATTCTTCTGCTCCACGCAGCACGGTAGTTCCCTTCGCACACGCGGCAGCAATAAAGAACACAGGAAATTCGTCGATTGCCAGCGGAATCTGATCCTCCGGCACGTCTATGCCGCGCAATGGTGCGTATCGAACTTCTATATCAGCAACAGGCTCTCCGCCTGCCAGACGCTGATTGGATAAACTGATATCGGCACCCATCGCTTGCAATAAATTGATGATGCCAGTTCTGGTCGGATTAACTCCGACGTGCAACAGTCGCAGGGATGCTCCGGGAGTTATAGCCGCTGCGACTATAAAAAATGCCGCTGAAGATATATCAGCTGGAACATCTATTGCGCATGCCTGTAAATCCAGTCCGCCATAAACTTTGGTCTCACGACCGTCTTTGCTACGCTGGATGGGATATGAAAAACCCGCCAGCATACGTTCGGTGTGATCTCGGCAGGGAGCAGGTTCAGTAATTGTTGTTTCTCCATCGGCATAGAGAGCGGCAAGCATAATGCATGACTTTACCTGGGCACTAGCCATTGGCATGACATAATCGATTCCATGTAATTGCCTGCCATCAATTTTTATCGGCGGCGTCCCTGCGGCAGTGGTATGCACCGCAGCACCCATCAGACGAAGAGGATGAGCCACTCTGTTCATAGGACGCACCGTAAGCGACCCATCACCATGCAATTCAGAACTAAAACTCTGAGCTGCCAGCAGGCCGCATAGCAATCTCATCGCAGTACCTGAATTACCTAAGTAAAGTGGCTTCACTGGCGCAGAAAGACCATGCTTTCCGACTCCATAAATCGTCAGTTTACCCTGCTCGGGACCTACGATAAGCACGCCCAAATCACGAAATGCCTGCAGGGTATGCAGAGCATCTTCTCCTTCCAGAAAGCCACTTACGGTGGTTACACCTTCGGCAATTGCACCAAAAATGATAGACCTGTGTGAAATCGACTTATCGCCAGGAACGCGGATTTCTCCACGTACCTGGCCCCCAGGACGGGCGACATAATCCATAACTGGTTTTTCCTGAAGATGATTGTTTTCTGGCACCGGGATTGGTGTATCCGTTTTGACATTTCCGGGCGAGTGATTTAATACCCGATTTTTTGTTTCTGCAAATTTATTACTGAACTGATCACGCGCGGCTTTAGCCTGACGAAACTCTGCAGTCATAGTGCGCCCATCAGCATCCAGCAGCATTTTTCGCATCCGCGCCAGATCTGACGTATAGGCGTCCAGAATCCTGACAGTAGCTGCCTTATTAGCGAGGAAAATATCTCTCCACATGACCGGATCGCTGGAAGCGATGCGGGTAAAGTCGGCAAAACCACCTGCAGCATAATCAAAAATCTGCTGCACCTGCTCTGGGTGTCCGCCGTGCTGAATCAAAGTGTTGACTAAGGTGTATGCCAGCAGGTGGGGAAGATGACTGGTTGCTGCAAGCACTTCATCATGTCGCGCCACGCTCATGCCATGAACCTCGGCACCGGTACTGCGCCACAACTGCGTAATTGTCTGTACGGCCAGCGGATCACTGCCTGCAAAAGGCGTCAATACTACTTTGCGATTCTGGAAAAGTTGAGGCTGCGAGGCGACATATCCGCTCTGCTCTGACCCTGCTACCGGGTGTCCAGGAATAAACTTCTGATCCGAGCCTGCAAATACCTCAATGAAATCCGCAACTACATTGCCCTTCACACTGGCCGCATCAGTAATGATACTGCCCGCCTTCAGTAATGGTCGGAGCTGAAGGAATATCTGCTTTAAAGTCAATGTCGGCACTGCGAGCAAAATAATATCTGCAGTTGGTACCACTTCTTTTAGATCGGTGGACCATGCGTCAATACTTCCATCTGCCTTTGCTATCTGCAACGGTCGAGGATCCCGGCCGCAGGCAAGCACCTTATGACAGACATTTGTCTGCTTCAAGCTTCGAGCAAGCGATCCGCCAATCAGACCGAGTCCTACAATCAGGACAGTTTTGTCATGCAAAAGATTCATTGACCACTAGCCATTGGATAAGAACCAAGGTTTCTAATTTTGACCGCCCGATCCTCTAGCTGCAAAAACACATTTTTAACTGCAGGTTCGTTGATACTGCCTTCGAAATCAATAAAAAACACATAAGCCCACATATCATCACGCGCGGGTCTTGTTTCGATTTTAGTGAGACTGACCTGATACTTCTCAAACGGTTCGAGCACGCGAAAAAGCGCCCCAGGTTTGTTCTCAGTGTAAACAAGTATTGATGTTTTAGCTTTGCCCGCTGGAATTATCGTGTTTCGAGCTAACACCAGAAAGCGTGTCGAATTATCACGTCTATCCTGAATATTTCTGGCGTGAATAAACAAACCATAATTTGTTGCAGCAATTTCGCTGGCGATAGCAGCAGTATGAATATCTTCGGCAGCAAGTCGGGCGGCCTCCGCGTTGCTGCTGACTTCCTGAAGCAGGATGCCCGGCCAGTTAAGTTTCAACCAGGCTCGACACTGCGCCAATGATTGTCGATGTGACACAACACGCTTTATTCCAGAAAGTGCCGCTGCATTCTGCAACAGGAAATTATGTTTAATAGCGATGACAACTTCAGCGACAATACTCAGAGAGGTGTCCATCAAACAATCCTGTGTATAGTTCACCGCGCCTTCAGTTGAATTCTCGACTGGTACGACACCATAGCAGGCCTGCATTTTCTCTACGGCGAGAAATACGTCATCGATACTGGCCATACTCAACTTGTCTGCATTTGCACCAAAATGTTTGTCAACTGCAGCCTGAGAAAAAGTACCTGCTGGACCGAGAAACGCAACTTTTGCGCATTTTACAGTCGAACCGGGCTCAATCATCCTGAGCCTCGGTGTCGTCACCCCCCACAGATTCATCCTGAGATGTGGCGCTATCGTCTGGCAGCTCAGTTGCGTCGTCAAACTCAACTGCAGGATTCACTGAATTTTCAGCATCGGTATCATCATCGGGAAACTCTATTTCTGCCGGCTCAGCAACCTGTTCCAGCCCAACCAGTTTTTCATCCTTTTTGAGTTTAATCAGGCGCACGCCCTGTGTATTACGACTAAGCACCGAAACCTCATCGACGCGAGTCCTGACCAGTGTGCCACGATCTGAAATCATCATAATTTCATCACCGTCAAACACCTGTACCGCACCAACCAGATTGCCATTGCGTTCACTGCACTGCATACCAATAACACCTTGGCCGCCTCGTCCGTAAACTGGGAAGCCTTCAGTATTCGTGCGTTTTCCATAGCCATTCTCACTGACTGTAAGAACCTGTTTTCCTACCTCGGGAATGATCAAAGAAATCATGGTGTGTCCACCAATTAATCTAATACCCCTGACCCCTCTTGCCGTCCGACCCATTGCACGCACATCAGATTCTTTGAAACGAATAACTTTTCCGCTACTGCTGAACAGCATAATGTTCTGCTGACCATCCGTGAGCGCAGTTCCTATCAAAGTATCATTTTCATCCAGCTCTATAGCTCGTAAACCAACGCTGCGCTGACGGGAGAAATTGGTCAGAGGCGTCTTCTTAACGGTGCCCTGGGTAGTAGCCATAAACACATACTGATCTTCACGATATTCCCTTACCGGAAGCATACTGGTAATACGCTCACCGTCTTCCAAAGGCAGAATATTAACGATTGGTTTACCACGCGAAGTACGACTGGCCAGCGGGATATTAAACACACGCAACCAGTAAACTTTACCAGCACTGGTAAAACAAAGCAGAGTGTCGTGGCTACTGGCAATCAACAGGTGTTCAACAGAATCTTCATCTTTTACTGTCGCCGCCGCTTTACCCGTGCCGCCACGACGTTGTGCATGATAGTCGGAAAGAAGTTGGGTTTTTGCGTAGCCACCAAGCGAAATCGTTACGACTCGATCTTCTTCAGAAATAAGATCTTCCATGGTGAGGTCAAGTTGCGAGCTGATAATCTCCGTACGGCGGACATCGCCATAGATTTCCCGAACATTTTTCAGTTCTTCCCGAACTACGGTGAACAAGCGCACTTCACTGCCGAGAATGTCCAGGTGATCAGAAATCTGCAGCAGCAGGTCTTTGTAATCATTGATCAGTTTCTCATGCTCAAGTCCAGTTAGACGATGCAAACGCAGATCAAGAATTGCCTGAGCCTGAGCGGGTGACAAATAATACTCTTTATCTTTTAATCCATACTCCAATGGCAGTTCTTCAGGACGACAGGCATCAGCACCGACTTCACCGAGCATCAGTAACACACTATCTGACTCCCACGAACGCGCCAGCAGTTTTTCTTTCGCTTCCCCAGTAGTCGGTGACGCTTTAATAAGTGCTATGACAGCATCGATATTAGCCAAAGCGACTGCCAGACCTTCAAGAATATGGCCTTTTTCACGTGCTTTGCGCAGCAGATAGGCTGTGCGACGGGTGACTACTTCACGCCGATGCCGGATAAAGGATTGCAGTATCTCCTTAAGATTAAGCAGCCGCGGCTGGCCATCCACCAGTGCAACCATATTAATCCCGAACACAGACTGCATTTGCGTCTGTGCATAAAGATTATTCAGTATGACTTCACCGACCTCTCCTCTGCGCAGTTCGATTACTACCCGCAGACCATCTTTATCTGACTCATCACGTAACTCGGTAATGCCTTCAATTTTCTTTTCCTTAACCAGCTCGGCTATGCGCTCAACCAGTCTCGCCTTATTTAGTTGATAAGGAATTTCCGTGACGATGATAGTCTGGCGACCAGTTTTCTGATCTTCAATGACTTCGGCGCGCGCACGCATGTAAATACGGCCCCGACCAGTCTTATAAGCTTCAACAATTCCCGCGCGTCCATTAATTATGGCTGCAGTCGGGAAATCGGGTCCTTTTATGTACTCCATCAACTCATCAATGGTGATGTCATCGTTATCCAGCAAGGCAATACAGCCATCAATAACTTCATTGAGATTATGCGGGGGGATATTTGTGGCCATACCCACAGCAATACCTGAGGAACCATTTACCAGAAGATTTGGAATCTGGGTCGGGAACACATCGGGGATCTGTTCCGTGCCGTCATAATTATCTGAAAAATCAACTGTTTCCTTGTCCAGATCGGCCATCAGGTCATGAGCAATTTTCGACATGCGGATTTCGGTATAACGCATTGCAGCCGCAGAATCACCATCAATAGAGCCAAAGTTGCCTTGGCCATCTACCAATGGATAACGCAGGGAAAACAGTTGCGCCATTCGCACGATAGTGTCATAAACTGCAGAATCACCATGGGGATGGTACTTACCTATTACATCACCCACTATACGTGCGGACTTTTTATAGGGCTTGTTCCAGTCATTCGACAGCACATTCATCGCAAACAACACGCGCCTGTGCACAGGCTTAAGGCCATCTCGTACATCAGGCAATGCACGTCCTACAATTACGCTCATTGCGTATGCCAGATATGATTCTCTCATTTCACTTTCAAGAGAAACCGGTACTACCTGCTTTGTTGTATCAGCCATAGAAAACCATCTTCCTTAGGAAAAATATCCAGCATTTTACGTGCTGCTAAAAACGCGTAATACTATCACAAACTTATCTCTGACCGCACCGTAAACGTGCGCTTGCGCCTGTCTCACAGCCTGCTCAGACCCATGCTTAGGAATACCTCTGATTTAAGGCTTTAGAGAGCCTTGTTCAGAGGCGCTATTTTGATAGGGTTTCGCTATAATTCCTGACTTTTGCGTCGCCATAAAGCCGCCGCAGCTGGTAATGGAGGATCTTCAAGTGCAGTCTGAACCCATTCAGCAGGTTGATTCGCTGCTGCACGCCAGATGGATCGTTCCCGTTGAGCCGAAGAACCAGATTCTCGAAGATCATTGCCTGGTAATCAATAAGGGTAAAATTGTCGCAATTGTTCCGCAACTACAAGCAACGGGATCTTTCTCATCCAACAATGAATTGCACCTTGATAATCATGTGCTGATCCCAGGATTAGTTAATGCTCACGGGCATGCTGCTATGACTATGTTTCGAGGGTTCACCGATGACCTTGAACTGCATGACTGGCTTGAAAATCATATCTGGCCACTCGAGAACCGCTGGGTCAGTGAAGAATTTGTACTGCATGGGGCAAGACTTGCGATTGCTGAGATGATAAGAGGCGGTACAACGTGTTTTGCAGATATGTACTTTTTTCCAGACGCCACTGCTCGTGCAGCCGTTCAGGCCAATATTCGCGTGCAGTTGGCAGCTCCGGTGCTGGATTTTCCTACTGCATGGGCAAATAATGCCGACGAGTACATTCACAAAGGCACGGTACTCCATGATCAGTATCGCAACAGTGAATTAATTGGCACAGCGTTTGGCCCGCATGCCCCTTACACGGTATCCGATGCCCCTTTGCGCAAAATAGCGATGCTGGCTGAGGAACTGGACCTGCCGGTGCATATGCATATTCACGAAACTACGCAGGAAGTCAGTGACGCAATTGCTGTCACGGGGAAACGTCCCTTGCAACGTCTCCATGAGCTTGGACTGCTTACTCCCCGACTGCTGTGCGTACATGCAACCCAGCTGTTGGAAGAAGAAATACATCTGCTGGCGGAGAATGGTTGCAGTGTAGTGCATTGTCCTGAGTCAAATATGAAACTCGCCAGCGGCTTCTGTCCGGTTCAAAAATTATTGGATCATGGCATCAATGTCGCGCTGGGAACTGATGGTGCAGCCAGCAATAATGATCTGGACATGTTCTCAGAAATGCGTTCGGCTGCATTGCTGGGTAAAGCAGTAGCCGCTGATGCCACTGCAGTATCTGCAGCGACGGCACTGCAGATGGCGACACTGAATGGAGCAAGAGCATTAGGTCTTGGCGATGTTATTGGCAGCCTGGAAGCAGGCAAAGCCGCGGATATTATCGCCGTCAGACTTGATACTTTAAATAGTGCGCCGGTCTACAATGTGATATCACAACTTGTCTACAGTACACAGGCAAGTCAGGTGAGCCATGTCTGGGTTGGCGGCCGTAAAGTACTAGACGAGGGCAAACTGACTACGATAAATATTCAGGTCTTGCAGGAACAGACAGAAAGCTGGCGCAATCGGATACTCTCTAATAAAGTCTGATCAACGATATTATTCAGACTTATTGTGCAAAAGGCAGATACCATGAACGAAGATACAAACATTGATCAGGCTGAAATTCGCAAATTTGAAGCTCTCGCAGCGCGCTGGTGGGATCCGAATAGCGAGTTCCGTCCTCTGCATGAGATTAACCCTCTGCGTATGGGTTTTATCAATCGCAAGATCAACCCTGCCGGAAAGAAAATCGTGGATATTGGCTGTGGCGGCGGCATTTTGAGCGAAGCACTGGCTCGTCAAGGTGCTCAGGTTACGGCTATCGATCTGGCAAATGCCTCTTTAACGGTGGCCAGACTGCATCAACTCGAGAGCGGTCTGGATATTAATTATCGAAAAATATCTGCCGAGTCATTGGCCCAGGAAGAAGCCGGCACTTACGATATAGTTACCTGTCTGGAAATGCTTGAACATGTCCCCGACCCTGCGGCGATATTGCATGCTTGCGCCACCTTGCTTAAACCAGGAGGCCATCTTTTCTGCTCAACGATTAACCGGAATCCGAAAGCCTATTTGTTTGCTGTGCTGGGTGCAGAATACGTACTTAATCTGTTACCAAAAGGGACTCATGACTACAAACGCTTTATCAAACCATCTGAGCTCTCGGCATGGTGCCGACATGAATCGTTTGAGCAGGGCGAAATAATTGGTTTGGGATACAATCCGTTCAGCAAGCAATATGCGCTGCAGAAGAATATCGATGTCAATTATTTTGCTCATTTCATCAAGCCTGAATTGAGACCGGCAGCTTGATTATGATACAGCCGGACCGTGTGCAAACCATGTTGTTCGATATGGACGGCACCCTGATTGATACTGCTGCCGACTTCGTTTACGTGCTTGAACAATTATGTATTGAGAATAATCGTCCGGCTCCGGCTCAGATTGATATCCATCAAACGGTCTCCAATGGTGCGAAGGCGCTGGTGCAACTGGCCTTTGGGTTTGATTCCGAAGATCCTCAGTGCGGTTTGCTGCACCAGCGATTGCTGGAAATCTACGCTGAGCAGATTAAGTCGACACGCGCTGTGTTGTATCCTGGGATGCAGGAATTACTGCAATATCTACAACAGGCTGGCATTTCCTGGGGAATAGTTACCAATAAACCCGAGGCTTACAGCATTACACTGCTTGAACAGCTAAAGCTGGACAAAGTCTGCGACGTATTGATCTGTCCAGAACATGTACGGTTTACCAAACCTCACCCGGAACCGGTTTTGCTGGCTCTCAGTAAACTGAAACAGTCGGCAGCTGTCGGTGTTTACGTCGGCGATCATCCTCGCGATATTGAATCAGGCCGTCTGGCCGGCATATTTACGATAGCGGCAGCCTACGGTTATCTGTCAATCAATCCACCAGTGGACAGCTGGGGAGCCGATATGGTTGTCAATTCTGCAACTGAAATTACTGCATGGCTGTCTGGCAGGCTGCCTGCCATCCCATAAACAACGCCGCCGCTATAATCAAGAAACTCTTAATGGAAAAAACATGAAAAACTATAAAGCCCCTTCCGATCTGCTGAAAGATCGAACGATTCTTGTTACCGGTGCCGGAGATGGCATTGGTAAAGCCGCAGCACTGGCTTTTGCGAAACACGGTGCCACTGTCATCCTGCTGGGCCGCACCCAGGGTAAACTCGAACAGATCTATGATGAGATTAAGATTGCTCAGGCACCTGAGGCAATTATTCATCCTCTGGACCTGGCTACAGCGGGTAACGAAGATTATGCTGCGCTGGCTGTCTCTATCAGCGAGCAATTTGGAGGACTGGATGGCTTATTGCATAGCGCTGCCCTGCTGGGCCCACGCACCCCGATCCAATACTATCCGGCCGAAGCCTGGGCAAAATTGATGCAGGTGAATGTTACCGCCTGCTTTCAATTGACACGGGCACTATTACCCGCACTGATGACATCTGATCAGGGAAGAATTCTGTTTACTTCGTCCAGCGTAGGAAGACACGGTCGCGCTTACTGGGGCGGTTATGCGGTCAGCAAGTTTGCTGTTGAAGGTTTGATGCAGGTGCTTGCAGATGAGTTACGCGATACCAGTAATGTCCGCGTAAACAGCATCAATCCGGGAGCTACCCGCACTGCAATGAGAAAGGAGGCCTATCCGGCTGAAGACCCCGTCACCCTGCCAACTCCGGAATCACTGATGCCCGCCTATCTTTATCTGATGGGCAGCGAGAGCACTGAAGTGCATGGACAGGCTCTCGATATCCAGAACTGATTTAAAACAATTAACCGGGGGCATCCAGTCCTATTTAATTACTGTGCGATTAACTGCGCCGCGCTGGGACCAGGACTTTCTGTCTGCTGCGAGGAGGCAGGCCAGCCGCAGCATATAAAAGATTTATTTCTTGCAAAGGCAGCTCATACAGTTGCCCCTTCTTGATTCTGCTTGGTATAAACATAGGGCCATACCTGACTCGCTTCAGACGGCTTACAGTGACACCCTGAGACTCCCACAGACGCCGCACTTCTCGATTACGGCCCTCCATGATGACTACATGGTACCAGCGGTTACTTGCTTCACCTGCGAAAAATTGGACGTCTGTGAAGCGGCAAAGATTGTCCTCAATCATCACCCCCTGCAGCATCGCATTTATCATTTCCTGAGTGACATCACCACGCACCCGAACGGCATATTCCCGATCCACATTGGACGATGGATGCATCAACTTATTGGCTAATTCACCATCAGTAGTAAACAACAAAAGTCCGCTGGTATTCATATCGAGGCGGCCAATCGCGACCCAGCGGCCATGCTTTATAGATGGCAGTTTATCGAACACAGTTGGTCGACCCTCGGGGTCTTTGCGGGTGCTTACTTCACCTTCAGGCTTATTGTATAAAACCACCCTTGCCTGCTCAGAGGCAGCCGTTGGAGGGCTTACTTTTTTGCCATCTACTATCAATTTGTCGTCAGCACTTACGCGATCACCAAGGGTGGCGATTTTGCCATTGATTTTCACTCGCCCCTGTTTAATCCAGTCCTCCAGTTCGCGCCTTGAACCAAAACCAGCCCTGGCAAGTACTTTCTGTAATTTCTCATCGGTCACTGTTATTTTCTTCCTGCGTACTTTCTATTAGGGAGGGTTTTGCGGATGGCGGGATGCTCCCTTTGAGAGCAGAGCTTATACCCAGTATTTCATCCAGCGGACGCCGAGCCAGCGCCATCGCTTCCTGTTCATCTGGATAATCGCCTTCGTTTGCTGAATCGCTGAATTCATCGTCCGTCTCGGCTGTTAACTCCGCCTCGGAAGGCAGATCCAGTACGCGCATATCTCCCAGCACATCCTCAAGCTCCAGCTCTCGGTTGAGTTGATCCAGATCGCGAATTTCTGAAAGCGGTGGAAGTTGCTGAAGACTTTTTAAATCAAAATAGTCAAGAAACTGCCTGGTGGTCGCAAACATTGCAGGCCTGCCGGGCACATCGCGATGACCAACTACTCTGATCCACTCACGATCCAGTAATGTCCTGATAATAGTAGAGCTGACCCCCACCCCGCGAATCTCTTCAATATCACCTCGGGTGATCGGTTGACGGTAAGCAATTAAAGCCAAAGTTTCCAATAATGCACGGGTATATCGCTGCGGTCTCTCCTCCCACAGCCGGCTCACCCATGCGCTGAGCTCCTGCTTTACCTGAAAGCGGAAGCCGGAGGCTATTTCTTTTAACTCAAAGCCTCTTTGCTCGCAATCCATCGCGATAGCAGCAAAAACTTCTTTCAGTACTGCGGGTTCGGGTCTCTCTTGCTCAAGAAAAAGCTCAGCGACATCAGCCACAGACAAAGGTTTGCCTGCGGCCATTAACAAGCCTTCTACGATCCTCTTGAGCTGGTCTTTCTCAATGGGGACTGCCACCATATCCGTCACAGGAGCCTCAAGGTCGTGAACTTGTGCATCGTTCATTCGCTGCGTGCCTTTAAATGTATAGGGCCAAATGCCTCAGTTTGAATTATTTCAATCAGAGAATCCTTCAGCAGTTCCATAACTGCAAGGAAAGTCACAACCACACCAAGACGCCCCTCTTCCCTCATCAACAGCGACACCAGAGGTATAAAACGCTGTGATGACAGGCGTACCAGAATCTCTGACATCTTCTCGCGCGTAGACAGCGTTTCACGCTGAATATGATGGTGCTCGAACCTATCTGCCCGTCTTAAAACACTTGCTAAGGCAATCAGTATTTCTTCAAGCTCAACTACCGGATCGGGCGTATAACGTTCCAATTCCGGCGCTGCTGCTTGAACCAGAAACAAATCCCTTTCCAGACGCGGTAATGCATCTATATCTTCTGCTGCTTTTTTATACCGTTCATATTCCTGCAGACGCCTGATCAGCTGTGCGCGAGGGTCTTCTTCGTCCTCAGCTTCGACACTACTGCGCGGTAATAACATCCGCGATTTGATTTCAGCCAGCATGGCTGCCATCACCAGGTATTCGGCGGCCAGTTCAAACTGATGAGACTCCATCAAATCGACATAAGCCATGTATTGAGAGGTGATTTGAGAGACATCTATTTCCAGAATATCTATGTTCTGTCGTTTGATCAGATATAACAACAGATCCAGCGGTCCTTCAAATGCTTCAAGAAACACCTCGAGGGCATCCGGGGGAATATACAGATCCTGTGGCAATTGCGTCATCGCTTTGCCGGCAATATAAGCAAAAGGCATTTCCTGCTGAGCTAACTGCTCCAGCGGTTTTGCCCTGCTTGTCTCTACAGTCGGTTCAGCGCTCACCTCAACGGTACCCCAATCCCATTGCGTCTCTGACATCCTGCAGAGTCTCCCGGGCTGATTCCCTTGCCACTTCAACGCCTTCAGCTAGTATCGATCTGACCATATCCGGGTCTTTTTCGTATTGTTTCGCCTGCTCCTGAATAGGTTCTAACTCTTTGATTATCGTGTCAATAACCGGTCGTTTGCATTCCAGACAACCAATTCCGGCGCTGCGGCAACCGGCATTCACCCATTCTTTGGTGCTCTCGTCCGAATATACTTCATGCAACTGCCATACCGGACATTTTTGTGGATCACCCGGATCTGTCAGCCGCACCCGTGCAGGATCGGTAGGCATGGTTGCGATTTTCTTTTCAATCAACTCCAGAGGTTCGCGCAGACTGATGGTGTTATCGTAGGACTTGGACATTTTTTGCCCATCAAGGCCAGGCATTTTCGCGGCAGGTGTCAGCAACGCCTGCGGTTCCGCCAGAATCATTTTTCCGCTGCCTTCCAGATAACCCCAAAGTCGCTCGCGATCACCCAGGGAAATATTCTGCTGTTCCTGCAGCAATGCTTTTGCCCGTTCCAGCGCATCCTGATCTCCCTGCTGCTGGTATCCGGTTCTCAATGAACTGTACAAGCGCGCAGTTTTTTTGCCCATCTTCTTGATAGCAGCCTGAACATTTTCTTCAAAGTCGGGTTCTCTACCATAAAGATGATTAAAACGACGCGCAACTTCCCGTGTTAATTCCACGTGCGCCACCTGGTCTGCGCCTACGGGAACCATACCGGCACGATAGATCAGAATATCCGCACTCTGCAGCAAGGGGTATCCTAAAAATCCGTAGGTCTCCAAGTCTCTTTCCCGTAGTTTTTCCTGTTGATCTTTATAGCTGGGGACACGTTCGAGCCAACCCAGAGGTGTCATCATCGACAGTAATAGATGCAACTCAGCATGCTCAGGGACGCGGGACTGGATAAAAAGGGAAGCCGAACCGGGATTTACACCAACAGCTAGCCAGTCGATGACCATATCGAGGACGTATTCTTCAAGTATCTGCGGAGAAGCATAATGTGTGGTCAACGCATGCCAATCGGCAACAAAGAAAAAACATTCATATTCATGCTGGAGTTTCACCCAATTTTTGAGCACACCATGATAATGCCCAAGATGCAGACGTCCGGTGGGGCGCATCCCTGATAAAACCCGATGCTGTGAATTGACAGTGGACAACGTATAACTCCAGTATTCTTGTTGAATATAGGCCACTCCATCACGGATTGGCCGGAAAGGGCCGCATTATCTCAGATGAAAAGAGTGAATACGAAGAATTTTTAGCCACCCTGTTAAAAGGGCCGGAGCTGAAACACCCGCACCGCAGACTTATCGAAAGGGTTCAGAATCACCTTTGCCTTCGCGCAGCAGTTTTGGTTTACCATCGACCAGGTCCACCACGGTTGTGGCTGTCAGGCCACAGGCTTCGCTTTCAATAATCAGATCAACCAGGTTTCCCATTCGTTCCTGGATTTCGTAAACCTCAGAGAGCGGATTTTCGTCGCCAGGGAGAATCAGGCTGGTACTCATTATCGGTTCTCCTACTTCCTGTAACAGTGCTTGAGTTACCCGATTATCGGGAATGCGCAAACCTATAGTCTTGCGTTTAGGATGCATCAGACGACGTGGCACTTCCGCCGTCGCTGACAAAATGAAAGTATAGGGACCGGGGGTATATGCTTTGAGCAGGCGATAAGCGCTGTTGCTCACTTTTGCATAGATGGATATCGAAGAAAGATCTGCGCACATCAGCGTAAAATTATGTCTGTCATCCAATTGCCTGATCCGACGAATTCTTTCCAACGCGGATTTGTCGCCTATATGACAGGCCAGCGCATAAGTAGAGTCGGTGGGATAAATGATAACTCCTCCAGAAAGCAAAATAGCTGCCGCCTGCTTGATCAGGCGTGGTTCTGGATTCTGAGGATGAATGTGGAAACACTGAGCCATTAGAGGTATCGTAGTCCGTTTTTAAAATTGGAATTAAGCACGCGGCACACAATAACAGGCTGCGACCGGCAAGTCGATTGCTGACATCCGCAACGGCGCTGCTGGAACAAAGATTATCTATTCATCAGTCAAAAACAAAGGATCAGAAATGCTCTATGCAATCATCAGTGAAGACGTCGCTAACAGTCTGCCATTGCGGATTACTGTTAGATCGGCACATCTTAAGCGTGTTCAAAAATTAGTCGACGAGGGACGCCTGATTATAGCCGGCCCACATCCTGCTATCGACAGCAATGAACCAGCAGCGGCCGGTTTTACCGGCAGTCTGATCATCGCGGAATTTGCATCACTGGCGGCAGCACAATTATGGGCTGATGCTGACCCTTATTTGGAAGCTGGTGTTTATCAAAAAGTTGTGGTGAAGCCATTTAAGCAGGTGATGCCTTGAGAGCCCGCTTATTCCTGCAAAACTTCCTGCAATTCAGATGTCACGGGCTTCAGATCAGGAAACCCGACATCGAGGGTCTCATTCCAGATTTTCAATTCTCCGCGTTTTCGCCGCATCAGAGCAGAAGTATCACCACTGATAGTGACACTTTGAATCACATCATTGCGGCTGATTGAATTGACTACCTCCTGCCCCTTCACCACCCGGCCGAATACGGAATGCTTGCCATCAAGATGGGGTGCTGGCACATGAGTGATGAAGAACTGGCTGCCATCTGTTCCGGGGCCACTGTTCGCGGTAGATAAAATTCCAGCACGATTATGACGCAGTGTTAACTCACCGCTGAAACGATAACCAGGACTGCCGGTACCGGTGCCCAGGGGATCGCCGCCCTGAATCATAAAGTTGCGCTCTACTCGATGAAATTTCAAACCATCGTAAAAACCGCGCTGCGCGAGATTCACAAAATTCGCCACGGAGGTGGGAGCCAATTGCTCATTGAAGGAAATTTCGATATCACCTTTGTTGGTCTTTATCAGAGCACCCAGGTTCTGAGCCAGGGCAACAGGTGACAGTAGCATCCACGCAAGAATAAACAGGAAGGTTGGTTTTTTCTTTTTAAATGAACTCATCATAAAGCTATACCAAATTGCATGTTTACCGGCGCATGATCTGAAAAACTCTGCGCAGTGTATATTTCAACTTCCTGCACATGAGCAAGAAGATTGGGAGTAATTACGTGATAATCAAGGCGCCACCCGACATTCTTTGATCGGGCCTGACCTCGCTGCGACCACCATGTATATTGATCAGATTCTTTGTTGAGGTGACGGAATGCATCTATAAACCCTTCCTGTTCAAAAAGTCGATCAAGCCACTGTCTTTCCAGAGGCAGAAAACCAGAGTTCTTTAGATTACCTTTCCAGTTTTTTAGATCAATCTCTTTATGACAGATATTCCAATCACCACAGAAAATAAAATCACGCCCACTGTCGCGTAACGATTGCATGAAGGGCATGAACTTATCAAGAAACTGATACTTCACCGTCTGCCGCAACTCTCCGCTGCTGCCTGATGGCATATACAGCGAGGCTACACTAAGGTTGCCGAAATCAGCTTGAATGTAACGCCCTTCCGAATCAGCTGTATTGCACCCAATTCCGCGGATTACCCGATCAGGTTTGCGACGACAGAATAAGGCGGTACCCGAATAGCCTTTCTTTTCTGCGTCGAAATAAAAACAATGATAGCCCTCAGGATGAAATATCGGGTCGTCCAGTTGATGAATCTGTGCTTTGGTTTCCTGCAGACAGATTACATCAGCATCCGCTTCCGGCAGCCAGTCAAAAAATCCTTTTTTTGCAGCTGACCGAATGCCATTACAGTTTAACGTCATTACTCGCATCCAAACCTTCTTGTTGTTCTCGTAACATTCTGACCAGGGCCATGACCATTGGTTTCATAAAAAAAGATGACTCCGGCATCACCTGCACCTGGACACCGGCAGTTTGCAACTGCTCTGCTACAACAGGACCTACTGCCACAACCATTATACGAGCGAGTACCTGCTGTAATTTTTGTTCAACCCCCCGTTTTTTAGCCACTTCGAGCAGACGGGTATACTGCGGCTGACTGGTAAACATCATGGCAGTGACTCGCGCTGCAAGTCCACCATGCAGCAGTCCGGTAATAAAATCTGCAACCACTTGCTCGGCTGAATCAGAGGCGTAAATATAAGGCGCGATCGGCACAGCAATCGCGCCGCGGTCGCGCAGATAATCCATTAAGAGCAGATTGGGATCCTCACCATAAAGCTGAACCGCAACTCGTCGCCCCTGTAATTCGATAGAGTGCAGTGTTTCGATAATGCCTGCGGTAGTCGGTGCAGAACCCAGCATATCAGGCTTCAGATCCAGCTCTTTTAATGCCCGCCCCGGTTTCGGGCCACGACATATTTTGACGGTATCGGAGAGCGCTCGTAGAAACTCGTCCTTGCAGGCGGCACGTTGAGCGAATCCGTTCAAACGACGCAAACCTTCGCCCGTCAAGATAATAAAATACTCGCAGGGCCTGCTGATAAACTCCTGTAGCCAGCTCTCTATTTTACGGTGATCGGGAGCGTCAAGAATACTTACAAGGGGTAGTCGAAGCACCTGAGCACCGCGAGCTTCCAGCAAATCCACCAGAATATCGAGCTGCCTGCTCTCAGGTACGGCAATATATTGGCCACTAAGAGATAATTCCTCTTCTAACTGCATGCGATTTTTCCGTTAAAAAATTAAACGTAACTTATATTCCCAGAATTACGACAACATGTTTTCATCTGCTAATAATTCAACGCAAAAATGTAACTTTTTATCGCAAAAATCCCGCCACTCAGTTTTAAACTGTTACATAAATGCCCATTTATGTTACTATGCCGCCTGTTGCATCAAAGCAATAGAAGAATTATTTATCAAACGTGGAGATTATCAATGACCGACATTATACACAGCACCAGAGCAGTACTTATATCAGCCGTAGTAGTAGCAGCCGCAGTAGCTGTTCCAATTCTGACAATTCTTGCAGTAGTCTGAACAGCCTCAAGCAGTCAGGTGTCGATGATCAGTCGACTGACTTAAACTACCCTGAGAAGGGAGTATTTTATGCAAGGCTTAACATTTAATCGAACGCTCAGGTAAAACGTCGTCGTTTCCCTGGGCGTTTTTTTATTCTAAAGGTTTTAGTTTATCAACAAAATTACAGGGTTTATGCCTGTTATCCAGCTGATGCTCAATTATACCTTCCCATGCGGTTCGGCAGGCCCCGGGAGAGCCCGGCATGCAAAACACGATTGTACCGTTAGTAAGACCCGCGAATGCCCGCGACTGGATAGTTGAACTGCCTATTTCCTGGTACGATAACTGACGAAACAGCTCACCAAAACCTTCTATCTGCATCTCCAGCAATGGAGTTACCGCGCCTACCGTATTATCCCGGAAGGTAAATCCGGTTCCGCCAGTGAGCAGCACAGCTTGGATATTATCATCCGCTATACAGCCCGCTACCAGCGCTCTTAACTTGTAGAGATCGTCTTTGACAATAGTCTTACTGACCAGCGTATGGCCACTGTTGTGAACAAAATCAACCAGCACAGCACCGGATTTATCTGTCTCTTCGGTACGTGTATCCGAAACAGTTATGATCGCAATGTGAACAGATTGAAATGTCTTTTCAGGAGGAACTGCAGAAGCGGGATTACTCATTTGAAACCATCAACTCCGATACATTACCTTTTAAAACCGGGCGATCAACCGCCAGTCATATTCATCAGGCGAACCGGTTGGGCATAATCTTTATCGTAAAAATTATGTCGCTCCGGCTTAATCCGCATGGAGTCAATAATCGCCTGCTTCAGCTCATCAATACCAGCCCCTTCCCTGCGCATTATCGCGCGTAGATCGACTGAATGCTCATTACCGAGACATAGCAATAATCTGCCCTCTACGGTAACTCTCACCCGGTTGCAGGTTTCGCAAAAATTATGACTGACCGGTGAAATAAAACCTATGCGGCTTTTATAGCCAGGAATATACACATAACGTGATGGACCAGCTGTAGTTTCAGCACTCGAGATGAGCTGGTATTTTGACGCTATCTGCTCACGGACCCAATCATTACTACACATGGTCTGCTCCCGAGCATGGTCAGAAGCCTGGCCAAGCGGCATCTCTTCAATAAATGCGATATCTATATCACGCTGTAGCGCGTATTCAGTTAAGTCCAGCACTTCATCTTCGTTATAGCCTTTCATAATAACGGTATTCAATCGAATGCGATCAAAATCCTGTGCCAGTGCTGCATCTATACCGGCCAGCACTTTATCAAGTTTTCCCACTCGGGATATACGTTTAAATCTTTCAGCATCAAGACTGTCGATGCTGATATTGATCCTGTTAACACCCGCTTCCCGCAGCGGAGCAGCAAATTTATCCAGTTGCGCGCCATTGGTGGTGAGCAGCAGCTCTTTTAGCCCAGGCAGTTGGCCCAACTGCTTTACCAGCGAAATGATATTGTTTCGCACCAGCGGCTCACCACCGGTAAGACGGATTTTATCTACACCCAGTTCGGTAAAAGCTCTGCCTGTTGTGTAAATTTCCTCCAGCGACAAAACCTGATTTCGTGGCAGAAAAGTCATATCCTCGGTCATGCAGTAAACACAGCGGAAATCACAGCGATCAGTTACAGACAAACGCACGTAGTCTACCCGACGACCAAAATCATCAATCAGTCCGGTTTTTTTCTCTGCTGCACTATCAGTTTTGCTTGTCATTTATTCCTTGTCTATCTATGCCTGCATCACATCTGATCCGTAAGATCATTTAGCCATTTAACTGTCAGTAATTGCAACCGTTGACTATTCAACTATCGCCTCCTTGATTTGCAACCGAATAATGGCATGAGTATCACTGTGCTGGAAACCTTCTGAGCGAACCTGATAATCGCCGGCTTGAACATTTGCAGTGCCGCTGGCCGATACCGTCGCAACTACGTAAACCATTTCTGCAGAAGAGAGATTAAAAGGCCCAACTGCTGCTGAATTATCCAGAGAGACGGTAGCCGGTAAATCACGCACATTGAGTACTTTAGCTGCCAGTGGTTGACCGCGCCCATTGACTTCGAGCGCGGATACAAATACCCGGCTATCCGGGTCCAGATCCAAACCCGGTGCAAGTTCAACTTCCACGTCGATTACCGGTCCGCGATCTGCTACCTCACTCGCTGGATCAGCCTGTGCATCCATGCGGGTTTCCAGCTCAGCGATATGACTGCGCAAAAACTCGGCATCCTCGCCTGAAGATGCCATCTGCAACACACGCTGCCAGTACGTAACAGCACTCTGGAGATCATCTGACTGCTCCGCGTCAAGTGCGAGTATCTGCAGAACGAATAACTGGTTAGGATCAAGCCGTTGTGCCTGGGTAATAATGCTGCGCACTTTGTCATTCAGCTGCCGATCCGCCAACGTGTATTCATTGAGAGCGTAGCGGCCCAACAGGAATGCTTTATCCGCTGGCTGCTCAATCAAGGAACTGGCTCGCTCCAGCGCTATCGAAGTTTCTGCATACTGACCCAGTGCAGCCAGATTCTGGGACAGAAAATACCAGGCCCAGCCGCTGTCAGGATTGTTGTCAATGAAGTCTGTTAATAGATAGATTACCTCAAGCGCGCGTTCGGGATTATCTTCAACAGCGAGGGTTTGCTCATGCAGATCACGCAAGGCAAGTTCATCCTGGAATCCCCATTGCTGGTAAAACACATAACTGAGCGGCAATATACTCAATACCAGCACCAGTGGAATGAGTTTTCCAGCCGATAGCCAGGACGATGATTTTAATGCTTTGTCATTGCTGGCATCAGGGTCATCTCTGACATCAGCCAACAAATTACGCTCAAGTTCCAGTTTTAAGATTGTATACTGCTGTTGATCAATCGTTCCTGCATGAAGATCAGCATCAAGCTCCGCCGCTCTTTCCTGGTAGATGGCAAGATTTGCTGCATCTCGCTCCTGCAGGCCGCTGAGATGCGCCCCTCTTTGCTGCCGCCATAAGGGCATTAGAACGAATAAGCTGGCAAGCAACAGCAGGCCTGCGGATAAGATCCAGAACAAGTTATCTCCTCACTTCCTAAAAAATTTCATTTTCCCAGTAATCGCCGCAGGCGTTCCTGCTCTGCGAGATCAAGGGTATCATTCTGTTTTTCAACACCCGGTTTTGCGCGTCTGACGATACGAAGAATTATCCAGGCACCAATCAATAGAAAAACCAGAGGCCCGAACCACAACAACAAGGTATTGGTCATCAAACGAGGCTTATAAAAAATAAAATCACCATAGCGCTGCAGCATGAACTGCTCAATTTCAGCGTCAGTTTTACCATCTATTATCATCAGATAAATTTCGCGGCGAAGGTCTTCTGCAACCCCCCCGCCGGATCCGGTCAGGTTGGTGTTCTGACACATCGGGCATCTGAAATCATTGGACATCCTGCGAAAGCGTTGCTGCTGCTCCTCACTATCAAACTCGTAAATATCGACGCCGGCCAGAACAGAAGGCGCAACAGCTAACAAGCCGAGCGCGCAGCCAAAAGTGATCAGACAGGCTACGACAAGGGAACGCAATATAGTCGGCATCAGTTGGGCGACTCATTTTTCACCGCAGCTATCGCAGGCAATATTTCATCTTCCCAGGCTTGATAATCAATAACGCCAATATGCTTGTAACGGATTACTCCATCGGCATCCACAATAAAAGTCTCCGGTGCGCCATAAACTCCCAGATCAATGCCAAACCGTCCATCAGAATCGATGATATTCATAGCGAATGGATTGCCGTTATAGTCCAGCCAACGTTCAGCCTCCGGAACTCCATCTTTATAATTTATACCGACGATTGGAATAACCTTCTGCTCTGCTGCCGCCATGAAAATTGGATTTTCCTGCAAACAGGGAAGGCAGTAGCTCCCCCATACATTTAGCAGGAATGGCTCATCTGGCAAATCCTCCTGAGTCACAATGCGATCGCCGTACTCTAAAGACTTCAAGGCGAAAACCGGTAAGGGTTTGTCGATCAGCACGGAAGGTAGTGTGCGCGGATCCAGATACAGACCGCGCCACAACATAGCGGCCATTGCCAGGAATATCAGTACCGGAATAAACAGTTTGAATCTTGACACTGCATCTCTCCCTTAACTCTGCAACACAGGAGCGGCCGCAGTTTCCAACAAAGATTCTTTTTTCACTCTAAAACGACGGTAGCGTTTATCCGAAATTGCAACAAAGCCACCCAGCGCCATAAAAATAGAACCCAGCCAGACCCAGCGGACAAATGGTTTAACATAAACAGTCATAGACCAGGCACCCTCTCCGCGAGGATCACCCAGGGTGATAAATAGATCCCGGAACAATCCAGCGTCAATCGCCATTTCAGTTGAAGGATTGCCGCTCGCGACATATATCCGCTTCTGTGGATTAAGCTCACGTTGATAATTACCGTCCTTAATTACGTCAAAGCTACCTTCTTCGGCAACAAAGTTTGGCCCCCGAACAGGACGCATACCATTGAACTTAAATTCATAGTCGCCAAGCATCACACTTTGCCCAGGTTGCAGTAATACGCTTTTCTCAATGCTGTAGATACTAGTCAATGCGGCGCCGGTAAGGATAACAGCGAACCCAAAATGAGCTATCTGCATACCCCAATAACTCAGCGACAGGCTTTTCAAGCCTGCCAGAGCACTATCTTTATTAGACACTTTATTTATCATATCTGTAAGCATTGCGAGCATTACCCAAAACGCTAACGCTACAGCTAATGAGGCTCCGATGGAGAACTCAAGGGTAAATACCAGCGGCAGTACCAGACCAAGCAGCACACTCGCTATCGCAACCTTCGTTAACTGCTTTCTGAGATATTCTGTTGATGTTTTCTTCCAGCGACTGGTTGCACCAATCCCCAGAAATACTGCCAGCACAACCATTAGAGGCACAAAAATAAGATTGAAGTAAGGAGGACCTACCGAGATCAACTCACCGCCACTCATTGCCTGATAAACCATGGGATACAACGTACCCAGCAGAATGGCCGCGCTTGATACCACCAGAATAATATTATTCGAGAGCAGGAATACTTCCCGCGATAAAGGGCCAAATGTGAGCTCGCTTTTCATCAGAGGCGCACGCACCGCAAACAGCAGCAGAGAGCCGCCCACAATCACTGCAAGGAAGCCAAGAATATAAACACCCCGGGTAGGATCTGTGGCGAAAGCATGCACTGACGTGAGCAAGCCTGATCGGGTTATAAATGTTCCCAGCAGACTGGCGGCAAACGCCATAATAGCCAACAGTACGGTCCAGCTTTTGAACACGCCGCGTTTTTCAGTGACAGCAAGTGAGTGAATCAAGGCGGTTCCCAGTAACCAGGTAATCATTGGTGGATTCTCCACAGGATCCCAGGCCCACCAGCCTCCCCAGCCAAGTTCATAATAGGCCCACCAGGAACCCAATGCGATACCGAGAGTAAGGATACCCCACGCGACGTTTGCCCATGGGCGTGACCAGCGCGCCCATGCGGAATCCAATCTGCCACTTAACAGCGCGGCAATAGCAAATGCGAACACTACTGAAAAGCCTACATAACCCATGTACAGCATCGGGGGATGGACAATAAAGCCAAAATCCTGCAAAGCAGAATTCAGATCCGCGCCATCAGTCGGTGGCAGCGGCAGAATACGATCAAAGGGATTTGAAGTAGCAATCATGAACAGCGTGTAGCCCACGCAGATCAGACCCATTACCCCAAGTACCCGGGCTACAAAATCATCAGGCATGGCTTTACTGAATATTCCTACAGCCAGCATCCAGCCAGCCAGCATCCATGTCCAGAACAAAAACGACCCCTCATGACCGCCCCAGACAGCAGTAATTTTGTACTCCAACGGCAGCATGGTATTGGAGTGCTGGGCAACGAAGGCAACTGAAAAGTCATCTGTTACAAAGCTGTAGCCCAGGATCAGCAGACACACACTCAGAAATACAAAAATACCCGCTGCTAAAGGGCGGGCCAGTCCGATCCAGAGTGCATTTCCACGGCTGGCGCCGATAAGCGGCAGCGTGCCCAATATGACACTGAGTGAGAAAGCTATGATCAATGCGACATTGCCCAGTTCAGGAATCATTATGTACCTCCGGTGCCACGTTGTTTTTCAGCAGCATCCATCGCCGCTTTCACTTCGACAGACATATAATTTTCATCGTGTTTCGCCAGCACACGAGAAGCCTGGAATACGCCTCCAGCCACCATTCCTTCTGCGACCACTCCCTGGCCCTCACGAAACAGATCTGGCAGGATACCCTGGTATTGAACTGTAAGATCATTACTGAAATCTGTGGTTATGAAGCTGACCTGCAACGAATCCTGCGCATGAATTATGGAACCTTCTTTGACCATTCCACCGATGCGGATACGCTGCCCTTCAATTACTTCACCTTTAGCTATCTGGCTGGGCGTGAAAAACAGATCGATATTGGTACTCAATGCATACAGTGACAAGCCTGTTGCGATAGCCAGACCAGCACTGATAAATATGAGAATAGCCAGTTTTTTCTGTCGGTGCGGTTTCATCAGTTTACTCCGCTCGTGCATCGCGGACACCGCGACGCTTCTGTTCTTTAATAAATGCTTTCCGCTCACGCAGCGGTTGCAGCAGATTTACTGCCAAAAACACTGCAAAAATTATATACACTGACCAGACATGGAATGTGTATTTACCCATTAACAGAAATTCGCTCAGGCTTGAAAATTGGATATCGCCCATACTAAGACCGCCTCGCTGTGCTAAACCTGCGTTTAATTAAACATTTTCCCGTGCGACCAGATCGGTCACCCATTGAGATCGTCTTTCGCGTTGTAGAATTTCAGTGCGAGTACGTAATATCAACGCAACTGCAAAAAAACAGTAGGTCGCTGCGATCATAACTAATAAGGGCACCCAGATTTCCGGTGGATTTGGTGCTATTGGATCCATGGAAAAGCTGCTGGCTGGCTGATGCAAAGTATTCCACCAGTTCACTGAATACTTGATTACCGGCACGTTAATCGCACCCACAATTGCGAGAATTGCTGTAGCCTTTGCAGCGGCATCAGGACTTTCAATCGCGGAACGCAGAGCGATCACACCTACGAACAGGAAAAACTGGATCAAAAGCGAGGTCAGGCGTGCATCCCAGGCCCACCAGGTTCCCCAGATCAAGTCCCCCCAGATAGCACCCGATGCAAGTGCCACGCCGGTAAACCATAAACCAATAGGAGCAACGCATTTGGCCACCATATCGGCCAGCTTCATCTTCCAGACCAGCGTAATAATTCCTGCGATCGCCATTAACGGGAAGCAAGTCAGGGAGATCGCAGCGACGGGTACATGAATGTACATAATGCGGATAGTGTGGCCCTGTTGGTAATCTTCGGGCACAAACAATAAGGCCCAGACTATTCCGACACTCATCAATATCACCATGAGCGCGACCAGCCACGGCAACCAGCGGCTGGAGAGCTCATAGAACCAGCGTGGTGAACCTAATTTAGAAAACCAAACCCACATAGTTCGTCTCTCAATAACACTGTTGACAAATGTGCTGTAAATCGCTCGATGCGCCGAATATAACACAGGGTTTACTCGCCCCCTGTTACTATTTGTAACTAATTTTTGAATGGCGCGCACCACTGTGTGGCACTTAATTCACACTGATTTTTAATGCCGCTGCAGATGCCCAGGGAGCGAGACTTAAGGACACCGCCAACATAGCTCCCAGCATTGCATAGTGGCCGCCTACGGGAACCCCGACCAAGACGTCTGCTACCGCTTTGGCACCAATTATAAGCACCGGCGTGCACAAGGGTAAAACAATAACCGCCAGGATCAGGCCCCGACTGCCTAATCCTACTGTCAATGCGACACCGATCGACCCGAACAGACTCAAAACAGGTGTCCCGATCAATAACGTAAGCACCAGCGTCATATAGGCATCCGATGGCAGGAACAACATATAAGCCAGCAAGGGCGACAACACCACTACGGGCAGGCCACTGATCAGCCAGTGACTGATGTTTTTGGCCAGCACCATAAAGTAAAGAGGCTGCGGGCTTAGCAACAGTTGTTCAAGTGAGCCGTCTTCATAATCAGCGCGATAGAGATTATCCAGTGACAGCATGGAGGCCAGCAATGCCGATACCCAAACAGCACCTGCCGCGATTCTGGACAACTCAACGGACTCGCTGGAAATTGCCAGCGGGAACAATGCGGTTACAATCACGAAAAACATGATTGGGTTGAGCAGATCGTTACGCCGCTTGAGTGCAATCAACAAATCCCGTTTCAAGGTGGCGACAAAGGCGGCCCATGTGCTGACCTCAGGAAGTTGCGAAAAATTATCAGAACTCGCACTACTCATTGTCGACTCCTCTTTTCTGCGCGGTTCTGGTCAAGATCAAGAATGCGCAACGTACACGGCACTTCGAGACGATGATGGGTAGTGACCAAAACGGCCCCACCGGCGCTGACATGCTCTGCAAGCAGCGTTTCCAGCGCCTTTACTCCTTTCACATCAAGGGTGGTAAACGGTTCATCCAGAATCCACAAACGCGCCGGGCTGATCTGTAGACTTGCCAACGACACCCGTTGCTGCTGACCGGCAGACAGATTACGGCAAGGTACGTCCTCATAACCGGACAAACTCACATAAGCCAGAGCCTGCTCAATAGCTGCATCTGAAACTCTGGTATGCAGCGCGCAACGCCAGCGCAGGTTTTCTCTGGGGGAAAGGATTTTATTGACGGCATTGCGATGCCCGATATACAGAAGGGAAGCAAGAAACAGCTCCCGATTGCGATGCACTGGCCGCCCCTGCCAGTAGATCTCACCTTCAAAGCTATCGTTGAGCCCGCAGATAATACGCAACAGAGTCGTTTTTCCACTGCCATTGCTGCCCTTTACCTGCAGCAGATCACCGGCAGCGACAGAAAAATCCAGTCCTGTAAACAGAACCCTGTCATCACGCTCACAGAACAGATTGCTGACCTGCAGTAAAGGAACTGCCGCTTTGCCGGAATCTATTACAGGAGTTGATGATGACATAAGGTTTTCCCAGCACGCAGGTTTAAGCAGGACAGAGGGTCAGGTCAGGCTTTCGGAGGCGTGACGCCAAGCTGCCCCATATACTTGCCGTTGCGTTGCTTGTAGGTCATCTCGCACTGCTCATCCGATTGATAAAACAGCATCTGTGCCACGCCTTCATTGGCGTAAATTTTAGCTGGCAGCGGTGTGGTATTAGAAAATTCCAGAGTGACATGCCCTTCCCACTCCGGTTCCAGCGGAGTTACATTTACAATTATGCCGCAGCGGGCATAAGTCGATTTACCCAGACAGACGGTCAGTACATCACTGGGTATGCGGAAGAATTCGATAGTACGCGCCAAAGCAAAGGAATTCGGCGGAATGATACAGTAGGGTTCATCGATACTGACAAAACTGTTTTCGTTGAAGTTTTTAGGATCTACTACACTGGAAGTGTGGACATTGGTAAATATCTTAAATTCAGTAGCACAGCGAACGTCATAACCGTAACTTGAAGTGCCGTAAGAAATAACTTTTTCATTGTTGAGGTAGCGCACCTGACCTGGTTCAAAAGGCTCGATCATGCCACGTGTCGTAGCCATTTCCCTGATCCATCTGTCTGACTTAATGGTCATGCTGCTTAAGCTTCCTGTAAGTTCACCGGGCAATTCCGAGCGCGCATGATACGATCAAACATCGCAAAACTCACTACCCGATTGCAGCTGTGCGAATTACAGCGCAATCGAAGCAGTTCCGTTTGATTCCCTGAGACGGCCTGTTCAAGGCCGTATTTGACACCTCTATTGATGATCTATTTTTACAACCCAGCTGAGGAGAGCGTCTGCTGCTCTGCGAACAGGCCGTCAGAATAACTGGAAGGTATCCGGTATTGCTGCAGAATATCCTGCTCACTCAGCTGCGCTTCTTTGTGATCAATCACAACCTGGTAGCCACTCGCATTCTTGAACACTACATGTGAGTTATCATTGTCCCTCAGCATGCGAATGAATTGATGAAAATCACGTACCGGCACACCATTCACCTGCTCCACGATCCAGTTGCGCATGTCGTGGTAGCCCAGATTGACGTCAGCTGCCAGCACCTGCAAGGCAACAACCAGTTCACGCTTCTCTGGAGATGCCCATTCACTGCGCGCCTGCAACAAACCAACCGGCGCGGTACGACTCCAATCAGAACCCCAACGCTTGATCAGGTTCATATTCAGCGGCACAAACAAAACTCCACCATAGATATAGTATTCAGGGATCCGATCAAACTCTTCCTGGCGCACCAGACTGTAATTTTCCTGACGGCGCTTGGCTACCAGTTGATCACTGTAAACCTGGCCTTTGCGCGAATACTCGATAGAAATTCCGTCACCAATCTGCTGCAGGTCTATGGCATGTTTATAATTTGTCTGCAAAACATTGCTAACCCGAATGGTGCTGTCTCCAGCCACTGGATAGCCGCCAATGCTTAACAGAACATCGTTCTCCTGCAACACACCTGCAGCGGCAGAGTCATCGAAAACCTTGATAATCAGCACGCCACTCTGCTCAGACGTCAAGCCGTAGGCAAGTTTAGCCGCTGGACTTTCCAGATCCTGGGTGCGAAAGCCGAGGTCAGGGAAACCATCGTAGGTGCCATCTTCACTGTCAGTCAGCACGTGGCGAATAATATCGGGCGGCACGAAATAGCCAAGATTTTCAGCCCTGCCACCAGAATTCGCCTGCATAACCACGCCAACAATCTTTTCATTCACGATCACTGGACCACCACTGTTGCCCGGATTGATCGCAGCATCTAGCTGCCCGGCCAGCAGATATTCTCCAGAATGTGCATAAACCTGCTGTTCAACGCGTGACAGAATGCCTTTAGTGATACTCATGGTTCGGCCACCCATCGGATAGCCAAAAACATAAACCTCTCCATGAGGATCGGGCAGGTCGCCAATCTCAAGTGGCGAGAGACCCAGAAAAAAACCTGGATCGTCGACGGAAATGATTGCAAGATCAGAGGCATGAGAGACAAAGCTGACCCGTGCCAGATAACGCGTAGGATCATTATGCTTCTGCACCTGCACATAACTGGCATTCGCCACCACATGCGCGTTGGTTAGAATACGGTTACCGCTGATTACGCTGCCAGAGCCGGTGGATTGGCTTGGCGTTAACAAACGCCAGGGCGTGAAGTAATCTGGTTCAGCGGCAGTGGTATAGACTTTGACAATCGAATTTTCGACTTCGCGCATCGAATCTGAAATCTGCGCCTGTGCAGGTAAAGCCTGACTCATCAGCAGGGTTGCGGAAACGATCTGGGCTATAGTTAGGTGTTTTCCTCTAAATACACTTGATAACTTTGATGTAGACTTTCGCCAATGGTTGGACAGGGGTTGGCATAAAGTCATGCTTAAGGTTTCCTTGATAGTCTTAAGCAGGACCGTAGATAATTGCAGCATGAAACTTCCTCCGACATAGACACTGGTTACTATTTACTCAATCCTGGGCGTGGCGGGAGTAAAACCTAAATCCCGTGCCTGAGTCAATTACATTATGCGCATCCCAGGCTGAGCACCACTGTCCGGCGTTAACAACCAGATGTCTTTCCCCTCTGCACCCCCCGGCCCTGCTGCAAGTACCATTCCTTCTGACATTCCAAATTTCATTTTACGGGCTTGTAAATTCGCAACCATTACGGTCAGACGACCAATCAGTTGCTCTGGCCGGTATGCGGATTTTATTCCCGAGAATACCGTACGCAGTTGCGGATGCCCGTCTGCATTAAGACCCAGATCCAGCTGCAGCCTAAGCAGTTTATCCGCCCCCTCTACATGTTCCGCATGTATGATGCGTGCGACGCGCAAATCGACTTTGGCAAAATCCGGAAATTGTATCTCTGGCATTAGCGGCTCCGCTTTCAGTGGCGAACCGATGACTGCAACTGGCGCAGCGGAGCCAGCGCTTCCGGCAGCCGTCAGCGCAGCCTCCGCTGCTGTCTGCTCAACCATCGCATCTACCTTGTCCTGCTCCACCCGGCTCATCAGCGGAACAAACGCATTTATTTTATGATTCAGCAATGTAGTGTCCAGATCACCCCAGCGTAATGGCGGCACGTTCAAGAATAACTCCGCCTGCCCGGTCATCGTTGGCAATACCGGTTTCAGGTAAATCATCACCAGACGGAACAGATTAATACCGGTGCTGCACACTGCCTGCACTTCGGGAGCTTGTTTATCTGTTTTAGCCAGCAGCCAGGGCTGCTTCTCAGCAATGTATTGATTGGCCCGGTCGGCCAGCGTCATTACTGTGCGCATGGCTTTGCTATACTCGCGCTGCTCATAGTAGACGGCTATTTCCTTGCCGACTTCCTGAAATGAAGCCACCAGCTCTGGCTCACTGCATTCAGCTGCCAGCATTCCATTAAAGCCTTTTTGGATAAAGCCCGCGCATCGGCTGGCAATATTAACAACCTTGCCTACCAGATCAGCGTTCACCCGGGTAATAAAGTCATTCAGGTTAAGATCCAGATCATCAACCCCACTGCCCAGCTTGGCTGCCAGATAGTAACGCAGGTACTCTGGATTCAGATGTTGCAGCCAGGTTGCCGCATTAATAAAGGTGCCACGCGACTTCGACATCTTTTTACCATCAACGGTCAGGAATCCATGCACGAACACGGCTGTTGGCTTTCGGTAGCCAGCACTGGTCAGCATTGCAGGCCAGAACAAAGCGTGGAAATTGATAATATCTTTACCAATGAAATGATAAAGCTCTGCAGAACTTCCCGGTTTCCAATAATCATCAAACTGATAATCACTACGCTCACACAAATCCTTGAAGCTGGCCATGTAGCCTATAGGCGCGTCCAACCACACGTAGAAATATTTACCGGGTGTATCTGGAATCTCAAAACCAAAATAAGGGGCGTCACGGCTAATGTCCCATTCCTGCAAACCGCCTTCCAGCCACTCACTGAGTTTATTGGCAACCTGCTCCTGCAACGCACCACTGCGCGTCCATTGTTTCAGCATGTCGGAAAATTCAGGCAGTCTGAAAAAATAATGAATTGACTCTTTTTCGATAGGAACAGCTCCTGAAAGAGTCGAACGAGGGTTGATCAATTCGGAGGCGTTATAAGTGGCGTTGCAGACTTCGCAGTTATCTCCATACTGATCCTCCGCTTTACAGCGCGGACAGCCTCCCTTAACAAAACGATCCGCGAGAAACAGGTTTTTTTCGGGATCGTACAATTGCATGATGGTGCGTGAACTGATGTGATCATTGGCGCGCAAAGCTTTGTATATAGACTCAGACAGCTCGCGATTATGCTGTGAATGGGTGGAATGATAGTTATCGAACTGGATGTTAAAACCAGCGAAATCCGCCTGGTGTTCCGCCCGCACGCGGTCAATCAATGCTTCCGCACTGATGCCTTCGTTTTCAGCCCGCAGCATGATACCGGTGCCATGGGCATCGTCAGCACAGACATAAACACAATCCTCGCCTCTCAACCGTTGCATGCGCACCCAGATATCAGTCTGTATGACTTCCATCAGGTGTCCAAGGTGAATTCCGCCATTGGCATAAGGCAAGGCGCTGGTTACCAGTATTTTCCGCTGCTTTTGTCCGGTCTGTGCTTGCACGTCATCTTCCTTTCAATTATTCCCCAACAGAGTCAGGCCAGTTCAATCATTTCAAAATCTTCTTTTCCTACGCCGCACTCGGGACACATCCAGTCATCCGGAACATCCTCCCAACGCGTGCCAGGTGCAATACCCTCTTCAGGCGAACCCGTCTGTTCATCATAAATATAGCCACAAACCATGCATTGCCATTTTTTCATTCAGTCACCGTCTGTATTCGTTACACAGGAAACAAGGGCGCAGATGATACTGCAAGACGATAAAATATTCAGCCGAATCTATCAGCAAGGACGCTCCCGGTTTGCAGGTATATGCTAGAATCCGGTCACTCCTGCTCCTTATAGATTTTTTAGGAAGATCTGTTAAGTGTCTGAAATCTTTTTAGTTATAGTAAGTTCAGCACTAATTAACAATATTGTACTGGTGCAGTTTCTCGGCGCAGCGCCGGTATTGGCTGCAGCAGATCGCTTCAATCATGCGCTTTCACTGAGCATACTGAGCAGTGTGGTATTAATTTCGTCCGTAATCTTTAATCATCTGATTGACACGTGGATTTTGCAGCCGGCGGGTCTTACAGCGATTCGCCTGTTGATATTTGCTCTGGGCATTGCACTGCATGTCATGTTGCTCGGAGTCCTGCTGCGCAGGCATCTGCCTTTGCTGCACCGGCGACTGGGCTTGAACTTGACCTTGATAGCGGCTAATACCGCGGTACTGGGATCTTCCATGCTCGTTGTTAACAGAGACGGCACTTTTATAGACAGCGTGAGTTTTGCGGTGGGTTCTGCCACAGGTTTTTCCCTGGTGATGCTGATGTTCTCGGCTATGCATGACCGCTTGAACAGTGCGGCAGTGCCTCTGCCATTTCGTGGAGCGGCAATCAGCCTGATCAGTGCGGGGTTAATGGCATTGGGATTCATGGGATTTGTCGGTCTGGTCTGAGCTAAGGTTTGGAATAACGGTCTGGGCTAAGAGTCTGGACTAACGGTCGGAGCTAAGAGTTGGAGATTAAAGGTAGTTGATAGCAGCCTTAATATTAGTAGTGATGGGGTTAATGGTACTCACGGCGATAATCGTATGGCTGGCGGGAGCTCTGTCTGAAAATTCAGGGGCAAGCCCCGTTGCACTTGAAGAACGCATTAATCTGTTGCTTCCTCAGACACAGTGCGGTCAATGCGGCCACCCCGGTTGCCGTCCGTACGCACAGGCAATTGCCGCTGGCGAGGCAATTAACAGATGCCCGCCAGGTGGCCCTGAGACGATAGTCAATCTGTCCCGATTGCTGGGTGTTCCAGCGGTTCCACTGGATGTCAGCCATGGAGAACACCGGCCGCGCAAACTGGCCTTTATCAGAGAAGCCGAATGTATCGGCTGTACCAAATGTATTCAGGCTTGCCCGGTAGATGCCATTCTGGGTGCGGCTAAACTGATGCACACGATAATTGAATCAGAATGTACCGGCTGTGATCTTTGCGTAGCTCCCTGCCCGGTTGATTGCATAGACATGTTATCGGTGCCGGTAACTCCGCAAAACTGGGAATGGTCAATGCCAACTGTATGCGCTGTAAGGAAGGCAGGATGATTGCCATACTAAGAGACATTCGTCAGCGCCTGCTGCGCAAACGCGGCTGGCAGCGCAAGCGCTATGGCTTTGCCGGTGGTATACATCCGCCGATTAACAAGACCAGATCCCTGCGAGAGCAAATACTCATTGCGCCCGTGCCAAAACAACTGGTGCTGCCTTTGAGCCAACACATCGGTAAACCATCACTGCCTCTGGTACAGCCTGGAGAGCGGGTTTTTAAAGGACAGTTAATCGCTGCTGCTGATGGTTTGCTTAGTGCACAGCTGCACGCCCCGAGCTCAGGACTAATAAGTGCTATTGAACTTCGCCCGGTACCACACGCCTCCGGCTTGTCAGGCTGGTGTATCATCCTCGACTGTGACGGAAAAGATGAATGGATTAAAAATCAAAAACTTAAGAATAAAAGCTACACTGAATTATCAGCTGATAATTTGATTCGACAGATCTTTGAAGCAGGCATAAGTGGACTAGGCGGAGCCGGGTATCCCACCGAACGCAAGATCAGCGGATCAGCACAAGCACGAATCCACACACTGATTATTAATGCCGCTGAATGTGAACCCTACATCAGCGCCGATGAAGCCTTGATGCGTGAGCGCGCTGGTGAGATTAAAACCGGTATCGAGATACTGCAGCATATCCTGCAGCCGCAACAATGTCTGATTGGGATAGAAGACAGCAAACCTGAGGCCATAGAGCAAATGCTGCTGGCCACTGCTGGCAGTGCCATTGAGCTTGTGGTGATTCCGACAAAATATCCTTCCGGGGGTGAAAAGCAGTTGATCCGAATATTGACCGGACAGGAGGTGCCTATCGGCAAGCTGCCAGCTGATATTGGCATTTTGTGTCAGAACATCGGCACCGTCTATGCGATTTACCGTGCCATAATTTGTGCCGAACCTCTGATCTCACGCATAACCACGGTCACCGGTGCTGCGCTGGACAGACCGCGCAATGTCGAAACACTGCTGGGTACCCCGGCGGCGGATCTGCTTGCCTTGTGTGGCGGCAGCAACAGCAGCATTTCCCGATTGATCGTGGGTGGTCCACTAATGGGATTTGGCGCGTCAGATACTGCCATTCCTGTAATTAAAACAACTAATTGCCTGCTCGCTCCCTGTGGAGAAGAATTGCCCCCGGCCCCGCCAGCCGAAGATTGCATTCACTGCGGCCTGTGTGTGGAAGTGTGCCCGGTCGGCTTACTGCCACAGCAACTGAATTTCTACAGTCAGAATGGCAACCACGAACAGACCCGGAAACATAATCTGTTTGACTGCATCGAATGCGGGGCCTGTGCCTGGGTTTGCCCCAGTCATATTCCGCTGGTGCAGGTTTACCGCGCAGAGAAGTCCCTTATTCGCGAGCAAGAGGCCAGCCGAGTGCGCGCAGACTACTGGCGGAGTCGTTTCGAATTTCGACAGTTGCGTATTGTCGATCTGGCGGCCGAACGTGAGACCAGAAAGGCAGAGCGGCTGCAGGCGCGGCGCAGCTCCAATATTGCAGCCGAAGCTGCAGTCCGCATTGAGCCGGTACGCAAAACTGCTGAACAATTAAAAGCCGAAATACAGGCTGCCGTGGCGCGCGCAAAAGCAAAAAAGAAGGTTGACCAAGCCTGGCGCAGCAATGCTGGCAGTAACTCCGAAGAGCCCTCATAGATGCGAATCATCGGTTTGCAGAGCACTAACAGCTCACCGCATCTGCTGGCGGCCGGCAGTACTGCTCGGATTATGCGACTTGTCCTGCTGGCGTGCATTCCTGCGTTCCTTGCGTCCACCTGGTTTTTCGGTATTGGATTGGGATTAAATCTGTTGATCGCATGCAGCACAGCCATTACGTTTGAGGCACTTATCAGCATACTGCGCGGGCGCCCGCCGATTCTCTACCTGCGCGACAGCAGCATTCTGGTTACCGCAGTACTTCTTTGTTTTGCTATTCCGCCGGGCGCACCGTGGTGGATACCATTTATCGGCAGCAGTTTCGCGGTAATAGTTGGCAAGCATGTTTATGGAGGACTTGGCCATAATCTGTTCAATCCCGCTATGGTTGCCTATGTCATGCTGTTGATTTCATTCCCATTGGAAATGACCGGCTGGTATATTCCAACGGCAGCCAAAGTGGCTGCCGAACGCGCTGATCCCTTAAGCATTCAGGGCATACTGATCAGTCTTCAAATCAGTATCCCTTATCTAAAAAACCTGCCATTGAGTGAATATAAACCCGCTGCTGACGGTTTCGCGATGGCAACGCCATTAATCGAATACAAATTTGCCGCACCTAATGCCATTTATCGCACCCTTAATGCCAGTGGTGAACTTGACGTCTCGCTGTTCGACCGAGCCTCGAAAACCGGTTGGGAATGGGTAAATCTGGGTTTTCTGGCAGGTGGTCTGTTTTTGCTCTACAAACGGGTGATTACCTGGCATATCCCCGCAGCTGTGATCATTTCACTGAGCCTGCTGGCCTGGTATTTTTATCAACCGGGCAGCGAGGCTATTCATGGATCGCCTTATCTGCATCTTTTTGTCAGCGCGACCATGATAGGGGCATTTTTCATAGCCACTGATCCGGTCAGTTCGCCAGCCAGCCATGCCGGCAAGATTATCTATGGGGTCATTATCGGTATTGCAATCTATTGCATTCGCATCTGGGGGAGCTATCTTGATTCAGTGGGCTTTGCTATTTTGCTCGGCAATACCGTGACTCCTTTAATCGATCATTGTGTGCGATCAAGAGTATATGGCTTTGGACGTTTTAAGTTATCAGGGCAGCGGGTATGAGGTCCTGGCAGTCAACAGGGCAGAAATCGCCACTTCTGTTACTGGGGCTGTGTCCTTTGCTGGCCGTAACTGACACGCCAGTTAAAGCTTTCAGCGTCGGCCTGGGAACTCTGTTGGTGTTACTTTTCAGCAGTCTGGTAGCACTTGTGCTGCGTACACAGCTAAGCACCCTGACCCGCCTGCCTGTGTTGATCATCGTTATTGCGGGCGGCAGCCTGCTGGTTGATCTTTTGATGCAGGTCTACGCCTATCCAGTCTATAAATCGCTGGGATTGTTTGTGCCGCTGATTGCAGCTAATCCTTTGATACTCGCGTGCATTCTTAAGCAGCCCGGCCTCAATGCCACCGCTGCCCCAGATTCGACGAGGATTTTCATGAGGCAGTATCTGGGTAACAACCTGATGATCGCATGCTGGTTTTTATTGTTGCTTGTTATCATTGGAGCAATAAGGGAAATACTAGCTACCGGTGCGGTATTGGCCGACCTGCATCTCATACGGCCAGTATCTGTTGAATGGAAACTGGTCCTGATCGAGGATTACCGCAAATATCTGTTCATGCTGGCAGCTCCAGGTGCCTTTATTACCGTTGGTTTTGTACTGGCGCTGAAAAATTTGTTGCTTTCCCGGCACACACACGAGCAGCTAAGCGCATTGCCTGGGCAGGATAAACGCGTGCGAATTCACCTGTGAACCGAAAGCATGGATCTGTGCACAATATCAAGGACACATCAAATGAACGGTAAGTATGAACAGTAAAAAACGCGCAGAGATTTTCCGACGTCTGCAGGCAGAGAACCCGAATCCAAGCACCGAACTGGCTTTCACATCAACGTTTGAATTGCTGATTTCAGTCATCCTTTCTGCTCAGGCAACAGATGTCAGCGTTAATAAAGCCACAGCTAAACTTTATAAGGTTGCCAATACACCTGAAGCAATACAACAACTTGGGATTGAAGGCTTAAAGGAATACATCAAGACCATCGGCCTGTTTAATACCAAAGCAGCTAATGTAATCAAGACCTGCGCTGCATTGATAGAAAGACATAACTCACAGGTTCCGGACACTCGGGAAGCACTTGAAGCGCTGCCAGGAGTGGGACGTAAAACGGCTAATGTCGTGCTGAATACGGCCTATCGACAGGCAACCATGGCTGTTGATACTCATATCTTCAGGGTATCAAACAGAATCGCAATAGCACCCGGGAAAAACGTATTGGAAGTTGAACAGCGGTTATTGAAATTTATTCCCGCTGAATACCTGCTTGATGCGCATCACTGGCTGATTCTGCATGGGCGTTATGTCTGCCTTGCCAGGAAACCCCGTTGCGGAGCCTGCGTGATCTATGACCTGTGCGAATATAAGCATAAGACCGAAACGGACTGAAACACAGGAGTCGAAATGACTCCTGTGTTTCAGTATCAATGAGACTTCATTCAAGCAGTCAGGGCCCTTTGTAACCAGATTATCCATCATCGAGATTTTGTGGCTCACACCAGTCTGAGACGCGCGCATTTTTATTCACTGCCAGCCATTTGAGACCACACTTTCTGTGTTAAAGGTCAATTCTGAACAGACTGAATCAATCGAAGCTGTGCTCACTTCACTTTGCGACCCTTGCCAGCAGCGATGCGCAGACGCAATGCGTTCAGCTTGATAAATCCACCGGCATCAGCCTGATTGTAAGCACCACCATCCTCTTCGAAGGTGGCGATACTGACATCAAACAATGAATCATCGGATTCGCGTCCCACCACGACGACATTGCCCTTATAGAGTTTCAGGCGTACTTTTCCATTCACATAGACCTGCGATGCATCAATCAAACCCTGCAGTGCGAGACGTTCAGGCGACCACCAGTAGCCGTTATAGATCAACGATGCGTAACGAGGCATCAGGTCATCTTTGAGGTGAGCCAGTTCGCGGTCAAGCGTGATTGATTCAATAGCACGGTGCGCTTTCAACATGACTGTCCCGCCTGGCGTTTCATAACAGCCCCGGGACTTCATGCCCACGTAACGGTTTTCGACGATATCTGAACGACCAATGCCATTGGCTCCGGCAATTTTATTAAGAGTGGCCAGTACTGTGGCAGGAGACATGCTTTCTCCATTTACAGCCACGATATCGCCCTTTTTGTAGCTCAGTTCAATGTATGTTGCCTGATCAGGCGCATTCTCAGGAGAGACAGTCCATAGCCACATATCTTCTTCCGGCTCGGAACCTGGATTCTCCAGAACGTCACCTTCATAAGAAATATGCAACAGATTAGCATCCATGGAATAAGGAGATTTGGTACCGCGCTTCATTTCTACCGCAATATTATGCGTGTTGCAGTAGGCCAGCAGTTTGTCACGAGAATTCAGATCCCACTCGCGCCAGGGAGCAATAACTTTAATTCCTGGTGCAAGCGCATAAGCACCCAGCTCAAAACGTACCTGATCATTACCTTTACCGGTTGCCCCATGGGAGATCGCGTCAGCTCCGGTCTGCTCAGCAATTTCTACCAGCCGTTTCGCGATCAGTGGACGGGCGATTGATGTGCCCAGTAAATATTCGCCCTCGTAAATGGTATTGGCACGAAACATGGGATTAACGAAGTCTCTGGCGAACTCCTCACGCAGATCCTCGATATAGATCTCTTTAATGCCCATCGCCTGAGCTTTGGCGCGTGCTGGTTCAACCTCACCACCCTGGCCAAGATCTGCTGTAAACGTTACTACTTCACATTGATAATTTTCAGTTAGCCATCTTGCAATTACCGATGTATCCAGACCACCTGAATAGGCTAACACCACTTTGTTGATGCCCGACATTTGTTGCTCCTTGATAGATTCTACAAAACTGAGAGTGCACTGGTGGTACACAGGACATAAGGGCCGCATTGTACATGGATAGGGCTTTGAATTCGATTGCAGCAAAGTAGATGTCATCGGGCCTGCGAGCAATGCCAGCAAAGATAGGGTAAACTTGCTCCTGTTTTAAATTCCCGTGAATATCCGGGCCTCACCCATATAAGCGCACTCTGAAACCGGCCGCCTGATGCGGTCGGTGACGATGCCAACGGACCTGTCCCCGCCATGAAACAGCTTACTCTGACCCAACCTGATGACTGGCACCTGCACCTGCGAGATGGGGCAGTTCTGCCATTTACCGTGGCAACAAGCGCCCGCACCTTCAAGCGGGCTATCGTCATGCCTAATCTTCAGCCTCCGGTGACTACTACAGAGCAGGCTATAGCCTATCGCCAACGCATTCTGGACGCAGCTCCTGCAGGTTCAGACTTTGAGCCTCTGATGACGCTATATCTGACTGACACCACCAGTGCCGAAGAAATTCGAAAGGCAAAAGACAGCGGCTATGTGCATGGGGTTAAGTATTACCCGGCTGGTGCCACCACCAATTCTGACAGCGGCGTAACCGATATAGAGAAGGTATATGGAGCGTTGCAACTGATGTCAGAGCTCGGCATGCCATTGTTAATCCATGGCGAAGTAACTGAACACACCGTGGATATTTTTGATCGGGAAAAAGTTTTTATAGACTCGGTGCTGCAACCCCTGACCCAGCGTTTTCCTGATTTAAAGATTGTGCTGGAGCACATCACTACGGCTGATGCAGTCAGCTTTGTACAAAATGCAGGTCCACGGGTGGCGGCCACTATTACTGTTCACCATCTGTTATATAACCGCAACCATATGCTGGCCGGGGGGATCAGGCCGCATCTTTACTGCCTGCCAGTGCTAAAACGCAATAAGCACCAGGATGCTCTGATTGCAGCTGCAACCAGTGGAAATCCCAAGTTTTTTCTGGGTACCGATTCAGCACCCCATGCCAAACATCTTAAAGAGCAGGCCTGTGGCTGTGCAGGTTGTTTCAGCGCTAATGCTGCCTTGGAGTTATATACCGAAGTATTCGAAGCCGCTAATGCCCTCGCCAGGCTGGAGGGTTTTGCCAGTTTCCATGGCCCGGACTTTTATGGCCTGCCACGCAACCGCAATTCAATCACCCTGCAAAAGTCAGCGTGGACGGTGCCTGCAGCTTTCCCCTATGCCGGTGACGTTATTATTCCCTTGCGTGCTGGCGAACAAATAACCTGGCGAGTAGCCGGAGCAGATTTATGATGGATTTCTTCAAGACAGAACAGGATGAGCCCGTCAGCCTGATGGCCTCACGATTTCGGAATTACCTTCCTGTTGTGATTGATATTGAATGTGGTGGTTTTAATGCAAAGACTGATGCCATTCTGGAAATTTCTGCCGTTATCCTGGGCATGAGTGAGAAAGGTATTCTTGAAGTCGAGCAGACTTTTTTTCACCGCATCATTCCCTTCGAAGGCGCTAATATAGAAGCTGCGGCTCTCAAATTTACCGGCATTGATCCATTCCATCCTTTAAGGATAGCGCGCTCAGAAAAAGATGTCTTTGATGATATGTTTAAGATCATCCGCGGCGCGATGAAATTAAATCAATGTAAGCGTGCCATCCTGGTCGCTCATAATGCTCATTTCGATCATGGCTTTATTAATGCAGCAGTAGCGCGCCATGACATCAAGCGCAATCCCTTTCATCCCTTCTCCAGCTTCGATACAGCCACCTTAAGTGGATTGGCGTTTGGCCAGACAGTTCTGGCCAGAGCCTGTGAAGCAGCGGGTATGGATTTTGATAATAACGAGGCGCACTCCGCACGTTATGATGCGGAAAAAACCGCACAGTTATTCTGCGGAATCGTTAACAAATGGAAGGCACTGGGCGGCTGGCCGACTCAGTAGTGCTGTCAGACAGCGCCAGAGTTATCTATCAATGTCTGTAACTCACCTTTTTGAAACAGATCCGTAATGATGTCGCAGCCGCCAATCAACTCTCCGCCTATATATAGCTGAGGAAACGTAGGCCAGTCAGCGATCTTTGGCAGAGTCGTCCGAATTTCCGGGTTTGCCAGGATATCAACATAAGCAAAGCGCTTGCCGCAAGCCATCAGGCATTTAGTAACCTGGGCCGAGAAACCGCACTGCGGTTGGTCCGGCGATCCTTTCATGTATAACAGGATGGTGTTGGAACTGATCTGATCTCTGATCGTTTGTTCAATGCTCATAGGTTACCTGCTGTTTTAAGTTATCTGTTAGTTGATCATATCCGCCCGGATCAACTCCGGCTGATCTAAAGATGGGGCCATTCTACACACTTAACTTTGCTGGCAAAAGCAGGCAATTGCCTCTGGCAGACAATCTAATATAAGATAGCGACTTTATCAGGAGGGGTGGCAGCGGCTGCCCCTTTTAATTTTCACTACGCTTTTAGATCACCCATCCAGATAAACAAGATATAAAAATAATGGCAATCCGACATTTTTTAACTTTAATGGACTTATCCAGAGAAGAGCTCTACAGCATCATCAAACGAGCTATCGCGTTAAAGCGCAGCCCCGATTTGCGCAGTGAATCGCTGAAGCATAAAACCCTGGGCATGTTGTTTGAAAAATCTTCGACCCGCACGCGCGTGTCCTTTGAAGTAGCAATGACTCAGCTTGGTGGCAGTGCCATCTTCCTGTCTCCGGGTGATACCCAGCTTGGTCGTGGTGAGCCTATGGAGGACACCGCCAGAGTGCTGTCGCGCATGGTCGATATCATCACTATCCGAACTTTTGAGCACGAAAAGCTGGAACTGTTTGCTCGCCATTCGACGGTTCCAGTCATAAATTCTCTAACAGACGATTTTCATCCCTGTCAGTTACTGGCGGATATGCAGACCTTTTTTGAACATCGTGGTGATATCAGCGGCAAAACCGTGGCGTGGGTTGGTGACGGCCACAATATGTGCCAGTCCTATATAAACGCGGCTCGTCAATTCGATTTCGAGTTGACTATTTCCTGTCCGGAAGGATTCGAGCCTCGTGCCGACCTGCTGGCTGCCAACAGCGATCGGGTGCGTCTGGTGCGCAAACCGGAAGAAGCTGTACGCGGTGCCAGTCTGATTGCAACAGATGTATGGGCCTCGATGGGACATGAGGACGAGCGAAATAAGCGCCTCGCTAAATTTGCACGCTACCAGGTAAATAGCGAATTAATCTCGCTGGCTGAACCCGATGCTTTATTTATGCATTGTCTGCCGGCTCACCGCGGCGAAGAAGTCTCTGCTGAACTCCTCGATGCACCAGACAGTGTCGTCTGGGATGAAGCAGAAAATCGCCTGCACGCTCAGAAGGCCTTGCTGGAATTTCTATCTGCACATAACTGATCCTGATTATGCGCTGCCTGTCAGCAACTGAATTATCAGTGCCTTGGTCATGAACCGCTTCAACAACACAGTCTCCTGTCGACGCTTACAGTGTAATCAGCAAAATCCCGGCTGACGCCACCGCGCAAGCCCGTTGCGGCACATTACATCCACATCCTGTACACAGTTTATCCACAGAAAAAGCCCTTGCAATCAATGCAAAAGCGCTCTATCTTGTGTCCCTTGCCGCCAAAACATCTATATGTTGTATGTTCATGTTCCTTTCACACACTAACAGCGGCGCAGTTTTTATCTAATAAAATCGTGGAATCAGCAATCACGGAGAGGCCCCAATGCAGACAGATACTACCCATAACCCGCCAATTTCATCAGGCTCAAGCCAGTCCAGTAGCCAGCGTTCTTCAACAACTCCAGCAATTGCACCCGGACAGATCCGGGTTATCAAACGTAATGGCGCAGTAGTGCCTTACGATGAATCCAAGATCATCGTGGCTATAACTAAAGCCTATCTGGCTGTTGAAGGAGGCACGGCAGCTGCGTCTTCAAGAGTGCACGAGACAGTGTCTAAAATGGGCGGACAAATCTCCGTCATTTTCAAACGGCGGATGCCTTCTGGCGGCACTATCCATATCGAAGATATTCAGGATCAGGTTGAATTAGCGTTGATGCGCACTGGCGAGCATAAAGTCGCACGCAGTTATGTTATCTATCGAGCTGATCATGCCCGTATGCGTGAATTACGGGTTCGTCAACAGGATACAACACAGTCTGAAATCATCGTCACTTATGCTGACGGCAACCAGGGGCCACTGGATACTGTCCGGCTGCGAACCGTGATTGATGAGGCTTGCGAAGGCCTCGAGAATGTTTCGGCAGATGCAATCTATGAAGAAACCATCAAGAACCTTTATCCAGGTGTGAAAATCGAAGACGTGCGCACCTCTTCAGTAATGACTGCCCGCACCATGGTAGAGAAAGATCCTAATTATTCGTATGTAACCGCACGCCTGCTGCTCGATACCTTGCGCTCGGAAGCGCTGCAATTTCTTGGTCTCGGTGAAAGCGCCACGCAATCAGAGATGCATTACCGTTATCCAACTGTGCTGCGTCCTTATATAGAAAAAGGTGTTGAGCTTGAATTGTTATCCCCACACCTGCTCGAATACGATCTGGATGTGCTGGGGGAAGCCATGCGCGCCGATCGCGACACGCAGTTTACCTATCTGGGGCTGCAGACCCTGTATGACCGCTATTTTATCCACAGCAATGACATTCGGTTCGAGCTGCCCCAGGTTTTCTATATGCGCGTCGCTATGGGGCTGGCAACTCAGGAAGAAAACCGTGAAGAACGGGCTATAGAATTCTACAACCTGATCTCCAGCTTTGATTATATGGTTTCCACGCCGCAGCTGTTTAACTCCGGTACCCTGCGGCCACAACTGTCATCCTGCTTCCTGACCACGGTTCCTGATGACCTGCATGGTATTTACAGTGCTATCAAAGACAATGCCATGCTGTCCAAATGGGCCGGTGGTCTGGGTAATGACTGGACACCGGTACGGGCACTGGGCGCGCATATAAAAGGCACCAATGGCAGATCACAAGGTATCGTACCCTTCCTGAAAGTGGTGAACGATACAGCGGTTGCGGTAAACCAGGGCGGCAAACGCAAAGGCGCTGTCTGCTCCTATCTGGAAACCTGGCACCTGGACATCGAGGAATTCCTGGAATTACGCAAAAACACCGGTGATGACCGTCGTCGCGCCCATGATATGAATACCGCTAACTGGATACCCGATCTGTTTATGAAGCGCGTATTTGAAGATGGGGAGTGGACTCTGTTCTCTCCAAATAATGTCCGCGAACTGCACGATCTGCACGGGCTGGCGTTTGAAGATGCCTATATGGAATACGAACGTAAAGCCGCGGCTGGTCAGGTCGAAATCTACAAGACCGTGCAGGCGAAAGATCTATGGCGCAAAATGCTGTCGATGCTGTTCGAAACCGGCCATCCGTGGATCACCTTCAAGGACGCGTGTAATGTGCGTTCACCGCAGCAACATGTGGGAACAATCCACTCGTCGAATCTGTGTACTGAAATTACGCTAAATACCAGCAACGATGAAATAGCCGTATGTAATCTTGGTTCCATCAATCTGATCAATCATGTGACCGAAACCGGTCTTGATACTCAGAAGCTGGAAAAGTCCATCAAGACGGCTGTGCGCATGCTCGACAACGTCATCGATATTAACTACTACTCGGTGCCACAGGCGAAAACTTCGAACCTGAAACACCGCCCTGTGGGCATGGGAATCATGGGATTCCAGGATGCTCTTTACATCCAGAAAATCCCTTATGCATCCGATGCAGCAGTTAAATTTGCTGACACCTCAATGGAGACGATCAGCTACTTTGCCATCAAGGCTTCGACTGATCTGGCTGAAGAGCGCGGCAGTTACCAGAGCTACACCGGCTCATTATGGGATCAGGGAATTCTGCCAATCGACTCGCTGAAAATGCTCAGTGAAGTTCGCGGTGATAAATACCTTGAAGTGAATATGGATCAGACTCTGAACTGGGAGAGCCTGCGTCAGCGGATAAAATCTGTCGGTATGCGCAACTCCAATGTACTGGCAATAGCGCCTACTGCGACCATTGCCAATATCACCGGCGTCTCACAGTCAATTGAACCCACCTACCAGAACCTGTATGTGAAATCCAATCTGTCCGGCGAGTTCACCGTGGTTAATCCTTATCTGGTCCGTGATCTAAAAGCGCTCGATCTATGGGACAGCGTGATGGTCAATGACTTGAAATATTACAACGGCAGTGTGCAACAGATTGACCGGATACCTCAGCATCTTAAGGATCTGTATGCCACAGCCTTTGAAATTGAACCGCGCTGGCTGGTTGATGCGGCCAGTCGACGACAGAAATGGATAGATCAGGCGCAATCACTGAATCTATATATTGCTGGTGCCAATGGCAAGAAACTCGATATCACTTATCGCATGGCCTGGCTGCGTGGACTCAAAACGACTTACTACCTGCGCTCTCTGGCAGCTACAACAACCGAGAAATCTACCATCTCTGATCGAACATTGAATGCCGTTTCTAATCTGGAAGAAGCGGCCCCGGTGCCGCTGGCCTGTTCAATTGATGATCCGGATTGTGAAGCCTGTCAGTAGAAGTCGGTCAGTAGAATCTGTCAGTAAATAGAACGAAGTTTTTCAGGAGGTAACCATGATTTCATGGGAAGAGTTTAATCAGGACGAAGATATCAACACCGGAAGCAGTGTTAAAAAAACTGCCCCTCCAAAAATGGAGCCGGTCCATGAACTGCAACAGCAGGCCGAGCGCAGTCTTGCTGATGCGATGGCCACAGCCGAGCGCAGTCGTTCCGCAGAAGCCGTTGCCAATGGCACACAGCGCATTGCTCCACGTAACGAAGTAACGCGGGCAACCGAGGCTGTTAACAGTGAAATTCTGCAGAGAGCAATCGATTCTCTGGAGGACCTGGATGTCAGTGCCGGAACTGAAGAGCTTGATGAGTCCGCTCAGCGTGTAACCGTTGATGATAAACGCATGATTAACTGTCGTGCCGATCTCAATCAACTGGTGCCATTCAAGTATGACTGGGCCTGGCAGAAGTATCTTGATGGTTGTGCTAATCACTGGATGCCACAGGAAATTAATATGAACGCGGATATCGCGTTATGGAAAAACCCTAATGGTCTGACTGCCGATGAACGTCTTATCGTAAAACGTAACCTCGGATTTTTCGCGACGGCAGACTCCCTGGTAGCCAATAATCTGGTGCTGGCGATTTATCGGCTGATCACCAATCCGGAATGTCGACAGTACATTTTGCGACAGGCTTTTGAAGAAGCGATTCACACCCATGCTTATCAGTATTGTATTGAGTCCCTGGGCATGGACGAAGGCGAAATTTTCAACATGTATCACGAAGTGCCTTCGGTTGCTAAAAAAGCATCCTGGGGGCTGAAGTATACCAAGAACCTTAATGATCCCAATTTTCAGACCGGCACGGTGGAAACCGATCAGGCTCTGCTCAAAAACCTGATTGCGTTCTATTGCTGTCTGGAAGGAATATTCTTTTATTGTGGTTTTACTCAGATTCTCTCCATGGGCCGTCGTAATAAGATGACCGGCACCTCAGAGCAGTTCCAGTACATTTTACGTGATGAATCCATGCATCTGAATTTCGGCATCGATATGATCAATCAGATCAAGCTTGAGGATCCGCAGTTGTGGACTAACAAGATGAAGGAAGAAGCCACGCAGATGATTCTGCAGGCAACGCAACTGGAAATCGAATATGCACGGGACACCATGCCACGTGGCGTGCTCGGTATGAATGCAGTCATGATGGAAGAGTACCTGCAGTTTATCGCCAACCGTCGTCTTGTGCAGATTGGTCTGCCCGAACAGTTCAGAGGAGTGAAAAATCCCTTCCCGTGGATGTCAGAAATCATGGATCTGCGTAAAGAAAAGAATTTCTTTGAAACCCGCGTCATTGAGTATCAGACAGGTGGTGCGCTGACCTGGGAATAATGTTAAGAGCTTTGCCTGGCGTATTGCTTTGGCCTGTTCAAGAACATCCTGGACAGGCCTTCGCAAGTGTGCTCCAGATGCACAGCATCTTGAGTAAAAACCATGAGTATGAAAAAAGGTGTTCTGGTTCTTGCTGCAGGCTTCAGCAGCCGCTTTGGTGGCAGCAAATTAAACGCAATCCTCGGTAATGGCAGCACTGTTCTGCAGCAGACTTTGCAGCATGTCAGTGCGGCCTCCGACAATATTTTGATTATCACCCGCAGCGAACTGATCGAGGATGGAATTTTGGATAGCGGTGTCTGTCACTCAGATTCACCGGGTCGCAATATAACTGCCGATCAAAAATCCGCGCTGCGCACGGTTTTGTGCGAAGACTCTCATCTGGGCATGGGGCAGACCCTGTCGTTTGGCATCAGTCAGATCCGTGACTGGGATGCCTGTCTGGTCTGTCTCGGCGACATGCCCTTCATCCGAACTTCCACATACCAACAACTGCTGGCGGTATTGCAGGCAGATAATATTGTGATTCCTGAGTACCAAGGTAAGACCGGCAACCCTGTTGGTTTTGGTAAATATTTTTTCGAGGAACTGCTGCACTTATCGGGTGATACCGGTGGCCGTGAAATCATCCAGGCTTACCCACAGCAGGTGCTCAGGATTTCAGTCAGTGACGGCGCAATTCTAGAAGATATTGATACGCGTGCTGACCTGCAGCGGTTACAGTAGTCATAAAGATTGCAATCCGAGGACCAGCGGTCATACAATCCGAAGAAAACCAGCCAGCATATATCGCCTCGCTGACTGAACCAGTCTCAAGAAATCACAGTGAAGGATTGATACCCTGGCTAATGAAAGCTTTCCTAACCAGACATCTGCGTAGCTGCACCCTTTTGCACTTCGTGGAAAAAAGCAGACTGCTAAAAAACAGCTTCCTGAAAATCAGCAGCATACTGCTAGTACTGATGATTGGTCTTAGCAGTGCCAGCAGCATGGCCGACTTAAGCACCGCCATCAGCAGCATGGAGGATTCCAGTAACCCCCTGATGCTGATGAAAACCTCCAGAGGAGACGTTTATCTGGAGTTATTCCCAGCCGCTGCGCCCCGTAATACCGCCAACTTCATTGCTCTGGCAGAGGCTACCGCCGAGCTCTCCCATCCCGAGACTGGAGAGCGCATCAGCGGCCATTATTACGATGGTTTATCCTTCCACAGAGTTCTGCCTGGTTATCTGATTCAGGCCGGTGCCCCTCTGAGTCCTGATCGAGCCGTGCCGAATTATCGTTTAAGGGATGAAATCAATGCCAGCGAGGCAGGCCTCAATCAGATCAAAATGCTGGAAGAAAGCAATAAACCCCATCCCTGGCTCAATATCCGCGATAAGGCCGATTTTGAACAACGCATACTGGTTCCACTTTACCAGCGCATCAATATCAATGATCCACTTGAACTGGCTGAACGGCAGTTTGAGGTACTAAATATGTTGCGCGAAATGACTTTACAGCAAGCTTACGAGAACCTGGGATACTCCTACAATGACACCCTGCCCTCACGCAGACCCACCCGTGGCAGTCTGATCATGGCCAGTTCCGGGCCCAACAGTATCAGTGCCGAATTCTTCATCCCTGTTGTCGATACGCCCTGGTTGACCGGAATCAGCACGGTTATAGGCAATGTCGTTGAAGGCATGGAGGTGGTAGACCGAATTCATCAGCAATCAGCAAGTCGTCTCGCCAATCCACTGTCCATCACCACTATCTATGAAATACGTCAGGCGGCAGGTGCCTCCGTTAATAATAATGGTCAATAACAAGGCCAGAGCAAGTACCGCTCAAAGCAGCCAGATAAGATGATCACCAACAAGGAGTTCAGTCAGTGCCCAAAAAATCAACAGCAGCCAGAAAAGCCCCAAAGCGTAAAAGCACCAGCGTCCTCGCATTGAGCATCACGGTAGGAATTTTTCTCGGTATTGGTCTGGGAGCCTTAATGGACGCCTTGCTTGTGGTAATTATCATCACCCTGACGGCCAGTGCGGCAATCGGATATTACATCGATAAAAAAAATGGCATCAGCTATCGTCGCAAGACTTGAGGCTTAGACCAGTGTCGTCTGAGTCTGTGGCTCAGGCGGGAAAATGTCGCGCCGATATGGCGGTAGTGAATTTAAAATTGCTTCTCCATAACGTTTGCTCACAACCCGCTCATCAAATAAGGTAATTCTGCCTGTATCGGTCTCACTGCGCAGCAAGCGGCCGCTCGCCTGCACCAGTCGAAACGCCGCTTCCGGAACCGATAAAGTCATAAACGGATTCTTGCCCTGCTGCTCCAGCCACTGTGCCAGAGTCGCTTCAATCGGATCATTTGGAACCGCAAACGGGATCTTGGCAATCAACACATGCATGCAGTACTTGCCCGGTAAATCGACGCCTTCGGCAAAACTGGCAAGACCAAAGATAATGCTGGGTTCGCCTTTATCAATGCGCTGCCGGTGAAACTTCAGTAACTGTGCTTTCTGATAATCATCCTGACATAGAATGATCTGACGCCACTCTTTATCGAGCCCCTCAAGCACCTCAAGCATTTGCCGCCGAGAACTGAATAGCATCAGAGCGGCTTCCTGTCGATTCAGCATTTTTGGAAGCAGGCGTACGATGGCAGCGGTGTGACGCACTGTATCGGCAGGATCGCAGTCCAGCTTTGGTATCACAAGGCAGGCGGCATTTTGATAATCAAACGGACTAATGATGCGATGGTATTGAGTGTGTGACGGTAATCCAGCGCGCATTCTAAGCACATCAAACTGTCCCAGTGCCGAAAGCGTTGCCGAGGTCAGCACCGCTCCGGCGCATACATCCCATAATTTTTCACTGAGCGTTTTAGCTGCCAGCACTGGACTGCATGACAAGGTAATATCGCTGACTCCTCCATAGTCACTCAGGCTCAGCCAGCGCGCCCAGGGTGCCTCAGTGGGCGGATCCGTTCTGGCAAAATGCAACCATAACTTCTGGTTCGCCTCAGCCCGGCTGGCCATCCCTCCTATCAATGGAAACCATTGCTCGGCATGTTGGCGCGCCTGCAAGCTCTCGCCTTCCTCCATCTCGCGCTTTAGATCGCTACTGATACCCTGCATCAAGCTGCTCAACTGGCCAAAGCGATTATTAAAATCTGCACCCAGATCGCGGAACTCTTTGGGTACAACACCGAGTTGGAATGCAAACTGTGGTGAGTTGTCGGCGCGCGAATCACGCCTGGCTTCAGGAGCAATAGACTGTGCCAACTGTTCAAACAAGGGCATCGAATCACTCAACACCCGCTCCAGACCCCGAAACAGATCATTAATCCGCAGTTGTTCGCGCTGAATGGTTGATCTGCTGCTTATTACTGTATCCGCAGCCAGTTTGCTCAGGGTTTTCGCAGATTGCTCCAGCCACTGAATGCTGCCGCGCAAACGCGTAAAACAGGCGAAGTGCTGATTACTCTTTAGAGGCAGATGGTGAGCTTCATCAAAAATATAAATCGTATCGGCGGGGTCGGGCAGGATGACACCGCCTCCCAGCGCCAGATCTGCCAGCACCAGATCATGATTAGCCACGATACAGTCAGCTTTCTGGACCTCGTCGCGGGCCTGATAAAAACAACAGTTGGAATAGTTGCTGCATTTCTGCCCAGAGCACTGGCCGTGCTCTACAGTAACCGGAGCCCAATCACTGTCCATGATCAGATTTTCCCAGTCATCACGGTCACCATGCCACTGTCCGGCATTGAGTTTATGCAGCATATCTTCATACAGGGCCAGTCTATTGCTGTCCGGTGCGTCCAGCAGTTCACCGTACAAATCCGCCATCGCATTCTGACTGGCATTGCCCTGCATCAACAGGCCGAGCTTGGATAAACACAGATATCGACCGCGTCCTTTGGCCAGCGTGAAGCTAAAATCAAGTACACCCAGATCACAGTACGCCTTGATGTCAGGCAGATCTTTTAAAGTAACCTGCTCCTGCAGCGCGACGGTTGCCGTGGATAGAACTACTTTCTTACCCAGGGACTTCGCCAGCGGCAGTGTCCCTAACACATAAGCCAGAGTTTTACCCGTACCAGTGCCCGCTTCAACAACACAAATCGGTCCTGCCGGACGCGGCTCAGCATCCGGATCTCCATCCCAATCCTGTCCGGAGTCGCCGCGCTCAGTCTTGCTCGCGGCAGGTATCACTGACAAAGAGCGCGCAATCTCCGCAATCATCTGCCGCTGTCCAACGCGGGGGCGCAGAGACTTTTCTGCAAGAATCTGCTTATATGCATGCTGAATAGTCTGTTTTACTTTTTCGGAAAGCATAGTGGCGGACACTTCGAATAAATTCAGGGAAAATAACGTGTCTATTTGCTTATTTTAAAGCAACGCGACTCATTGCTGTGATTATAGCACCTGTCTGATATGATACGCGGACGCAAAATTGAACCGCGAAATAGAACTGAACAAAAGAACTGAACAACAGAAAATCAATAGAAAAGAGTCCCGCAGGGGATGATTCATAAACCCTTACTGAAACCGTATCTGAATAACACGCAGCACGGAATAGAAGACTTAAGAGAAAGCTGTACATGACTTTTCCCACAGAATTGCAAGATCGCTGGCAGCACACGGACCCCGAAATTCGACTGCAGGCACTCGATGACCTTGAAACTTCCGCCGCTAGTGCAAGTCTAGGCACTGCTGTTCAGGAGATATTTGTGCAGATCGCCAGCACAGATTCGGATAATCGAGTTCGCAGCGCGGCCGCACATAAAGTTACTGATATAAATCTGTTGGACCAGTTGTGTCATATTGTCCGTCAAAAAGACAAAGCGGTTTACAAATTCTGCAAAGAAAAACTCAATTCCATTCATGAATTACAGGCACAGCAGACAGCTGCAGCGGCACGTGCGCTGCAAGTATGTATGAGTCTGGAAACACTGGCCTCGAAAGCTATCGGCCCATTGACTGGTGCGCAATATCACTACCAGCTCTCGCAGTGGCAGGAAAGCAGCAATGCCGGTAATGATGAACTGCAGCAACGCGTCAATGCCGCCAGTGCAATTCTTGCCGAAAAAGTAGGACAGTTCGTCAGCGACCGAACTCAGCAGATCGTCATGCAGCAAAGTATGGAACAGCTAAGGGCAGGATTCAGCAGTGCGGAAGTATTTATGACTACTCTGCACGCACCCATTGACGACGAACAAATGCAGTCGCTCGGACAACATCTGCATGAACTGCAATCGCTGCTTGCGGCTTTCCCTGAGCTGTTACCAGACAGCACTGAAGCAGACGCTCAATCAAATACTGATTCACGTGAATTGCTGAAGCAAAGCAATGCGTTGCTCAAACTCATGAGTTCCTGTCATCAGGCATGGCAACAACTGCAAAGCCGGACAGGAGAGCTCGACAAACTGCAGATTGCGGTCAAAAAAGCCTCAACTAAAGACAACAAAGTTTTAATAGATTTGCAGAAGCGCCTTGATAAATTATTTGCTGCGATAAACTGGCCAGAAAAGCTGCCAGCAAGCGCCGCCCATCAGCAGTACAAAGATGTCCTCACTGCACTTGCCGCTATTCAATCTAAAAATGCTGAGTGGCAAACGAAAATCCTGACTGATGCAAGCGCTGATCTTGTCCTGCTGGAGCAGAGTATCGAACAGGGTCATCTGAGTGAAGCTCAGAAATTGTGGGATAAAGTAAACAACGCCAGCAATAAGACAGCCGAAAAAGCACGACTGGCATTACAGGAGCAGCTGCTGCCTTATAAAGTGCGTATCACTGAACTGCAAGACTGGAAGAATTTCGCGACCACTGAAAAGAAAAAAGAATTGATCGAAAAAATGCAACACCTGCTGGATGTTAATCAGCCGCCGCCGCAAAAAGCCAAGACCATAAGAGCACTCCAGGAAGATTGGAAAAAGCTCGGACACTCAGACGACAACGATAGTCTGTGGGCTCAGTTTAATGAGCTGGCTCATAAAGCCTTTGAACCCTGCAAAGAGTATTTCAAAGAGCGCAAAGACAAGATGAGCGCTAATCTCAAAGAACGCAATCGCATTTGTGATGAGCTTGAACAGTTCATTGCCACTGTCAGTCCGGATGCGTTAAATATCTCTGACACCAGCAAGCTTGAAGCTGTCGCGCAGGAGGAATGGAAGAAGTATGCACCCGTAGCGCAGAACAAAATTAAGAATCTGCAGAAACGTTTTAATAACATTCTTAATTCACTGCGTCAGTTGAAACGAAAAACCCTGCAACATAATGCTGACAGGAAACTGGAATTTATCAAGCGGGCAGAAAAACTGCTGGAACTGGACGATTTCAAGGAAGCAATAAATGCTGCGAAGGGCCTGCAGAATGAATGGAAGACTATTGGTCCATCGCCTTACAAAGAAGATCGCAACCACTGGAACACCTTCCGTCAAGCCTGCGATAAGTTATTTAGCAAGCGCGACGAACAGATAAAAGAGCAGAAAACTGAAGCTCGCAAAGTTGTCTCTGCTGCGCGTGAGACATTGAAAAAAATTAACGAGTTGTTGAATCTTAGCGACGAAGAATTTCTACAGTCCAAGAAGCAGTTTGCAGAACTCAAAGAAGCTTTTTACAGTCAGCTGAATCCAGATATGAAGACGGAGCGACGACAGCTGATTGAACAATTTGAAACGGCCAGCAAGAAATACGAATCCAGACAGCGTGCCGCGCCAGACCGAAAAAGTCTGCAGCTGATTAATCAGGTAAAAGCCAAAGCAGAGTTCTGTCAGAAGCTTGAAACTGCGTTACTCGCTCGAACCCCTGAAGCTGCTGACACGGACGCGGAACAACTGCGAGGGCACTGGCAGGCATTTGATGCAATCAGTGAACCTGAACTGGAGCAGAAAATGGAGAAGCGATTCAAACTGCTATGTCAAAATTCCGCTGATTTGACCAGGCTGAAAAAACTTTCCGCCGATAATGACACTATTGCCAGAGAGTTATGTGTCGAAATGGAAATCCAGGCAGGCGTGGATTCACCCGCGCAAGACAAAGCTTTGCGTATGAAGATTCAATTGAATCACCTCAAGCATGATTTCGGTCAGACCCGTCATGCTGGCAAGAGCAAAATGCAGCTGATTAACGAGCTTGAAATGCAACTGCTGTGCACCGGGCCGCTTGATCCGGCAACTCGTACGGCATTGCATTTGAGAACCGGCAGCATCAAAGCAAAACTCAGCAGCTAAGAAAATCTACTCTTTCAGATCGGCAAGCAGTGCGATCTGGCTAAACGGATCTTCCTGAGAAGCGGCGTAACGGCTGATCACTGGATTAGCATACATCTGTAGCAGATAAGGCCTGATTTTTTCGTCCGCTGCCTGCAGACGTTTCTCAAATTCAGCTTTCGCTTCCTCAATCCGCCCGGCATCGTTACCGGGCAAAGATTCCAGCAGCGGTACCAGTTCCGGAGCACTTTGCTGAAGTTTTTCCAGAGCCACATAATTACTGTTCTGCAACAAATAATTATCAATAATCTGCTTATCAATCAAACTGGCGATTTGGTCAGGATCATCACTGACAATTCCCAATTCCTTTCCGAAGCTGACATGAACATGGCCCTTATAACCGACCATTCCAGTGACTATGCTGTGAATATCACTTTGTTCATCTTTCTGATATGAGCCGGCTTCTTTCTTTTGATAAAGCTCACTGGCTTTAAGCGCATCACAGGGATCAAATTCATAAGAAATTGCCACCGGTACAATGTGTAAGGCTGACAAGGCAGCACCCAGACCTTCGTCTCTTTTTGACATCCCCAGCATTTTCAACAACGCGGGATCTGTGCGATCGACACCATCTTTAGCGCGCCCTTCACGTTGTGCTATCCAGACATTACGCTTTAATTCGATACAGTGATGGATATAAGCAGATAATTGCTTCGAAGATTTCAGCATTTCCCGGCCTTTCAGGGAGCGCCTGACGATGAAGCTTTTATTCAAACGCATTAAATCATTGACGAACGGGCGTTTTAGAAGATTATCGCCAATAGCAATATAGACAGTGTCGCAGCCAGCGTGATACAGCATGTAATTCACAAATGCGGGATCCATGGCGATATCACGATGATTACTGATAAATAGATAAGAACGATCTGATTTTAGATTCTCCAGCCCTGAATGAGTCAGGCTGGAGGTGGTTTTTTCAATCATTTCGTCCATGTAGCGTGCTATCACTGTCTGCATGCCAGCAATATCACGGACATCTTTTAATTCATTGCTTAATTTCCTTCGGCTTAGAAAACGCACCAGAAAAGGCAGGGCTTTGTACAAGCGCGGACGGCTGAAGCCGCCAATACTGCTTATAAATCCGTCATCAGCCAGCAGCGAATCGAGCACCGGGCGGACCTCGTCATCGTTATAAGGTCGAATGTCCTGAAATTGATCGATTGTATCCATAGTCTGACTCAGCGGATTAAAGCGGCAGCGATTCTAACCATTTTGCCCAACCCTGGCAAACTGGTCAGGTAATGACTTGTGGCCATCCTGTCCCGAGAACTGCAACTCGGCAAGCCGCGCGTACAAAGGGCAACTTAACAGCAGTTCCTGATGACTTCCCTGGGCAATTAAGCCGCCCTTCTCCATAACCGCAATCCGGTCTACATTGATGACCGTTGCAAGGCGATGCGCAATTATAATCGTCGTGCGATTGCGCATAAGCTGCTCCAGTGCCATCTGAACCTTGCGCTCACTCTCCGCATCCAGCGCGCTTGTTGCCTCATCCAGCAACAGAATTTCCGGATTTTTCAAGATGGCCCGCGCAATCGCAATACGCTGTCTTTGTCCCCCTGACAATCGAATGCCTGATTCTCCCAGGAAGCTTTTGTACCCACGGGGTAGCTGCTCGATAAACTCATGGGCATGGGCAGATTTGGCCGCTTCAATCACTTCTTCGTCGCTGGCATCCGGTCGGCCATAGCGGATGTTTTCGAACACATCACCGGTGAACATCGCCGGCTGCTGAGAGACTATTGCGATATGACTGCGCAGCTCAATCGGATCCACGGTGCGAATATCGACTCCGTCAATCAGTATGTTGCCGGACTTAGGATCATAAAAGCGCAGCAGCAAATCGAACAGTGTGGACTTGCCTGCGCCTGATGGCCCCACCAACGCCAGACTGCTGGCGGCCTTGATATCAAGTGACAGGTTTAGAATCGCAGCCGTGTCTGGCCTTGAGGGGTAATAAAAACTGAGTCTTTCGATCTTGATCAGACCTTGAAACGGGGTCGGGAAACTTATCGGCTGCACGGGAGCCACAATGTCACTCTCAGCATTCAACAGCTCCAGCAGGCGCTCGGTAGCGCCGGCAGCACGCTGCAGATCGCCTATCACCTGACTGATTGCACCGACTGCTGCAGCCACCATCACGGCGTACACCACAAAGGCGGTCAGTTCACCGGCGGACATGCGACCATTAATGACATCCTGGCCACCAACCCAGATCATAACTGCCACTGCAGCAAACACCAGTGTCATCACTATCGTAATTAATAATGAACGAGACTTGATGCGCGCCAGCGCTACCTTGAACGCTGACTCCACATGAGCAGAGAATTGAATATCATCGGCACGTTGATGATTGTATGCCTGCACGGTTTTAATCTGCTGGATACTTTCCCCGACATAGGCGCCCACATTGGCAATCTCATCCTGGCTGCTGCGTGAAAGTTTTCGCACCCGTCGACCAAATATCATAATGGGGCCGATCACCAGGGGTATACACAACAACACGATGCTGGTTAATTTTGGATTGGTAATGAACAAGAATATAGTGCCACCAAACAGTATCAAAATATTGCGCAGAGCAATTGAAACCGAAGATCCAATTACGGTTTGCAGCAGTGTGGTGTCAGTAGTGATGCGTGACTGAATTTCACCACTGATGTTTTCTTCAAAATAGCCGGGATGCAAACTGATCAGATGAGTGAAAACCGCCTTGCGCATATCTGCGGTAACACGCTCGCCCAGCCACGACACCCAGTAGAAACGAGCGAATGTGCCCAGAGCCTGGAGTATCGCAGCGATAAGAAAACCAATAATTGCCCAGCGCAGAGACTGAGTGGAACCTGCAACAAAACCAGAATCCACAATGATCCGGACAAACTGCACCAGACCCAGGGTAACGCCAGCCGTAAGCACCAGTGCAACAGTGGCGATGAACATTTGTGTTTTGTAGGGAGTGATGAAGCGTAATGCCTGGATCAGGCCAGCTGTGTGTTTAACGGGAAGTAACAAACCAGGCATAATTTGTGTCCAGAAACGGAAGATCATACTCCTGTGCAGAGTGCAGAGCAAAATTGCGTTCAATTACGTCATTGCAGCACTGCGGTTTCGGGATTGTCTGCCAGCTGATCCAGTTGCAGATGGACTGCAAGCGTATCTGCATACACTTCAATCTCGTCGAGTATCTGCTGAGCCTCAGAGTCCGGCTGCTCAAGCCGCATTTTTGCGACTTCTGCACGAAAGCTCAGCAAATCGAGGCCGGCGCCGCGCTCCGACGATGAACGAATGAGCCGCTGACGACAAAATTCACCCCAGCGCTGCATCTCTTCCCCATTCAGGCGATCTGGCCAGTTTCTCGCCCGATAACGAAACAGCATTTCATGCAGGCGGCCATCCTGAAATCGTGGCGCTAACGTCGCCAGAGAATCCGGGGGACAATTGCGAACAGCGCTGATGCCGCGCTTGTCTGTTTCGGAAAAAAAGCCGCCACTGTAAATCATATAATCAGGATCATCCTCCAGATCAGGTTCTTCATCAGGGCTGAGTTCAAGCAGCCGTCGGTCATAGGCCCTGGTTACTTTCTCCAGCACCATAGCCAGTTTCTCAGGGTCAGCGCACAGGCTTTCCCAATGCGTTTGACTAAGAGCCAGATCAACAGAATATTTCTCCGCAAGCTCAGCGCTCAGAACGCCTGCCGGCACCAGCACGGGACAACGATTAAGATGCACAACTTTAAGAGGAATCCGTTCTTCGCCTTCGGCAAGCAGTTGCTGGGAGGTAAACAGCAGACGCCTGATTTCCTCTACAGACAGCTCAATCCACTTCGCAGGATCGAGGCGCAGATCACAGACAATAACGCCATTACTGTCGATGGGATGCCTACACAGCGGAGCAACCAGAGCCAGACAACCTCGGATTGAGGGATACATCATAGAGACATGCAGTACCTGTTTGTGGGTCAGCAGATTAAGCTGTGCCTGCACCGCATGCTTGCTGCGCAATTGATAAATATGTTCATACAATTTTGGTTGCCGGTCTCTGATCAGCCGCGCCAATTCAATTGTAGCCGCAACATCAGCCAGCGCATCATGAGCATCAGCATGCGCGATGCCATTGGCTGCAGTCAGCATCTCCAGGCGAAAGCTGGGAGAACCATCCTCCTTTTGAGGCCAGACGATGCCCTGCGGTCGAGTGGCAGCGCACAAGCGCACCATATCGATAATGTCCCAGCGTGAATTACCGTTTTTCCATTCCCGCTCATAGGGATCATAGAAATTGCGGTACAAGATCTGACGGCTCAGTTCATCGTCAAAGCGGATGCTGTTATAGCCCGCCACACAAGTGCCGGCCTGAGAAAACTCAGCATGGATGCGAGCTATGAACTCAGCCTCGCATAAACCTTCCGCCAGCGCCTTCTGCGGGGTGATCCCGGTGATCAGGCAGGCCTGCGGGTGCGGCAGCATGTCAGGAGCAGGTTTACAGTACATAAGCAGTGGCTCACCGATAATATTCAGTGCCTCGTCGGTGCGGATACCAGCAAACTGGGCGGCGCGATCCCGTCTCGGATCAGCTCCGAAAGTCTCATAGTCGTGCCAGTAAATTGTTCTGCTCAAAACGCTAGCCTCTTAATCCATGTCGTCAGTCAATGTTACAAGACTATACATCTGCCTGACACACAAAAATTAACCGCTCGCATTCCTTCAACACCCGCTTAGTAGTAGTATTCGCTTCGATACATAAGCAAACAATCTGCAATCTTATATTTCAGCTCGCATTCGAGCTTGACGACACTGGAAACAAGTACAAGGACCCGATAATACTTATGCACTTCCCTGGCGCCCATATTCTCAGCGTGACTCAGTTCGAACGTGAAGACGTCGAAACAGTTTTTAAAGTAGCTGATAACATGGTTCCTTTCGCACACCGTCAACGCATGACCAAAGTGCTGGATGGCGCAATTCTTGGCAATATGTTCTTTGAACCCAGCACCCGCACCCGGGTAAGTTTTGGCTGTGCGTTCAACCTGCTCGGCGGCGAGGTACGGGAAACCACTGATATCAAGTCTTCCTCGATCACCAAAGGTGAATCACTGTACGATACCGCGCGCGTGCTCAGCGGCTACAGCGACATTATTGTGATGCGCCATACGCAGCCGGGCTCGGTAGCAGAGTTTGCGCGCGCCAGTCGGGTGCCCGTGCTCAATGCAGGCGATGGCACCAATGAACATCCGAGTCAGGCGCTGCTCGACCTGTACACGATTCGCAAAGAGCTCAAAACTCACGGACAGCAGATCGACGGTATGCGTATAGCAATGATAGGAGATCTCAAGCACGGCCGCACAGTGCACTCCCTGTCACAATTGATTCGTCTGTATTCAAACATCACCGTTACCCTGATCTCTCCTGATGAATTGCGCATGCCGCCTGAAATAGTTGAGGATCTGCGCAGGCATGGTCACACCGTCACAGAGACAGATGATATGGAACAGGGCCTCGCGGACAATGATACGGTCTACCTGACCCGTATTCAGGAAGAGCGGTTTACCACCCGAATGGAAGCAGATATTTACCGCGGCCGGTTTCGGCTTAATCAGGAAATCTATACCCGTTACTGCCAGCCCAATACCGTGATAATGCATCCCCTTCCCAGGGATTCACGTGAGGAGGCCAACGAACTTGATAACGATCTTAATCTTCACCCCAGCCTGGCGATATTCCGGCAGACCGATAATGGCGTCCTGGTGCGCATGGCACTTTTTGCTCTGGTGCTTAATGTCGCTGATCAGGTGGAAGATAGCGCACGTAAAGTTAACTGGTACACCGGAAGTCGATTTTAAAAATTACAATAATTATCGGAGAAGGATCAACCATGGTTTTTAAAGATCTGTTGCGCATCATGATTGAACGAGATGGTTCTGACCTTTTCTTAACCACTGGCGCCCCTCCCAGTATGAAAGCGTTTGGCAAACTTACCCCGCTAAGCTCGCAGATCCTGCCTGATGATGCTGTCAAAAAAATAGCGTGGCAGATTATGAATCCAGAGCAGATAAAAGATTTCGAGAAAAACCCGGAGATGAACCTGGCGATCTCAGACCCGGAAATTGGCCGCTTTCGAGTTAACATTTTTAAACAGCGCGGACAACTGGCGCTGGTTGCCCGCAACATTAAAACTGTGATTCCCAGTGCTGACTCCCTGGGGCTGCCACCAATCCTGAAAACCCTGATTATGCAGAAACGCGGGCTGGTGCTGTTTGTCGGCGGCACCGGTTCTGGTAAATCAACATCACTGGCAGCACTGATCGATCATCGCAATACCAACAGCGATGGTCATATCATCACTATTGAAGACCCTATCGAATTTGTTCATCAGCATAAGATGTCCATAGTAAACCAGCGTGAAGTTGGCGTTGATACCATGAGTTATGAGCAGGCTCTGCAGAACACATTGCGACAGGCTCCGGACGTCATTCTTATTGGTGAAATCCGCAGTCAGGAAACCATGGAGCACGCACTGGCCTTTGCGGAAACCGGTCATCTTTGTTTGTCGACCTTACACGCTAACAATGCCAACCAGGCGCTGGACCGGATCATCAATTTTTTCCCGGAAGAGCGCCACAGACAACTCTTTATGGATTTGTCATTGAACCTTCAAGGCTTTGTTTCTCAGCGCCTTATTCCGACTGTCGACGGAAAACGTGCAGCCGCGATCGAGATTCTGCTTGGAACTCCCCGTGTCTGCGACCTGATCAAACAGGGGAAAGTGGATGAAATCAAAGAGGTCATGGAGAAATCTGAGAATCAGGGCATGAAAACCTTCGACTCATCGCTGTTTGACCTGTACAAAAATGGCAGGATATCGCTGGAAGAAGCGCTTAAAAATGCCGATTCAAAAAACAATTTGCGCTTAAAAGTACAGCTGTCCGAAACGAGTGGTTCACGCGATGACGAGGCAGAGGAAGGACCTGGCTTATCACTCGCTCCAAAAGATGACGACGGACGTGGACACTAAAAAATGGAAACTTTTGCCGTAGCGGTGACGCTGTTTTTAATTATGGACCCGCTCGGTAATATTCCCATATTTCTTTCGGTTTTAGCCAAAGTCGCACCTGAGCGACGTCGCAGAATCCTCATTCGGGAACTGTTTATTGCGCTGGCGGTGATGCTGGTGTTTTTATTCGCCGGGCCGCCAATTCTTAAAGTTCTTGGTCTTTCCAGCGAAGCGGTCACCATCGCGGGCGGACTGGTGCTGATGATAATCGCAATACGCATGATTTTTCCTTCGCGCGGCGGCATCATGGGCGACGAGGAAGGTGATGAAGAGCCGCTGGTAGTGCCGATGGCGGTGCCCTTGATTGCAGGTCCTTCAGTGCTGGCGACCCTGGTGCTGCTGACCGAATCAGGTCCGGACCAGACTATCTACTGGCTGGCAGCACTGTTCGGTGCCTGGCTGCTGACCGCATTTATTCTGCTGTCCTCACAGTTCTTTTTCAAAATTCTAGGAAACCGGGGATTGAAAGCTATAGAGCGACTGATGGGAATGATTCTGGTGTCAATCTCGGTGCAGATGCTGTTGAATGGTTTTAGCAGTTTTTTCTAACCAACCACTTCAGCTCGCTGTTCGACTGTTAAGGATAAGGCGAAATCCCGTATAACTTATGAATATAAGTAGCAGCAGTCCAAACACACCCAGTATCTTGTCCAGTAATTTAATACCAGTCCACTGCAGATAATGCACACGATACAGACGATCAATCCAACGTGTGTCATTACCATACTGGCGCAGTGACAATGAATCCCAGTCCAGGTTGATTTCAACGCCGTTGCTGGTAAGAAATTTATCGTCAATAACCTGGAGCACTTCGCCGTATCTCAGAGGGTTAACAGAGATTGCATCTGCCACCAGCGCCATTTGCATTGCCTTTTCGGGCAATGCAAGTGTTGCCAATGTCTGAGGGTCCAGATGTTCCCAGGTCTGATCGCGACGAACCAATAGATGATCTCCCAATACACTCTTCAGGTATCTGATTTCACGCCAGTCAGACTGCACTGTCAGCGCCACAGGTGCCGTCAAAGGATAAGTTCGCAACGCCAGCATCTCATAGGCAGCGCCATAACCCGGTTGCAGCAGAAAGACGGCTCCTGTCAACGTCCAGGCTATCAGCGGCGCAAGCATGGCTATACCGACAAAACGATGGAATCTTCTGTTAGTCATATACATCTCTGGTCAGTTCAACAGACTTTCTGCTTTGACGAGATCACGACTGAAGTTCTGCGCAACCGCTGCACAGGTAATCTTTCCAGCAAAGGTACTGAGCCCATTGCGCAGATTCGCATTACTCAGCAGCGCCTGTTTAATACCTTTATCAGCAAGCTCAAGCACAAACGGCATCGTGGCATGACTTAATGCGTCAGAGGCCGTGGCTGGAACTGCACCTGGCATATTGCTGACACAGTAATGAATAACACCATCGACAACAAAAGTCGGCTCATGATGAGTTGTTGGTCTGGAGTTTTCGCAACTGCCGCCCTGATCAATTGCGACATCAACAATAACAGCGCCTGGTTTCATTTTTTTTACCAGGCTGGCAGGTATTATTCTATCGGCACTGCGCCCTGGGACCAGTACAGCACCGATAAGCAGATCAGCTTCGATAGCGTGGCGTTCAATATTAACTGCGGATGCATAGACTGTTTCAAGCTGACTGCCAAATTGCCGACTCAGCTCCTCCAGCTTTGCCAGTGACTTATCCAGCACCACTACCCGGGCACCCATACCCAGCGCAATCTGACAGGCATTGCTGCCGACTACACCACCACCGATTACTGTTACTTTACCAGGCGATACACCGGTCGAGCCACCGAGCAGCACTCCGCGTCCGCCATTATGTTTCTCCAGATGCGCTGCTCCGGCCTGGACTGACAAACGTCCCGCTATCTGGGACATTGGCATCAAGAGAGGCAGTCTGCCTGCATTATCAGTAATTGTTTCGTAAGCAATACAGGTGGCCCCACTGTTCAATAAACGATCGGTCAGCTTTTCATCAGCTGCCAGATGCAGGAAGGTAAAAAGGGTATGACCTGCATTAAGCAGGTCACATTCCTGAGCGAGTGGTTCTTTGACTTTGACGATCAATGTTGCTGCAGCAAATACTTCGGCGGCATTGCCAACAATCTGCGCTCCCACTGCAACATAATCATCATCGGGCATACTTGCACCGGCACCGGCACCGGTTTCCACAAAAACCTCATGGCCGCGTCTGCATAATTCCGCAACCGCACCCACGGTCAGCCCGACCCGATATTCATAAGGTTTAATCTCTTTTGGGACACCTATCTTCATAACACTTTGCCTCGCAGGCAATCGAATAATGTTCGTTCTGAAATGAACGAATAACCTGCGCACTATACCATACGGCAGATATACAATCAGTGCCGTATCAGGTGATCAAACGCGCTCAGTGACGCTCTGGCACCTTCCCCCAGCGCAATAATGATCTGCTTATAAGGCACAGTAGTGACATCACCCGCCGCAAAGACGCCAGCAACACTGGTCTGCCCTTTGCCATCAATTATGATTTCACCGTGTCCGGACAGATCCAGGGTGCCTTTCAACCAGTCACTGTTAGGCAGTAAACCAATCTGCACGAAGATGCCTTCGAGCTCTATTTTGTGCAACTCACCCGTGTTGCGACCCTTATACACAAGCGCAGTAACCTTCTGACCATCTCCGATGACTTCCATTGATTGCGCCATAGTCAGCACTGTCACATTGGGCAGGCTGTGCAGTTTGCGCTGCAGTACCGCATCGGCCCTGAGCACATCCGCAAATTCCAACAGGGTGACATGGCTAACAATACCAGCCAGATCAATTGCCGCTTCCACTCCTGAATTGCCGCCGCCAACTACCGCGACGCGCTTGCCTTTGAACAATGGACCGTCACAATGCGGACAATAGGCGACGCCGCGGTTGCGGTATTCCTGTTCACCTGGCACATTCAGTTCGCGCCAGCGTGCACCGGTCGCAACAATAACAGTCCTGGCTTTCAGGGTTGCGCCACTGTCAAAATGAATCAGATGCAGGCCACCCGCTTCACTCGCCGGTACCAGCGAGGATGCGCGCTGCAGGTTCATGATATCGACATCGTACTGACGCACGTGCTCTTCCAGCGCACGAGCCAGTTTCGGCCCTTCGGTTTCCTGAATCGAAATGAAATTTTCAATGCCCATGGTGTCCAGCACCTGGCCACCGAATCGTTCCGCTGCCACGCCTGTGCGAATGCCCTTGCGTGCAGCATAAACAGCCCCCGCAGCGCCCGCAGGTCCACCGCCAACCACCAGCACATCAAAGGGTTCACGCTCAGTCATTTTGTGCGCCTCACGCGAGGCTGTGCCGGTGTCGATTTTTGCCATGATCTCTTCAACACCCATGCGACCCTGGGCGAAAGGCTTGCCATTCAGGTATACCGCAGGAACAGACATCACCTGCCGCTGCTCAACTTCATCCTGAAATAATGCTCCATCAATAGCGACATGCTTGATGGCAGGATTGAGCACCGCCATCAGATTCAAGGCCTGCACCACATCCGGACAATTCTGGCAGGATAAAGAGAAGTAAGTTTCAAACAGGAATTCACCCTCAACATGGCTGATCTGTTCCAACATCTCCGCATTTATTCGAGGTGGATGTCCGCCCACCTGTAACAGCGCCAAAATTAATGAAGTGAACTCGTGACCCATTGGTATACCGGCAAAACGCAGACTCACACCACCTGCTGGACGAACCAATGCAAACGAAGGAGCACGTGCATCATGACCATCCTTGTGCAAAGTGATCTTGTCAGTAAGACTGCCAATATCTTCAAGCAGAGCCCACATTTCATGGGATTTTTCACTGTCGTCGAGGGTTGCGATAATGTCAAATGGCAACGCCACTTTTCCAAGATAAGCCTTTAACTGCGTTTTCATCGTTGCATCTAACATGGTATTACATCCTCAAAGCACGAATTTTAGACAAAAAAACGCCCGGGCCTTGCGTACCCAGGCATTGGGGTATTCACCAGCTTTTTTAGATTTTTCCTACCAGATCCAATGAAGGAGACAGCGTTGCTTCACCCTCTTTCCACTTGGCAGGACAGACTTCGCCAGGATGCGTTGCAACATACTGAGCGGCTTTCACTTTACGCAGCAGCTCAGAAGCATCCCGGCCGATACCACCGGCAGTAATCTCGACAATCTGAATGCGTCCTTCCGGATCAATAACAAAGGTGCCACGTTCAGCCAATCCGTCCGCTTCAATCATTACTTCGAAATTGCGGCTGATGGTTCCAGTTGGATCGCCAATCATCGGATAGCATATTTTGTTTATGGTATCTGAGCTGTCATGCCATGCTTTGTGGGTAAAGTGCGTGTCTGTTGAAACGCTGTAAATTTCTACGCCCATGGATTTAAATTCAATATAGTTATCTGCAAGATCAGCCAGCTCAGTGGGGCAGACGAAGGTGAAGTCGGCCGGGTAAAAGAACACCACCGACCATTTACCGCGAAGATTCGCATCTGTCACTGAAATGAATTGACCATCGTGGAAGGCATTAGCTTTAAAAGGTTTAATTTCAGTATTAATCAATGACATTTATAACTCCTTAATTTGGTTGGCCAGGAACGGCTTGCTACTTGCACGGACGCTATACTAAAGGCGTGAGATTTTTATTGAAAATGTATTGTTTGATATATATTGATAGACTCACTGTATGACCTAAGACTAATCATGCGCGTTAAACTGTCAAAACTGGCCCTGGCGATAAGCAGGCTCTATACTGTCCCACTTTTCTCTGCGTAATGACGCACTTCTGATCCACTAAACCAAAGAGCCCCCTGCTACCGATGCGACTCGACAAATTTATCAGCCATGCTACCGGCCTCTCTCGTGAATTGGCACGCCGTGCAATCCGTGGACGTCTGGTGGAAGTAAACAGCGGGATCACTAAAAATGCAGCTCTGGCAGTAACTGACACAGACACCATTGTATTAGAAGGCGAGCGACTGGAATTACCCCAGGCGCGCTATCTGATGCTGAACAAGCCTGAAGGTTATGTCTGTGCGACAGAGGACAGTGAGCACGCCACTGTACTTGACCTGATCAGCGACATGGATAGCAGCGGACTGGCAATTGGAGGACGACTCGATCTGGACACAACTGGCCTGGTCCTGCTCAGTGATGATGGCCAGTGGTTACACCGCGTAACCGCGCCCAGACATCATTTCCCGAAAACCTATCTGGCCAGACTTTATCAACCTGTGGATCAGCAGCTGATCGATAGCTTTGCTGCCGGCGTGATGCTGCATGGCGAAAGCAAACCCACTAAACCGGCATTGTGCCGAGCGCTGCCGAATAACGGTGCCGAAATTATGATCAGCGAAGGCCGTTATCATCAGGTGAAGCGCATGTTTGCTGCCTGCAACAACAAAGTGCTGACCTTGCACCGCAAGCAGATAGGAGCGGTTGTGCTGGACGATACGCTGGAACCGGGCGCTTATCGCCCTTTGACTGCCACTGAAATTGCGAGTTTTAAATCATGAGCGATAAGTTGCACCAACTGCTGATTCAGCAGCTGAACCTTGTTGATGGCCCGACTCTGTGGATCATTGACGAAAACCTCAGCGCCGCAGAACTGCAGTCGATCCATCCCCATCCACACCTGGTAGCGCTCACCAATCGCTATGATGTCCAGCAGAGTCTGCAGCAGGCGGCTGTGCAGGTAAATCTGACTGATTTTGATTTTTCGCAATGGCCGGAACACAGTTTCGCAAAGATCATTTACCGCGTGTCAAAAGAACGAGCGCTAGTCCATCACTGCATCAATCATGCGTTCAGCTTACTAAAGAACGAGGGACAGTTACTGTTGTTGGGCGGGAAACAGGATGGCATCAAAACCAATGCAAGAAGTGCCTCCGCCGTTTTTGGCAGCAAAGCGAACAGCAAAAAGCATGGGATTCATTATCTGGTCACTATTCAAAAATCTGCTGGAGCGGCCTCTGAACCTGACAGGGATTGGCTGGACAGCAATGACTACAGCAATTTGCGCCTGTGTCACAGCGATGGCCTGGAGTTTCTGAGCAAGCCTGGCGTGTTTGGCTGGAATAAAATTGATAGAGGCAGTGCGCTGCTGGTTGAACAAACTCGCGAGCTGTTCGGCTCGGCTCAGCAGGGTGAGCTGAATGAAGTGCTGGATCTGGGCTGCGGCTATGGCTATATCCTGCTAGCTACCCAGGATCTGCCGTTTAGATCACGCACCGCAACCGATAATAATGCTGCTGCCGTGCTTGCCGCCACCGCTAATTTTGCTCGACAAGAGCTGGCCGTATCGGTAACGCTTGACGATTGTGGCGCCCGCTTAAAGCAAAGCTTTGATTTAATTTTGTGTAATCCGCCCTTTCATCAGGGCTTTGCGTCAAGCCGGGAATTAACCGAAAAATTCCTGCAGCAGATACATCGTCTGCTGACTAAAGACGGTCAGGCTTTGCTGGTGGTTAATCAATTCATTCCACTGGAGAAGATAGCCACCGACTATTTCGGCAGCGTTGAAACCCTTTGCAGCACAGAGAGTTTCAAAGTGGTTGCGCTGAAATATGCCAAAACCAGGAAACGCTGAGATCAGTGTTCAACCTCGGCATTATCCCGCACAGTCGCCCCATCGAGCTCCTGCACCCGCGCTCCCGCCAGAATACCAGGCATGGCATGATTACCCTCATGACAGGCGTACTCATAGAGCGGTTCGGGAGAGGCATTAAAACTCATTTCGCCCTTCCACGGCTGGGTGTATAAGGTCGGATCTTCAACAGTAAACTCATAAACTATCTGGCTATCTGACCAGCGCGTGAACCGCTCAGTCAGCTTGCCGGCACTGCTTATGTAGGCCCGCTGCAGCGGATGCGGGTTGATGGTTTCCACGACCAGCGTATCACCTTCATACCAGCCCACTGAGGAACCCAGCCACTGAGGCAGCCCATCAGCACTGTGCGGCTTGCCGATCGGGATGATACGGGCATCATGCACCATCTCCACCAGAATCATCACGTGGTCTTTGGTCTGCACAAACTGATAGGTATTGTTATACATCCCATTTTGCATAATCGGACCACCGGCATTGGAGAAACTTACCAGACATCGCTCTGCCAGCGGCCGGGTTTCCGGACCGTCAAAGCTGCCCATCTGCGGAATGCCGGCGCGGTTGCGCTGATTCGCCTGCGCACCTTCCTGATATGGAATCCGCCCATCAGCGGGATCCACAATCCAGGATGTACGGATTTCACCACGCACGGTACCCAGACGGGTACCCGGATCAATCCAGAAATAATTATAGCCACGGGTACTGAACGCAGCCGCATTGTTACCAGCTTCCAGTTTTTGTTCAACATCGACCAGACCTTCCTGGCTCTCACCAATCTGATTCCAGATATTGGATTGTTCAAGCATTACAGCTTCCTCAGGTGTGACGGTAAGCTTCTCGGCACCGGAGGGACGAGTCATGGTAGTAATTGAGATATTTGTCCAGAATCCCTGCAGATCTGGATAGCCGTGTTCAGTACGTGGGATTTCATAGTTGTTATTGTCTTGTGCCTGAGCATAGTTGCCAGTCAACAAAACGGTTAATGCGGTGATAACAGCAAGGCTGAGTATTGTTTTTCTTGTGCGCATAGCAGCATTCTCCTCTGAAAAATCAGCGCTTAAATTTACGCCTGTTAGTAGCGCAATAAAAGTCTATCGAGCTGACCGTGTGGTCAGACAAGCTGAGTGACATGCCTTTGGACGCTGGTTAGTATGTGCTGTGCTAATCTATATTTATGCAATATGTGGATCACGACAGATATTATGAAAAAACGCTGCTGGTGGCCGGGTGAGGACCCTTTGTACATGCACTACCACGACACCGAATGGGGTGTTCCTGTGCATGATGATCAAAAGCAGTTTGAATTCCTTTGTCTTGAGGGCCAGCAGGCCGGTTTGAGCTGGATCACGGTGCTGAGGAAACGTGAACATTATCGCAGCAAATTCAATAACTTTGATCCAGTTGCGGTAGCACGCATGAAAGATGAAACCATCGAAAAACTCCTGCTTGATCCGGGTTTGATCCGCAATCGCTTGAAACTCTATGCACTGCGCAATAACGCCAGGGCTTTCCTCAAGGTGCAGCAGGAATTCGGTAGCTTTGACAAGTACATCTGGGGCTTTACCGGCGGTAAAACCCTTCAGCACCGTCGCGCCAGCCAGGCCGAGGTGCCTACCACCTCCCCCGAAAGTGATGCCCTGTCAAAAGACATGAAGAAGCGGGGTTTCAGCTTTGTCGGCTCTACTATTGTTTATGCACATATGCAAGCTACGGGTATGGTTAATGATCATATCAGTGACTGCTTCCGCCATCAGGAACTTGCTGACAGCTGACCGGCTCCCTTTGTTTCGGGTTTTCTTGTTATTCTAAATTTTCTACTTGACGCGCTGAGCCTTGGTGTTATGGTCATGTATAACACTACAGATCAATGAGTATTTGTCAGTCGCTCGCACTGGACCCCTTTAAACTTATGCAGATTATCTGGAACGATAAAGAACCGATCTATCATCAACTGCGCGATCGTCTCGTGGAACTGATTCTTGACGGCATCCTGCAGGAAGGTGATCCCCTGCCCTCGGTACGCACTATCGCCAGCGATCAGCGCATCAACCCAATCACTGTTTCCAAAGCCTTACAGATAATGGTTGACGAAGGCCTGGTGGAAAAGCGTCGAGGACTTGGCATGTTTGTGATTCCAGGCGCGACAACGGCATTACAGGATCAGGAGAAGGAGAAGTTCCTGCACGATGAATGGCCGGCCCTGCTCAAGCGCATCGCCCGCCTGGGTCTGCACCCGGAGCAGTTAATTACGCAATTACAGGAAGTCGATAAACGCCGACGACAACAGGAGAAAAGCTGACATGGGTGCACTGATTGAGGCAAAAGGCATCAGTAAATATTACGGACGTCAGCGCGCGCTGGATGATATCAGTTTCAGTATCCAGGCCGGTGCCATCACCGGATTGATCGGCCCGAATGGCGCAGGTAAAACTACCGCATTGAAGGCGCTGCTTGGACTTTGCAGCTTCAATGGTGAACTGACTGTCGCGGGACGAGACCCGCGTGCCCAGCGCCACCTGTTGATGGAAGATGTCTGCTTTATAGCCGATGTTGGCATTCTGCCTAAATGGTTGCGCGTGTCACAGGCTATCGATTTCGTCGACGGTGTCCATCCGCGCTTCAATCGCGAAAAGGCTGACCGCCTGCTGGCACGCACTGATGTAAAACATTCAAGCAAAATTAAAGAACTCTCCAAAGGTATGGTCACACAGTTACATCTGGCGCTGATTATGGCTATCGATGTGCGCGTACTGGTACTCGACGAACCGACGCTTGGTCTCGATATCATGTACCGCAAAGAATTTTATGATCGCCTGTTGAGCGAATATTACGATGCTGAGAAAACCGTGATCATCAGCACTCATCAGGTAGAAGAAATTGAAAACCTGCTCACCCAGCTCCTGTTCATTCAGCAGGGTCGCATCATTCTGGATATTGCGATGGACGAGATTCCAGCGCGCTTTCACGAGGTAGCCGTTGCGCCTGAACGCTATGAGGAAGCACGTTACTACAACCCTGTTTATGAACGGGAATTGCTGGGCCGCAAGGCTTTTCTATTTGAGGATTCTGATCCAGCCCGTCTGCAAGTGCTTGGCGAATTGCATACACCGAGTGTTTCCGATCTGTTTGTGGCGATGATGACCAAATCCAGGAAATCAGGAGTCAGCTCATGAATATGAGACCTCATGTTCAGCAATTGCATACCCTTATGCGACGTGAATTCTGGGAACATAAGATCGCGATATTCTGGGTTCCTGCGGCCTCAGCGATCATGTCAGCGATAATTATTGTATGGCTTATTACGGCAACCAACAGTACCGCAGGTATTGTCGATCAGCTGAATCAATTAAGCGCAATGTCAGCAGCAGAAGCTGGAGAGCAGCTCATTTCCGCCTATGGTCTGATTGCATTTTCAATAATTTCTCCACTGCTGATTACCGTGCCAATCTACCTGCTGGTTTGTCTTTATGACGACCGCAAAAACAACAGCAGCCTGTTCTGGTATTCAATGCCGGTCTCTAATACTAAAACGGTATTATCCAAACTTTTAACAGCCCTGGTCTTAATGCCATTAATGGCCTTTCTGATATTGGCAACGCTGTTTTTTTTCCTGTTGTTATTGCTCGCTGTAATGGCCGCGACAGGGAGTATCGACGTACAGATTATCTGGACTGTCTTCAGCACGTTGTTACAGTGGCTGCCATGGCTGCTGTTCTCAATGCTGGTGGTCGGACTCTGGCTGTTGCCACTGTACGGCTGGTTACTGTTTGTTTCAGCATTCGCCAGGGCCGTGCCGTTTTTCTGGGCAATTGGAGTGGTGCTGGTACTGGTACTGATTGAAAGCGTACTTTTTTCCAGCAGCTATTTATCAACTTGGATTGGCAGTCGCAACATTCCTTTTGAACGCCTTTCTGCCAGCGGTTTTGAGCTGATCGTCGCCTTTCTTGATTATGAAATGTTGCATGGATTGGTGATTGGGGGATTGTTTATTTTCGGTGCTGTAAACATGCGCCGATTCGCAGACTAATTTGACAGCAGGATTGTTTTGAATACAGGCACAGGAGGATTTATGAAGAAGATTATTTTTTACAATCGCTATGCACTATTCGCGAGCATTACCTTGATTGCCTTTGTACTGATCATGCTGGAAGGAAGGCTGATCGGCCGCGAGAGCAATCGCTTTAATTTCAGCAGTCCGCTGCTGGATGTCAGAATTAATTAAATGTCAGCTACTTTTAATCCGTTGGTAAATTGTTTGATCTAACGAGGCTCTGAACCATGAAATTTTTCAACATTCAACACCAAAAAATATTAGTCCTGCTGATTTTTGTTTTTCTTATCGCACATTCAGCGATGGCTGCGGATGATTCTGTTCAGGATCATCCCGGTTATGTTGATTTTTCAATACTGCAGTTTCTTTCCGGACAAGCCGCGAAGGTTGAGGTGAATCTCAAATCGCCTTTACTGGCAATGATGGCGCAATTAATAAGCACAGAGGACACGGAAACTGCCGCATTGGTCTCACAACTGCAAAGAGTGACTGTACAGGTGTTTCCGACTAAGGAACATGATCTCAATCAAATCGCAGATGCCATGGCACTGACTGCGGATGAATTGGATAACAAAGGCTGGGAGCGCGTAGTGCGGGTTCGCGATAACAGTGATCATGTCGATATCTATTTTAAGTTATCTGATGATGCCACGCTGATCCATGGCATCACCATAATGGCTGCTGCACCGCAGGAGACTGTGTTTGTAAATATCGTCGGTGACATCAATGCTGCTGATATTGCTGCGCTTAGCCAACGTTTTAATATTGAGCACCTGCAGGATATCGATGCCTGTCAGTTCAGCCCAGACGCTTGCTGAACCTTACCGGCAGGTCGACCTGATCTGGATTTTAGTTGAGATTTAGTCATGTTTTTAATTCATCATTTAGTTAAGGAGCCTCTGAATAACTCTATGGTCACTCTGGCCTTCAGCCGATTTCGCTGGCAAGGCGCACTTGCGCCGGCATGCGTCCGCCTGTCAAGCAAGGGCAACGCAGCCAGCGGGATCGGCTGAAGGCC